>PDWI01005876.1_pt1 | contig 15640 bp, 15 predicted proteins | sample 1430891 | NCBI WGS metagenome assembly PDWI01 (sample SAMN01162508, study PRJNA174530) | Oral metagenome, whole genome shotgun sequencing project. | biome: Marine environment; feature: Marine mammal; material: Swab sample of the gingival sulcus; isolation source: swab sample of gingival sulcus... | reverse complement strand
ATCGGCTATAAAGACTGATTCTACTGGCATGCCATTAAGCATACCGATAATTTCATTGTCTTTTACAATTGCAATGCTATAAAATGTGGCGTATGCTAATTTGACATCAAACAGTTGAACGCTATCATTTTGCCAAATTTGCCTTGTTGTGATTTCTTTAATTTCAACATTGGAAGCAATGTCACCTTTGATGTCAGCTTCTTTTAAATCTGCAATCAGAAGTGATCTAAATTTAGCAATATCTATGCCCTTTTGTGGCGCAAAATCGTTCGATGTTATTTGTGAAGCCGTCAATTGGTCAGTTGTCGAATTACAGCCGACAAGTGTACTAAAAATACAAAATACAGCAATTAAAACTAACGACAAGCTAATTTTTTTGATGCGCTTAATCATAGCAGCCTCCTAGATTTTAATTGAATCTGACACCTAAAAGTATACCCTTAAAAGTATACCCTGACTGCAAATTTAAAAAACAAAAATCGCCTAGTATGTAGGCGATTTAAGCTGGGTTTACTTTATTTCTCTTACTGCTAAATCTTTGTCAGTAAACCGTAAGATTTCAATATTCATTAAGTTGTCTTCACCATCGCGTGCATTATTGTCTTTTACGACGACAGCGTCGCCATTTTTAGTGATGCTATATTCTGTTGATGCACCGCTAAATTGAACAATGTCGTTACCTGCTTTGCCGTCTATTGTGTTATTGGCTTTATTGCCGATCAAGATATTGTCGAGATCATTGCCCGTTAAGTTCGAGTTCTTATCACCTGTCAGCCTAGCATTTTGCAAATACTGTGATTTATAGGTATAGGGTTCTGCCGTATCTAAGCTCATCTTGAAAGTGCCTTCAAATTCTGGCGCAATGCGCTCTAGACAAGTCAGGTTTTCGCCTAAAAAGGTAGTAATTATCTCGTAAGCTGGCTGGTCTTTTTGTTTGACAGCTGCCCTGTTTTTAGGTACATACATACCCCACATGCCTTTGTCGCTTTCGGTGTAGGCTTCCCATAGACCGTAAAAAGAATCAATGCCACCGACGATGTATTCTTGTTCTAAACTAGCCTCTTTAGACAGTTCTAATAACCAATCTCTTGAACCTAAACCCCAAAGGCCCTTGTTGCCCCAATCGGCTTTGTTTTTTGGTAGCGCCTTATCCATACCCGCTTTAATTTTTTGAGATAGTTCTGGTAGTGCACCTGGGTTTTGCGTTGTGCCAATGCCATAGTCGTGAACCATGTGAAAAATTTCCTCGTATGCTGCATCGCGGTGACTGTAGTCATTTTGCTGATACCACTTCCCACCGGCTACGGGTGTTTCCATTTGATAGAGCGGTTGACCCATTAAAGCTGCATCGGGCGTGCCACCGTCGCCATCTGCGCCATTTGGCATATTTAAAACAGCGCCTTTATCTGCCATGGCATTGGCAATGGCTGCTTTTTTATAGTTGCCGTAATCTGTTAAATAAAAGCTCAGCACATTGTATGCCTTGAGCATTTGTTCGTCTGTTACCTTGTCTGCCGCCACAATGGTAATTGGCTTGCCGTTAGGCGCAATGTATTGAAGATACTTGCTATAATACTTGCTGTAATTCCCGCCTAGCTTGGCGATATCTGTTTTAATATCTGTGACATCGACATATTTAGTGTAGTTTTTGTTTTGAAAACTTTCTGTTTGTTCAACTTTAGCAGTGGTTGCCGTCGTCGAATTGGTTTGCTTATTAGTATTAGCTTTTTCTGCCGAACAAGCGACCAAACTAAATAGTAATGTCATTAAAATAAGTGCACTGATCAATTTTTTCATCTCTTTGTCCTCCTAAGCTGACTTTTACCTATTGAATATATAAGAATTAACGAGTTGTATTACCGAATTGGTTGCTACCATTATAATACAATAATTAACTAAAAGTTACCTTAAAGTTCACATGAAAGTGTCACAAAACTGTCAAAATCATTTTATTTAAAAAATCCTTAAGTTAAAACCTAAGGGGAAAAATTGGTTTTTTATTATCATTAACGCTAAAATTAAGTCTTTATCTTTTGATAGATTCTATAGATACTCAATATAATTACCAATATGAAAATCAGCAGTAAGCTGTACCATTTAATTTGGCTCGCCATCACTGCCATCGAGCCTATTACAATATGACCATTGAAAAAGTAGATCGAACACAAGCAATTTTCAAATAAATCAGATATAAAAGCAAGCAAGGGCAATACTTTAATAGCAAGTAGCCATTTCGCCTTTAAGCCATCTGACAAAAAAGCTAATAAATTGATAAAGAAGAATACATAGACAAGCATCCATATTAAGTCGTAACTAAACCGCGTAGAAAAGTAAATTTTAGCGCCTTCCGGTCCATAAATTTGTCTAATTTCTGCTAGCTCTGTTAAGCCATAGCCAAAACTTCTATCTGGTGTAATACCCGTTTCGATTACGCTTTTCAAAGTGTTGAGCATTAGCGGAAGTAATAGAACAATGGCTAGTATAAACAAAATAAATGAAACGATTAATTTCACCTTATTGTATTGATAAAGCGCTTTCATAATATTGCCTTTCTATTCTAAATAATAATACTGGTATAAATACAAATATTTGATAAATTGACAGAGTCAATCAGCTTTCTTATCATCTTCTTGCACGGTTTCATATTTAAGTATCCAGTCGTGAATTTCTTTTGCTAATAAGTTTAAATCTTTTCCCTTTTTCGTCATTGAATACTCAACTTTTGGTGGAACTTGTTGATAAACCTTGCGCGCAATAAGACCATCTCTTTCTAATTCTTTTAATTGATTAGATAACATTTTGTGCGTGATTGGCTTAATTAAACGCTTTAGTTCACTATAGCGCAATACACCGTTTAAAGCCAGTGCAAAAATAATTCTTAGTTTCCATTTGCCGGCAATCATACCAACAAATTGTTCAAACTTTTGATAACCGATTGCTCTTAAATATCGTCTGTTTTTTTCCATATTACTTTCCTTTTTTATAGTATCATACAAAAAAGTGCATACTTTCTTTTTTGATTATAAGTCTATATAATCAAAATGTAAATAAACTTTTTTAGGAGAAAACGATGAAGATACTAATGATTAACGCCAGCCCGAGAAATAATGGCGCGACCAGTGCTATACTAAAAGCGCTTCAAATTAGTTTAGCAAATTATCGAGATGTCAACATAAAATGCATTCATTTGTCTGATTTAAAATTAAATTATTGCTCAGGTTGCGCTGTTTGCTATAAAACGGGTAGCTGTTTTATGAAAGACGATTTAGAAAACTTATCAATAGAAATCAGTCAAGCTGATGGCGTCATTTTTGCCACTCCCACCTATGTAAGCAATGTAACGGGACAAATGAAAACACTAATCGATCGCGGTCATATGAAACCGTTTTCGTGAGATCTCTCCTCGTTGGTCGAAATGACAGGAGGGCAGTTAAAAGTGATAAGCTAAAAGCAATCAACCGCCGCTCTTTCAATTGGCAAACACTTTTTATACACTTTCATAAAATCTTCAAAGTCTTGCATTTGCTTTTCGGTTGCTCTGAGCACTTTTTCATTTTTTCCTTTAAAAATTTCACGCTCTAAATAGTCATCTAATTTTTGATAGTGCTTATCTAGCATAAAACTTGCCAGTAGCGCAATGCCCCATGCGCCACCCTCAGCAGCATTTTCACTAACGGCGACATCGCCACCTGTCACGCAAGACATCACAATTTGACCGACATCTGGCACTTTGAAAAAACCACCGTGTCCGTAGATTTTATCTAGTTTGACAGCTTCTTCTTTAAATAGTATATCGAGCCCTATTTTGAGCGCCCCAAGACTAGAAAATAAACTGGCGCGCATAAAACTGGCAAGCTCAAAGGGTTCGTCGGGTTTGCTGACAACCAGTGGTCTGCCTTCGTTAAAACCCGTCACGTGTTCGCCTGAAACATAACCATAAGTCATAATTGCGTCAATGTCACCTTCGGCTTGTAGCGCTTTTTGGTAAAGCGTATTATATAAGTCGTCTTTAGATATTTTAACATTAAAACTGGTCAACACTTCATTAAATAACATTAACCAAACATCTAGGTTGCTGGTGCAATTATTTGAGTGTGCCATCGCAACTAAATCGCCCGCTGGCGTCGTGATTAAGTCGATTTCACGATGTAATTTTGACAGTTCTCTTTCAAGTACAATCATCGCAAAAGCTGATGTGCCTACCGAAACATTACCCGTGCGTTTTTTTACGCTATTGGTTGCCACCATGCCCGTGTCAGCATCACCCTCAGGTGGGCAAAGTGCAATACCTGCTGTTAAATCACCATCGGCATCTAGTAATTTTGCACCTGTTTCGGTTAAATGACCTGCCTTTTCGCCCGCCACCAAAACCTTTGGCAAAATCGCGCGCATATCAATATTGAGCGATTTTTCAGCAAGTTTAGCTTCTAAACATTCAATCATGGTTTGATTAAAATCTTTCGTGTTGATATCAATCGGAAACATGCCTGAAGCATCGCCAATGCCCAGCACTTTTTCGCCGGTTAATAAATAATGCACATAGCCGGCCAGTGTGGTCATATAGGCAATATCTGAAACATGCGCAGCGCCCTCCAAAACGCAGTGATAAAAATGAGCAATGCTCCAGCGTTGCGGAATTGGATAATTAAACAAATCGGTTAGCTGACTGGCGGCCATTTCTGTAAAATTATTGCGCCACGTCTTAAAGGGCACTAGTTGGTTGCCGCCTTTATCAAACACCAAATAACCGTGCATCATGGCACTGATCCCAATTGCCTTAAACGATGTCAGCTTAACGGCATAATTTGCAAAGACATTTTGTTTTAAATCACGATAAGCTGCTGCTAAGCCCATTTTAACCTTATCTAAATGATATGTCCAAACACCGTCAACATAGTCATTTTGCCAAGTAAATGAACCGCTCGCCAGCGACTTACCCGTTTTATCTATAATGACTGCCTTTATTCTGGTCGATCCCAGTTCGATACCTAGCACCGCATCACCATTTTCGATTATTTTTTTATCGTCCACTATTACCTCCTTTGTTGCTATATTAATATTTTACAGCAAATTCTGCTAATATTCAAAAAGCCCCCCATTAAAATGGAAGGCATAGAGTGTCGACAGTCTGCAGGCTTTAGTGCATTAAAACACAAGTACCGTAAACGGCTTTAATGCCGTTTTCTTCGGTAAGTTTAATCAGTTCTAAATCATAAGTGTTGGGTTGAAACCAAATGTATTTGATGTTTTTCTCAATCGCTTCTTCAACTGCTCTGCGTGCAACGTTTTTATTGACGACCATGCTGATACAGTCGATTGGCTCTGTAATATCTTTTAAACTTGAATATACTTTAATGCCATCAATTTCTTGATACTTTGGGTTTACTAAATAGACATTGCGGTTTTCACGAATGTGCTTTTTAAAAACCTTGTTGCCAAATTTTCTGCCGTCGGCATGCGCACCGACAACTGCCCAGTTTTTAAGCGCCAGCATTTCTTTAATAGTTTGCTGCATATCGTTCATCGTATCCTCCTTAAATTAGTGTGAATCGTCTTGCTTTAATTATATCATTAATTGCCGCCAAACTCATCATTGTCTACACTGTTTACAAATACCTTTTAAGACAATTTCTTCACTTTCTATTTCAAAATCGTCTAGCCCAGCGTATTGATTGCTGTAATTATAATCAAAGTTGTATATTTTTTTGCATTTTTTGCAGACAAAGTGACCGTGCGCTTTGGTTACAATGTCATACCTAACTTCTAACTTATCAGCCATCATCGTGCTAACTAGGCCCTTTTCAACAAACAAATTTAAAGCATTATAAACCGTCGCTTTAGATATTAATGGCGATTTAGCATGGATATTTTTATAGATGACATCGGCGGTCGGATGCGTATTGTCGCGCATTAAGTATTCTAAAACTTGCATTCTTTGATAAGATGGCTTAATATTGTGTTCTTCCAATAAATTTAAAACTTTATCTGCTAAATTTTTCATTTTTCACCCAATTAAATAATTGAAACTATCATCTTAATTATAATTACAGCATTATAGCCATGCAAAGTCAATAAAAAATGCCAAAAATTCAAGAAATATCAAATTTTTTGGCATTTTTACCCCAGATTCTTCACCCCAGTGCGTGAAAATCGTTATAAGATTTGAGACTATAGGAAAATAAACTGTAATATTAATTAACCTTTACAATAACGGGCCCCAATGTTCTTTTTCTGTTTCTTGTGTTCTTTTTGGATTCTGTGGGAACCAACCCTTTTTAACGCGTTCTTCTTGTTCGATTATTTCTTGAATACTCCATAAGCTACTAAAACCGGTGACGCCTAAAATGGCTGATGCTGTCACATTTTCAATATGAAGCGACGTAATCAATAAGCCTGCCCCGAGCAACAAAAATAGCGGCCATATTTCTTTACTAAAGTAGTATTCTCCCTTTATGACAATGGGATGAAAAATACCAATAATCAAAAATGTTGCAAACCCTATAATTAAACCTTGAAAATTAATCATATTACCTCCTTTTCTAGTCGCTCGCTGGTGCTTCAGTCGAGATGACAAAAAGTGGAAAGTTGAAAGTAAAAGCGCGATAAGCAGATAAAGGCGCTTTAATGGATGCGGGCGCTTGGAGCGTAGGGGAGCTTCAAAAAATCTTCGGAGCGTGCCTGAGTAAACGTTGCAGGATACAATTGCGCAGCGTTAGCAGAAGCGCTTCGATAAATTCCACCGATTGCCCCGTTAAGCGCGGAACCGTGCCCGCATACGTAAAGTGCCGATAAATGCAAGCGCTTTCGTTTCAATCACTGAAAATATACGTACCTGACACGATTTTAGTCACTATTATTTTCTTAAATCAAACCTATCTGCATCCATCACTTTTTGCCAAGCGACGACAAAGTCTAATACAAATTTTTCTATGGCATCTGCACTGGCATATACTTCGGCAAGCGCTCTGAGTTCTGCATTTGAACTAAATAGTAAATCTACCCTTGACGCTGTCCATTTCATTTTGCCAGTTTTTCTGTCAACACCTTTAAATATTTGTTTTGCTTCATCTACTGCTTGCCAGCTGGTGTCCATGCTGAGTACATTTTTAAAGAAGTCGTTTGTCAGTTTTCCAACCTGATCAGTCAATACCCCATGTGGTGAATTGCCATAGTTGGTATCCAGTACACGCATGCCGCCAACTAACACTGTCATTTCGGGTGCGGTAAGTGTCAACAGCTGTGCGCGATCAATTAATAGTTCTTCAGTTGCTATTGACGTGTGATGTTCAGCATAGTTTCTAAAACCGTCTGCCTTAGGTTGTAAGAAGGCCATTGATAATTTATCGGTTTGTTCTTCCTTGGCATCGGTCCTGCCAACGCTAAAGGGAACTGTAATAGCCACGCCAGCATCTTTGGCAGCTTTTTCAATAGCGGCACTGCCGCCGAGTACAATTAAATCGGCCATTGATACTTTTTTGCTCTGATGATTGTTGTCAAAATCTGATTTGATTTTTTCTAATACCGTCAGCACCTCTTCAAGTGCTTCAGGTTCATTGACTTGCCAATTTCTTTGCGGTTCAAACCTTATTCTGGCACCATTTGCCCCACCACGCTTGTCAGAGCCTCTAAATGTCGACGCTGACTTCCAAGCTGTACTCACCAGTTGGCCGACTGTTAAACCACTTGACAATAGTTTTTCTTTTAACTGTTTAATATCTTCTTGATCTATCTGATTGTAATCGGCTGATGGCAGTGGGTCTTGCCATAATAGTGTTTCTGTCGGCACATCCTTACCAAAATAACAACTGCGCGGCCCCATATCGCGATGTGTCAGCTTAAACCAAGCACGAGCAAAGGCGTCTTCAAATTTTTGGGGATTTTCTAAAAAATCTTTTGAAATAACCGCAAATTTCGGGTCCATTCTGAGCGATAAATCTGCCGTCGTCATAATTGGAGCGTGTGTTTTAGTAGGATCATGTGCATCAACAACAGTTTTAGCCGCTTCTGGGTCAGTTGGTACCCACTGATAGGCCCCCGCCGGGCTCTTAACCAAGTTCCAATCATATTTATAAAGCGTTTCAAAATAGCCGTTATCCCATTTTGTTGGGTTGGGTTTCCAGGCCCCTTCAATACCACTGGTTATGGTGTCGCCAGCATTGCCCTTGCCATAGCTGTTTAGCCAACCGAGACCTTGGTCTTCTAGCGCACTGCCTTCGGGTTCTGGCCCCAAATAGCTATCGGGCGCAGCACCATGACATTTGCCAAAAGTATGGCCACCGGCAATTAAGGCAACTGTTTCTTCGTCGTTCATGCCCATTCTCCGAAAAGTCGTTCTGATGTCTTTGCCAGACGCCACTGCATCGGGTACACCATTTGGCCCCTCTGGATTGACATAGATTAAACCCATTTGTACAGCGGCAAGACGGGTTTCTAAATTGCCATCTTTGGAATAGCGGTTCGCCTCTAACCAGCCCTTTTCTTCACCCCAATAGACATCTTCTTGTACTTCCCAAACATCTTCACGACCGCCAGCAAAGCCAAGTAATTTTAGGCCCATTGATTCAAAAGCACAGTTGCCTGCTAGTATCATAAGATCCGCCCAAGAAATTTTTTTGCCATACTTTTGCTTGATTGGCCAAAGCAGCCTGCGCGCCTTATCTAAGTTTGCATTGTCAGGCCAACTATTAAGCGGTGCAAAGCGCTGGGTGCCGTCGACTGCGCCACCGCGACCATCTGTAATGCGATAAGTGCCTGCACTATGCCAAGCCATTCTGATAAACAATGGACCATAATGACCATAGTCAGCTGGCCACCAGTCTTGCGAATCAGTCATTAAATCATATAAGTCTTTTTTAACTGCGTCTAAATCTAAAGATTCAAATTCTTTTTTGTAGTCAAAGTCTTTGCCCATCGGATTGCTTAAATTAGAATTTTGATGTAAAACCCGTAGGTTTAGTCTGTTGGGCCACCAGTCTTTATTTGTTGTACCTGCACTATTTTTACTATCTGACACCACTCTTGTCTTTCCCGTTACCGGACATTTGATTTCAGCCATGTCGTACCTCCTTAAGTGTAATTATTTTATATTTAGAATTAGTCTAATTATATATTAATTATAATCTAAAACTATTTTTTGTCAATAGTTTTTTTAAAAATAAATAAAACGCACAATCGTTAATTGTACGTTAAAGACGCGGAACCGTGTCCGCATACGTAAAGTGCCGATAGATAAAGCGCTGTAAAAGTGGAAATTAGAAGAAAACCCAGAGATCTCTCCATTTCGCTGACTCTCCAGTCGAGATGACAATATTGGGCTACTTCGAGTGAAATAACTAAATAATCGTCGTGCGATATAACCGCGCTAGCAATTGTCAGCAACAATAAAGCGCGACAATAGATAAAGGCACTTTAATGGATGCGGGCACTTGGAGCGTAGGGGAGCTTTAAAAAATCTTCGGAGCGCGTTGCGTGAGCGTTGCAGGATGCAACGCTAGTGAGCACTTGCATGATGGAATTGCGCAGCGTTAGCATAAGCGCTTCGATAAATTCTACCGATTGCCCCGTTAAACGCGGAACCGTGTCCGCATACGTAAAGTGCCGATAGATAAAGCACTGTAAAAGTGGAAATTAGAAGAAAACCCAGAGATCTCTCCATTTCGCTGGCGCTCCAGTCGAGATGACAATATTGGGCTACTTTAGTCAAAATGACAATAGAAGCATTTTTATAATTTATTAATTGAAATAAGCGTCGACTTCGTTGTATAATCGCCAGCAATTAACCCCCTATCTTCATATTCTGCCTCACCATTTTGATTATCATAAGGGTCGTTACGCAAATACTGTTTTGCGGGATTAAAAGCGTGCTGAAATTCTGAAGCAAATGGTATGCGATAAGGTTCTAAATTAGCGGCGTAAAAATTATGGCGCATCGCATTACCCGCCCGATAAGCCGAGCCACCAAAAGAACAGTCGGCAAATAGCCAACCGTAAGGGGCTACATAATACTGCGCCCAGTCGTGATTATTAATCGATAACGGGTTGGCATACAGCCCCGACTGCCAACGGGCTGGTACGCCAACGCAGCGACACAGTGTAATAAACAGTAGTGCCAACACACCGCAATCGCCCTTTAGACTGCTGGCACAATATTCGACAATTTTAGGTATTGTAAAATAGGGGCGCATAAACGAATAAATTACTTTTGTGGTAACAAAGTCATAAATCTTGCGCGCCTTTAATAGTGGGTTGGTTTCAGCGCCGACAATTTCAGCAGCCAATGCTTTAATGTATGGCGTAAAGACAATATGAGGCGGTTGTTCTGCGGTGTAAAAGGTCGGTTGTAAGTTGCCGACCTGTTCTGGCTTAGGCACGATATAATTAACGTGATTTTCAAATGAAAATGCCACTTTAAAAACTTGCTCTTTACTGTATTTGCCTTCAAAATAAACCGTGCGCTGCGTTTGATCAAACGGCGCGATAAATTTGGGTGCTGGGTCGATATTTAAAATGTGCAAGTTTTTCACTTGGGCGTATTCAACTGGCAGTGGTAAGTGCACGCGCAGTAGTTTATCTGGTTGGTAAGCACTTTCATTTATCATTAATGATAGTTCCACTTCAATTTGATAGGCAACTTTTTGTTCGCACTGCATTTCGCCAATCACTGTATCAAGCATTGTAAAATTGCCCTCTCTGTCAACCAAATCATCAGGTGATTTTAGGCGCGCTGCCCAATTGGGTCGCGTTTTAATAATATTGTCAATAAAGTTATCTCTAAATTTTAGTTCGCCCTCTATATAGTACCAGTCGGCAGCATCGCTTTCACGCAGGTCGGCAAGGTCTTGCGCCGTGACGTCTTTAAATTTTTCATCTAGCAGCGCTAACGCCTCTGCTTCGTTATAGGGAAAACGAACCGGAATCCGCTTTAATATTTCTTTTTCTAGTAACAGCCTTTCTTTTAATGCGGTTGGCAACGCCTTAGTTAGGCGCTGCTCTATTACCTTAATGGCAAGCTTAAAATCACCGTGCCCTTTCATTTTGGCAATGTCTTCTGGTAGCGGTACTTGTAAATGTGCTAAATTTAAGTTCATTGTTCCCCCCTCTAAAAAAACTTATTGAATTATATGCCTATAACGGCATTTCTACAACAATGTGTAAGGTAACCCCATCGCTGCTGGCATTTGTTTTGCCATGATATTTTTCGACAATTGATTTTAAAATTGACAACCCTATGCCGTTGCCGCCACTTGCTGTGTTTCTGTGGTTATCAAGTCGCGTAAACCTTTCAAATATTTGATTGTAATCTCTCTTTTCGAGGTTTTCGGCACAGTTAATCGTTTCAATAATCAAGTGCTTTGACTTTTTAGTCAAGTTAAGAATAACTTCTGTATTCTCACTGGCATATTTATTAATGTTTTCCATCAGTATATTGATAATTTTAATGTATTCTTCTCTGTTGGCATGGCAGATTATTGGATGATCGATTGTATAATTTATCGTGCAGTTTTTGGCTGATAATAGCGCTTGATACTTTTCGATAATTTCACTGACTACATCAGAAAAGTCAAACTGCTGATAAACGTCTTTTTGATTTTCATCAAGTTTTGCCAATGTTAACAAATCGCCAATTAAGTAACTTAAACGACTAGTCGCAGATTTTATATTGTTTAGATAGCGATTATCTTGTAGGTCGTATTCCATTAATTCAACATTTGTTGTAATAATAGTTAGTGGCGTTCTCAGTTCGTGCGACGCATCGGTGATAAATTGCCTTTGCTTTTGCTGGTTTTCAACAATTGGTTTAATGGCGTAAGGCGATAGTAAATACGACAGTATAAACACAATTAGCGTCGCCATAAAAAGAATGCCGATCGAATTGGCGAGTGTCGCAAAGAAGTATTTGTTTTGTCTTTGCGTATTGACTAAATATAAGATTTTCTTATGCTTATCATTGTAAAAACGATGATTTTTAAATATGCCTTTTGTTTTAGATGACGCTTCAATTTTAGCAAGAATATTTTTTAACGCTTGATTGCGATGCCCAATCGCCAATTTTTTTAACCCCTTTTGATAGTCAATCACATAAATATCATTATATTTTTTGATGTGTGGGTTGATTTGTTCAAAATTGACATGCGAACGCTGCGCTAAAAAATCATTTAAATAGTCATCTCTATCGCTTAAAAAAGTTCTATAATTCATCATATTGATGAAGATCATAATTAAGCTGAGTACAATAAAAGATATTAATGTACTGGTTAATATAAATCTTCTGCGCAATTTGTTATTCACTTTTTTGTCTCCAAATAGTAGCCCATATTTCGCTTGTTTTTTATGGTAACTAAGGCGTTAAGCTTGTTTAGTTTGCTTCTTAACTTTGAAATATAAACCCAAACAACCGAAATATCGGTGTCGATATCATAGCCCCATACCCTGTCCATTAGCATATCTTTGCTGAAAAATCTTTTTGGATTTGACATCAATAATTCCAAAATTTGATATTCTTTACTGGTGAGCGCAAACACTTGTTTAGAATCTTCAGAACGCAACTGAAAAGTCGCCCGATTAAGCGTGATATTTGATAGCGTGATGTCGTTATCGATAACATCGTTGATGCGCCTCGATATGGCTCTTAAACGAGCCAGTAGTTCTTTAGTTTCAAATGGCTTAGTTAAGTAGTCGTCAGCGCCATAGTCAAGCCCAGCAATTTTATCCTCAAGTTCTGCTTTTGCCGTTAAAATAAGCACAGGGGTGGCAATTTTTTGGCGCCTAATTGTCTTTAAAACGGTTATGCCGTCCATTTTGGGCATCATTAAATCGAGCACAATAATATCGTACTCAGCAACACCTATGTATTCAAGTGCCTCCGCGCCGTCATAGACGCTATCAACAGCATAGTTATTTTTTACTAAGATCTCGGTTACCGCTTCATTAATCGCTTTTTCATCTTCGGCGTAAAGTATGCGCATGTTTAACCTCTATAAATTTTACATTGTGTATACCGCCAAACGGCGGTATACACAATGCTAATTACTTGATTCTTTCACTAAATCTTTCAAAGATTTCATCTGCCCGTTCTTGACTAATAATGCCTTCTTCAACTTTGTGGTCAAGTTTCTGTCTAAGATGTTCCAGCCTTTGCATATTGTGTAAATTTTTAGATTCCTTTAATTTTCCCAATATTAGGTCAGCCTGTTCTTGATTGATGATACCCTCTTCAACAAATTGATCGAGTTTTGCTTTAATCAATTCTTTGCCATGTCCCATTAGCTCAAATGGATGGGGCCAGTTTTGATAGTCCTCAAATTCCTCAAATAATTCATCTGCCTGTGCTTGGCTGATAATGCCCTCTTCGACTAATTGGTCGAGTTTAGCTTTAACCAGTTCTTTGCCATGTTCCATTAACCCAAATGGGTGAGGCCAGTTTTGATGATTTTTAAGGTTTTCTAAGATTGCATCTGCTTGTTCTTGGCTAATAATCCCCTCTTCAACAAATTGATCGAGTTTTGCTTTAATCAATTCTTTGCCATGCCCCATTAGCTCAAATGGATGCGGCCAGTTTTGATGGTCTTTAAACTTCTCTAAGATTGTATCTGCTTGTTCTTGACTGATAATGCCCTCTTCGACTAATTGGTCGAGTTTTTGTTTAAGCATTTCTAATCTCTTTTCTTCACCCCAAAAATGCTTGTGATTTTTGCCAAAATGCTCAAAATTATTTAAGATTTGATCAGCTGTTTCTTGGCTAATTTTGCCATCGTCTACTGCCTTGTCAATTTCTTGTTTAATCATCGACATTTTGGGGTGTTTAGGCATGTACGCTTTAAGTTCTTTAAAATGTATGTGTATTTCGTCCATATCCAAATTGTCTTTAAAATGAGTCACCACGCCCTGCATATCGTGATTCACGTCATCATTTGAATGTGCAAAGACAGCAACTGTTGACCCCAATGCCATCATTGCGCTAATTGCTAAAACGAGTGCCACTTTTATTTTTTTCATTTTGTTTTCCTCCTATTCCATTAACCACAATTGATTATCCAGCATTGAAATAGATTAATATACTAACGTCGTAATCTAATTCTTAACCCAGAGTATTTACACCAGTGCGTGAAAAGCGCTATAATAATTGAGAATAGGTGCATTCTAAAAATTTAAGGCGTACCGGACGAGCGTACGGTGAAAAGTTTTAGGAGGCAGATATTCCAAAAATTGACGCGGTTTTGGGGTAATGGTGTAAATATTCTGGGTTAACTTAATTATAAATTGCAAACCTTAAATGAGCCTTAATAAAAGTGTGTCTTGTAACTATTCAGTCAAGTCATTTCGAGTGAAGGCGAAGCCGAAATCGAGAAATCTCTGTTTTTATCGCGATTGTCTATCATCTGACTGCGACTGAATAGACACTTTATTTTAACAATTTCGACAACAAATGTAACTTACAATAATCATCTTCAAAAACCACTTTTTCAATTTGATAACCGTTTTTTATAAAAAAATTTAAATCACCATTGGGAAATACGCCAATTTCATCTGAAATAACGACAACTTTCTTGTAGTTTTTTGACAAATGACGCTCTAACGCCCTAAGCGGCGATGATTTGTAATCATATTGGTCATCAGACAAATAAACACAAGTGATAAAGGCGATATCTGAACCGTGCGGAATATTATAGGGCACAGATATTGATGGATAAAATTCTGCACCGCCTAATAAAGTGTCATCTAAAACGTTCATATAGCCAATTGTTGGGCTTGATATTATTTGATACATACTAACTTTAGATTGGCAGCCAGTACAGTTTTTTCGTCCAGTACAGTTTGAAGCCAAGTTGTAATTGTCTGGGGTTATCTTTAAAATATTAGCACTTTTTTCTACTTTACCCAAAACTGGTCGATAAGGCTGTTCTTTGGGAATTTGCCCCATAATCAACTTATTAATAAATGCCTCTGAAATAGGACTATAAAATCTATTAACTTTGTTGACAACAGTTAAAAACGGAAAAAATATTCTGCGTTGTTTCGCCGTCTCATAATCATTTGTTATATCGTGAAGGTTTACAGTAAAATGACGTTTATACTTCATTAACAAGTTGATTATTTCAGCTGAAATTGGGCACATATTACTCCAATAATAAAAATCTATTTGCATATTGCCCTCCCACTTAATCACAAATAAGCTTAATCACCAATCTACTTGTAAATATAGGCAACTGCATCAGCCTGAAACAACAAACCGTTTACACCTCCTTGATGCGCAAATTCGGTTTGAATTGACTTTCTAACTGGATATTTCCCGTTAAAGCGTGCTTTAATTACGCTTTCCATAATCGGTATATCCCAAATATCTCTAAACAGACAATCTATTTGAACAACATTTTCTAAAGTTAGCTCGACCATTTTTAGCCTTTTTTCCATTTCATCAAAGGCGCCATTTATTTGTTCTTCAATAGTGCCACCAACATTGCCAACACAGTAATTTAAAAAACAAAAATCGCCCGCTCGAATTATTCCGCTATGTGCCCATTCTTCATTAATATCAAGTCTTTCAATTTTGTTCATATCGTCCTCCATCAATTAAAACAATTCAACGCGATTTAGTAAAAAGTCAATTAAATTACAGTGAAAAATACCATTTTCATCGTAG
>PDWI01005874.1_pt1 | contig 15647 bp, 15 predicted proteins | sample 1430891 | NCBI WGS metagenome assembly PDWI01 (sample SAMN01162508, study PRJNA174530) | Oral metagenome, whole genome shotgun sequencing project. | biome: Marine environment; feature: Marine mammal; material: Swab sample of the gingival sulcus; isolation source: swab sample of gingival sulcus... | reverse complement strand
AGGAGACTTTAACACCCCATTGACATCAGTGGACAATACTTCCAGACAGAAAATCAATAAGGCAACAGAGATCCTAAATGACACAATAGAACAGTAAGACTTAATTGATATTTTCGGTACATTACATCCAAAAAAAAACCAGAATATTGGGGTGGAAATATTTGTTGGCTAACTGTTAACGATTTTAATACAGGGGAAAAATATGTTTATAATACAGAATTAAAAATAACAGAACTTGGTTTACAAGAAAGTAGCACCAAAATATTAAAAAAAGGACAAATTATAATTTCTGCTCGTGGAACTGTTGGTGTAATAGCAATGCTTGGTAAAGATATGGCATTTAATCAATCAAATTACGGAATAAATGCCATACAAAATCTTACTTTTAATAATTTTATCTATTATCTTTTACAGTTCAAAATAAAAGAACTACAACAAGTAGCATATGGAGCCGTTTTTAATACGATAACAAGAGCAACATTTGAACAATTAAATGTAAATCTTCCCCCTCTCCCAGAGCAAAAATCTATAGCCGAAATATTAAGCAGTTTAGATGATAAAATTGATTTGCTCCACCGCCAAAATAAAACTTTGGAACAAATGGCGGAAACACTTTTTAGACAGTGGTTTATTGAAGAAGCTAAGGAGGATTGGGAAATAGTTAAAGTTGGTGATTATATTAAGACAAATCAAAGAACAGCTAACAAAACATATCCACATCAAATAATTAATTATTTAGATACGGGTTCTTTGACAGAAGGAAAAATAGAATCACTTCAAGAATATAATTTCAATGAAGCTCCAAGTCGGGCAAAAAGATTGGTTCAGCATAATGATGTATTAATTTCAACAGTACGTCCTAATCAAAAACATTATGGAATTGTTAAAAATCCAATTTATAATTTAGTCGTTTCAACAGGATTCTGTGTTATTACTTGCGAATCTATTGACCCACATTTTATTTACATTTTGCTGACAACTTCTGATATGACAGAATATTTGCATTCAATAGCAGAAGGCTCTACATCTACATATCCATCATTAAAACCAATAGATATTGAATCTCTTGAATTTCAGTTACCACCAGAAAAGCCATTATTGGAATTTGCAGAATATTGTAAAAATGCTTGGGATAAAATAGATAACAATCAAAAACAAATCCGCACCCTTGAAAAAATTCGCGATACATTATTACCAAAATTGATGAGCGGAAAAATACGAATAACGTAGGGGCGACCCTCGTGGTCGTCCCTTGATAAGGGGCAACCACAATGGATTGCCCCAACGATTGTCCCAACTTTTACCTTAAATGGCGTGTATCATAAAATATTTTTTCTTGCCACGTTTTACTAATATGTATTTATCATTAATTAAGTAATCTGCTGTTATGAGGTTAGTGGCATCTGAAAATTTTTCTTGATTTATGCTTAGTCCATTGTCTTTGATGAGCCGTCTGACTTCGCCTTTTGAGGCAAATACTTTTGTGTCTTCGCTGAGTAAAGTAAATACATCACGCCCGTCAGTGAGGTTTTCTTTTTGCATGGTAAATGTCGGCACTCCTTTAAATACACTCAAAAAAGTTTGTTCGTCGAGAGCTTCCAAGTCTTCTTTTGTGCCTTTGCCAAACAATATTTTGGAGGCTGAGATGCTCTTGTCATAGGCTTCTTGACCGTGTATCATAACGGTAATTTCTTTGGAAAGTGTGTTTTGTAAGATGCGTTTATGAGGTTCAAGTTTATGAGCATCAACTAATTCCTGTATTTGCGTTTGCGATAGAAGGCTAAATATTTTAAGATATTTTTCAGCATCTTCGTCGGCAGTGTTGAGCCAGAATTGATAAAACTCATAAGGGCTTGTGCGGTTGGGGTCTAACCAAATATTGCCGTCTTCGGTTTTACCAAATTTCTTACCGTCTGATTTTGTTATAAGCGGGCAAGTGATGGCGTAGGCTTTGCCTTGTACGGTTCTGCGGATAAGCTCGGTGCCGGTTGTTATGTTGCCCCACTGGTCTGAACCGCCCATTTGTATCTTGCAATTTTTGTTTTTGTATAGGTGCAAAAAGTCGTAGCCTTGCACAAGCTGATATGTAAATTCGGTAAACGAAATTCCACTCCCCTGTTTTTCGCTGTCCACGCCCATGCGTTGTTTTACGGAGTCTTTGGCTATCATGTAATTAACTGTGATATGTTTCCCTACGTCACGGAGAAATTCCAAGAAACTGAATTTATTAATCCAATCGTAGTTGTTTAGAATTTCTGCATGGTTTTCTTTTTCGGGCGAAAAGTCCAAGAAGCGTTCCATTTGTTTTCTTATGGCTTCTTGATTTTTCCTCAATTCTTCCTCGTCTAACATGTTGCGTTCCTTGCTTTTACCTGATGGGTCGCCAATCATACCGGTTGCACCTCCGAGTACCATTATGGGTTTGTATCCTGCATTTTGGAAGTGTTTTAACATCATTAGTCCTGCCAAATGCCCTATATGTAGTGAGTCTGCCGTAGGGTCAACGCCGATATAGGCAGTGTTCATTTCTTTTTTGAGTTGTTCTTCGGTCTCAGGCATAATATTATGTATCATGCCACGCCATTTTAGTTCTTCTATAAAGTTCATTTCTTTTTTAAGTTTTATTTTTTAGTCTATGTCTAAATCTTGGTCGTTAGATGGTTCGAGGTATGTTGGTTTGGAATGCGGTATGGGGTTTACTTCCGGAAAACGCAGGCTTTTGAATATCGACGGTGCTATATTCATTACCGGGAAAAAGAATTTTGTTCTTTCTTTTTCGGTTTGACTTATAAATTCATGGTTGGCATCTATCTTGAAAATCATGATTAACGCGATGCTTAACATAAATAGGTATTTTATGACATTTATTAAAATTCCTAAAAGCCTGTTTTTTATGCCTAATGCTGTTTTGCCTAAATTTGCTATAACTTTATTGCCTACGAAATGGGCTAAAAATACGGTGAAGGTAAACAATGTGCCGAATATTACTACGGGCATGTTGTAAAGCGGTACTCTGAATTGAGTTTGAGTCATATCAAATACAGTATATGCAACTCTTGCCGATATTGCTATTCCCGCCAGTATCACCAACAATGTTACGGCATGTACAATCGCTCCTTTGACGTAACCTCGATATATTGCCCATATCATGATTATTGTGATTAAAAAATCCCAAAAGCTAAGACCAATATTTACATATACTTCCATTTCTTTTATTTTATAAAAACATCGTTAGGGACGCTCCATTTTTTATGTTACGTCCCTAAATAAATATGAGAAATAAATAATTTTTCTAATTCTCTTCTTGTATCACCGGTTCTGATTCGGCTTGTATTATATAGTTTGTTTTTGCATCGGATATAAATGCTATTATTTCGCAATGTTCTGCATTATAATCTTTGCCAATTTCAAAGGTGAATTTTTTGTTAATTACATCATTTGCTTTCACATTAGACGCCAACTTTTCTCCCCACAAACCTTGTGTGATTGTTTCACGTAGCATATGGCGATGTGCATAGTCTTTTATTATCCTATGATTACCGGCATCTCCTTTTTCATAATCTTTCTGAGGAGCAATTATGCTATCCTCTGTAAGCCAAAGGGTTATATTCAAGTCTTGTGATAAACCCGATATAAAAGTATTTGCTAAATCTATTGTTACTTTTCTTGTTTCAGGGTTATATTTATTGGTCATTTTTATGTCAATTACCGGTGATTCTGCAAGCTGTTTTTCAAACGCAGCTAACCAAAGTTCTTTACCCAAAACTTCGCTTCCATCGTAGGGAGTTCTGTTTATAAGACCTGCCGGCAAGCCTTTTTCAGAGACCTTGTAACTTGCATCAAGTTTATTGCCTGTTTCTGTTTGGAAATCCTCAGGATAGTCTTCGCTTACTTCTGCAAAACTTCCTGCATGTATTGCTACAACTATCAAATGGTCGCCGTAAGTTTCTTTTAAACCATGTGCTATTTCAGCACCTCGCGGACAGTTTCCGCATTCATGTCCGGTGTATTCTTCCAATAAGATTTTTTTCAAAGGAATGCCAAGTGTTTCGTCTCCATAAGTCGTTTCTCGCTCTTTAAAAACGTTATCGACATCGTCGCATGAAATTAAAAACGACATCATAAAACCTAACAATATGGTTATTTTTATAATTTGAGAATATGTTTTAGTCATAATTTGTACTTTATACGATTATTAAAAAGAGGTTGAAATTCTTACCATAAATCCGTTTGAAGCAGGTACGTTTCGGCATACACCGCCTACGCATACTATGCCGTCTCGCTGTTTGCCATAGCCGAGTTCTATTCTGGAAGAGCCTCTGGTATAGCCTGCTGAGGCATAAAGGTAGTGTACTTTTTTGTCGCTGTCGTCATTTCCGTAGTTGTATTGGTCGGAGATTGCGGCAAACCAATGAGGCGAGTATGTGTATTCTATTGCTCCGGCTATCCAGTTGCCCATGTCTTCTTTTGTTTGCAAGTTTTGCAATTCAAAACGTAGGGCATTTGAACGATTTAATCGGTAGGTGGCATCTAAAACTACGATGTTGGATTTTACAATCTCATCGTAAGTGCCTTGCAATACTGCCATGTTGTACTCTTGGTAGTAGTAACACAATGCGAATTTAAAGTATTTGTTTATTTTTTTGTGCAATTCAAAATTGATGTCGCGAAAATATACCTCATCGCCTATTGAAAAGAAGTCTGATGTATATCCGTCTTTTGTTGTTTTGGTGGCTAAGACATCAGTTTTTTCTATCGAGTTTATTTGCGAGTAGTTCAAAGATATGTTTGTTCCGTATTTTCCGCCAAGGAGTGTTTTTCTTTTGAATTTGTAAAATACCTCTGCATTAATACCAACTTGTCCGTTTGCCTGTGTGGCGAATGGGTACATTGCCGGCAGGGCGTAGGTGTGAGTTTTGGCTAATGCGGGTAGATAGTTGATGCTTACATCGGTGAAACCTGCATTTCGTTCAGAGCGGAAACTCATGTTATCCAGTCGCATAACGCTGAGAAGTACGCCCATTCCTTTCGAGCTGAATGATGAATTTATGAATAGTGCATTACCATCTTTAAAGATGTAGCCGTTGTCTTTCGAGGGGTCGTTTATTTTGTAGGCATATTCGCCGGATATGTTAAATAGTCCTCGCGAAATTCCTAATCGCCCTGAGATTGCTCCTACATTTTCGGGGAAATTATAAACGGGGTCGTCGGCTTTTTCATATTTGCTTACAAAACTTCCTGCTACTATAACTCTTGTTTTTTTATCGCTTAACGGAGTTATTAGGGAGTTGAGGTCAAACTCGGCATCGGTTGCTCGAACAATTCCTTTTGATTTTTCCCAATATTTTCGTTGTCTGCCTACCAAGCCTGTTATTTTTATTCCGTCGGTTGGTTTTATGATGGCTCTGACTCCGTCAAATGAGTTGTCGTAACCCAATGATTTGTCTTCATAGGCACGCAAGACTAATCCGTTGCCAAATTGTTCATAAAAATTTCCTGCGGTTATATCTATAAGGTCTCCTTTGTATCTTACATATCTGTTTGCGAGACCGTGTCCGTCGTATCTGCTGTCGAAGCCAAGCATTGTGCGTTGGTAGGCTTCGTATCTGATGCCGGCATAGAATTTTCCGCGGTTGTAGAGTATGTTTGAGTATACGTGAAATCGAGCAAGGTCGTCGGGTGCTATTGCGTTTATTGCACTGTCGGTTTGATATGTTTGTGCGGTTATTTCAAAATTGCCACTTACTTTGCTTTTTTGGTCTTGTGCTTTTAGATTTATAAATATGGCTGTAAGTACAATTAGAAAAATTATTTTTTTCATAAGTTCTTGTTTAACAGTTCCTTAATTTTTTATTTGTCTTTTTTTGAAAGTTCTAATAAAACTTCATACATTTCTTCTTCGTCGCCGGGCGAGTATGATGTGTGTTGCCATACTACTTTTCCGTTTTTATCTAAGATGAATGAGTGAGGTACGTTGTTTACGTTCATAGCACGTTTGAAGTCGCTGTTTGAGTCTAACAATACTTCGTATTCCCAACCGCGTCCGTTGATGAATGGAGCTACTCTTGATTTACTTTTGCTGTCGTCGATTGATACTGCATATACTTTTACGCCTGTTTCTTCTTGCCAATCAACATAATTTTCGTCTATTGCCATAAGTTCTTTTATGCAAGGTTTGCACCATGTTGCCCAGAAACTGAGGATTATGGGACCGTCGTTTTTGATGTCGGCAGTGTTAAATGCTTTGCCTGCCAGTGTGCGTATTTCCACTGAGGGTAGTTTTGTGTTTTTTTGTGAAAATGCTGACATTGAGATTGTTAATGTTGCAATGATTATAAGAAATCTTTTCATGATGTTTAATTTAATTATTGTTTATGTTTAATTTAATTATTTGCTGATTTTTTTATCTGCTACTTTTGATAACGTGTTATTTTATGATTTTATTCTACATCATTTATTTGACAAATTTATTTTTTATAAGTTTTTCTACAAATTTTTTTTTTTCAAGTAAATTATAAGTAACTTTACATAATATTTTTTTTAACATTAAAATTAACAGTATGAAAAAACAATTTATCTTATTATTTTTATTATTAAGCTACGCAGGCTTTACTTTTGGACAAAACGAACTCTCCTTTGAAGTTACAAATGATGCCGACGGCACAGTTGTTACAAATGAAGCTACTTTCACTGCAACTTCAGACGAAAAAGAATTAGCTCTCAATATAAAAAACATATCATCAACAGGCGGAACATTCACAGCAAAGCTTTTGGATATGAAGGCTGATAATGATGTAGAGATTAAGGTATGTGCTTCATCATGCAAAATCTGGAAATTAAATCAAGATAACCAGGATGAAGGTAATACCAATCCGATAGCTGTGGGAGATGTAACTCATTTTCATTTTGAAAACAAAAAAGGAAAAAACTTTGCTCTTAAAATAGCTATTTTTGATGATGATAACCCGAGAGATAAGCTGATTTTCAATTATGTACGTGGGCATGTTTCGGGTGTGAATGACAAAATATCATCAGAAAGTTTTGTACTATATCCAAATCCCGTGCATGATTTATTAACAATTCGCGTTCCTGAAAATTTAGCAGGTACTAAAAAATTGACAATCAATAACATTCACGGCAAACAAATCAAAGAGGTAATAAGCTCAGATAATAAAAATGATTGGAGTATCAACGTAGCAAGTTTTTCAGAGGGCATGTATTTTTGCACATTCTCTGACGACAAAGGCAACAAAATCACAAAACGATTTGTAATATCTAAATAAGAAATAGACATTTAAAATCTCACAAGGAGTTTCATTTTTGGAACTCCTTTTTTTTTAGAATATATGTTTGATTTTATACTTTAATCTTTTCCAAGCATTGGTGCGAGAGTATGAGGTAGGTTTTTGATAGTTTATAACATAACCCAAGTTGAGAAACAAATTCATATATCTCATTTGTAAGGCGTTTTCACCTTTGTAAAGAGGGTTTAATGAAAGGAAAAATCTTGCATCAACAATCCACCTCGTTGTCTGAAAACCACCGCCTAATGCCAGACCATAGTCTACGGCATTGGTTTCAAAATCGTAATAAGTATTTGCGAACAGTTCGTATCCGTTTGAAGATGCTTTTAAGGTTCTGTCTTGCGACACTAAAAAAGAAAATTCAGGACCAAATGATAAAAAAGAATTGAGAATATTGTCGCCTTTTTTGAGGGTAAACAAAACAGGCAGTGTGAGATATGAGTTTTTTTCTTCAACATGCAAGATGCCGTTTTTAATCAGCTTGATGGGCTGTGTCAATTCATATTTCTTTGGCGAGAACGACAGCTCCGCCTTAATCCACATTATTGATGATATTTGAAAGTCAGTAAAAAGCCCTACATTATAGCTAAACAATTTGGTTGGCAAACTCGGTGCATCTTCCCCGACCAACGAAGTAGTGTTTCCGCCACCCTTTATGCCCACCGATACGCTTTGCGATTGGGCGTTTTCAAAAAAAAAATAATAAGACCTAAAAACAATATTTTCTTTAACATAACTAAGTTGCTATAAATTTGAATGGTATGTTTACGGTTTGAGCAAAACCCTCGCCTTCCTCTTGCATATCCTCATCATAATCATCATGATACCAGAAAACTATCACATCTTTATTTTGATTAAAGAGGTCTTCAAGTTTGTATAATATTTCAAAAAGTAATTTGTTTGATGCCGAGCTTAACAAAGAAAACTCAAACTCGCATGTTAATTTAATTAAATCACTTCCAACATCGTCTAACCACTTTAAAACAGGGGAATAAGTTTCATAGGCATCTTCCGGAAACGATGCCCCCGTAATTTTTAATAAAGAGTTATTTGCGTCAAGTACAATCTCCGGCGATTCTTCCGTTGCCTCTATTTTTATTACATTTTGGTCATCCATTATATTTATTTTCTGCTTTCAAATTTCTTATGATTTTCACTTCAAAAACCATACTATTTCACCCCACAAATTTAATAAAAAATATGTATAAAATAATAACTACTACACATTTTTTTTTATTTTTGCTTAAATTAAAATTATTCATCGACTAAAAACGCAAAAAATGCCTATTATAAATAAGCTATATAATATTCTAACATCAAAACGATTAAAAGAAATTGATTTTTTTTGTAAAAATCCCGAAGAGGTGCAAAAAAAAATGTTTCAATACCTTTTAAAAAATGGTTGTGAAACAGTTTTTGGGAAAGATTTTAACTTTAAAGAAGTTGGCAATAGTTACGAAAAGTTTAAAAATACCGTTCCAATTTCGCAATATAACGATTTGCAACCCTACATAAACCGCATCCGAAACGGCGAAAAAAACATTTTGTGGAACAGCCCCATAAAATGGATTGCTAAATCATCAGGTACAACATCATCAAAAAGCAAGTATATCCCGGTGAGCAAAGAGGCTCTCGAAAAATGCCACTACCAAGGTGGCAAAGACATGCTGGCCATTCATGTGGCAAACTATCCAAACAGCAATTTTGTAAAAGGCAAGGGCTTGGCAATAGGCGGAAGCAAACAACCCGAGAGTAATTCATCACATTATTATGGTGATATTTCTGCCATAATAATAAATAATCTTCCCGTATGGGCAAACCTAAAACGTACACCTAATAAATATATATCTCTGATGCCTGAGTGGGAAAAAAAATTAGAGAGAATGGCGGAAATATCTGCCAAAGAAAATGTATCAAACTTGTCGGGTGTGCCGTCGTGGACATTGGTGGTGATTAAAAAGGTTTTGGAAATAACAGGCAAAAAAACTCTTAACGAAGTATGGCCAAATCTTGAATTTTTTGCACACGGCGGTGTTAATTTTAATCCTTATAGAGAGGAGTTTAAAAGGCTAATTCAAAATAAAGACATGAAATATATGGAGATATACAATGCCTCCGAAGGTTTCATTGCTTTGCAAAATGACCTGAATGTATACGACATGCTTTTGATGCTTGATTTAGGAATATTTTATGAGTTTATACCGGTGAGTGAAGTGAATAATAAATTCCCAAAAGCCGTAAGCATTGCAGATGTTGAACTAAACAAAAACTACGCTATAATCATCACTACAAATGGGGGATTATGGCGGTATGTAATTGGGGATACTGTGATGTTTACAAGCAAATATCCTCACAAGATAGTAATCACCGGGCGAACCAAACATTTCATAAATGCATTCGGCGAAGAGCTTATAATTGACAATGCCGACAAAGCCATTGACGTAGCAGCCAAACACACAAACGCAATAATTAAAGAGTATCACGCCGCACCTTTATATATGCAGAATGGAAAGGCAGGGGCTCACGAATGGGTAATTGAATTTGAGCAAGCTCCCAAAAACATAAATGAGTTTACAAAACAACTTGACGAAAACCTAAAACGCATAAATTCCGACTACGAAGCAAAACGATACAACGACTACAACCTGAGAATGCCCATCATACACACGGCAAAAAAAGATTTATTCTACACATGGATGAAAAAGCGAGGCAAATTGGGCGGACAAAATAAAATTCCACGTCTTGCAAACGACAGAAAAATAATAGAAGAACTTTTAAATCTAAATTCTTAATAAATTGTGTAATTTTGCCGAAAACAAAAACATATATGAACAACAAAATCAAAATGCCGGAAATTATGGCTCCGGCGGGACAATTTGAATCACTAATAGCAGCGGCACAAGCAGGGGCATCATCGGTTTACTTTGGAATAGAGAATTTGAACATGAGAGCAGGCTCATCAAAAAACTTCACGAAAGAAGACCTGCCCGAAATTGCAAACTTCTGCAAACAACATAATATGAAATCGTATCTAACCATAAACACAGTTATATATGATGACGAAATTTCAACAATGAAAGAATTTGTTGATAGAGCAAAAGAGGCAAATATCACTGCGATAATAGCGTCAGATCAGGCAGTTATAAATTATGCTTCTTCGCAAAATATGGAGATACACATATCAACTCAATTAAATATAAGCAATACCGAAACATTAAAATTCTATGCAAAATATGCCGATGTAATCGTGCTTGCAAGAGAATTGTCATTGCCTCAAATTGCCCAAATAATTAAAAATATCGAAGAGCAAAATATCACGGGACCATCCGGCAACCTTATAAAAATAGAAGTTTTTGCACACGGGGCATTATGTATGGCGGTGTCGGGCAAATGCTATATGAGTTTGCACGAGCAAGATAAATCGGCAAATCGCGGAAAATGCCTGCAAACTTGTCGGAAATCATACACCGTTACGAATAACGAAACCAATTACCAACTCGAAATCGACAATGAATACATCATGTCGCCCAAAGACCTTTACACAATCGGCTTCTTAGATAAAATTTTGAAAAGCGGAGTGAGCGTCTTGAAACTCGAAGGCAGAGCAAGACCTGCCGAATATGTGAAGACTGTGGTGGAATGCTATCGCGAAGCATCTGAGGCAGTTATAGACGGAAGCTACTCAAAAGAAAAAATCGATGCTTGGAACAAACGTCTGGAAAGCGTATTCAACAGAGGATTTTGGGAAGGCTATTACATGGGCAAAAAAACTGGCGAATGGAGCAAGACATACGGCTCTAAGGCTACCAGAGCAAAAAAATATATCGGCAGAGGCACAAATTATTTTTCAAAAATCAAGGTGGGGGAATTTAGACTGCAAGCCGACTCACTGAAAGTGGGCGACGAAATCCTGATAACGGGACCGACTACCGGCGTTATAGAAACTACCGTGAAAGAGCTGAGATTAGACCTTGAACCCGTACCCGAAATCACAAAAGGTGCTTTGTTCTCGATGCCAATCGAAAGAAAAATAAGACCATCCGATAAACTTTATAAATATATTTACACCGATTAAGACCGAAGTTGCTTGAAAAATTTTTTCATCAAAGCGGAACATTCGTTTGCCAAAACTCCGGAAGTTACATCAAGTTTCAAGGAGATGTCGTCTCGCAACAAAGTTGAAAAGCCTTTCTTTTCGTCGGATGCTCCGTAAACCAAACGTGGTATTTGCGACCAAAAAATCGCACCCATGCACATCAAGCAAGGTTCAAGAGTAACGTATAAAGTGCAGTCTTTCAGATACTTTGAGCCTAATCGCTCGGAGGCAGACGTAATGACTTGCATCTCGGCATGAGCCGTAGCATCATTAAGTCGGCAACTCAAATTATGCCCTCTCGCCACAACCATATTATCGTGAACTATGACAGCCCCAACAGGCACTTCGCCCATTTCAAAAGCCTTAGATGCCTCATCCAAAGCCAATTCCATAAAATAATCATCAGAAAAAAAATCACTGCCGAACATATCTCTTATTTTTTCGAAAATTTGAACGGCATATTATAAAAAATTTCACAACTTTACAACAAATAATAATTTACATACATAATTTTTTAAATTAACTTTGCACAAAAAAATATAATATATGCACAGAACTCATACTTGTGGCGAACTCAACGCCAAAAACATCGGGCAAGAAGTAACCCTAAGCGGCTGGATACACAAAATACGAAATTTGGGAGGCATGACATTCATCGACCTTCGCGACAGATACGGCATCACTCAGCTGATTTTTGATACACAAGAAAATTCCGAACTCGCAAAAAGTACCAACGATTTGGGTAGAGAATTTGTTATAAAAATAAACGGCAAAGTTGCCGAAAGAACCAACAAAAACCCAAACATCAAAACAGGGGAAATTGAAATACACGTAAGCAAACTCGAAATAATATCAACCTCTGAAATACCGCCATTTACAATAGAAGAAAACACTGACGGCGGCGAAGAGCAACGACTTCAATATCGCTATTTAGACCTGCGAAGACCTAACATGCAAAAAGGTCTGATACTAAGACACAGAATGGCTCAGGAGGTTCGCAACTTTTTGAGTAACAGCGATTTCCTTGAAATAGAAACTCCATTTTTGATAAAATCAACACCCGAAGGAGCGAGGGATTTTGTAGTGCCTTCGCGTATGAAAGCAGGCAGTTTTTATGCTCTGCCTCAATCGCCTCAGTTGTTCAAACAGTTGCTGATGCTTTCGGGATACGACAAATATTTTCAAATTACAAAGTGCTTCCGCGATGAAGATTTCCGTGCCGACAGACAACCGGAGTTCACGCAAATTGACTGCGAAATGTCGTTTGTCGAAAGAGATGATGTTTTAAATCTGTTTGAAAAACTTACAAAACACCTTTTTAAAACAGTGAAAAACATTGATTTTGAAGAGGACTTTTTGCGTATAACCTACAAAGACGCAATGGAAAAATACGGAAGCGACAGACCCGACCTTCGTTTTGACATACCTATAACTGATATTACGGAAGTAGCTAAGGGTAAGGACTTTAATGTATTCAACACGGCTAATTATATAGGTGCGATAGTTGTTCCCGACGGGGCAAAATTCACAAGAAAGCAAATCGACAATATAACTAAATGGGTGAAACGTCCGCAGATAGGTGCGAAAGGTTTGGTGTATGTGAAATTAAATGAAGATGGTTCTGTGAAGTCATCAATCGACAAATTCTACACGCCGGACGACTTCAAAGCGTGGGGCGAAAAAGCAAATGCCAATCAGGGCGATATGTTGCTGATAATTTCGGGCAACAAAAATCACAGTCTGAATGCTCTTGGCGAGTTGCGATTGGAGATGGCTAAGCAATGCGATTTGATAAAACCCGATACCTTCAAACCGCTGTGGGTTGTGGATTTCCCAATGTTTGAAAAAGATGAAGAAACAGGCGAATTGCATGCCGTGCATCATCCGTTTACAGCACCCAAAGGTGGCGTTGAAAGCTTTGACAGTCAGCACCCTGAGAACATGCTTGCCGATGCTTACGACTTAGTTATAAATGGTAATGAGATTGGTGGCGGTTCAATAAGAATACACTCTGCGAGCTTGCAAAAAGAGGTATTTAAAATCCTGGGTTTCAGCAAAGAAGAAGCCGATGCACAGTTTGGATTTTTGACAAATGCCTTTAAATACGGCGTGCCTCCACACGGCGGAATTGCCTTTGGCTTCGACCGCTGGGTAGCATTGTTCAACGGCACAGCCTCAATACGCGACGTGATGGCGTTCCCCAAAAACAATGCCGGCAGAGACCTAATGACTGATGCTCCCTCACAACTCGACAAAGTGCAACTCAAAGAGCTTTTCTTGCAGGTTGAGGGGGAATAAACACAAATATATAGTGTAGAGACGTTGCTATTAGTGCGTCTCTACTGTTGTATTATAAAAAGATAGAATCCCTGTAAAAAAAAATTTGCTTTAATAGAAAAAAACAGTAATCTTTGCATAACAAGATAGGAAACATGAAAAAATACCCCGAAAATATATTTGTAAGTTTGTGTAATTCGCTGAATTTTTGTAATTTAGCGAAGGGCAAACAACACAACACAACACAACACAACACAACACAACACAACACAACACCTATTAGATAGTATTATTAAAATTCTATAAAAAGCACCTTGTTGGGCAATGGCTCAGCAAGGTGTTTTTTTTGCAAATACAACAAGGTAACGGCTAACCTTTCTATTAAATAAAAATTATAAACCGTCATAAGTTACAAGCCGATGACGAATGACTAAAATCAAATAAAATGAAAATCAGACTAAAAATTTTGGGACTACTCATTTTGAGTATGGCATTTTTACATTCTTGTAAAAAAGATGAAGACAAACTTGTAGAGGGTATAACTCTCAATGCAACTACGTTAGAATTGGAGATAGATTCAAGTTTCCAATTAATTGCAACAGTATCACCCTCTGATGCTGATAACAAGGCAGTAAACTGGGCAAGTAGCGACAATGCTATTGCCACCGTAGATGCTACGGGCAAAGTAATAGCCTTAAAAACAGGTAAAGCAACCATAACCGCCACCACCCAAGACGGTAACAAAACCGCTACTTGTAAACTTACAATTATGCCAATGAAAATGGTTTTTGTAAAAGGCGGTACATTTATGATGGGAAGCGTTATAGGTTCAGGTCATAATGACGAACATCCTCAACATGAAGTAACTTTAAATGATTTTTATATAGGTAAATACGAAGTAACCAATGCTCAATATGTTAAATTTCTTAATGCTAAAGGAAAACATGAAGATAGCGAGCATATTTGGTTAGATATAATTTATCCCAATTCCGGGATAGAATTAGTAGGAGGAAAATACAAAGTAAAATCAGGAAAAGAAAATTATCCTGTAACAAATGTAACATGGTACGGAGCTGTTGCTTATACCGAGTGGGCAGGTTGCAGATTACTTACCGAAGCCGAATGGGAGTACGCATCACTTGGGGGAAATCAAAGCAAAGGGTATAAATATTCAGGCAGTGATAATATTGATGAAGTGGCATGGTATTATGAAAATTCAACCAACCCTGATAATCTAATGGTAGGTGGTAAAGGAACTTATGAGGTAGGAAGCAAACAACCCAATGAACTTGGTATTTATGATATGACAGGTAATGTATGGGAATGGTGTAATGATTGGTATGGTAAAGATTATTACACAAAAGATGCACAAACTAACCCTGTGGGACCGGAGACAGGCGTAGGCAAAACTATGCGAGGTGGAAGTTTCTTTAGTTACAAATTAGATGAGCTTAGATTAAAATACCGAGGTGGAAACACTCCTACAAAAAGTTCCTTTGGTGTAGGCTTCCGTATAGTAGTTGAACCCTCAGAAGAAAGGTAAAAGTTAAAAAGTAAAAAGTAAAAAAAGACCTGAACAGGTTTTCAAAACTGTCAGGTCTTTTTTACTTAATTCCCTCTTGGAGAAGAGGGTTAGGGAGATTGAAAAAAACTTTTTGTCTGCTTGTATTGTATTGAAAATCAGCTTGTTAGTCTGTTTTTGTCTGTATACAATTATATCTAATCTATATCAAAATAAACGATACAAAAAATCAAACACCCCAAGCAAGTGAGCTGCAAACACGGATAACACCGTTATCAGAATCCAGTGCAGAGCTTTGTTGCCGTATTTAATGGCAAACTTCGATGCAAAAATACCGCCCAAAGTATTACCTATTGCCGATATCAGCCCCATGGGGTAGCTTATATTATCGTTTAAAATGAAAATCATCAGGGCAAAAGGAGTGTATATCAGCACCACAAAAACCTTG
>PDWI01021638.1_pt1 | contig 15648 bp, 16 predicted proteins | sample 1430891 | NCBI WGS metagenome assembly PDWI01 (sample SAMN01162508, study PRJNA174530) | Oral metagenome, whole genome shotgun sequencing project. | biome: Marine environment; feature: Marine mammal; material: Swab sample of the gingival sulcus; isolation source: swab sample of gingival sulcus... | reverse complement strand
TGGCGGTGGCAATAATTATTGCCATTGTCCATAAAATAAGAACCGAGAGCTTGTCGGCAAGACGGCCTCTAACTCTACAAGGAGAAAAATTATGAAAAAGTTGGAAACAGCCCTTTTAACCGCAGCATTTGTTGTGTCATCAACTTCATTGGCTCTGGCGCATACTGCTCTTTGCTCTTGCTTTGATAATGGTGATGGCACTGTAACCTGCGAGGGTGGATTCTCTGATGGTTCTACCGCTTCAGGCGTTGGCATGATTGTGAAAGATGCCAGTGGTGCAGTGATTGTAAAAGGTGAAATGAGCGAAGAGAGCACCTACGATTTCAAAAAGCCGGAAGGAAAATATGTTGTCGTTTTTGATGCTGGCGAAGGGCATCAGGTATTTGTTGATAGTGCTGATATCGTTGAGTAGTTTTTGTTGCGGGGGATTTACGCGGGGTAAATCCCCCGTCTCTTAATCTGTTTTAGAGGAGGAATAGTAATGAAGATGAAAAGTGCAATTCTTGGAGCGGCTCTTTCTGCTGCGGTAGCTGTTCCGGCGTATGCCCATTTCCAGATGGTATATACTCCGGAAATTGCTGTTGAAAAAGGAGCAGAGTCTACATTTAAGCTAGTGTTTACTCATCCTTTCGGTGCCGGTCATACCATGAATATGGGAACCCCCAGCGAATTTTATGTTGTTCATCAAATGGGTGATAAAAAAGCCAAAAAAACTGATCTGAAAAATTTACTCAAAAAAATCACCTGGACCAGTATGACAAACTCTGGTGATGCCTATGAAGCAGTAGTTCCAAAGAAAGTTGTTCGTTCCATGGGTGATTATCAGTTCGTTCTTGTTCCAGATCCCTACATGGAAGAAGAGGAAGGTATCTATATTCAGCAGATCACCAAAACTTATATGAACGTAGGTGGTGTTCCTGGAAATTGGAATGCTCCTCTTGGTCTGAAAACCGAGTGGGTACCCTTGAACAAGCCTTATGCAGTATGGACTGGTTCTACCTTCAAAGCTCAGCTGTTAAAAGATGGTAAGCCTTGTCCCAATCATGAGGTTGAAGTTGAGTATGTAAACCATGAGCCAAACATGAAAGACAACTCTTTTGCCAAAGAAGCAAAGGCTGAAGCTCCACAAAGCTCTTTTGAGACCATGGGCGTAATGACTGATGAGCAAGGTTATGTAACCTTTGCTCTGCCCAAAGCTGGTTGGTGGGGACACCGAGTATAAAGGAAAAGAGCTTTCTCAAGATGCAGTTATCTGGGTTAAAGCTGTTGATATGAAGTAGATGTTGTCTCTTTCCTCTTCTATTGTCAAAATGGAAGGGGAAAGATATTGCTGTTTAAGGTGTTCTCTATCCTGACATTGTTGTCAGGATAGAGCTTTTTTAGGAGAAAGGAGGGGAGGATAATGGCAACCCAAATTGTTTCTCCAGCTGGAAAAGGTTCTGAAAGTCTCTATCTTCTTGTTATTACCGCATGTATATTTGCAAGCTGCGCCTTTCTTATCTCTCTTACGACAGGCAAAGAGGAAGAACGCACCCTGCAAGCCTACCAGATTGATGCCTTTGCCGATTTAAATGGCAAGGAGCTGGCAGTTTTCAATAATCTGCGCACATCAGCACTAGAGAAGGATGTCTCCTGGAAAAAAAGCGGTGGATATATCTGGACAAGAAGCTTGCAGCCCAAAGGGAATATTGATCTGGCGGTTTTTATTGGCCATCCACAAGATAACGATTGTGGTTCCATGCTGCTGCTTTTTACCCATGAACACGGAAAAAAGCAGGGTAATGTTACCGATAAGGCTGAACATCCAGCCTATGAGATATGGTATCATCGGGCGAGATACCAGCCCTTACCGGATACTTTTACCGATCAGATTTTTATTGCAGCAGGGTGGAAAGAGATTTGCGCACTATCTGGTGCTGATGAGGTAAAAAGAGTAAAAGGAGCAGCAGAGTAGCTTCTCCATTTTCTTTCGTTCATAATTCGTGCTTTACACACTGTTTAGTTTTAACTAATATGTATCAATAACTTATCATTTACGGAAAGCGGGCTTTTTTTGCAGTGAAACTCTGGCAGCAAAGAAGATGACGGTGGGTATTACCCTTAACCCATACTATAGCTTTGTGTCTAATATTGTGGGAGACAGGGCAACGGTTGCCCCCCTTATTGGGGAAGGGTTTAACCCGCATAATTATCGTCCACAACCAGAGGATATAAAACGGATCATGGACTTTGATGTGCTGGTGGTTAACGGTATTGGCCATGATGAGTTTGCTTTGGAGATTCTTGATGCAGCAAGGATGAAAGGCAAAATTCCGATTATTTATGCCAATAAGGATGTCTCTCTTATTCCTGTTGCTGGCAATATGGAGGGATTAAAAATAGTAAACCCGCATACCTTCATCTCTATCACCACCGCTGTACAGCAGATCTATACCATTGCCAAAGAACTAGGCAAAATTGACCCGGATAACAGCAAGTATTATATGAAAAATGCCCGGAATTATGCAAGAAAGCTACGTAAACTTAAAGCAAAATATATGAAAAGGCTGGCGGATTTGCCAGAGGTCGATTTTCGCTGCGCCACCATCCATGGCGGCTATGACTACCTGCTGCAGGATTTTGGTTTGCAGGTAACCGCAGTTATTGAGCCAAATCATGGCTTAAAGCCAACAGCCAATCAACTGGCAAAGACCATTGATAAAATAAAGGGGCTGCATGTCGATGTTATTTTTACCGAAATGAATTTTCCCGACAAATATGTCGATACCATCCATCAGGAGACGGGGATTCGGGTGCGTACGCTCTCCCATCTTACCGGAGGGAAATATAGTGCAGAAGAGTTTGAAAAAGGTATTGAGGAAAATATGAAGGCGTTAACCGATGCGCTGGTTGAAGCCTATAGCGATAAAGGTGGAGAGTAGCCGATTATGGGGCCTGCTATAGAATTTGAAAATTTAGGGTTAACCCTCGGTAATACCGAGATATTGCGGGAAATCAATTTCCGGGTAGAAGCAGGTACGCTCCACTATATTATCGGCCCCAATGGAGGGGGGAAGACCTCTCTTATTCGCTCTCTTTTGGGGCAGATGCCCCATACCGGAACGATTTGCATCCATTGGCAGGAAAATGAGACACTGGGCTATGTCCCCCAATCACTCAATTTTGATACCACCCTGCCAATTACGGTGGAAGATTTTTTAATAATGAATATTGCCCGGCACCCAGCTTTTTTCCGCCCCGGGAAAAAAATAAAGGGAATTATTACCGAATTGCTTGAAAAAATCGGTATGGCCGACAAGACTTGTCGCCCCTTTGGGCAACTCTCAGGCGGGGAGAGACAGCGGGTGTTACTGGCTCAGGCACTCTATCCGCAGCCAGCCCTGTTAATTCTTGATGAACCTACCACCGGGCTGGATCGGGTAGGCGCAGAGATAATGTACACTATCCTGCAAGAGCTGCAAAATAGCGGGGTAACGATTGTGGTTATCCATCATGATCTTGTAGAAGTAAGAGAGCGTGGCGATGCGGTAAGCTGTATCAATCGCAGGCTGCTTTTTAGTGGCGATCCACAGGTTGAGCTTAGCCCGGAGCGAATTTTGGGTGTTTTTCAGGCAAGCAGGGGGGGGGCGTAATGGAATCGCTCTACGATATTATCCGCTCGCCGATAATGGAGATGGCAAAAAACGGCGTCTTGCCCGAGTTTTTTCAGTACGCCTTTGTGGTTAATGCCCTGTTCTGCTCATTTCTGATTGGTCCGGTACTTGGCGGTGTTGGAACCATGGTGGTGATGAAGCGGCTGGCCTTTTTTTCCCAGTCTGTGGGGCAGGCGGCATTAACCGGCGTTGCTCTGGGGATTCTGCTTGGAGAACCCTATACTGCGCCCTATATCTCCCTGTTTGGCTTCTGTATTCTGTTTGGTTTATTGATGAATTATACCCGCAACCAGACAAAAATCTCTCCTGATACAATTATTGGCGTTTTTCTCTCAATCTCACTGGCGGTGGGTGCCTGCGTGCTGCTCTATGTTACCAGTAAGGTTAATGTGCATATTCTGGATAATATCCTTTTTGGCTCAATCCTTACGGTAAACGATACCGATATCAATGTGCTTATCACCATCAGTTTTATCTGTGTGGTGATCTCCATACTGTTTTTTAATAAATTTTTGCTGGTCAGCTTTAACCCCAGTCTGGCGCAGGCGAGGAACATGCCAGTAAAACTACTCGATTATCTCTTTATTTTGATGATTACCCTGATAACTGTTGCCTCACTGAAAATTGTCGGAGCAGTTATGGTGGAGGCTTTACTGGTTATTCCGGCGGCAGCCGCCCGTAATATCAGCAGATCAATGCGCAGTTTTTTTCTTTGGAGCATTCTCTTTGCCACCATGAGTTGTCTTTTGGGGGTTATTATTCCCATGCAGTATGAGATTCCAGTGCCATCAGGTGGTGCAATTATTATTGCTGCAGCCATCTTCTTTGCTATCACCATGATTTTACGAACAGTGCATCCCGCTTTTCGGGAAGCGACAACATAAAGGAAAACCCATGAAAAAAAGTGCTTTTTATCTTCTCTTTCTCTTTTTTTCTGCTATCAACTCCGGTGTGATTATGGCAGCAGAAAAACCTCTGGTTATCACTTCTCTGCCGGCAACCTCCCTGCTTGTCCGCCATCTTGTTGCAGGAAGTGAGATAGAAACAGAGTTGGTTGTTCCTGCCGCCTATTCAATGAGTGCGCAAAAAAGCTATCTCAAGAAAAGCAAGACTTTTGCAGAAAGTGCGCAAAAAGCAGCTGCCTGTATAACCATTGCTGCGGCATGGAGGGGGGATAATCTCTATCCCTTTGCCCGCAGACATAATATCCATATCGTTGCCATTGATGCTGCCGCCCCGATTGATCGGAGCCGTAGTGGAGTTGTTCTGGTTACATCCCGGAAAAATGGAGAGATATCACCTTATATCTGGCGCAGCCCTGCCAATCTTGTTCGCATGGCGGAGTTTATCAGCAATGATCTGCAACGACTTTTCCCGCAAGATGCGCCGGTATTTAAGAAAAATTTACAGAAATTGCAACGCAGGCTCTTTCAGCTACGCACCCATTTTGAACTGCGCCTTAGTGAGAAAGATATGGGGGGCACTGCGGCTCTTACTGATGATTTTGATTACTTAACCAGTGAGTTTGGTATTGAAATTGGCCGCTATTTCTTAAAAGAAGAGATTGACTGGACGGTTGATGACTGCACCGAGTTCTCTTTATGGCTGAAAAACAACGATATTAAACTGGTTCTTTGTAAAAGAGAACCGCAGGAAAATATTGCCAAGGCCATTGCCGATGCTGGTGCTGTTCCCGTGGTATTGCAAACCTTATCATCTATGAATGTTACAAAAATAACTCCTGAAGAACTGTTTACCAGGCTCTATTCCTACAATTTATTAACAATTATTGATGCTGTTAAATAGATGAAGAGAAAGCCGACAAGCCTTCGTACAAGAAGCCGCCTTATTATTCTCTTTTTCCTTTTTATTCCGGCACTGGCTGCGGTTTTTGCTTTTAGCTTAATGGAGAGAAAGGATTTTGAGATGTATCTGTTCGGGCATCTTACACTCTGCTCTCTTTTTCTCCCTTTTTTACCTAAATGGCTGACTAATTTCTTTGTTGATTCAGAGTTAAGAGAGATGAATAACTATTGCGTTGAACTACGCAATGGTAATTGGGATGCTCGCCTTCCGGTTGGCGGAGAGGTTGACAAGGAAGATAGTGAAAGGGAGCAATTGCCAGAACTTAGACAAAACCTCAACTGGCTCGCACACAATATTGCCTCGCGGGATCGGCGTCTTACCCAGGCTCTCGCCTCCTCTAAAAAAGACAATATACAGCTCAATAAGCTCTCTTTTATGGATCATTTAAGTGGTGTCTATAATCGCCGTTTTTATGAGGTGAAGCTTGAAGAGATTTGCCGAAAACACCTGGAAAATAATAAACCGCTGCATCTTGTTCTCATTGATTGCGACCATTTCAAGAAGATTAATGATTCCCTCGGACATGCTACAGGAGATAAGATTATCGCCATTCTTGGTAATATCCTGAAAAATTCGGTGAGAATGGAAGAGGACTATCCTTTTCGCTTTGGTGGAGATGAATTTGGCTGTATTTTTTGCGGTGCTAGCTCTAGGCGTTGTGTTGAAATTGCAGAGGATATACGCTGTCTTTTTACAACCCGCACAGAGTTTGTTCCAAAAATACAGCTCTCATTAAGTATTGGGATTTCCTCTTTATGCAAAGAGGAGAGAAACCCCGCAACTGCGGCAGAAAAGCTGTTTGCCAATGCAGACAGGGCACTTTATGAGGCTAAAAACGGTGGTCGTAACAGGGTTGTTTTTTTCAATAATTAAGGGAGATTTACAATGGAATTAATTGATATTGTTGTTATTATTGCTGCAACTGGTGCGGCTGGCTATTTTCTATGGAAAAAGTTTTTTTTGGCAGGGGGTTGCGGCTGTGGCAGTGGTTGTTCTGATTGTGGCGATGGCTGTAGCAGTGAAAAGGAGAAGATGGAAAAGGTCTATGGAATTAAGGAGCGGGAGATTCCCATCGTACCAATGGCAAATTCAGAGAAAAGCAGACCCAAAAAGTAAAGGGATTCCCCCATTTCCGGTTTTACTCTATATTTTTACAAAATAGCTACGGACAGAAGAGAGAAAACAAGGTAAATAGTCCCTGATGGTTTTATGGTTAGCCATACCCTCCTGCAAAAATAGGGCATGGCGAGAAACATGATACGCAAGGGGGCTTTTTTGAAGATAGCACTGGCACAAACGAACCCAATTCTTGGCGATTTTGATAAAAATTGTGAAAAAATCCTTCACTATACGCAGCAGGCAGTAGATGTCGGCTGCTCTCTGATAATCTTCCCCGAGCTGGCTCTGGCTGGCTCCCCACCACAGGATCTTTTACTGCAATCCAGCTTTTATGCCGCACAAAAACAAGCTCTGCTGCGACTGCAAAAAGAGGTGGCCAAAATTGCTGTGTCAACAGGGTCAATTGATGTGGTTTTGGGTTGTTTTACCGAAAATGCAGGGAAAAAGAGGGGGGCTTATTATAAAGTGGCCGCTGTTGTTTTGCGGGGCGGGGAGATTGCCTGCCAGGCCAGCAGAAAACGCCTTTTTGATGCCGAATTCCCCGCACCGCACAGCTCTCACCGAGATAAAGCTATCCATTTTTTCTCTATTGGAGAGAGCTTTTTTGCCGCAACCGCCGATAGCGGCACTGCGCTGGAAGATTCTATTGCAGATATCCTTGCTGCAGCCAAAAAAAAGAAGGTGCCTCTCTCTGGCATAATCAATCTTGCCGCCTCACCTTTTTTTATCGATAAAAAACCTTTTGCAAAAAAAGCAATCGCAGCCTTGGTCAAAGAAAGTGGCGTGCCTTTTTTCTACTGTAATCAGGCAGGGGGGCAGGGTGGTCTTATTTTTGCCGGGGGAAGTTTTGCTATAAACGGGCAAGGGGAAGAGATTGCTGCCGCAGAAGATTTTTGCGAAGAGTTGCTTATCTTTGATAGCACCAGTTGTGGTAAGGAAGTTAAGGAGGTTGAGAGAAATTTCCTTGACTACGGCGATAGAGGCAACAGCGATAAGCAGCCTGATTTTCTGCCAACTCTTCACAAGGCTTTGGTTACCGGCTTGCGGGATTATATACATAAAAGCGGCTTTTCTAAAGCAGTATTGGGGCTTTCCGGCGGCATTGATTCTGCTTTAACCGCTACACTTGCAGTCGATGCATTGGGGTCAGAAAATGTGCTGGGGGTGGCACTGCCTTCTCCATATTCTTCAAAAGAGTCAGTGGAAGATGCCAAGCAACTGGCAAAAAACCTGGATTGCCGTTTTGAAATTTTACCCATTGGTGGTCTTTTTGAGCAGTATAAAGAAGAGTTGCAGCCCCTTTTTATGAGTTATAAAAAAGATAAGGAAGATGTTACCGAGCAGAATCTCCAGGCTCGTATTCGCGGCAATCTATTGATGGCTTTATCTAATAAATTTAACTCCATGCTGCTTAATACCGGCAATAAAAGTGAAGCGGCAGTGGGCTATAGCACTCTTTATGGAGATATGTGCGGTGGGCTGGCAGTGATTGGTGATCTGCCCAAAGGGCTGGTGTATGCTCTGGCAGAGTATCTTTGATGGCGAGCGCATCCCGCATCGTACCATCACCAAGGCTCCTTCCGCCGAATTAAAGCCGGGGCAAAAAGATCAGGATGAGCTGCCGCCCTATGATATTCTTGATCAGATTATCGAGCTTTTTCTTGCTGGTAACAGTTTGGAGGCGATTATAAAAAAAGGCTTTGATGCCGCCATGGTTGAAGATACGTTGCGCCGCATTCGCACTAATGAATACAAGCGCAAGCAGGCACCTGTTACCTTGCAAGTTAGCGTTAATTCTTTTCTTAACCGGCATTATCCCGTTATCCATAATTTTCGGGGGTAGCTTTGTCGGGCAGTTTTTATGCGATATATGCAAGGATAAGCAGGTACTTGTCGGCAAGCTTTTTTATTTTTGTTTTGCTGCTTTCCGGGTGGTTTTTTATTCATGAACAGGGGATAGAGCGTCCAAAATCCCTGCCAATCACCACCTCTGGTGCGGTTGAGATGTGCCTCTCCTGCCATAGTGATGTAACGCTTGATGCTGCCCATAGTGCAAAAGTTCTGGGCTGCTCCTCCTGCCATCTGGGCAATGCCCTAGCGGTGGAGAAAGAGGCTGCTCATGCCGGAATGGTTATTAACCCCGGAGACTTACGTATTGTCGAAAAGAGCTGCGGCACCTCTGGCTGTCATCCCACAGAGGTGCACAATGTGAAAAATTCTCTGATGGCCACCAATCGGGGCATTATCAGTACCTTGCTTTTTTATTGGGGGGAGGCAGATACGCAAAACACCGATCTTAGTGTGGAAGAGTTGATAAAAAGCGGGCAGAACAGCTTTACTCTCGACTACTTTCGTAAACTCTGCGCTACCTGCCATCTATGGAAACAGCGTTTTGATATGCCCGGTGCGCCGCTTTTTTTTAATGAAAAGGGTGGGGGTTGTACTGCCTGCCATTTTTCTCGAGCAGGGGATGCCAAACGTGAGCAAATGCAGATCCTTGATGCCGATGATGGGCAAATCTGGAATCCAGCAGAGAAAAAAGACAAAGTAAATAAGCTAAACAAAAAACACCCTCTTATCAGCAAAAAGGTGAACAGCACCAAATGCTTGCGTTGTCATAATCGTTCTGGTCGTATCGGCACCTCCTATTTTGGTGCTTTTGAACTGGTTGAAGGCGATGAATCTACTGCTGCAGAAAAAAAGAAACCAATGCCGGGCGGGCGTTTTTATCTTGAGCTGGCAGATGATGTCCACCACCGCAGGGGGCTGCAGTGCATCGACTGCCATATAAAAGAAGAGATTATGGGCGATGGCACCAACTATGCCCATTATGAAGAGCAGCTGGAGATTTCTTGCGAAAGTTGTCATGGCGAGGGCAAGAATTTTGGCCGGGGTAGAAACGGCCATATTCTCTCTAATCTGGAGAAAAAGGATGGTAAAACCTTGCTGCATGGCAAGGTCGATAACTCCTTATGGCAGGTAAAAGGCATAAAAAAAGGTGTTTGCGATTTTCCAGCGCATAAACGGGTGGGGTGTGAGGCTTGTCATTCTCCGCTTGTTCCTCAGTGCTATGGTTGCCATATCTCTCGTGATAACAGTGAAAAACATCTCGATAAATTAAGCATGAAGGAGACTATGGGCTTATGGGAGGAGGAGACCTCTTATATCCGCAATGAAGAGCCGATGCTTGGAATATGGAATAACAAGGTGGTTATTATGACTCCTGGCTGCCAGGATATGGTTACGGTGGAAGACGACGAGGGGGAGATTAAGGCAAGCTTTAACCGCTTTACCATGGCGGCGATCAACCCGCATACCACCCAGGAAAAGGGGCGCAGTTGTGTCGATTGTCATAACTCGACCAAAACCGTTGGGCTGGGAGAAGGGAAGATCGTGGAAAAAGAGGGTGAACTTTTTTTTATAGCCACCCATAAAGGTTTGGAAACCGAGGCCGGGCAGACTGTGCCGCTTGATGCCTATGTTGATCTGGCCGGTAGGGCACTTCAGCATAGTGCAAGAAGAGGGTTGCGTCCCTTTAATGCAAAGGAGTTACGGGCAATTTTAAGAGTAGGGCAATGCGCTGGCTGCCATAGTCGCTATGATGATCCACTGTGGAAAGATTATCGTGCAGCCAGTAAATGCCCACGTATGGAAAAAGGAGAAGAGTTATCGCAACCATAGAAGGAAATATTGCCGGATTAAAGAGCAATCAACGCAAGGCACTTGAGCGTTTTCTCCGCCGCAAAAGTTCGCGTGAGGAGATTATCAGCCCGGATATGGCGCGTACTTTAGCCGAACTCTCCTTTCAGCTTAACCGCCAGCTTGGGGTGCTGATTCACCGCTCTGGCAAGATTGATATGCTGATTGTGGGGGATTACAGTCAGATTATGATTCCTCCGCTTAAGCCTATCCGCCATGCTGGTGGTCGCTTGCGTGGATTACGATTGATACATACCCATCTTGGCGGTGAGCCGGTAAGTGAAGAAGACTTGATGGATCTACTCTTTCTACGGCTGGATTTAATGTCTATGCTGGCGGTGGGAAAAGATGGCTTGCCGCAAGAATTGCATACCGCCTACCTCCTGCCGGAAGTGCGGCAGGGTCGGGCATGGGATTTTCTTACGCCAGTCCATCCGGCACAGCAGAAAGAGTCGGCAGAGGAGATTATCTCCTCTATTGAGGGCGAATTTTCCAGAATCAGAGGGGCAGGGAAGGTAGAGAGCGGGCAGGATCGAGCCATTTTGGTGTCGGTCTCCACCGAATCGAGATTACAGGCGGAAGAGTCGCTTGCTGAGCTGACCGAGCTTGCCAGATCCGATAATGTTGAAGTGCTGCAAACTGTTTTGCAGCGGCGGCGCAAGATTAACCCCAGGCTTATTCTGGGTAAGGGCAAGCTGGCAGAAATTATGATTGTTGCCCTGCAGCTCGATGCCAATCTGCTTATTTTCGATCAGGAGCTTAACCCTTCGCAGGTACGCTCCATCACCGATTTTACCGATATGCGGGTTATTGACCGCACCCAGCTTATTTTAGATATTTTTGCTCACCGGGCAATGAGCAGGGAAGGCAAACTTCAGGTGGAGATGGCACAGTTAAAATATATGTTGCCAAGGCTCTCTTCACGAGATGATGCACTCTCCAGACTTACCGGCGGCATTGGAGCCAGAGGGCCGGGGGAGACCAAACTGGAGATTGATCGGCGGCGAATCAACGATCGCCTGGCACGACTGGCAAAAGAGCTCAAGCAGGTGAGCCGTGAGCGGTATCGCCGCAGGAGTAAACGGCGTAAAAAAGAGCTGCCGCAGCTCTCTTTAGTGGGCTATACCAATGCGGGAAAATCTACTCTGCTCAACACCCTGACCAAAAGTGAGATTGTAGCAGAAGATAAGCTCTTTGCTACTCTTGATCCCTCCAGCAGAAGGATGCGTTTCCCAACAGATATGGAGGTGATTTTAACCGATACGGTTGGCTTTATCCGCCATCTCCCTGCCGATTTGATGCAAGCCTTTATGGCAACACTGGAAGAGTTGCAGGAGGCCGATCTGCTGGTGCATGTGATTGATCTCTCCAATCCTCTTTTCCGAGAGCATATGGCAGTTGTCGATGCCATTTTGCGAGAGCTTGGGCTGCGGGATATTCCGGTATTAAAGCTGTTTAATAAAATTGATCTTATCGATAATATCGAACTTGCCGAGATGATGGTGGGCAGGGAAGGGCTGTTGATAAGTGCCACCAACCAGGCAACACTGACAGACTTTCTCAAGCAGGCGGCGGTGTTGCTTGGTCGCCGTCTGGAGAGGTAGTTTTGCTACTTTCCTAGATATTTGCTTAGTTTTTCGCAAGATTCATCAGGATCAAGAAATTCGCAACCAATATGTGCACCACGTACACTTCTGATAATTACTTTACGGAAAAGCAGGGTTCGCTCTTTATCATCAAGGACAAACACCAGATCGCCTTCCATATCAGGAGTAATATCGTGAAAACCACGTACCTCGAAGCAGGCTCCCTGAAGGGAGAGGTTTATCACCTTGGTATGGCCAGATTCCTGGCTTGATGGCCTCTCCAGAGTATAATCCCCATTGAGAAAGGTCTCTTTACGGGGGTGCCTGCGAAACTCCATCTGCAGCGAGAAATCATGACCGCACCTGCAACGAATTTTCATCGTATGCTGCAACCCCTTGAAATTTGTTGCAGGAATTGTCTTTTTTTTATCACACAAAGGGCAGGAGATGACGAACTGGTCGTCTTTAACATATACCTTCTCTATCGAACTTTTTTTCAACATTTTCCCACCTTTTGTCGTGTAGTATCTCTTTTGGCAGGGAAAAGAGATACTACAGTTTTCGGTAGCTAGAATAAGGAGTTAAATGTTTTTTCCCAGAGATGTGCCGGTAGAGCGCAGGTCGCTGCAGGCCTGAATAATACGGTCTGCCATGCTTCTTTCTGCTTTTTTCCCCCATGAGCGTGGATCATAGACCTTTTTATTACCCACTTCCCCCTCAATTCTTAGCACACCATCATAATTTTTCATTATATGATCAACAATGGGGCGGGTGAAGGCGTATTGGGTATCGGTATCAATATTCATCTTGACCACTCCATAATCTATCGCTTCATGGATCTCATGCAGTTCAGAACCGGAACCGCCATGAAAAACCAGATCGAGGGTTTTACTCTCTCCCAACTCTTTTGCCACCGCCTGCTGTCCATCACGCAAGATGGTGGGCTTGAGTTTTACATTGCCCGGTTTATACACCCCATGTACATTGCCAAAGGTAGCAGCAAGCAGAAAACGCCCCATTTCTCCCAGCTCTTTTGCGGCAAAAACCATATCTTCAGGAGTAGTGTAGAGCTTTTCCTTGGCAACTCCAGAGGTGTCGTGCCCATCTTCTTCTCCGCCAACAACCCCCGTTTCAATCTCAAGAATAATCTCGTTATCCATACATGCCTGCATAAGTTTTTTTGACTCAGCGATATTCTCATTCACCGTCAAACATATGAGAGGAGAAGAGATTGGGCAGCCCCTTTGCCCGCCGTTTGGCGGTCTCGGCAATCAGCGGCAGAAGAAAGCTCTCTACCTTGTCGATATGGCAGTGATCAGTATGCAGGGCGATATTTACATCATAGCTGGCAGCCATACAGTGAGCATATTCCGCCAGAGCCATCGCCCCCTTTGCCATATCACCAACTCCTTGACCAGAGCCAAATTTTCCCCCGCCGGTGGAAATCTGGATAATACCATCAGAGCCTGCTTCCTTAAACGCAAGCAGTGCCGCATTGATGGTCTCGCTGGAGGTGATATTGATTGCAGGATAGGCAAACTTGTTCTGCTTGGCGTTATCGAGCATCTGACAGTACTGTTGATAGTTGACAATCGGCATGAGCCCTCTCCTTTATGGTATTAGAGATGATTAGAGATAATGACAATTCCCTGAAGGATAAAAGTTCTTTCATTAGTATATCCTGTGCAGGGAAAATGGCAAGCCCTTGATAGGGCTAAAAAGTTTTATAAAATTAAACAAATTCAAAAGAGGTGGAGAAAGAAGGAAAAATAAGTTTTTTACCGCTTCCGGGTTGACTTTTTTTTCTGTAATGAATAATAGTTGGTGTTTATTTATTTCTATACAGAAACAGTCTATACACGTTATGTTTTTCATGCTCTCTTCCAGCCACCACACTTAACGGTGAGCTTTTATCCTGCAAACGAAAACGGTGCAGGATAAGCCCCAGTAAACAAAGGAATCCAGGTGGAAACTGCCAGTGTCGCTTATACACATTATTTTTTTTACTTCTCTTTCTCCTCTCTTTTTTCATCCTTGTTAAAAGAGAGGATTGCCAGGGGAGAAGCTGCGTGAAAAAGGCGGGAAGATAAGGGGGATTCATTGTCTGTACTGCCAAAACTCAAGGAAGACTTGCTTAAAGCAGGGAAGAAGGAGGGGTGTATCAGTTTTGATGATCTCAACGAACTCCTGCCCGATGAGGTACGTGATCCCAGCGAGATAGAGTCTGTACTCAATTTTTTGGGTAACAACTCAATTGAGATTGTCTCTGTGGAAAAGGGGGGTAAAAAACGCACCCTCTCTGGAGAAATCTGGAAAAAAAACGATGATACTGCAAGTGATGCCACCCCGGAGAACAAACTCTCCTCTAAAGAGGAGGATTCTCACGAAGCAGAAGAGACAACCACCACCTATCTTCGTGAAATGGGGCAGTTTGAGCTACTCACCCCAGAAGATGAAGCCAAATACAGTAAGGCGATTCGTCAGGGATTTGATGCTATTATTACTGCCATTCGTGAGGATTCATCAGGGGTGAAAGAGATTGCTGTTTTGCGAGAACGAATAGATCTCTGGGAGAAGAGGGATCCAACATTAAAACCCAAAAAACAGCAGCTTAATTTTATGCGCTATAGCGTAAGCAGTGCTGCAAAAAGACATTGTGAGACCAGAGAGCTGGTAGAACTGCATACCAAACTGGAGGCTTATAGTCGCTCTATCGAAGTGGCAAAGGATGCAATGATTCGAGCCAACCTGCGGCTGGTGGTCTCCATTGCCAAGCGTTATATGCACCAGGGACTTACCTTGGCCGATCTTATTCAGGAAGGCAATCTTGGCTTGATGCGGGCAGTATTCCGTTTTGACTATACCAAGGGTAACAAGTTCTCCACCTATGCCAGCTGGTGGATTCGCCAGGCAATTACCAGGGCGATTCTCGATAAGACCCGCACTATCCGCCTGCCAGTTCATTTTCTTGAGCTGCGCAGCCAGTTTTTCAAATCTTTCTACTCCCTTTTCAAGGAACTGGGCAGAGAGCCCACACCGCTGGAAATATCAGAAAATACCGGCCTGCCGATGGATAAGATTCTCTCCATTCTTGAGGCCTCACGAGAGCCAATCTCTCTTGAAACGCCGGTGGGAGATGATGACTCTACCTTAGGAGATTTTCTGGAAAATCAGGAGTCGCAATCACCGTATGATGCGGTGCAGAACCGGGAGCTTACCGGCAGGGTCAACGATATCTTAAAAACCTTGAGTGAGCGGGAAGAAAAAATTATCCGTCTGCGTTTTGGTATTGGTGAAAAGGCTGAATACACTTTGGAAGAGATTGGTAAACAGTTTAACGTTTCACGGGAGCGGATTCGTCAGATTGAGAAAAAGGCCCTGAACCGCCTGCGCCACTCCAGCAGACGGGACAAACTGAAGTTTTTTATTGATTAGGCTCAATAAAAAAGAGGGCGTTACTTATGGAAACGATAAAAATTACTCAGAAAAAAGAACAGGTAGAGCCGGTACATATCGGTATGATAGACTGCCTCTACACTGCCCCCGTCTCGCAAGTCTGGAAGGAGAGGGCGACTTCTTGCCAGAAATGGGTTCTAAAAGAGTTGGCGGCAGACGAACTCCATCTTCAGCTTGAGGCAAAAAATATTGATATTGGCTTTATTCCTGTTTTTGCTTATGCAAAAAATGCCAGTAATTATAAATTATTGCCAGGAATTTCCATTAGC
>PDWI01005872.1_pt1 | contig 15652 bp, 13 predicted proteins | sample 1430891 | NCBI WGS metagenome assembly PDWI01 (sample SAMN01162508, study PRJNA174530) | Oral metagenome, whole genome shotgun sequencing project. | biome: Marine environment; feature: Marine mammal; material: Swab sample of the gingival sulcus; isolation source: swab sample of gingival sulcus... | reverse complement strand
CAGCAGTAAAGTCGGTGTAAAAACCAAGCGAGCTAAGGCGGGCTGGGATAATAATTTTTTACTCAAGGTTTTGGGGATTATTTAAGTGCGATTACCCTACTCTCTATACCGGTAAAGGCTTGCTCTGCTAAGGCAGCGAGCATGATTGCGTAGCGTTGTTCATCGGGGGCCGCTTTAGAAAGGTCATCCTTACTAGCGATATTCACTGGGTTTGTTGACAGTATATTCACGCCTACCAGCTCATTAATTTTCGAGTTAGTGGCGCGAATACTACTATCGGAAATATTTCCCTCGCTAACAACCCTGTTGGCAGCCATGCTGGTGAATGCGGTAATGGCCGTGTCAACTTTAGCGCCATTCTTAGCCCTGCCCGATGGAATCACAGCCGTCAGGATAAAGTCCGTATCTGCGAGGGGAATATCATCACCGCGAGGGGTATCACCACAACCACTTAATGCGTCACACACCATGGTAGTATCGCTATTGGCGGTCAGCTCAAGCAGCAGCGGAGATGTGCCATCATAATCGTCAGTCAAGGCAAGCTTATAGCTACCATCATCAGCCGTTTTTGCAGTACCGACAGCGGTCTTGCCCCGGGTACCGTCACTAGCCAATGGGTAGGCGGTGACGGTACCGTTTTTTACAATACCCTTCGCTACACTTCCAGATAAGCTGCGTTCTTCCTTATTATTCTTATCGTCGTTGATACAACCGAAGCTCAGTGCTGAAATGACCGCTAGTACTAATAGGTTTTTACTAGACTTAATTAACTTTACTGGCTCAAACTCTGCTATTTGCATGATGCATATGACCTCTTTTTTAAATAAGTTACTTTGGGTGGGGGGAGAAATCGTGCTCATTATAATCATTATTTAGGTCTAAAGTATATGCTTTGTGGTAATAAAATCCTTCAATCAACATCTAACAGGGTGCCTACTTGTCTCAATCTTTATTTTTTCAGATCACATTGCCTCATGAAAGGAAAGGTAATTGAGGGCTATATACGCACAAATTACCTTCCTTCCGCTCAGCACCTTTTTTAACCAGTTGATATTTAACTACTTGTTGTGACGCCTATTGTCTGATATTTCTCAATCATACCCCTAAAATTGAGAGTTTAAGAATATGCTGAGTAGAGTAGTGTCCCTGTGTTGTTTGTCCCTGCTACTGACAGCACAAAACAGTTTTGCTGAAGAGTTTCCTCCTTATCATCCCGAGGCGTTTAGTGGTTTCTGGATAAAAAATCCGGTGATGAATATTTATGACTTGGTAAAAATCCCCAAAGGAGAGGCGAGAAATGAGTTTTGGTCTGATGACTATTGGGCGCGTTACGCCGGTGGTCTGGCCTATCGTTATTCGTCTCCCGGCTTTTGGATTAATCCTAAGAACCCCAAGCCAAATGATTGGAAAATTCCCGCTGACCACATCCTTAGAAAAAGCCCTGCCGCTGCTTTAATCAAAGCTGGGCGAACGAACTTGCTATCACCGGCGGAAAAGTACGACCTGTTGGTAGGTGATACCGGAAACCCCAGAAATCCTAAGCAGCCGGGTTATACCCTGACAAGAGCATTCTTGAATGAAATCACTGCGCGAACCCAGCCTTGGGAGGGGTCTTGCGATGGTTGGGCTTTTGCTTCGATTAATGAGAAGCCACCCGTTAAAGCGGTAAAAGTCAAAAATGTTGCAGGTCAGGAGATTACCTTCTACCCATCGGATATTCGTGCGTTGTTGACGCTGCTTTATTCGGACTATCGCGTCTCTAGTTTTGGTCGTAATTGTTACAGCAAAGGGCCCGTAATGGATCGTATGGGTCGGGTGCGAGATGCAGGTTGTCGGGATACCAATCCTGGTATTTTTCACATCGTGCTGGTTAATCAATTGGGAGTCGGTAAACGGGGCTTTGTTATGGATACCGATTACTCGGCAGAGACTTGGAATTATCCGGTTAAGTCGTACAGTATGCAGTACCTTAATCCACAAACAAATCAGGCGTATGCCAACCCATTGCATGCCGCTATTAAGAAAAAAGATTACACGAATGACCGCTATGCTGCTTATCGGAGTGAGAATACCCAATACATCATTGGCGTTCAGGTACAACTGAATTATCAGATTGAAGCGTTTCCTCAAGCGGTTAATCGTTTGGGTAAAGACTATGAGCGTACTTTCACAAGTAACTATCGTTATGATCTTGAGTTGGATGCTTATGGAAGTGTGATTGGTGGGGAGTGGGATCGTTTGTTTCAGAGAAATCACCCAGATTTGATCTCATTTGTCGGAACGAGCTATATCAATAAAAGTCCCTACGATCAGCAAGTACACGGTAATACCTTGCCACAGATACTACACTCCATAAAACTGCCGTATGTGCGAGAGATGTCGTCCAGACGTCGTCCTTTGTATAAGGTTGTTAAGGCGTTGGCGGCGATGTCGCAGGAATAAGCTAGGAAACAATTGAAGGCTCACTGCTGGGTTTCAGCAGTGAGCCTAATGGCTAGGAGCGCCTCAGATATTAAGAGCGAGGCTTAATGTTCTCTGGATCGTACAGAGGCTTATAGCCCACTGCTTCGAGCTTAACCTTGTAACGCTCGTCAAAGTAGTCCATCTCCAGAATACGTCCAACCTGGCAGTATTCATAAGGCAGGAATGCCAACATGATATTTTTGCCAATACTTGGGCCATAGACGATACTGGTGGTGTAGGAACGCCGTCCTTCGGAGTCAATCAGCGTTTCGTGGGTGTCTGGATCCATAATCGGGCAAGCACCCAGTGGATAGCGTTTCACACCGTTGGCATCCGTATTGTCCTCCATCGTCAAGGTACACAGGTAAGCAGGCTGATGTTCGCGAGCGCGTTGTTCCAGATATGCTTTCTTACCAAAGAAGTCAGCAGCTTTCACCAGTTTACGCGCCAAGTCTACTTCCAACAGGTTGTACTCGGTCAGAATATCCGCATTTTGCAGGCGCAAGCTTTTCTCAAGACGACGGCTATTAGCATAGGTTTCGATACCCACGGGTAAAACGCCTTCGGCAAATAGTGCATCCCAGATGGCGAGGCCGTCTTCCAGATCAAAGTGAAGCTCCCAGCCTTGCTCACCAACGTAAGAGATGCGGAAGGCCGTTACTTTCTTGCCAGCGATGGTCAACTCCCGAATAGCTGCGAATGGGAAGTTCTCGTTGCTAATGGATTCAGGGTCATTAATCACCTTGGCTAGGGTAGTACGCGCGTTAGGTCCCCACAGACCCAGACAGCCGAAGTCTGCGGAACGATCCAAGATTTCAACTTCATCGTAGTTGTAGTCCTGCGCCATGCGCTTCATCCAGACGAAATCACGGTTTCCGGCATCACCCCCATCAATCACGCGGAAATGGTTTTCACCCAAACGCAGCACGGTCAGGTCAGCACGTACCCCTCCAGCATTGTCAAGGAAGTGGGTGTAAACACCTTTGCCGATTGGCGTGTCACCGGCAACTTTCGCAACACATAAGAACTCCATCAGCTCTGCGGCACCGTTACCAAGTACATCGTAAATGGCGAAGTGCGACAGATTGACCATGCCCACACTTTCGGACATTTCCAGGTGCTCGGCATTGGAGACGCGCCAGAAGTGGCGATTTTCCCATTCCACTTCACGGACAGGGATTTTATCGCCCCACTTTTCCAGCAGATGCTCGTTGGCCGCGTAACCGTGGGCGCGCTCCCAACCGGCAGCTTCCATAAAGTAGCCACCCAGCTCCTTCTCACGCTCCCAGAAAGGACTGCGACGGAAGTTACGAGCCGCCGTGTAAGGCTCGCGGTTATGCACTGGTGGGTTGTAGATTTTGAATGCAGTTTCGTAGCAGCGGTCAGCGATGTATTGCTCTTCACACTGGAACGGGTAGTAACGCGCCACGTCAATAGAGGCGTGGTCCAAATGGGTGCGACCGTCTGTCATCCAGTCCGCAACAATCTTTCCGGTACCCGGCCCATCTTTTACCCAAACCGACTCTACATACCAAAGACCACGAACATTGGCAGACTCACCAATGGAAGGGCCACCGTCTGCGGTCACTTGCAGCAGGCCATTAAATGAATACTTTTCATCATAGCCAAGCTCACCGAGGATCGGTGTGAGTTCGATAGCGCGCTCAAGTGGCTCCATGACTTCTTCCAGCTCCAAATCACGCTGAGAAGGGGATAGGCGCGCCTGCTCTTTTTCCAGAATATCGCGCGGATGGCACATGCGTGGTGCTTTTTCTTCGTAATATCCCCACTCAAGCTGACCACCTTCGGCGGTTGTCGGGTCGCCTGTGTCACGTAAGTAAGCAGAGTTCCCTTGGTCACGCAGCAGTGGGTAACCAATATCCTTACCGGTTCCAGCAAACTCATCAAACGGTTTAAAGAAGGTGAGTGGGTGATCCACTGGCATGATTGGCAGGTCTTCACCCGCCATTTCAGCAATCAAGCGTCCCCACAATCCCGCGCACACCACGACGTGGTCAGCCTCAATATAGCCGCGCTCGGTTTCGACACCTTTGATACGACCATTTTCGATTTTTAGGCCGGTGCAAGAGGTGTTGGCAAATGCTTGCAATTTGCCACTTTCAACGGCCATATCAACCAGCTCGCCGGCGACCGTTTGTGAGCGAGGGACAACCAAACCCGCATCAGGATCCCACAACGCACCCTGAATCATGTCTTCTTCCAGTAGTGGGAATTTTTCTTTGGCTTCCGCGGCAGAAATCATTTCAACACGGCTACCAAACGCGCGGCCAGACGTGACTCGGCGCTTTAGCTCAACCATGCGTTCATCATCGCCGACACGTGCGACCTCGATACCACCAATGCGCTCATAGCGTCCCATTTTCTCGAAGAAGTCGATGCTGTACTTCGTTGTGAAAATAGTCATTTGATCGTGCATGGTGTTAAAACAGAAGTCCGAGGCGTGCGCTGTCGAACCAATGTCAGTTGGAATTGCAGACTTGTCGATACCAACAATATCATCCCAGCCACGTTCGATAAGATGGTGTGCAACAGAGGAGCCAGTAATACCACCGAGTCCGATGATTACTACGTTTGCTTTTGAAGGAAATTTTGCCATTTAGAATCACTCCAGAGCCGACAGAAACGTTGTCGGGGTCAATAAGGTTGGCGAGGTAAATCAAGAATTTAGCGACCACCCCAATTTTGGTCAAGCAATAAAATAGTGGGCATGATGCAAGTTATATTGCAGGCGGTTCGCCGCTGCTGTGTGGGGGATTGGTTTTATTTAACGGTGTCCACTTGCGGTATTGCTGAGTCGTGTGGTTGCGTCGTGTTGCTTTTAGCTTACTGATTAATATACCGTAATGGCACACGGCGGGTAATGCCGGTAAACAGCGTATAAGCGATGGTGTCACAGTGGTCAGCGACCAGATTAGCGGCAACATGATTGCCCCACAACTCTACGGGCGCACCTTCCGTTATGTGCGGTAAATCGGTTAAGTCCACTGTGAGCATGTCCATGGATACTCTGCCGATAATGCGGCTCATCTGACCGTCAATCCAAACCGGAGTGCCATCAATGGCGTGGCGGGGATAGCCATCGGCATAACCCATGGCCACAACGCCGACACGGGTGGGGCGTTCGCAAAGAAATCGCCCGCTGTAGCCAATGCACTCGCCTGCAGGTAAGTCCCGAATGGAAAAAATAGCGGAGCGTAGGGACATGGCGGGTTTTAGCAGGTCATGGCTGGCGTGAGTCGTTCCCATTGGGGTAGCGCCGTATAACATAATGCCGGGGCGAACATAATGCTGGTGACTACTGGCCTTGCCAATGATCCCGGCTGAGTTTGATAGCGTCTGTGGCACATGAATGGCCTGTGTGGCTTGCTTAAAACGCTGAACTTGTTGCTCAGTTACTGTTGCGTCGTTATCCGCCGAGGCGAAATGCGTCATCATCACAACTTGCTGGACGTGTTTGCAGCCTGCTAGTTGTTGGTAGGCACTGGCGATAGCTTCTGGCGCAAAGCCTAAACGGTGCATGCCACTATCCATTTTCAGGAATACTTTAATGGCATGAGCGGGTCGGGCATCTAGTAGCCACTGGAGTTGCTGCGGTGTGGCAACGGCGATATCCAGGTGGTGCCGGTCTACCAGTTGCAGCTCATCCGGTTCAAAAACACCTTCCAACAATAAGATCGGATTGCTGATACCAGATTCGCGCAGCTCCAGGGCTTCTTCCAGACAAGCCACCCCGAACGCATGAGCCTGATCCGACAAGGCCTTGCCCACCGCAACTGCACCGTGGCCATACGCATTGGCTTTGATAATGGCAATGGCTTGACTGTCTGGCGCCAAGGCTTTGGCTTGTGCGTAGTTATGTCGGATTGCATCAAGGTCGATAATGGCGTGGGCTGGTCTGGTCATAATGCGTTAAACCACCATGACTCCTTCGACTTCCACCTGTACGCCAAGCGGAAGTTGAGAAATACCCACGGCGGCACGTGCTGGAAATGGCTCGTTAAAATAGCGCACCATGACTTCATTTACTACGGAGAAGTTACTTAGATCAGTCAGGTAGATATTCAATTTCACCACATCAGCCAATGAACCCCCAGCGGCTTCCACGACGGCCTGTAGATTGCGGAATACCTGATCAGCTTGCTCGGCAAAATCTTCCGTTTCCACTTTCATGGTTTTCGGGTTCAGTGGAATCTGTCCTGAAATGTAAGTGGTGTTCCCCGCAGTGACAGCCTGTGAATACGGGCCGATGGCGGATGGCGCGTTTTCTGTCGCAACAATCTTTTTTTCAGTCATGTATCAATCCAGGTCGGTTTTAAAATATGGCGCTCAGCATAATACAGTGAATTTACACAAGGCAATGTGGAATACAGCCATTTATGGGGTCACTTATCAGGTTCCGTATGGGCCAGTTCTTCAAGCTCTTGTGTCAATTCTTCGAAGCTTTCCTGAACTTCCTCCGCATCTTGATTGTAAGCCTCTTCCAGCACTTCCTCTTCGACATCAAGGTTTAAACCAACACTCAGTGGAGTGGGTGCCATCATCACAAAATCACTTGGCTCAATGTCACCAACTTCGGTACGCTGTGTACTACGCCACAGGGTATAGACCACAACCGATAACGACATGACCGCGATGGTTAGGTAGAAAGCGGATGGCCCGAAATGGTCCATGCTCGCTGCCGCAACGGGGGAACCAATTGCGGCACCAACTGCATTGACTAATACCAGTGTGCCACTGGCGGCAACCATTTGTTGTGGTGTCAGGTAGTCATTGACGTGGGCACTACACAAGGCATAAAGCGGCATGACCATGCCACCAATGAGTGATGCGAGCGCAAAAAACAAAATGTCTGCCCTGGGGGCTGGGTCGAGTCCGGCATAAATGCAAAGCGCCGACCCTACGATACAACTTCCCAAAATCACCTGACGGCGACCGATACGGTCGGACAGCCAGCCCAGCGGATACTGGCTAATGAAGCCACCAAGGATGACAGCACTCATATACAACGAAACCTGGGATACTGAGAGTCCAAGATTCGTCGTGAATACTGACCCCATGCCAAAAAACACTCCCATGATAACCCCTGAGGCAAACATGCCAAATACACCCAATGGGGAAACCTTGAACAGTTGGACAATGCTGACGGATTCTGGTGTTTCAAAGTTGGGGCCGTGCGTTGCGGTGATCAGCATTGGCACAACAGCCCAACTGACTAACAACGAAGTCAGTATAAACAGTTCGATGGTTTCAGGGGAGGCGAGATTGAGCAGGAACTGCCCTCCCGCCATACTGCCTAGCGATATAACCATGTATATGCTGAGCATTTTGCCGCGGGTGTTATTATCTGAGGCATCATTCAGCCAGCTTTCGACGACGATATACAAGCCTGCATATGAGAACCCTGTTACCAAGCGCATAGCCCACCATAAAAATGGCTCGACCCAAAGGCCCTGCACTAATATGGAGGTTGAGGCGATGGAGGCCAATGCACCAAAAACACGAACATGGCCCACATTGGCAATGGCTTTCGGAACGGCGTAGCAACCAATGATTAAGCCAATAAAGTAACCTGACATGACCAATCCGGTTATGCTGGTGTCAAGTCCTTCCAGAGTCGCACGAATACCCAACAATGTACCTTGAAGGCCATTGCCCAGCATAATCAGTGTAAGACCCAGAAATAAAGCCCAAGTATTAGAGAAAATTTTAAACACGGCATGCGCCTCAATGATCAGGTTGGCGATTCTAAAGCCAAATGTTGTTATAACGCTAACAATGAATGTGATGGCTTAGCCCAAATGACCCTACTTGCCATACATTCCTTGCTTATTGTTGCTCGTAGGCCTTGGCAACCTCATCGGCAATGATTCGGATACCTTCACGGACAACAGACTCTTCTTGTGCGTAGGATACTCGAATACACTCCTGTGTGTGTTGCCAGTCTGGCTCAATGCCTGGGAAAAAGTTTTGCCCCGGAATAATCAGCACACCCCGCGCTTTTAGTCGCTCATACAACGTCTGACTGCTTATTGGCAAGCCTTCAAACCATAACCACAGGAAAATCGCACCTTCCGGTTTATGAATGTGGTACGGCAACTCGCCTAATGCCTGCTTGAATAAGTCCACGGCTAATTCGGCCTGACGACGATAAAATGGCCTGACGTGTTGCTGGCTCATGGCAAGAATTTCACCGGACTCAAACCACGCCTTAGATAGCGACGGGCCAAGATTACCACTGGCAAGGTTGGCGATGGTGGAGGCGTTACTGTAAGCGTGAATCACGTCCTCATTGGCAATAATAATGCCGGTACGAACGCCTGGCAGCCCCAGTTTTGACAAGCTTAGTACCAAAATGGTGTTTTCATTCCAATGCGGTGTGACCTCATTAAACATAATACCGGGGAAGGGTAGGCCATAAGCGCCATCCAAGATAAACGGAATGCCTTGGGCTTTGGCTAGTTCATCCAAATGCAGGATTTCATTATCGGTTAGTACATTGCCGGTGGGATTAGTCGGGCGGGAGACACAGATGGCTCCTGCGTTGCTCAGGTCTAATTTTGAAAAATCGACACGGTATTTAAACAGATGATCGCCAAGGTGTTCGATATCTGGTTTGGTGGCGGTGAACAGGTTTTCCTGCAAGCCCACATCGCCATAGCCAATATATTCCGGCGCCATGGGTAAATGAATAGATTGGTGGCCGCCTGCTTTGGTGTGGCCGCCCAGCATATTAAATAAAATAAAGAACGCTGCCTGGCTGCCATTTGAAATGGCAATATTTTTTTCGCTGAGCTTCCAGCCAAATTCTTTCGCCAGTAATGAGGAAACCGCCTCACGGAAGCCTTTTTCACCCCTGGTTGACTGGTAAATCCCTAACATGCTGTGCAGTGTCTGAGGATCATTGCTAATCTCGAACATGCGTTGCTGGAATCGCTCCGTCAGGGTAGGAATTTTTGCAGGATTGCCACCACCCAGAAACAGCATATCGGGATTTTCATTGAGTGCGCTACTCAAGTCATCCATCAAGCCTACGATGCCGGATTCTGTTGCGAATTTTTCGCCAAAAGTGGAAAGTTTCATGGGATACCTGTCGTTATAAATGTCGCTGAATTTTCGGGCAGCTATGGTCTCATATTTTGCAGTCCGTGTGGGAGCAGGATGTCGCGTGATGATGTCTCGTCCAATGATAATGATGTAGACTGGCTGCTGCACATAACCGACCGAACTTGAGTGAGCGGTTGTAACCAACAGTAGGGAGAGTGATATGAAATATTGCAGTGAATGTGGCCATAGCGTCAGCCAGAAAATACCAGAAGATGACAATCGGCTGCGCTATGTGTGTGATCACTGTGCACTGATTCATTATCAAAATCCCAAAGTTGTTGCAGGAAGTTTGCCAGTCAGCGGTGATCGGGTGCTGCTGTGCAAGCGGGCGATAGAACCTCGTTATGGATATTGGACGCTACCGGCTGGCTTTATGGAAAATGATGAAACGCTCACTGAAGCCGCCGTCCGTGAAACGCAGGAGGAGGCATTGGCTGAGGTTGAAAACCTGCAGCTCTACACCGTGATTAGTGTACCCAGCGTGGATCAGGTGCATGTGCTTATGTTGGCTGACTTGGTGGATGATAAATACTCGGCGGGTGTTGAAAGTCTGGAAGTGGAATTATTCCGCGAGGAGGAAATTCCTTGGGATCAGATCGCCTTCCGTGCAGTAAAAATGACCTTGGAGCGTTATTTTGAAGACCGTAAAAAGGGAGTATTTCCGGTGCATTGTTTGGATATTGGGCGTTGGTAATCTGGCATGATGCGTTTAACTCTGATTCTGGTGGTACTGCTTGGTTTGCTGATTTTGTTGGGCGTGATTTATGTTGCCTATCGCAAAATTCGCGAGGGAATTGGTAACGTGTGGAGTAAAGGTGTTGAGGTTGCCAATGAGCAACAGGAACGCTGGAAGCAACGTGAGAAAATTAAATCACAGCCGGACTTTGTTCAAAAAGCGCATCAACAATCCGAGCAAATTAAATATGACACTAAAGCTTTACCTGCTGAATGGCAGGAAAGACTGACGCCGCTCAATGCAGCAATGCAGGGAGTGATGGCGATTACTATTAGCGATGATAAGTGTGCGGAAAAAGTGCGCAGTTTTTTCAATACCAGCTTGCCTGCCTATGCTGCATTTGTGGCCAAATTAAAAAGTGATTATCGTCATCTGGATGAGCAGGGAACGAATAAAGCAAAAGAGAGCTTATCCATCTTTAAGCAAGATTTTGAGCGTTACCTGGAGCAAATCCAACAAGCCAGACGCTTTGATTTTGACGTGCTGATGGATGTGATTAAGGTACGTTTGAAGGATCGTTGAAAGGCCGCTTAGCTCTCACAAAAGGCAGAGCTATGAGTGGCTCCGCCTTTCGTGTTAATGAGCGTCTATTTGCTTACTGCTGGTGCCGAACATAAAGTTGAGCGAGCGTGGCAGATGCTAATCTGGCCAGCGCATCATCGGCTCGACTGGTTAAAATAATCGGCACTCTGGCACCCAGCACCAAACCAGCCGCATCTGCACCGGCTAGATGGATCAACTGCTTAGCGATCATATTACCCGCCTCCAGATCAGGAGCCAGCAGAATGTCGGCAGCACCGGCAACCTCTGATTCAATGCCTTTAATCTTGGCAGCTTCGGTTGAAATGGCGTTATCAAATGCCAAGGGGCCGTCTAAAACGCCACCGGTGATTTGTCCACGATCAGCCATTTTACACAGCGCCGCTGCATCCAGCGTACTTGGGATATTCGGGTTCACGGTTTCAACCGCACTTAGTATCGCTACTTTGGGTACGCCGATGCTCAAAGCCTGCGCCAATTCAATCGCGTTTTGCACAATGTCGCGCTTGCAGGCGAGGTCTGGTTGGATATTAATTGCCGCATCGGTAATTAATAATGGCTTTTCATAGTGTGGTGCATCAATAACAAACACATGGCTAAGGCGACGTTCGGTACGCAATCCAGCTTCTTTACGCAGTACCTCAGACATCAGCTCGTCGGTATGTAATGCACCTTTCATTAAGGCATCAGCTTTGCCGTCACTGACCAGTTTGACGGCTGTTTTCGCAGCGGCATGACTGTGTGGTACGTCAATAATCTCGATGCCATCCAGATTTATCCCGGCTGCCGTGGCTACGGCTTCAATTTTGCCTTTTGGGCCAACCAGAATAGGGATAATCAACTTTTCATGATAGGCATCCAACGCACCCGTCAAAGAGGCTTCATCGCAGGGATGAACGACTGCGGTACGAATCGCCTGCATACCACGAGTGCGCTCCAGCATTTCACGAAAACGAATCCCTCGGCTTTCAAACAGTGTATCCGATAGTGGCATCACCGGACGGCGGACGGTTTCGGTAGGCGCAAGCACTTCGGCAACGCCCTTGGTAACGGTTTTGCCATCCTGATTGACGCATAGGCAATCTAACGTCAGGCGCTTTTTCTCAGTGTCCTTGCTGGTTACTGTGACACTTACTGTGACTGTATCCCCGATCTTGACTGGCCCCCGGAAGCTAAGGGACTGGTTTAGGTAAATAGCACCGGGGCCGGGGAGCTTAGTACCCAAGACGGCAGACACCAGTGAGCCACTCCACATGCCATGCCCGATGACCTCCTTGAACATACTGTTTTTTGCAAACTCCTGATCAAGGTGTGCAGGGTTTACATCGCCCGATACAAGGGCAAATAGCTCAATATCGCGTTGATTCAGCGTTCGGGATAAAGACGCGCTATCACCAATGACAATGTCATCGAAGGTTTTGTTTTCAATATATTGCATGTCTGAAGTTTTCTCCCTGGATAGTTATCATTCATTATGTGCTCATTGCTCCTTGGGAGATTACCTTTAATTGGATGGCTTTAAAAGTTAGTGGGTGTTTTTTAGCTGTAAGTTGGCGGAGAATTGCCTGAAGCTTTTTCTGTAGGCTTGCTTGATAAGCCAAGTCATAGTGCTATGCTAGCTGCTCCAAAGATAGGCAGCATAGAGGTAATCCGCATGGGTGATGTCACGCAACTCACGATCCGAACCCCCGATGATTGGCACCTGCATTTACGTGATGGTGAGATGTTAAAGGCGGTGGTGCCTTACACTGCTGAGCACTTTGCTCGCGCCATTGTCATGCCAAATTTAGTGCCCCCCGTGGTGCGTACCGAACAGGCGGTTGCTTATCGTGAGCGAATTTTCAAAGCATTGCCTGAAGGCAGCAAGTTCCAGCCATTAATGACGTTGTACCTGACTGAACAAACTGATCCGGCAGATGTGAGAGCGGGGTTTGAAAGGGGTGACATTACTGCGTTAAAGCTGTATCCAGCAGGGGCAACCACCAACTCGGATGCAGGCGTAAAGAATATAGAGGCCGTCTATCCGGTGCTGGAAACCATGCAGGCGTTGGGTATCCCCTTACTAATTCATGGTGAGGTTGTTGATCCTGATATTGATATTTTCGACCGTGAAGCGGTCTTTATTGAACGTACATTAAGCAAAGTGCGTGAAACGTTTCCGGCACTAAAGATTGTGCTGGAGCACATCACTACAGCAGATGGCGTGGCTTTTGTGAAGTCGTGTGAGTCCAATATGGCAGCCACTATCACACCACATCATTTAACCATTAACCGTAATGCTATGTTAGTGGGTGGCATCCAGCCGCATTATTACTGTCTGCCAGTGGCAAAGCGTGAAGTACATCGTGAGGCATTGGTTGAAGCGGCAACGTCGGGAGACGCCCGCTTCTTTTTGGGTACAGACTCTGCGCCACATTTGGATGGCGCAAAAGAAAGTGCGTGTGGGTGTGCGGGGATTTTCAACGTGTCTGTGACGCTATCAACGCTGGCACATGTCTTCGAAAATGCTGGAAGGCTGGAAAACCTTGAGAAGTTTACTTCACTCAATGGCCCTGCGTTCTATAGTGTTCCAGCCAATGAGTCCACGATTTGCTTGGAAAAAGGTACGGAAGCATTAGATATTTCTGAAAAACTTCAGGTCGCAGGTGGCACAATGACCCTGTTCGACCCGAAGTTTCCGTTACTGTGGCGGGTATTAGTTTAGATTTCCGCTCATTGTCACCATATCCTTGACCCACACCTTCTGTCGGGTCTTTGGATCGACATATTCATGCAGGCGCACGATGTAGTGCGTGTTCATCATAGGCGTAAAGCCCTGAATGCCGGGGAAGTTTGATTGCCAAGGTGCGTTATCCTTAATGCGAATCCATTGACTGTCGTATTTGACCTCACGCCACCTGATGCCTTGTTTGGTGCTTTGCAGCTCAATAAATTTACGCACACCCTTGGCGCCATACTTGGTTTCATCGGTCGGTGTGCCAGTAAAGGTCAGTGCCCACCCATCTGGCGCACTTAGTACCAGAGTGTGCTGATTGACGGCATACCTGCTCATCTTGGCAATATAGTTGCTGACCTCCGAGTCTGACTGCATTAGCGTGCCCGGACATGCGCGATAGGTGCTAAACATCGGGCCAACGCTAAAGCGGTTGTTCGGCCCCAAAGTGACGCTGCCGCCCATGATATTGCAGCCACCGTTCAAGCCGAGGTCGCCGTTTTTAATCGTGACTGAGTAACGGTTGGCCGGATCACCCGCTTTCAGGCGCGTGGATGTAACGCCTGATGCATCTTTTACCGAGTGAAGCCTCCAGACCATTGAGGCCAGTGTATCAGCGGCACTTGCTGTTGCGGCGCAACCCTGTGGCACGGAACCCGGTGTGGCCTTAATAGTGTTCGAGCCACAGGCGGACAAGAAAAGCGCGCTGATCACGCAGTAGCTTAGTCGTTTGAAATTTTTGTGTTGCATTAGCCAAGTCCCCTATTGTTTGTGGTTGTTGCTCGGTTGGAGCGGCTTAAACGCCAAAAGTTCTGCGCCAGAATACCCAATTTGTGATAGAAAAAACATCACTTAAATCTGTGGCATGACATGCAAAGCGATTTAGTCATACGATTCAAAATATTCGACATGACAGGTGTAACCGCCCGGATTTTTCAGCAAATAGTCCTGATGGTAATCTTCGGCGCTGTAAAAAACAGACAGTGGCTCCAGTGTTGTGACCACTGGCTCTGGCCACTTGCCAGACTGGTTTACAAATTCAACCATTGCCTCGGCTTCAGCCTTTTCTTCATCGTTTCGATAGAAGATCGTGGAGCGATATGACGTGCCGATGTCATTTCCCTGGCGATTGAGCGTAGTGGGGTTGTGTACACGGAAGAAGTATTCGAGCAGCTCACGATAGCTGGTTACTTCATCATCATATTCAATCAGTATTGCTTCGGCATGGCCTTCATGGTCGCGGTATGTTGGGTTAGGCGTTGCACCACCGGTATAACCGACTTCGGTATTGAGTACGCCGTTTTGCTTACGAAATAAGTCTTCCAAGCCCCAAAAGCAGCCACCAGCCAGATATGCTTTTTTAATCATTTCAGATGCCTCATTTGGTTTATAAAGTCTGCACATTTTATATGAGGCAATGGTTTAGTGAGACATCTTTTGTTTATAAATTATCTAATCTATTGGTGATAAATAGATATAATAAAATTATAAGAATAAGTATGAAAAATTTAATTAAATCAATTGTTTATGTGTCTATTGAGATTAATGACAATAAATGAGCTTGCTTCCAGCTTGGAGAGGGAGCAAGCTATGCCTAGGTTAGGTGATATTTCTCCAATATTTATCTTTGGATAGAGGTTTTTTAGCTGTTATTACCCATTTTTGATGCTGATTTAATTAAAAATCCCTTTTTTAGGGGGGTGTTAAAAAATCAAACAATAAAATGAAAATTGTTAGTTACTTGGCATTCATATTTACCTTTTTCTTACCCTGCGTGCTCACCGTAGGTGGCGCAGGCAGTTCAGTATCTTGCTTATTCTAATTTTCGGAGCAACTTTTATGAAAAAACGACTGTTATCAAGACTTTTGTTGACAAGCCTGTCACCATTTTTGTTTATAAACACAGCATCGGCTGCCGAGCAGGCCATGATTGTTTTTGACGCTTCCGGCAGCATGTGGGCGCGTGTGGATGGTCGGGAGAAAATTGTCGTTGCCAAGGATGCGCTCAAGCAGGTGGTGAGGCAGTGGAATCCAGAAACACAATTGGGCCTGATGGCATACGGCCACCGGCGCAA
>PDWI01005871.1_pt1 | contig 15653 bp, 15 predicted proteins | sample 1430891 | NCBI WGS metagenome assembly PDWI01 (sample SAMN01162508, study PRJNA174530) | Oral metagenome, whole genome shotgun sequencing project. | biome: Marine environment; feature: Marine mammal; material: Swab sample of the gingival sulcus; isolation source: swab sample of gingival sulcus... | reverse complement strand
ATTCTTGGGTTTTTGCTAGCTCTATATGCACAAGCTGTAATCTGTAGAAAAATGTGTGCTGGGATTGTTAAAGAAGCTATTTTTAAGTAGATAATTCCGAGTTCTATTACTTTTGCATCACTAGAAAATGGCTTCATAACAAGGTGTGGAAAGAAAAATGCTGGAACAAAAAAAATCAAGGCAAAAAAGACGCTTGGTATAACCGTAACGCCCATTGCCTTATGAAAACCTTTTATATTTTTATCTCCCCAATACTGAGACAGATAAATTTGCGCTCCGGAAGAAATTCCGAATATCGCAAGCAAATATATAAAAAAGTATTGGTTAGCTATACCTACAGAAGTTATAGCTGTTTCACCTAGCCTAGATATCATTAAGACATCTATTAGCCCTAAACTTGAGGACACAATGTTTTGCAAGGTGACAGGTATAGCTAACTTAAATATCTGTCCTGTACTATTTTCTAATGTAGTATCCAAAACTTTTGTTTTTTATTTTTGTTCGTCCTTAACTGTCCACTGTTTCCAAATGTTTCCAACTGCATCCATAGTTGGTTTTAGAGTAACAGTACCCTCTTGCCATCCTGATGGAGTAAGTTCTTCAACTGCTGTTCCTGAAGTTCTTCTTACTAATTGGAAAGCCTTAATTTGTCTTAGAGCTTCTGATACGTTTCTACCAACTGGTGGAGTAAGTACCTCGAATGCTTGAACAATACCGTCTGGGTCTATAATAAATCTACCTCTAGTGTTAATTCCAGCTTCCTCGTCATATACTCCGTATATTGTTCCCAAGAAACCGCCCTTGTCCTCTATCATTGGATAAGGAATTCCGCCATCAACCATCTTAGATAGTTCAACTTCATTCCAAATCTTGTGTACGAATACACTGTCTACACTACAAGATAATACTTGTACATCAAGTGCTTCAAACTCTTTAATCCTGCCAGCAACTGCTGATACTTCGGTTCCTCAAACAAAGGTAAAGTCGCCAGGGTAGAAACATAATAATACCCATTTTCCTTTGTAGTCTGATAATTTTACTGTTTTGAATTCGCCATTATGAAATGCTGATAATTCAAAATCTGGTGCTGGTTTTCCTATTTTAACCATACTTGTCTCCTTTACTTCTTGAATTGCTTCTCCTGTTTGTTCATTACAAACAGACTTATTAATGTTGCTTCGAGAGCCGCAAGATGCGACAGCTTTTCCGCCAACTGATTTTGGTCTCTTTTTAGCCATTTGTACCTCCCTATATCTAATACTTAATAAAGTATTACACATTATTTCTACCCTTTTTTATCATCAAAAATCAATATACAGGAATATTAATAATTTAAACTTTTTTTATAATTCTTTTATAGTTTCAACTATCCCTGCCAAATTCTGCATTTCTGACGGGATGATTATTTTTGTGGCTTGACCATTAGCTACCTTTGCCATAGCTTCATAACTCTTAATAGCTAAGACTGCTTTTTCTGGGTTTGCTTCGTTGATTTTTTGAATACCATAAGCTTCTGCTTCTTGGATGTTTTTAATAGCTTGTGCCTTACCTTCTGCAATTCTAATATCTGCTTCTCTCTTACCTTCTGCGGCAAGGATTGCAGCCTGTTTTTCACCCTCAGCTTTAAGTATTCTTGACTCTCTTTCACCCTCAGCCTCTAGTATAGCAGCCTTTTTCTGACCCTCAGCCTCAAGTATCGCCCTACGTCTTTCCCTTTCAGCTCTCATTTGTTTTTCCATAGCTTCTTGTATGTCAGCAGGAGGCAAAATGTTTTTAACTTCAACACGGTTTACCTTTATTCCCCATGGGTCTGTTGCTTCGTCAAGTATCGAACGCATTTGAGAGTTAATATGGTCTCTTGAAGTTAGGGACTCGTCTAGTTCCAACTGACCTATTATGTTTCTCAAAGTTGTAGCAGTTAGATTTTCTATTGCCATAAGAGGTCTAGCTACACCATAAGCATAAGCTTTTGGGTCTGTAACTTGGTAATAAACTATTGTATCAATGTTCATAGATACGTTGTCTTTCGTTATAACTGGTTGAGGTGGGAAGTCGACAACTCTCTCTTTTAATGAAACCTTAACCCTGACCATATCTATAAATGGTACTTTTAAGTGAAGCCCAACATTCCAAGTTGTTAGATATCCGCCCAATCTTTCTATTACATAGGCATTAGCCTGTGGTACTATCTTAATATTTGAGATTATCAATACCAAAATTATAACTATTATTATACCTATTACTATCCATTTCATTTTACTACCTCCTAAAATTTACAAAAACTATATTTTTAACTATATAGTTTTAACTACAAGTTTAACACCCGAAACGCCAGTTATTATAACATTTATGCCCTCTGCTATCTCTATATTACTGTCCTCAGAAATTGCAGACCAAAACTGTCCATCTACTTTTACTTCGCCAAATTCATGTTCTTTAATTTCTTTTGTAATTACAGCCTTTTTACCTACTATGGAGTTGACGTTTGTTTTTAATTGCTCCTTGTTTTTATCCATATACTTTTTAACTGCGGGTCTTGTGGCAATCAAAAAGATGATGGAACTAACAAAAAACACAACTATCTGAACTATTTCACTTGCCCCTGCAAATGCTAAAATTGCTGAAATTAAAGCTCCCAGAGCGAACCAAATTGTAATTAGAGCATTGCTAGCTCCCTCAACAATTAAAAATATTATGAAAAGACCAAGCCAAATCCATTCAAATGGAATATTACCCATGAAAAGCTCCTTTCTTCTTTGTAATTAAAATCATTAAAAATCAAAATAAGTATAACTTATGCTTTAAATTTTTACAAGCTATAGAAATAAAATATTAATTAAAAGAAATATAAAAAAATACGAAAAAAGCTAAAGAAAAACATTAAATTAGCCGATAGAAAAGTTGGAATGTAATGTACGTTAGCGGAGGTAAAAATGTTAAGAGGTATATACACTGTATCTACTGTGCTTGAGCAAACAAATAGAAGTATGGAAAACTTGTCAAACAACTTGGCAAATATCAATACTACAGCCTATAAAAAAGATATTTCACTATACGAAGAATTTAGAAGTGAACTTTTGTACAGAATAGGTGGTAGCAAATCTTACGGAAAAAACAAGGCAAAAAATTTATCGATAAAAGAGCATAATGGTTTTTATAATCTAGATACAAACAGTGGCTTCTTTCGTGTAAATGGCGTAAATGGCGTATCTTACAACACATCAATAGCTTTTAGGCGTGATGAAGATGGATACCTTAAGACTTTCTATAAAAATTCTAATTCCTCTGTAATTCAGGGTAAGGGATATAAAGTTTTAGGTAGAAACGGTGCTATTAAAATTGAGGATGGACAGGAATTTAGTGTTGACAAAAAAGGCAATTTAATAGTAGACGGAAAAGTTGTTGATAATTTAGTATTTGATAAACCGGAGGGAGTTATCGGTACTATGTCGGGCGGAATTAAGCTAATGAGAACAAGCGTAGACTATGAACAGGGAGACTTTATCCAAACTCACAACCCATTTGATTTATCAATATCGGGCAAGGGTTTTTTTGTGATTAATACTCCTCAAGGTATGCGTTACACCAGAGACGGTAGTTTTAAACTTAGTTCCGATGGCACTCTTGTTACTAATGAAGGACTCGAAGTACAAGGAATAAACGGCAAAATCACAGGCATTAAAGGCAGAGTTGGGATTAATGAGTTTGGCGAAATTTCGCAGGATGGGGTTATCATAGATAAGATACAAACAGTTAATCCACTAAGGAATGAATTTCTAAAAAAAGTTGGTTCTAACTTGTATAGATACGATGCAGAACTAACTGACGAGGAAAAAAACTCTCCAGTAAAAATATTGCAAGGTTCTCTAGAGTCATCAAATGTAAGCCCTATAGAGGAAATGATTAAGATGATGGAAACTTTTAGAACCTATGAATCAGCAAATAAAGTAGTCAAGAGTATTGATGATACCTTGGGTAGAGCCGTAAATGACATTGGAAAAATTTAACGTAGAAAGGGAGTCTTTTAAATTATGAGAGCGTTATGGACAGCAGCAACAGGAATGAAAAATCTACAATTATCAATAGATACAATTTCAAATAACCTAGCCAACGTAAATACAAGTAGTTACAAAAAACAAAGAACAGAGTTCAAGGATTTACTATATGAAAGACTTTCATATAAAGATAATTCGGACGAACTTGGTGTGCCTGTAAACTTAGAAGTAGGGCATGGAGTTAAATCTGCCGCTATAAGCAGAAGTTTTAAGACTGGTTCTTTTCAGAATACTGAAAATCCACTTGATGTTGCAATAGAAGGTGATGGATTTTTCTCTATTGATGATGGGCAAGGAAATAAATTTTTGTCTAAAGATGGTTCTTTTAAACTTGGCTTGATAGATGATGTTAGGACTCTTGTTACTGCTGATGGTTATCTAGTTGAGGGAGAGGAAGGCCCTATAGTATTCGATGGTGAAATTGTAGAAATAAATATTGAATTTGATGGAACTGTCAAGGTAAGACGTGGAGCAGATGATGAAGGCGTCTTTGATACTATAGGCAAAATTAAAGTTCAAGAAGTTCCAAACCCTGCTGGAATGTTGAGTATGGGAGATAACTTATATAAAACAACAATGGCTTCGGGAGATGCTTTTATACCTGAATTAAGCAACAACAAGCTTGTTCAAAATTACCTAGAAATGTCAAATGTTAATGTGGTTGACGAAATGGTTAACCTAATTACCGCTCAAAGGGCTTACGAGATTAATTCAAAAGCTATTCACACAGCAGACCAGATGTTTGAAATTGCTAATGGGCTTAAACGTTAATAGTCTATAAAAAGTAGAACTATAGTAAGTTTAGTATAGCGAGGCGAGTAATGAACGAAATGAGAATAAATATGACTCCTTCTGCTCAAATCACAGCTCAAAAAATTAAGAGCAAGGAAAAAGAGCTAGGAGCTATTGATAATAAATTTAAAGACCTTTTGGAAAATAAAGATAAAAAAGGTCTAGAGGAAGCTGCCAAAGACTTTGAAGAGCTTTTTGTAAATATCTTATTTAAAAATATGAGAAAAAGCGTTTTGAAAAGTGGTTTAGTAGAAAAATCTCACGAAAGAGAAATGTGGGAAAGTATGTTAGATGAGGCTTATGCAGAAAGTATAGCCGAAACTAAGAGCTTAGGTATTGCTAAAATGATAATGGATAGTTTTGAACCTTATTTAAAAGGGGATACAATAAAAGACCCAAGCGAAAAAAATATAACCTTTGATTTAAAAGCTTAGCGAACTTGCTAAGCTTTTTTTATCTTTCGGCTTTTAGGCTGTCTTTTTCTCCTAGGATTTCTAGTGACATTCCAGTTCCAATAGCGACACATTCTTTTGGGTTTTCAGCGACATAACAAGGAACGCCTGTGTGTTTGGTAATCGTCTTATCTAGCCCAGAAAGCAATGCGCCACCACCTGTTAGAGTAATGCCATTGTGGTAAATATCGGCAGCTATCTCTGGAGGTGCTTTTTCAAAAACAGAATGAATTGCGTCGATTATTTGCATTGTAGGTTCCATCAAACATTCAATCAGAGAATTGCTAGAAATAATAGCGTTTTCGGGAAGTCCAGTTAGAAGTTGTCTACCTCTACAATCCATATATTCATCTTCTTCTTTATGAAAAACGCTTCCTATGTTTATCTTTATTTCCTCGGCTGTTTTTTCTCCCACTAAAATACCATATTCTTTTTTTATATGTCTTTGTATAGTTTCGTTGTATGTTTCCCCAGCCACCTTGATTGAACTAGAAGCAACCGTTCCGCCTAGCGAGATAACGGCAATATCACAAGTTCCACCACCTATATCTACTACCATTTGACCGTCTGGAGCTGAAATATCAATACCAGCTCCTATTGCTGCTGCTGTAGGTTCGTCAATTACATAGATGCTAGCACCCCCAGCATTTGCCGCAGCATCAATTACGGCTTTTTTTTCTACCTGAGTTACCCCTCCTGGAACACATACCATAATTCTAGGTCTAAAAAATCGCCTTCTTCCGCAGGTTATGTTTATAAAATGTCTTAACATTTGTAAAGTTATATTATAGTCAGAAATAACCCCATATTTTAGAGGTTTTACAACTCTAATATTTTCTGGAGAACGTCCTAACATTCTTTTAGCCTCTGTGCCAATAGAAATAAGTTTTCCAGTTTTGCTATCTAATGCAACAACCGAAGGTTCGTTGAGAACAACGCCCTTACGTTTAATATAAACAAGAACATTTGCAGTTCCTAAGTCAATCCCTATATCAGTTCTAAAAGAAGAAAACAAATAATTACATCCTTATATTCTACTAATGTGAATACCTAATTTTTTTAGTTTTGTTTCAAGGTCATTATAGCCCCTGTCAATGTGATGGATTTCGTGTATTGTAGTAGCGTCCTCAGCCACCAAAGCAGCTAATACAAGGGCTGCCCCTGCTCTTAGGTCGGTCGCCTTAACGTCTGCTCCTTGTAACTTTTCTACGCCAGTAATTCTAGCACTATGTCCATCAATCTTTATCTTTGCTCCCATTCTGTTTAATTCACTAACGTGAGAAAATCTGTTTTCAAAAACAGTTTCTACAATAGTGCTATTTCCCTCAGCTAAACAAAGTAGTGACATAAAAGGAGCTTGTAAATCAGTTGGAAATCCAGGATATGGAAGAGTCGTTATATCTACAGGGTTTATTTTACCGCTGCTTTTCACCCTAAGACCTTCGTCCTCTTCTATTATCTCTATTCCGCACTCTATAAGTTTTGCTATTACAGGTTTTAAGTGGCTAGGCACGACATTTTTTACAAGTAGGTTGCTTTTGTGCATAGCGCCCATAATTAGGAAAGTTCCTGCCTCTATCCTATCTGGTAATGTAGAGTGTTCACAACCCTTTAATTCTTTGACGCCAGTAATTCTAATTGTTTGAGTTCCAGAACCCGATATTTTAGCCCCCATTTTATTTAAAAATATAGCTAAGTCCACGATTTCTGGTTCTTTTGCAGCATTTTCTATTAGGGTTACTCCCTCAGCTAAAGTTGCTGCCATCATTATGTTTTTTGTTGCTCCAACGCTTGGAAAATCAAGATATATTGAAGTTCCTATTAATTTGTCAGCCCTCGCTTCTACAAATCCGTGACCAAATTCAACAGTTGCTCCTAGTGCTTTAAATCCTTTTAAATGAAGGTCGATAGGTCTTTCTCCAATTGCACAACCCCCTGGTAGTGGAACTCTAGCTAGACCAGTTCTCGCTAATAGAGGTCCCATTACGTCAAAAGATGAACGCATTTGACTAACATATTCGTAAGGCGCTTCATTGGCTTTTATCTCTGGTACATTAACTGTCATATTAGACGAGTCTCTATCGACTTTTGCCCCAATATGTCTTATTATTTCAACCATTACGCTCACGTCTTTTAATGAAGGCACTCTGTGTATTTTACATGGTTCTGTAGATAAAAGTGTAGCTGCCATTATAGGCAAGATACCGTTCTTAGCTCCATCAACTTCTATTTCGCCATTTAGTTCTTTAATAGGTTCAATAATATATTTTTGCAAAAAAACCCTCCTATTCATTATCTTGTGAAAATAAGTTTATAAAAAATTATATCATATTATGTAGCGTTTGTATATGCCTTAAGCACCTCAATAAATTTGATATATGAAAGATTGCATTAATTTTGTCTTTAAAGTATAATATTTTATGTTAAATATTGCTCGGTAATTAAGAATAGAAAGGAAGATAAGAACTTGAAAAACAAGTTGTTTCAGCAGTTTGGGTCACTAGATTGTTTTGTGAAATACAGCCTGTTTTTGCTTGCTCTTATTTTTTTATTATCATCGTGTTCTGGGATTTCAAAACAACCAGCGGAGCTTGTAAAACGCCCAAAATTAAGCGTAAACAATAAAATTGCCAAAGATTTAATAGAAAGCGAACTTCCCTTGTATTCTGAATTTGTTAGACCTCTAAAACCGGGGAAATTAACATCTGTTGATTACTTTAATTGGGATGGTGACGACAAAAGTGAAGCTTATGCTTTTTATAGGTGTAAACAAGATAAAGAAATCGGCTTAATGATTTTGAAAAAAGAAAATGACTCATGGTCTATAATTACTCAGATTGAGATAGCAGGAGAGGACATCGCCTACGCAGACTTTGTAGATATAAATTCAGATGGCATTAAGGATATATTATTTGGTTCAGAAAAAATAGAAGGTGTCTATGGTCTTGCAAATGCCTATTTGTGGCAAGATGGCGAATATGTAAAGGTATGGTCAGATGTTTTTACCGAGCTTGTTGTAGATGACTTGGATGATGATGGAAACAAAGAAATAATATGCTTAAAACACGATAGAAATAATGACTCTAGTATAGTCGCTTATAAGTACGAAAATGGCTACTATGAAATTGTAGATGAGATGGATATGGATATTTATATCAGTGGATATTATAATGTTTTTAGTTCATATTATACCGAGGGAAAAAAAGCGTTATTTTTAGATTTTAATTTAGGCTCTAAGTCTGCAACGAATTTAATTATATTAAAAGATGGTAAGTTGAAATGTTTGTTTGACCCTTTAAAGATTGAACAAAATTATGATATAAGCGAAAAATTGGATGATATAGAAAGCAGGGATGTAAATAATGATGGAATAGTTGAGTTTGCAAGTAATTATAAGCTTAATTTTTCTAGTCAAAAAAATTATAAAAACAAGGGGATGTATGCGTGGAAACAATACACAGAAAATGGACAAATTAATTTTTGTGATGTAGTTAGTATGTCGTTTATTGATAAGAATGATTTTTATGAGGTTATTTTTCCTGAAAAGTGGTTAAATTCTGCAAAAAAAGGCGAGCTCACAACAATAATAAGTGGGGATAATGACAAAAGAAAATTTGTCAGTTTTTTCTTTATTGGGAATGATTTAAGTATGTATGAATTACTTACTGTCGAAAATTTTACCAAAGAGGAATATATTAAATGGAAAGAAAGTGATATTGCAAAGTACTATAAAATCGTAAATTTATATAGCGGAAAAAATTCCAATATAATTGCCTACTATAATGAAAATATAGAGCCATACAATGAAGTAGACAAGTCAAAATATAAGGATTTGATTTTGAATAGCGAAGAAATAAAAGCAAATATTAGGTTTATAAAATAAAAAAAAGAAAAGGAGAAATTAAAATGGGAAAAATACTTATAGTTGAAGATGATAATTCAATAAGAACAGTAATAAAAGTAAATTTGAAAAGACATGGCTACGAGGTAATAGAAGCTGAAAGTGCGGAGTTTGGCTTAAAAGAACTTGAAGAAAACAGTGATATTAAAATAGTCTTGCTAGATATTATGCTCCGAGCGATGAGCGGTTTAGAGCTATGTGAGAAAATAAGGAAAAAAAATAACTCTATTGGAATTATTATGATAACAGCTAAGGCACAAGAGACTGATAAAATAGTTGGGCTAGAAAAAGGTGCTGATGACTATATTACTAAACCTTTTTCTCCAGCGGAACTTATTGCAAGAACTAATGCCCTATATAGACGTATAGATAACTCTGAAAAAAATTATATTGAGGAACTTATACAGAGGGGCGAGTTTACTTTGAATGTTAGTTCAAGGACGTGTTTTAAAAATGAAAAAGAAGTTGTACTAACTCCCACTGAATTTATGATAGTTAAATTATTTTTTACCTGTGAAGGCGAGACTCTATCAAGAGAGGATTTGCTCAATAAAATATGGGGTGAAAACTTCTATGGCGATATGAAAATAGTCGATGTAAATATAAGAAGACTCAGAAGAAAACTTGAGGACGACCCATCTAATCCTAAACATATAATTACCGTTTGGGGCAAAGGATATAAGTGGATTTCTGTATGAAAAGAAAACGTAGTCTAAAATCAAAACTTGTTTTTACTCACTTAGTTTTAGTTTTTATAATACTTCTAATATTTGAAATTGCATTTATTACTGGGATAAAAGACTATTATTATGGCAATGTCGAGTTATTGCTTAAAAACCAGATAAATACAGCCTTGGATATTTATGACGCAAGACTCGGCGATAAGTCACTAGAAAATAAGGCAAAATTTTTGTTGGAAAGTGATGCAATCCCAGATTATGTAAATGCACAGATAGTAGATACATCTGGTAATGTTATTGAGTCTACATCTAGGTTTCCTAGTGATGAAAAGATTGTTAGTAATGATTATTTAGATGCCCTAGGTGGAAATACAAGTGTTTGGTATGGGCGTTCTGAAAAAACAGACGAGTATATAATGACTGTGTCATCTCCAATGTATAAAAATGATTATATTTATGGTGTTATAAGATTTGCGAGTTCTTTAGAAAATGTAAATGAAGTTTTGTTTGATTACTATTCTTATGCTATTAGTGGGGGGCTACTTGTCTTAGCATTGGCTTTTGTAATAAGTTTATTCCTAGCTTCAAGAGTAGTAGAACCCTTAGTTGAATTAAAGACAGTTGCCAATAATTTTGCGAGGGGTGATTTTAACACTAAGGCTAGCGTGACTTCTAATGATGAACTAGGTGATTTATCCGAAGCTTTTAACTATATGGCAGAAGAAATAAAGAGCACAGATGATATAAAAAATGAATTTATTTCGTCGATTTCCCATGAGATAAGAACTCCTTTAACTTCTATAATGGCATGGAGTGAAACCTTGTTAGAGGGGGGAGATGAGGAAGAGCAGACCTTGGGATTAGAGATAATTTCAAAAGAGTCTAAAAGGTTGACAGGGCTTGTTGAAACCTTGCTAGATTTCTCAAAACTTGAGGCAAAAAGGATAGTTCCAGAAAAGGAAGTTTTTGATATAAAAGAATTAATCGACAGAACAGCTAGTCAATTTTTGCAGGTTGCAAAGAAAAACAAAATAACTATGAATATATCCTCAGAAAAAGAAAGTTTGGAATTTTACGGAGATAAATATAGAATAAAACAAGTTTTAATTAATATTATTGATAATGCTATTAAACACAGTTATAATGGAAGTGATATAAATATATCGCTTTACCTAAGGAAAGAGAGCGAAATTGCCGATATTATAGATGGCGATCAAAACTTAGAATATATTATAATACAAATAGACGACGAGGGCGAAGGAATTTTACCGAGCCAAATAGATAAATTGACAGACCTTTTTTATAAGGGAAATGAGAAAAAATCTGGCAGCGGCATAGGGCTTGCAGTTTCAAAAAAAATAGTTGATATGCACGGTGGCAGGCTCATTTTTACACCAGTAAATACGGGTGGCACATCGGTTAGGGTTGAACTTCCTAAAATAGCAATAGAGAGTGAGGAATAGTATGAAATATGTTAGTGTTGATGAACTTGAACCTTCTATGATTACAGCAGAAGCAATTTTTGATACTCATGGTGCCATAGAGTTACTTAAAATTGGAACAAGTATTACAGACCGTCATATAAAACTTTTGACTAATGTTGGAATTTCTATTATTCCTATTTTTGAAGAGGGCGACCCTGATTACGATAAGTTTGTTTTGGAAAGTAAAGAACAAGATGAAAAACCATATACTATCAATACTGAATATTTACCTGAAGATTTAATAAAAGACTTAGAGGAAATAGAGGACTCCAGAGAACTATACTATCAAGCTAGTACCAGTGTCTATAATAGAAATTTAGAAATTCACGTTTTGACTGGCGAGGCAGATAAACCTATAGATGTCCAATATGAAAAAGAAATAATGAATGTAAAAGATATTTTTATGAGGGCAAAAGATGCCGAACAAGTAGATGTTAAAAATGTTATAGATAATGTGAAAAAAATGTTGCCAGCGATGATAAATAACAATGACGTTATGATGCGTTTAAAACAATTAAAAGACACGGATGATTATTTATTTGACCATAGTTTGAGAGTTGCAATTTTGGCTGTAAATGTAGCTAAGTGGTTAGGCTATTCTAAAGGCGATTTAGAAAATCTAGGAGCGGCTTGTCTTTTATATGAAGTTGGTAATTTAAAACTTCCTGCTGACTTGTTTAAAAAAGAGGGAACGCTAACAGAACATGAAAAGGGACTTATTATGAAACACCCACAGTTGGCTTACCATGTTTTGATGAAGACAAAAGGGATAAATTCAGATATTAAGTTTGTTGCCCTCCAACATCACGAAAGGCTTGATGGTTCTGGTTATCCTCTCAAGATAAAAAGTCCTCAAATACATGAGTTTTCAAAGATAGTTATGGTTTGTGATATATTTGATGCAATGACACAAGATAGACCGTATAGAAAAAAACTTTCTCCGTTTGAAGCGGGAGAATATATACTGTATGAAAGTGGAAAATCTTTAGATATGAAAGTTTGCTATTTCTTTCTTAAAAATATTTCAGAATTTTATACGGGTAAAACTTGTATATTGAATAGTGGGGAAAAAGCAAAGGTTGTATTTGTAGATGTAAATTATCCAACTAGACCAATTATTCAAATCGGCGATAAATTTGTGGACTTGAGTAAAAATTCTGACTACAAGATGATTGATTTTATATAGGAGTGTCTTTTGTATTTTTTAATATCCTATGAGTTAGTAGATAGGGATGATTTAAGCACCGAACAAAAAATGTGTGCGATTTATTTAGCTAGACAGTTTGACGAACATTCTGACGACTTTGATATTGATGAGTTTGAAATGGCTTCAAAATTACGTTTGAGTGTAGATGAAGTCAAGCTTAATATTGAAGTGCTGAAGTCTAAAAAAATTATAACTCAGCGAGGTCTCTCCGCTCAGAATTCTGCGAATTCTTCGGTCGAGATGACGGTACTTGAGGACTCCGCTCGAGATGACAGCAGTGAGGTCTCTCCGCTCGCTTCGCTCGGTCGAGATGACGGTGCTGGGCAAGGAGTCGAGATGACGGTACTTGAGGACTCCGCTCGAGATGACGGTACTGAGGGCTACGGTCGAGATGACGAGTTTTTAAAAGAAAAGGTAGATAGTGCAGAAAAAAGAGTCAAAGAGCGAGCTAGTCAATTAAAACTTAATGTGAGAAGAAAAAATAAAAATTCGTCCTCATCTTCAAACTATAGTCGTAGAAAAACTGACCTTGTAGAAGAGGAAGAAAATCTAGAAGAAGAAAAATACGAACAAGCAAAAGAAACAGAAGAACTCCTAAAGTTATTAGCAGAGTCAAACGAGAGCATTGTAAAAGAAAGTGAAAGTAGATTAAATACTAGAAATAGAAAAGAAAATATCAATACGACTTTTTTAAAGGCAAGTTCTGTGTATAATAGTACTAGCCCTCCTAGAAAAAAAGAGGAAAAAAGTAAGATTGACAAGGATTTAGAGGTATAAGATGTCGTTTAGGATAAAAACATCTGGCATAGATTTAGGCGAAACACAGATTGAAAATATATTTATACATACATTTATGAACTCAGCTAGCGAAACTCAATTAAAAGTTTATCTTGCTGGGCTTAGTCTTGCGAATGATTTAAGCATTAAAAATCCAAATATAGAAATTCAAAAAATGCTAGACATTAGCGAAAAAGAAATTTTAGATGCTTGGAGATTTTGGAAAGGTCTTTATATTGTCGATTTCAAAGAACCAGAGAGAGAAGATGATATTGACTTTGACCTTGTATTTCTGTCTTTAAGAGAGCGTTATATAGAGTCAAATTATGATTTAAAAACAAGTTCTACAAGTAAAATAGATAAGAACAAGGTTCTTTATGATGAAAAAATGACCAAGTTTTTTGAAGAGGCTGAGTTTGTAATGGATAGACCCCTTAGACCAGATGATATGATAAAGATGGTTGATTGGCTTTCTGATTATAATATAAAATCAAGCATGGTCTTGAGGGCAATTAAGAAAACTTACGTAGATAGCCCGCCTGACAAACCTAGTTTAAAATACGTTGAGGGAATACTAAAAAGATGGTCTAAAAATAATATAAGAACAGAAAAACAAGCAGAAGAATACGAGGCTAGTTTTGTCAAAAATATGGAGCTATACAGGGAAGTAAATAAAAGACTGCTTGGCAAAAAATCTATTCCATCCGATGCTGAAATTGAGGTAATAGAAAAGTGGTATAACAAGCTAAATGACAAAAATGATTTCAATAAAGTGGTAGATTATTGCAGTTTATTTTATGTTCATTCGACTTTTAATAGGTTGAATTCCTTGTTTGAAAAAATAGAAAGCGATTTTTCTCTAAGTAGAGAGGGCATAGAGGAATATTTAAGGTCAAAACAGGATGGGAAAAAGTCAAGACAAGGTAAAAAGAAAGCTAATGTTAAGCAAAATTTTTCTCAAAATACTTACAAGACAATGAGTAAGGAAGAAGCAATAAGGACTATGAAAAAAAACAATCCAGCATTAATGCCTCGTAAACCAAAGGAGAATAATAAAAAATGAATGAAAATATAAGGCAGTATTATCAAAACATAAGAAAAAATAATGAAGAGGAAAGAGAAAAAAGAGTAAAAAAACTACACTCTGAAATTCCTGAACTTAAAGAGGTAGATGCAGAAATCAAAAAAATATTAGTTAATATGTCTATGCTCTCTTTTGATGTGGATGTTGATGCGGAAATGGCGATAGAAATGGGAACTAAAAAGTTAAAAGAATTAAGGCTCAAACGAGCTGTAATTTTGACAGATAATGACTATATGCCAGACTATTTAGATGATATATATACTTGTAAATTGTGTAAGGACAAGGGTTTTTTAGATAGCAAACCCTGTGAGTGTTACAAAAAAATTGAATTAGAGGAAGGGACAAAACTATCAAATCTATATCATCTTATGAAAAAGGAAAACTTTGATAATTTTGATTTTTCCTTGTATTCAGATGAAGAGTTTGAAGAAGGACATTTTCTAAAGAGTAAGTATACACCAAATTTAAGGGAATATATGTATTCAGTTGTTGATTGTCTTAAATCCTTTATTAGCGATGATAGTTTAGGGGCTTATATTTATGGTGATACTGGGGTTGGTAAAACTTTTTTATGTTCATCTGTTTGTAGGTATGCTATCGAAGACAACTTAGATGTAGAATATTATTCTATGCGAAATTTTGTTGATATAATAAGTGACTATCGCTTTAATTCAAACCTTAATTTTGGAGAAAATAGAGAGGAATACAAGAGAAAATACGATAGGTTATATGATTGTGAAATTTTGATACTCGATGATTTAGGAACAGAAATAGGTGGTAAACACGTTGTTTCTGAACTTTTTTATGTGATAAACCAAAGGTTTGGTCAGTCAAAGAAAACATTGATTTCATCAAACATTGCCTTAGAGGAAATTTCTGATATATATGAAGAAAGAATTGCATCTAGAATTTTGGGTAACTATCTACATTTGCCAATAATAGGTAGAGACTTAAGACTGTGATAAAAGATAATTTTTTATATACTCATCTAATTCTTCTTCTAAAAGAGGTTTGCTATAATAGAAACCTTGAATAAAGTCGCAATCCGAATTTAACAATAAATCCGCTTGTTCGTTTGTTTCAACGCCCTCTGCTGTTACTTTCATATCTAGGTTGTGACCCACTCCTATTATCGATTTTATAATGCCATTGGCTTTTTCCGAAGGCCCGATATTGTCTACAAAGAGCTTGTCTATTTTTAAGTAATTCATTTTCAAACCA
>PDWI01005869.1_pt1 | contig 15655 bp, 15 predicted proteins | sample 1430891 | NCBI WGS metagenome assembly PDWI01 (sample SAMN01162508, study PRJNA174530) | Oral metagenome, whole genome shotgun sequencing project. | biome: Marine environment; feature: Marine mammal; material: Swab sample of the gingival sulcus; isolation source: swab sample of gingival sulcus... | reverse complement strand
TATGCACCCGTAGCTCAGCTGGATAGAGCGTTGGCTTGCGGAGCCAAAGGCCATAGGTTCGAATCCTGTCGGGTGTACCAAGGAAAAAACCCTACTTTTAATGTAGGGTTTTTTCCTTGGTAGCATTCTGCAAGAATGCGAGAACCGTAAGGTTCGGCGGAGTGAGTGGAACAAAAGAAAGCGCGTTAGCATTTTCTTTTGTGAACGAACGGAGGAGCGAGCAAGGCTCGAGCAGTTAATTGTCAAATCGTAGATTTTACAATTTTTAACGGATGTTTTAATAAGTAGTGAAACGAATTAGTAAAACATCGTAAGTGGTTATCCCTATTAAAACACCACCCCCTACAAAAACACTCCTCTATCTGTTAATATATCTAAGTAATCACCCTGGAGAGATGCAGGAGTGGTTTAACTGGCCGCTCTCGAAAAGCGGTGTGCGGCAACCCCGCACCGAGGGTTCGAATCCCTCTCTCTCCGCCAGAATAAAAAAGACCCTTTTGGGTCTTGTTTTATTCTGCGTCGATCGAGGGCTCGAACCCTTTTACAAGCGAAGCGAAGTAAAAATAGGGTTCGGCGGAGTGAACGAGGCAAACAAAAGCAAGCGCAGCTTATTTTTGTTTGACGACTGAACGGAGGAGCGAAGGACTTCAGTCCGAAGCGATATCCCTCCCTGACAGCTTGCCAGACTCTCGGCCGTATTAAGCTTGGGTTCATGGAGCGAGCAAGGCGATTAATATCCCTCTCTCAAAACCCAAACTGGTAAAAACAACACTTCTCAGAGGTGAACCTATTGGATAATTAATCCCGAACCTGTCTAGCCAAGACCACCACGCTGACTTGTTTGGCGCCAGCCTGGCGCAGGCACTGGGCGGCGGCTCTAACGGTTGAACCAGAGGTAAATATGTCATCCATCACCAAATAGTGTTTGTTTGGATCAACTTTGGCATCAATTTTAAAGAATCCGTCAGCATTTTTGCGCCGCTCAGTTAGGTTTTTAGCAAAATGCTGCGTAACGTTATTACGTCTTTTCAGTAGCCTAGAGACTTTTAGCTTACGTCGACGAGCCAAATGCCTAGCGATCAAAACCATATGGTCATAGCCACGCCTGCGAATATTGGCTGGTGTGGTCGGAATTGGCACTATAACCGTATCGGGCGAGAAAACTGGTAATCTGGCATCTAATAACTGCGCTAAAACCTTAGCGTTAGCAAAAGCTCTGTGAAATTTTAGATCATTGATCAGCTGACTAATCACACCTCGACGACGAGCCACGCACCAGGCGTGTCGATAGGGAAGTCGATGGCGCGAGCATAGATTTTCGTGGATTAAAAACCGACCGCACACCAAACAAGACCGAAAGGCCTGACTGGCGATGTAATTTTTACAATTACGGCATAGTGATTGCCCCAATATACCGCATTTATAACAGCGGTGTGGAGCAATGATTGATAATACGTCGTCTAGCATTGTAATTTTTACGTTTTACCCCCCTTCAGTATTGATTATAGTCCATATAATAGTTATACTAATAGAGACTATTGTCAAAGAGCCTAGAAAAAGTGGAGGAGTATCATGGCCCGAAAGCAAGAAGACAAAGATAATCTATTAATGGAAGACGAGCTAACAGCAGCTTTTCTTGGTGATGATGAGCTAACAACTCAATCAGGTGCATCAGTCCAGGGCGACGATGACAACTGGGAAGAAGACGCTGATGACCTAATGGGTCAGCTAGCAGTTGATGTATTTGAGACTGACGAAGAGTTGATCATCAAAGCCAGGACTGCTGGAATCGATCGTAACGACCTAGACGTTAGCATATCTGATGGCATTTTGACCATCAGTGGTACGCTATCTAGTGGCGACGACACCGAAGTTCAAAAATGGCACATCCAAGAATGCTACTGGGGCGAATTTAGCCGCACATTAGCTTTGCCTGCTGCCGTTAAGGAAGAAGGCGTTAAAGCTGAACTAAAAGACGGTGTTCTAACTATTACCTTTGAAAAGGTAAAGAAAGAAAGCGCTAAAAAGATCCAGGTTCTATAAGCACTTGATTAAAATAAAACACCCCGCTGAAGCGGGGTATTTTTTATATAACTTAAGGCTACTGTCCGGTGGTTCTATTAACCACAAACTGAACTATTGCGAAAGCGAATATTGAAACTAGTAGGCCTATGATGGCATACAATATGGTATTTTTAGCATTACCAACCTTAGTGGTGTCACCGCCCGAAGTGGCGTACATTATACCGCCCCATATCAACATGATGACCGCGATTATACCGACAGCATAAAGCATCCAGTTTATTACATCTTTTACTAGATCGGGGCCGACTTCAGCGCCGCTACCAGCCTGACCAGTTGCATCTAGCCCATCAGATATCTGAGCATTAGCTATATTACCGCCAAGAGCAGCTACAGCGCCCAACGATAGCATAGGCACAAGTAGTAGTCCAGCAACAACTATTTTTAGTTTATTCATACATTCCTTCCTTTTTGGATTATATACTGTTTCAACAACTATTTTACTATAATGAGCAAAAACTTGCTAGTTAAAGCTTTTGCTTATATTAGCTTACTTAATAACTGCGTCATAGACAAATTGAACTATGCCGTAGGCAAATCCAGCCACAATTATTCCGATAACCGCATATAATATTGTGTTCTTGGCATTGTTAACCTTAGTGGTATCACCAGCCGAAGTTGCATATGTGATACCGCCCCATATCAACATGATAACCGCCAAAAAACCGACCAAATAGAGCAGGAAGTCAACAATTTTTTTAATGATTGGTGTAACGTCCTGATTCCTTGAGTCGGCACAGACGCCCGAGGTGCTGTTGTCGCACGCTCCATAGATGTCTACACCCAGCTGAGCCGAGACCGGAGCAGCAACCATAGACATCGACGCCATTATAGCCACGGCTATACCGATAAGTTTTTTCTTCATTTAGAACCTCCCTATAACAAAGTTAGTTATGCCAAACGCCATAGCGATTATAACTATGCCAATAACGGCGTATAAAATTGTATTCTTGGCTGAGTTTACTTTGTTGGTATCGCCACCAGAAGAAGTATAGCTTATGGCGGCTATGACTATCATTATGACTGCGATAACGCCAGCTATTAAGTAAACTACGTTTAATATATCGGTTAGAGCATCGTAATCGGCAGGCTTGTTAGGAATACCTATGTCACCGGGATCACCCAAAACTTTGCCACTGGCCACATTGGCAAACTCATAAATCCGATTAATCATAATCCTAACCCCCTAATAGCCACAAGGTTAACTAGCAGGGTAGAGGCTATGGCTATTACTAGACCTACCACCGCATAAATTACTGTTTTCTTACCATTAGCGGCCTTATCCGGCGAGCCAGAACTGGTCATGTATAAGAAGCCTCCGTATATAATAAAGCCAACCGTTATAAAGCCAGTTAATTGCAACATGTCATCAACCATGTTTAACACTATTCTCCAGATAAATTTACTTAGTCCATCGTTTTTATTAGGAGAGTTTAAAGTATCTGGGTGCTTGATACTACAATCATTACTATCAATTAATCCGTCATACCATGGCTTCAGGGTTAATATCTTGCCACTCGGACAACTAGCAAAGGCTGGTGTGCTAGGAAATACCAACGAGTAGGCGCTAGCTCCCATAACAATCAGAGCTAAGGAAAGCAACATTCGTTTAATCATTTAAAATACTCCTCCTGGTATCAAGAAATTAGTAATAGCAACCAAGAAAGCGAACAGAATTAGGCCGATCACCGTGTTAGTCCAGATGCTGGCGGCCTTTTTGATATTTTCTGGACTACCGCCGGCAGAGGCATATAGGATACCGCCAGCAATAGTCGCACCAACCGCTAGAACCCCAATACCAGCAGTCATTATCTGTATAACCATTTTGATTAGGTTGATTATGGCATCTTCGCTGCTACCGCCACATTCGATGATCGAAGTATCGGCTCCGCCGCACTTCTTACCCTGGCTGCTCGCCGGAGGACTGCTAGTAGGCCCTGCTGGACCAACGCTTGTCGGGTCATCACAAGCAACTATGCCACCCCTATCATTAACACACTTACCCTCAGCGCTAGCCGATTCGGAAGTCAAAGTAGGAGACATAATAACCGCTAGTCCAATGAGTAATCCAATAAAAATATTTTTTTTCTTCATAAAGCTTATTCTCTAAATATAGATTGTAAGCTCAATCACCCCTCTTGTCAATCTAGTCAATATTTGTTAGCATATGTAAGAGTAATCAAGTAGGCGCCTGTAGTGAAGATGGCCTATCACGCCTCCCTGTCACGGAGGAGATCGCCGGTTCGAATCCGGTCAGGCGCGCCAATACAGCAAAAAACAACCACCCACCGAGGTGGTTTTTATTAAATCTGTTATACTATAAGCAGTATGGCAGTATATAAGGTACCCCAAGACGTAGAGGCTGAAGATAAACTACTTGGTCCGTTTAGTTTCAAGCAGTTTATCTTTCTAATTATAGCCGTAGCTTCTATAGGTGTAGCCTACGTTTTATCTAGATTGCTGCTGCCCTTAGGGTTATTGCCTCTACCTATAGCTATCTTCTTTGGCACCCTGGCACTACCGCTTCGTAAAGACCAGCCCATGGAGGTCTATTTAGCGGCCATAATATCATTCTTTCTAAAGCCCAAAAAACGGCTATGGTATGCTGACGGTGTTAGTTCACTTATACAGGTTGTAGCGCCGCAAGTCGATGAATCAACCTTAGGCAAAACATACACTCAACAAGAAGTACAGAATAGATTGTCTTACCTAGCCAACATAGTAGACAGTCATGGCTGGTCGGTACGAGGCGTAAGCGACCCTAATGGATCATCGATGCATGAGGACTTATACAACGAAGCTCAAACAGCCAGCGACCTGCTCGACGAAGACAACTCTACTAATAGAAATATTGATTCGCTGATTACTCAGGCCGACAACAAAAGGCGTCAAGAAATGGTTGAGCGGATGCAACAAACGACCATACAGCCCACCACTCAGCAGTCAAATAATAGCCAGACACCTCAATATACAGAGGTAAAGCTAAACCCATACCCGTCAATGAGCCAATCGGTTATAAAGCCCCTAAGTCAAGGAGCTGCCGCCAGTCCCGCACCAGTCCAGACCCCACCACAAACTCAGCCAGCGGCCACGGCCACAAACGAACAAGCTAACAACACCCCGGACTCTAGCAAACAGACTATCGATCCTGCTATAATGGACCTAGCAAACAATCATAAAGATTTATCGATAGAATCCATTCAGAGAGAGGCTAACAGGATAGAGAATAAATCTGAAGATAAGGAAGTGGTGATTTCGTTACACTAGGTGGGGAGTATGCAACCAGATAATCAAACAATCAATCCAAATCAACCAGTGGCGCCTAGTGGCCCAATTGGTTCTTCGACGACAAATCCACCAGCTCAACCAGCAGCTAAATCACCAAACCCTCAGGGTAATGGTAAACAGACCAAAAAGAAGGGTCCAATTAGTACTCAAAACTCGCTGTTATTCTCCGAGATGCGCGAGAATATGATAATTATGAATGATGGCAGCTTCAGAGCGGTGGTAGAGTGTCAATCGATCAACTTCGACCTGATGAGTAGCCGAGAAAGAGAGGGCATCGAGTTTAGCTATCAGAACTTCATCAACTCTCTATACTTTCCAGTACAGATACTTATCCGCTCACAGCGGGTTGATATTGGACCATATCTAGATAGGTTGATAAAAATCCGCCGTTCGCAAGATAACATGTTATTGAATGTTTTGATGGATGATTATATCAGTTTTATCGATATTCTAGCCCAAGAAGCTAATATTATGGATAAGAAATTTTACATAGTTGTGCCGTTTTATCCGGCTGGTGATCTAAACGAGATAAAGAAGCAGGCAAAGGGCTTGTTCGATAGTTTCTTTAGCGGTAAGAAGGAGACAGCAGTAACCAAGATAGACAAGGCATCTTATGAGAAAGCTAAAGACGAGATAAAAAATCGAGTTGATGCGGTAATGAGTGGGCTTTTCCAGATGGGTATTAAAAGTGGACAGTTAAACACCAGACAGCTCGGTGAATTATTCTACAACTCTTACAATCCTGATACCGCACCTAGACAACCTCTAGAAGTAAACCCTAGTGAGCTAACCACAACTTATGTCTCGGCTGGCGAAAAGCCGCCTGAAATGGGGGTAAATAATGGGTAAACGAAAAGCAGCCCCTGTAGACATAGCCGCTGAACAGCTGGCTAGAGAGCAGGCAGAGATTGAACAAGCGTTCTTGGCTGGGGTTAGAACCTTACGAGACTTTATCGCGCCTAGTAGCATAGAACTGCAGTCTAGCTATTTCAAACTAGGATCAAAATATGGAAGAACACTGTACGTATACGGCTACCCTCGACAAATTTATACCGGTTGGCTGAGTTCAATTATCAACATTGACGAGGTACTGGATATCAGCATGTTCATCTACCCAGTTGATACCCAGGTGGTTCTTAATAACTTACGCAAGAAAGTGACTCAACTAGAAGCCAGCATGGATATAAACTCTGAAAGAGGAAAGGTCCGAGACCCAGGAATGGAAGCGGCCCTAAGGGACGCTGAAGAGCTGCGCGATCAACTACAAATTGGCTCGGAAAAATTCTTCCGCTATGGTTTATATGTAACTCTATATGCCGACAGTCTAGATGAATTAGGCTTTGTGCAGCACAAGATCGAGACAATCTTCGGTCAACAGCTAGTTTTCAGTAAGGTAGCATCCGCTCAGCAAGAACAGGGCCTAAACAGCACCATTCCACAACTAACTGATCAACTGCAGATTCGTCGCAATATGAATACTGGGGCTATATCTACTAGTTTTCCTTTTACTTCGGCCGATCTAACCGACGGCAAGGGGGTGTTATACGGAATTAACATGCACAATAACGGCCTAGTTATTTTTGACCGATTCAGTATGGAGAATGCTAATTTAGTGGTGTTTGCTAAGTCTGGATCTGGTAAATCGTTTGCTGTTAAGCTTGAGGCGTTGCGCAGTATGATGACTGGATCCGAAATATTAATAATCGACCCCGAAAACGAGTATCAAAAATTGTGTGATGCTGTCGGCGGTAGTTATATCAGACTGAGCCTAAATAGCGACACCAGAATAAATCCGTTTGATCTGCCAAGGGTTATAGACACCGATGAAGCCGACGACGCTCTAAGAGCTAATTTAGTCACCCTTCATGGCTTGCTACGACAAATGATGGGCGGTTCACAGGTTTCTAGTGATGGACAATTGATCGCCGGCCTAACCCCGGCAGAAGAAGCTGATATAGATCAAGCGCTGATTGACACCTACGCTCGAGTTGGCATTACGTCCGATCCGCTCACCCATAACTCAACACCACCGACTATCACTGATTTATACGATACGCTACTTCACATGGGGGGAACTGGCCCGCAACTAGCCCAGAGGTTACGCAAGTTTACGTCTGGTACCTTTGCTGGCATATTTTCTCAGCAAAGTAATATCAGTATTGATAATAAGATGGTGGTGTTTAACATTCGTGATCTAGAGGACGAGCTGCGACCAACCGCAATGTATATTGTGCTAAATCACATCTGGAATATAACCAGAACCGACCAAAAGAAGCGAATGCTAATTGTTGACGAGGCCTGGCAATTAATGAAGTATGACGATTCGGCTGGATTCTTGTTCTCATTAGCTAAACGAGCTCGTAAATATCAGTTAGGTCTAACCACTATTACTCAGGACGTGGAAGACTTTATAAGTAGCAAGATGGGACGGGCTATCGTAGCCAACTCATCGATGCAGCTGCTACTAAAGCAGTCAGCCAGTGCCGTAGATGTGCTAGCTAATGTTTTCAAATTAACCGAAGAGGAGCAGAAACGTCTGTCCAATTTCCCAGTCGGCCAAGGTCTATTCTTTGCTGGTCAGAACCATGTCCATATACAGATTCAAGCAAGTGACACCGAATATAATTTAATAAACACCTCGCCAGTTAGTCGCCAGCAGGCGCCATCAGAGACTCCAGTTGGTGGTTATGGGGTAACTTAATATTTAGGCTGATATGGAATCAAAAGATAAGAACCAGACCAGCGACTCTCTGAATGTTAGTGAGGTAGAAGCTAGTAAGCTAGTAGCATCCAGCCTAAGTGGCAATGAGCCTAGAGGAGAAAAAAAGGCTCAAGATGTATTAAATGACAAGGAAAATAATAAGGATGGTTTATATGAGCCGACTAAAGAGGGCGCGGAAAGCCGAAAGTCCGGGTCTAAGAGAGGGGAATTATTGAACCGAGCGATAGGTGCGCCCAAAAGCGCTCTGAGCTGGGTTAAACTTAATAAGGGCAAGACTGGAATTATCGGGCTGGTAACCTCAATCATTTTTGCAATCGGTCTATTACCAGCCGGTCTTAGTATTGCGACACTAATTCCCGATAGTATCACAGATCACAACGACTCCACCTCAACAGTTTTTAGTCGTCGTTTCTCTAAGGCTTTTGGATTTATGACTAAAACTCCAGGGGTTTGTGAGGGTTCGAAGATTAAATGTAAAATGGGCAAAATATCCAACAAGGCCCTGCGTAGACTGGCAAAGAAAGACATAGTTCCAATCGACAAAAACGGCAATCCAATGAAGCCTAAACGCAGCGGATATCCCAGCGAAAACCCTAGTCGCTATAAAGTAAAAAAGCCAGACGGCAGTATAGCAACCATAGAATCTAAAAACCTAAAAGGTTTTCTGCTTCAAAAGGAAAATCGAGCCTTAGCTAAAAGCGTATGGGGTAGAGGCGGAGCGTTTAATATGAGGTTTCGAGCCTGGTCCGGTAAGTATATTCAGAAAAAACTCTTTACACGATTCGGTATTGGTCGTGATGGTGGAATAATCAGCAAGTCTAATAGCAAAAAGAAGTTGGGCGATAGGCTAAAGTCCACTCTAAACCGACCATCAAAAAAAGACGATGTCAAAAATGCCTCCAAAAACGTTAGAGATAGAATGAAAAAAAGAATGGGTAAATTAAAAAGGGGCGGCCTTGCTTATTCTGTTGCAGCCGGCGGATGTATAGCCGTAAAGGCGCCTCGATTTGTTGCCGCTGGAGTAGCGGCAGTTCAACTAGCCCAATTGGCGCCGCTGTTTATGGACACTCTCGGCTCACCAGGAGACAAGATTAAATTTAGCGCTCTCAAAAAAGAGGCCTTGTCGCCTGAGTCGATGAGCATAATCGGCACCATGCTAACCGAGAAGGTAAAAAATTCCGAAGGTGAATTTAAATCAGCACTCGATTCTAAATACTTACAATCGCTAATGGGCATTTCTCATAGTAATCTTGAGCCTTCTAAGTTCACACCTGGGGTTAGCGTCCTAGAAAGTAGCGCCTTTCAGTCTACTAAAGGCCTAGAAGACCAAACCGCTACAGCCTGTAACGCTATTTTAAGTCCCGCTGCTATGTATTCAGCAATGGCCCTAGACATGGCTGTGACCGTTGCTGCGTCTAGTACTATAGTTCTAGGGGTAATTAAGGTTGTTGGGTCTTGGGCTATATCGGAAGTAATTAGTCATGCAGCCGAGAGTGTGATTGGTGATGCAGCAGAAAAAGCTCTGGTGGCTATCGCCGAGAACAAAGATCTAGCTAACGCTCGCGGCGAGGAGCTAGGTACTGCTATAGCCATATCCGCCTCAGCTTTTTTCTCAGCTGGCGCTATGTCTAGACACTTACCGGCTCTAACTAAAACTGGCCTAAAAAGCTTTTCTCAGCTCAAACGAGACAATGATCAGTTCGAACGAGAAATGGATATTGCAACACTGAGTCCGTTTGATACGTCTAGTCGATATACTTTTCTAGGCAGCATACTGTATAAAATGAAGCTATCTACTATACATAGCGGTGGTTACAATAACCCTTATCTATCTACTATATCGACCCTAATTAGAACACCGAGTATGGCTTTAAGTTTCTCAAACACGGCTATGGCGGCCGACTATAGTAATTATCAAAATACTTGCAGTTATGCTAAAAAACTAGGTATGGAAACTTTCATAGATGGTCGGGATATGACACCAGCTATCGGCATGTCCGGTCTACCATGCGGTGGAATAACTAAGGAGCAAAACGCGATCAGCACCGAGGAAGCTATAGACCTAATTAGTGAACGTGGTTGGATTAGCGAAGGCGGCGAAGAAGAAATAAAGAACGGCGACACTATACAGGACCTAATAGATAAAAAAATAATCAAAGAAGACACACCTCTATCTGATTATTTGGAATCATGCGGCGATCCATCAACTGGCGACTATTTGTTGGATTCAGCCGGATGCGTAATGGAGCCGTTCAAGCCAACAGCTAAGAAGTCTGGCGAATTTTGCTATGATACAGATGACGGAAAAGAGGTATGTAGTAATATTGAAGAAGATAGTAATATTGAAGAAAATGAGGAATATAGTTCTATAGAACAGCCAGAGCGAGTTAATGATAGGGCTTTGATGGCTATACCTGTATTTCTAATCGACTATCAGATATCTAGTAGTATAAACGGTGAGGACGATGAGTAGTAGAAATAGTTATACACATAAGCTTAATGATCATATAGACTCTATAATTAATTGGTCTAAGATTATTTTTATAGCTCTTTTGGTGTTTTATGCTTTAGCTTATCCGTCAATAGCTAATGCTGGTATATATTCAAGACACGATATTCGTTTTTTTAGGGAGAACGACCAAGTATGCTCAACATCAAGCATAGGTAGCGTTCCAGGAGAAGATAATTTACATAAAATATATAACTTTTTCCTAATCAAAGGAGCTTCCAAAAAAGCTGCTGCTGCCATGACAGGAAACATTTACCAAGAATCAAAGGGTGACCCTCTATTGATACAGGGGGGCGAAAGGACCAATAAGCCTGAGACTGTTGGCTTATATCCAGACGGTAGCCTGTTTGAAAACAAGCAAGGTCAGGGTAGCGTCGGTAAGGCTTGGGGGCTGCCACAATGGGACCCAGGAAATGCAGCTCTTTACTGGCAGAAAAGATCTGGAGTAACTGGAGATATTAGCAAACTAGAGGTTCAGCTAGAAGTCATCTGGTGGCAATTAAATAACTATGCTCCTACGTCACAAAAAAATGTGCTCGCAAGGATAGAAGCAGCCCCAGACTTAGACTCCGCAGTAGAAATAGTATCCAAAAAATTTCATGGTGCTGGAAGACCTATTATGGAAAACAGGAAAAAAGCTGCTGCTCTAGCACTTTCGTATGAAGTAGACCCTAATTTGGTTGGCCAACAATCTAGCTCGTCAACCTCTGATAACTGCCCATCTAACGTCGGACCGCTAGAAGAGGGCGGGCTAAACTTTGAGCAGGCTAAGCAAGTTATATTAAACTATGGAGCTAATGTGGGAGGTGATAGCAAAAAGTACGCTGGTGCAGCCTCTTGGAATAGGTGTAATGGCGGTGGATCAAACTGCGTAACCTTTTCTCAGTTTTTCTTAAATAAGTTCTCAAAGACTAAAAGCTACTCACTACCAGATGGACGAAAAGTTGTAGCTACGCTACGAGAGATGGGTGTACCAACTGGTAACCAGCCTAGGGTCGGGGCAATATTTAGCTGGGATGGCGGTAGGTATGGTCACACCGGAGTAGTATTAGGTGTTAAGGACGGAAAAGTAATTGTCGGCCAAGCCAGCTGCGGATCTCCAGGTAGGGGCAGAGGTGATGGTACATATAATTCTGGTTCAGGTTTTCTAAGAGAAGGAGCGGCAGACAATAGAAGAGTTTGGCTAGGTAAAGTTCCGACTCAATTTGCATACCCAGAAGTCGATATGAAAGCGGTTGAGGCATACTTTAACGGCAGCATAGACGTAGAGGGTTTTAAATAAGGAGAATAGCAAATGGTAAATAAGCGCTTAAAAAAGTTAGTAGTAATTGGCATAATATTTATATTTATCTGCGTAGCTTCAATTTTACTCTATATGTTCCAACCCAAAGAAAACCCTTATGGTGAAGAACTATCTATCAATAATCTGTCCGATTATACTAAAGGAAAGGCTATTAACGCTGATGCCACTAACAGAATAAATCATGAATTATATAAACAAATAAAGCGAAACTCTAGCCAAGAGATCGCTAACAACTCAATAAAAGATATTATAGTTAGAGACGAGTCATTTATTCAGACCTATGATCAAGAACGTAAGGCTCACTTAGTAGAGATGATTGTCGATATAGAAAGCCTAAAACAATCTTATCTAGTCAATTACGAATGGCACGATAAGGGCGTAAAGGATGATGGCCTAGGACAATATGGCGTACTGGTATCCTGTCTACCGGTCGATCAGTTAATTTACGGTGATTTTGAGTGCCAAGATTTAGGAAGTGATATGCGCGGCTCTACAGAACCATACGTTATTATTAATTGGTCTGAAGCCAAGGATCAATACGGCAACTCTTTATTTATTCAACTCAAGACCGAAGAGCAAACTAAAATAGAATCACAAATCATCAAAAAATACATCGCTAAAAATAAGTTAGAGCGAATAGCTAACCTTACAACTGTTAGTAAAATATCTAGAGATACCACTAATAATTCCATCAAGTTTACGGTCAGAGTTAACAACAAAAGTGATTATTTAGTGATAGTTAAGTTCAATAACAGGTCTATAAAGGTTAGTGAAATAAACTAGCTCTTCATCGGCATGATGATGTGTGTATAATCACCGCCACTTCCATCCTGGCTGATGACGCTAGGTGAGAGTTTACCGCTAAAAGCTATTTTAACCTTATCACCATCAATTGCATTCAAAGCATCAACTAAGTACCTAGAATTAAGTGTAATTTGTCCATCACTAGTAACTTTAGCCTCAGCCTCTGAGTCATTTTCGCCTAATTCTGAAGCGATAGAATGAATAGATATATTATTGTTTTCTTTAGAAGCGGTCAAAGTTATACCACCGCCTGATTCACGAGCAAATAAACTTGCAATTTTAGTGATGCGGCTAAAGTCGCTTTTTTCTAGCGTAGCCTCAGTTTCAGACTTAGCTGGAATTAGCTGCTGATAATCGGGGAACTTTCCATCAATTAGCTTACTGATGATCTCTATATCAGAATATTTAAAACACACTTGGGTATCGTCAAATAGTATTTTTACTTCGCCTTCCGTATCATCAATTCCTCTTAAAACCTCTTGTAGGGTAGAAGCTGGGATGATAGCTGATATATCGGCTTTAGTTTTAATAGTCTTTTTCTCAGCCAAGCGATAACCATCAGTTCCAGCCAAAAGCAAAGCTCCGTCCTTAGAATGCCAAAACACACCAGTCAGAACCGGGCGAGAAGTATCAGCACTAGTGGCTATGATGGTCTGGGAAACTGATTTTTTAAATTGGCTGGATTTAAATTTACAGACCACTGACTGTTTCTCATCAACTACTGGTAGCTCCGGAAACTCATCAGCTTCAACACCGTTGATCACTGAGGAGAAGTTATCAGTTTTTAAACTTAGCAGATTGTCTTTAACTGTTAATTCTATAGCTCCGCCCGGCAAACTGGAAACAAAATCACTTAGTAGTCTAGCCGGCACAGTTATCGATCCAGGTTTGTCCATTTTTACGCCGACATACTGTTTAGATGCCATTTCTAGGTTAGTAGCCGCTATTAACAATCTATTTCCATCAGTCCTGAGTAGTATGTTATTCAAAACTGCTAGGTCACTTTTACTAGATGCTATTCTAGTCGCATTGCTTAAGGCTTTGGAAAACTTTTCTTGGCTAATAGTTAATTTCATATTTTTCTCCTTTTTAAATTAATGGCTTTAGTAATAGTCTTTGTGGAAACTGGGTAAAAAAGTTGTTCAAACAGGGGAGAGATGTGAAAAATCGACTGTGGAAAACCTTATGGATAAATTGTAGACTTTTTAGTGTAAAACTACCAACTAATCCACAAGCTAATTTTTGAGTACAGTTTTCGGATATTTTGGTGGAAAAACTACCACAGCTATTCAACAACTTTACCACTGTTTTTACACAGGTTTTACACATATAATCGATCCCTTAGTTCGTTGATTTGTTCACGAACTGTTAGATTTATAGCGCTTTCTTTAGTGATTTTTTCAACTGAGTGAATGGCTGTAGTGTGGTCTTTTCGGCCTAATTCTTGAGCTATTTTAGGGTAACTCATCTTTAGTTCACTACGTAGTAAGTACATAGCGATCTGTCGCGGCGTCATAATGTATTTGTCGCGCCGAGCTGAACAAATATCTTTTACGTCAACACTAAAATAACGAGCTGTCTTGTCGATAACTTGTTTTGGCGTGATGTGGTGTGGGCGAACTTTTTTAATATCACCTAAAATTCCTTCAGCTGATTCGATGTCAGGCGTGAAGTTTTGCATCTCGGCGTAAGCTAACAATCTATTTAAAGCTCCTTCTAGCTCGCGAATGTTAGTTTTAAAATTATTAGCCAGATATTCTATAACATCAGATTCTAATTCAAAGCCGCTAAATGAAGCTTTAGATTTGACTATGGCGCAACGAGTTTCAAAATCAGGCATCTGGATATCGATCGCCATACCCCACTCAAACCGACTTCGTAAACGATCGGTCAAAGTCGGGATGCTTTTTGGTGGTTTATCGGAGCTAATGATAATTTGCTTGTTATTTTGGTGCAGATCGTTAAATGTGTGGAAAAATTCATCCTGAGTTTTTTCCTTACCAGCGATAAACTGCATATCATCAACAATCAAAACATCGACGTTACGGTATTTATCAGAGAAATCTTTCTTTTTAAAGCGGATAGAATCCAAAAATTCTTTCACAAAAGTATCAGTGGTTATATATAATACCCTTTTCTTTGGATTTCGTTTAACTATCTCGTTACCGATCGCTTGCATAAGGTGAGTTTTGCCTAGACCGGCGCCACCATAAAGATACAAAGGATTATATTTATTGCCAGGATTATCGGCTACTGCCTGACAAGCAGCGTTAGCTAAGTCGTTACTTGATCCAACTATAAAATTATCAAAAGTATATTTGGGGTTTAGGCCATTAGAAGATCTTTTTGGGTTAGAGCTGATAGTTTTTGTTTCTTCTGAACCTTTAATCAGTTCGTCGGCTTCCCTGGAAATCGGTTTTTTAGTTGATGATTTGATGCGGTATTCAACCGATGGCTGATCAACTCCACCTTTTTGCAAGCACTCAACTATTTGATCGTGATATTTTTTCTCCAGCTGGGCTTTAACAAAAATATTTGGCACCATCACTACGGCACGGCCGTCAGATATATTATCTAATTCAGTATTTTTAAACCAGGCATTAAAAGAAGAAGAAGGTATAGATAGCTCAATTTCTCCTAGTACACCTTGCCAGACGGCCTGACTGTTCATATATTTACCCCCAGTTCTTGTATTAACTCTAACTATAGCAAAAAATAGCAGTTTTCCACAACCTTAACCAAATATATTTAAAATGTAATCAAACAGAGGAGGGGTTTTCCACATGTATAAAAACTCATCTGTTACATTTGTGGAAAACTAATTACAAATAGTGGAAAAAGTCTTTTCGACTTGCAAAAAATGACCAAAAAAGTTAAACTAAGTATCAATATGCCAAAAAGAACCTATCAACCACACACTCGACATCGTGCTAGAAAGCATGGTTTT
>PDWI01015290.1_pt1 | contig 15656 bp, 16 predicted proteins | sample 1430891 | NCBI WGS metagenome assembly PDWI01 (sample SAMN01162508, study PRJNA174530) | Oral metagenome, whole genome shotgun sequencing project. | biome: Marine environment; feature: Marine mammal; material: Swab sample of the gingival sulcus; isolation source: swab sample of gingival sulcus... | reverse complement strand
TATAAGGTAAAGGTGGTGGCGTACTTTTAAGATTAGTATCACATTTAATCACTTGTACTTTATTATTCTTAGAATTTTCAGCAATAGCATTAGCAGATGCTTCATTAATTAATCTGCCTTTATCGTCTGTATCATCAGTCTCTTGTACAAGATAACTGGCATCAAAAGTTAAATTCTCAATAACAACATGAGCTTTTACATTGTAATAAAAACTCTCTTTATGATTTTTGTTGGCTTGATCACGACGAACAATTGCACCTAAAATTGGTGTTTGTACTCTACCAATAGAAATTGTCGAAGTTCCACCATTGGCTTGGTTTTTTAATGTATAACCTCTTGAAAGATTATAGCCAAAGAGCTGATCTGATATGCTTCTTGCTTGAGCCATAAAGCCCATATATTCAAAATCTTTATTATCTTTTAAGTTGTTTAACGACTTTATAACTACCTTTTCAGTATTATCATTAATAAGCACTCGTTGCACTGGCTTAGTATTATTAAAATATCGCAATAATTCATCAATCAGTAATTGTCCCTCGTCATCAGGATCACCTGCATGAACAATCGTATCTGCTTTTTTTATCAAATCACCGATAATCTTAACTTGCTCTTGTTTATCTTTTGGTACTACATATTTAAGTTCGTATTGAGGGGGCAAAAAGACAAAAGGTAAATCTTCTAATTGCCAATTAGCGTATTTACTATCATATTCACGAGGATCAGCAAGCGTTATCATGTGACCAAAGCAATTAGTTACATAGTCATCACCTTTTTGATAATATCCCTTATGCTGTGTAAATCCACCACCTAGTCCTTGACAGATAGCTCTTGCTAAATCAGGCTTTTCTGCTATGAATAATCTCATTATCGTACCCTCTCTTGACTAGCATCTTTTGTTCTTACCTCAACGTCAGGTTGAACTTGCTTAGTAAAAGTAGGTAATTCAATTTTGCCAGCAACGACATCAGGAATGACAGAATTTAATTCTTGATGCTTTTTTGATAATATTTCAGGACTATCTTTAAAGCTAGTGTCTAACGCTTTTCTAGCAGAATTTAATGATATTTTTTGATCTTCTGATAACTGATTCTGTAACTCAACTATTTCTAAACTTCGATCCCTAATTTTATCAATGTAACTTTCTTCAATAGAAGTTAAAGAGTTTGTTTTAAATTTTTCAGAAAAATATCCCTCAATCGCTTTATCAAAATTTTCTAACGCTTCTTCATTGCCATTTGAAATAAATTCTGCTCGTTCTTCTGCTACTTTATTAAATGCTTCCGAAGTGCCAATTTCTTCAACAAAATCAATATCAGAAGAGTAGATTTTTTCTGCTATTTCATTTTGTCCTTTAGATAATTTTTCATCATAATCATATTCAAAAGGTTGATTTGCTTCTCTTTCTTCAGCTTTTATTCTTTCACTTTCTTGAACTTCTTTTATTTGTTCTTTACTTAATTTAGGAGCAGTATCTAAAAATTCTTGAACATATTTTTCATTGTAATTATTATCCAAATTAGTAATAAACTCTTTAAATTGTTCATTATTTGTATCAATCCCTAAGTGAGCATAGCCATCTGCTAGACTTTCAAAATTAGCATAGTGATAAGTACCATCACTACCTATAACCTCACCATCTCTTTCAATCGTAACTGTACTTTTAAATTCATTATCAACAGTTGGAGAAATAATCATATTTTCATATTGGTTATAACCGTCACGAGTAAAACCCTCTTCTTGATAGCGTACATTATATTTATAGCTATCAGCTATAGCTTCACTCTTCATTTTTTCAAAGTCTTTATCCGATTGCTCTTGAAATAACTGATTTTCTATACTTTCATCAATAAAATTTTCAGCTATCTGAGCATCGTAATTTTTTTGAACATCAAGATTATTAACCCTGTGTTCAATCACTACCTTTTCAGCTAAATCTTCATGTACGCCTTTTTCATTAATAACAAATTCCTTATCTGAATTAAACTTTGCTTGTCTTTCTGCTGTATCATTTTGAATTTGGATTTTATTTGGATTATCTTGGTGGTCATTATTCATTTGTTGTTTCTCCTGATTGATTTCTTTACTTCTTACTGCATCATTACTGACACTATTGATAGTTTGTTGCTCTTGACGTTTTTGTAATTCAACTAAGTCGTGTTCAGTTGGTTTATAGCCTTTTGTCTCTATTCCTCTCACTTGTGCCTGTAGCCATGCTTCACGTTTAAATTCTTGTGTACCTTTTAAATTAATCGATGACCAACCCTTATTTTGAGCTACGTCTATCATGGCTTTGATTGTCTTACTATCTTCTCTTGAGGTGTTTAGTGACTTAGTACGATCTTCAAACGCAACAACTGATTTTTCGCCATCTTTTTCATAGAAGTTAATTTTTTCATCACGCAAAGTTCGATTTTTAACTTTGCAGATATAGTTGTTTTTGACAGATGTTGGAAGATCTAACTCTTGTTCATCTTCAATGTTTGCCTTAGATAAATTTAATTTAGTCTTAGAAACATTTGCATCGATGTTTATTTGTTGTTCTTTTTCAAAGTTTGGCTCAATAGAATTAGTATGCTGAATTGGACGTTCATAACGCTCAATTTCCCACGCCCTCTTTTTACTACCCTCAATAATGCCTTTATCATGTAAAATAATATCTTCACCATTTTGAATAGCACTTTTTTCTAAGGCATCTTTAATACCGATACCCCATTTAGTTTGGGTTTTTCCTTGATCGTCTTGCAATTCAACAAAAAAACTTTGTTGATTTTCTTCATTATATTGATAGGGTGCAGAACCACTATTGACTAATTTACCTTGTAGCACCGTCATACTCTCCTTTAACTATTAATAAAAAAATCTGCATCAAAACCTAAAGAAGCTGAAAGTTTGGCAAGATAATCAGAATGTTCTTTAATTAACTCTTCACCACTCATGTTATCTAGCTCATCTTGTGTTACTGCTACTTCTTTTGTTCCTCGAATGCTATCTAAACTTGCAATGACATCAACTTTTGGCGGTAAGCAAGCCTTTCTGATAGGCATACCTTTTTGTCTACCTGTTGAATCAAGTTCACTGCTTAACCTTGCACAAAAAACAGGTTCTTCATGAAATTTAATTTTTTGATCAAAAATTGGTTTATATGCTTTGTACTTTACAATTTGCTTATCAGGATCGAGTTCCAACATCTCTTGGGGTAACATCAATTCTCGTTTTTGATCAGAAGTGCTAACACTACCACCACCGCCTTTCCCTCTATTTTTTGAAATAGATTTACCTTTGATTGTTTCTGAACCTAGCATTCTTGAATATCTTTCGGCTTCTTCAATTTCAGTTGGTGCAAAAACCACTTTACAAGCAATATTAGATAAAAGAATAGAACTACCCTCTTTGCCATAATGTTGCTCAAGCTGTCCAATATTCTGAAATATCAACATTAAACGTAAGTTATAACCTGCAATATAAGCCACTGATTTATTGATAATATCGACACGACCAAGAGCGGTAAATTCATCTAACATAAGTAAACACTGATATTTCAATGCAGGATCTTGTTCAGGTAATACTCTCGTATTGAGATTTATCAATTGACTAAAAAACAAATTAAGCAAACGACCGAAACGATCAAGTTCATTCGGTTGAATACCTACATAAATACTCATTCTTTTCTTACGAACTTCATCTAATCTAAAGTCTGAAGCAGATGTAGCAGCTGCTACCATAGGATCAGTAAAAATATTGAGAGGAGCTTTCAAAGTTGAATCAATACCTGAACGAGTGCTTTCTGCAGAATTACCTGCATAGCTCATGAGAGCTTGCACACACTCACTTGATAAAGATCTCCCTTGCTCCTGTCGGTCTTCAATAACTTTTTCAATCCACTCTTCTAATGGTATTGTTGGAGTCGCTAATCTCATTAATTCTGCCATTGTGCAAGGACGTTCAGGTGTTTCTAGCATATATAAAATCATGCCAGTAAATAAACGTTGGGCGTTTGCATTAAAAAAAGCAGATGTACTATCTTGATCTGCACCATCAGGGTACATAATGTTAGCAATGTTCTGAATATCAGCCATTCTTTCCGTTTCATCACGAGATATATAATCTAATGGATTCCATCTATGCGTACATTTATCCTTTGCTTTAGGAGCAAACAAAAAACATTCTTGAAACTGTGAACGAAACCCTGCTGTTAAATCCCAGTTTTCATTTTTAACGTCAAGAACAACCACACTATCTCGATAATGAAGTAAATTAGGAATCACAATACCAACACCTTTACCGCTTCGAGTCGGTGCTGCAATTGAAAAAAATTCATTACCAAAATATTCAAGAAATTGACCTTTATATTTACCAACTAACACCGATGGATTGCTTGGCTTCTTTTTGTTTGCTTTTGCTCGTTCTGCATCAGTTAAAATCAATCCAGTTTTTTTAACATCAGCAAAATTTGCAAATCTAGCACTACCAAACTGCTCTCGTTTAGGCTTATTGAATAAAGCAACACCAGTAATAATATTCAGCACTACCACAGGTATTAAGCATGTGAGAGAGCTTGCTTTGATCACTTTGACTACTTCTGCATTATCAGCATATTTTTGATAATATTTATAAATCAGATCGACACGGTAATAATCCATTGGTATGCTTTGCCACTGCATAAATACATAGTTAGCCAAAAAAGCACCAGCAATTAAACCTATTATTGTCATAACAAAAAAGGCAACAAAAATTTGAAATGGCTTGATTTGATCGTCCATCATTTATTCCCTTTTAATAGTCTAAATTTTCTAATTGGGTCATAGGCAATTTCTGTCACATACGTTTTGTTGAGATAAATCATTACATCAATAGTCGTATAAACATCATTCATAATATTTTCAAACTCTAACTTTTGTCCTATTTCTGATTGTTTAATTAATGAACCAACACGATAGTAAGCACTAGCACAATCATTGGCATGGACTGTAGTGATTGAACCACCGTGTCCTGTATTTAACGCCATCAGATAATCGTATGCTTCATCACCCCTTAATTCGGTCAAAAATATTCTGTCAGGCTTCAATCTCATACACGCCTTGAGTAATTGCTTTGGCGTAACATCTTTATAAAAAAGATGTACTCTGTTTGGGTGATTGGGTAAATCAAGCTCGTGCGTATCTTCGATTGTAATAATGCGAGTTTCTGTCGGTACAATGTCACAAACGGCTTTGGTAAATGTTGTCTTACCTGAACCAGTCGCCCCAACTAAACACATATTTTGTTTATGCTTAATTGCTAAATCTACAAACTTAGTAACATCTCTATCAGCCTTTGCTTTCAGCATTTCTAGTTCAAAGAGTTGTAATTGAACATCACTAGGAATACCTAATAATTTATTTAAAACTTCTTTTTTCTTTTGCTCTGCTTCAAATTTCTTTGCCATTACATCAGGCAAAAGATTACAATCAATTTGAAATTCAGAAACATCTTGCCAATTCTTTAATCGCCCTGTCTTTTCATAATCACTAAGACTAAAACGAGAATTACTTGGACGACGGATAACAATAGATACAGTGTTTAATTCGCAAGCGGAGGGAATTAATATTTCACCCCTTAGACCAGCAGGAGTTACCCCACTACAAATTGGCTTTTCTTTCTTTAGTTCTAACTTGTTATAAATAGCAAATGTGTTGGCTATCTCTTTACTAATTGCAAAGTCAAGTGTTGGCATGTCATGCTTTTGCCAACCATCACTACTTTCCGTCCATAACTCATGCGGTCGATTTACGACAACTTCTGTATATCTGTCATCAGCCAAAAAAGAGCTAATTCCAGCTTCTTTTAATAATCCATTGAGAATTGTTGAATTTAACATTGTTATTTACTCAACTTATAAACATCATTAAAATCAACATCTCTCACAACCATAATATTAAGCAACGTACCAGCATTAACGGTCGCTGTTGGCTCAATATCGATTGAATGTTTTAACGCTTGTTGTGATATATCATTTGCTGTTTTTTTCGTATCATTAACTGCGGTATTGTTTGCACTATTACTATTACTGGTATTATCATTACTATTGCTATTTGAGCTTTCATTGTTCGTTAATTTTGAAAATCCAACATTTAACGCACCTTGAATAACAGATAGTAAAATCGCTGCACCAAAACGCTGTGTATAATGATTATTAACTTTTGCACCAACTCCCATTTGTCCCATTTTACCAACGGTTGGTGAATTAATATTAACTACCACCCCTTTAGGTGTTTCTATTCTGTTCCAAAGTACAGTAACTCTAGCTTGACCTTGTTTCAGTTCAATATTTTGTTCACCAAACACTTGCGACCCACGCTCAATTAATAAAGTTTTACCATTAGTTGAATACACATCACGGCTCGTCTGACAAGTTACAAAACCCTTGTAAGTGCTATCAATCTTTGTTTTTAGGACACAAGGAATAATCGTTCCTTTTTTCATTAATAATGATTGTTGTTTTCTGCGAGTAGCTTTTGAATCAACTAAAACAGTCGGTTGCAACTTACCGCCAACGCCGTTGTTACTATCTTTTTGAGTTTTTGTTTTGGTTGCTTTAGCCGTTTTTTTTCGCTTTTTATTTCTGTTAATATCCACCATAACATGAGAGTCAGCACCTTTAATCACTGGAGCTTCTTCAACTTCAACTGGTGCTATCGGATTAAAAATTTGCTCTTGTTGTTTTGGTTGTTTATCGTCCTGACTAACTACTTTTTTAGTTTTTTTAGGTTCAGGTTCAGGAACATAGGTCGGTATTACTGGTGTAGGTGCTTCGTACACTGGTGTTGGATTTGGTTCAGCAGTATAAGTTGGCGTTACTGGTACTGGTGGCTCATACGCTGGTGCTGGATTTGGTTCAGCGGTATAAGTTGGCGTTACTGGTGCTGGATAAGGATCTGTATTTGTATTTGCTACTGGTAAACCATTTTCATCTGTTATTGGCAAACCATCTGCACCTAAGTTATTTTCAGCAGCCGCTGGTGGTGGTAGTTCACTCCACTTTGCGTTGTCAATTTTTGCGTTTTCAATATTCGCTTTATCATCTTCAATATTTACTGTACCAGTCGCTAATTTTTTTTGTGCTTGAGCTTGTTCTTCTGCTTCTGTTACTCGTTTTTCTTCTCTACTATCTTGCCATCTTGCAGCAGCAAGACCGATTCCTACTAACATTATCAACAAGCCAACAACAGCGATAATAGCAAGATTAACTTTTGCTTTTTTGCCATCATCACCTTTTTTATTTTTAGTAGTTGCCGACATCTCATCTACATCTTTTAGAGGACTATTAAAGTCGCCATCTGCTATCTGCTTTTGTATAGCTTCATCAATCGGATCATCTGCATCATTTTGATTAGCTTGTTCACTAATATTTTCAATTTCATTTGCAAAATCATGACTTGAACTTTGCTTTTTAAACTTATCTAAAAAACTCATTTATCAATCCTTTTTTCTTGTGGATTGTCTGTACCAGTTTTATTAAATTTTGCAAAATCATTAACTTTGACACTGCTAATATCAGCAACTGAATTATTAAATCTCAGACGGTAGCGACTACCTTTGTCATGCACAACTAAAGTATCACCATCAATATGAGTATTTACCAATGTTTCCGAACCATCGCTTAACACTTTTAAGACAATAGGCAAATCACCAGCATGATCATATTTCAGGTAAGTAAATAAACCATCGTCCCACACGTTGGTTGGCTTAATATCTTGATCGCCTCGATACCAATAATTAGTATTTATCTTTTTATTAATAAATATCTTTTTTTGGATATTTAAAACGAGCAATATAAGTCGGAGGTATATCATCTCGTGCAGACAAATTAAAAGCATAAGTACGTTTATCTGTCACGACGAGCATATTAGTATCAGGCATAGGACTGATTGGTTTAAAAAAGATATTGTTAGCACGAACATCAAGTGACCATGCTTTACTATCACCCATACCAAGACCGCCAGTGTCAGGAATAAATTCATCATCAGCAAATTGAATAAGAGTTGAATAACCAACCTTGCCATTAATCTCAAACACATCAGTTGGGTTGTAAAAAAACGTCTGTACACGTTGATCCGCCCCTTGTGGAGACGGATATTGTTCAGCCAACCCCTCAACAGAGACTGATAAAGACAATAAAATTAACAGTAATCTTTTCATTTTTTAGCTCCCTGATACGTCATCGACACGATAGGTAATAACAGTAAAACCGAGCGGATTAACACGTCTAATATCATCAACCGTTGGTACATTGACATACTCATAACCTATCGTTGCGAGATGTTGTGTTATTTCAGGCTTTGGCTTTGGTAAATCGCACTTGTATCAATCCATTTTCATCAATGATTGAGGTGTTGGTTATCTTGATCTCTACCCTTTTTGATTCTTGATAAACTTTGTGTGGTGCATTAGGTTTTGCGAATTTATTGTTGATGCGGTTTTGAATATCTTTATTGCTAAACATCATCAATTTATCAATCTGATTTTGGATCGTGTACCAGTCGTAGCTTTCGCTTAGTTGTACATATAAAGATGAGAAATATTTTGCCAATTCTTCTTCATAGTTGGATTTACCATTTTCTAGCATGGTTACAATATCAGTTTCGCCTGTATTGTTATCGACACGCACGACGTAAGGACGAACTTCTTTTAACGGTGTAAGCATCATCAAGGCAACAGCACAACAACAAGCGACTACACAAGCCCCCACTGCCACACGCCAAGCAATCACTTTACTTTTTTCAATATCACTAATACGACTTTCTTCAAATTGTTTGGTAGCTTGTACAAAGTCAAAAGATGCTTGTTTGGCACTGACGTTCTTAACTTTTTCGGCTTTATTTTCTTTACTTTTCTTTTTAAACATTGCTCAACCCATTTATTTATTTTCGGTGTTTTCTGTTTCTTCTACTACTTGAACATCGATGCCTTCAATATACTTTTTTGCATTTTGAGGGATAAAATCAGTTTGATTAATTAACTGCCAGTCACCTTTGACTTTTGGTAATTTATCTGTGGTTGAACAGCCAACTAAAAACAAACAAAAGAACATCATTACTGCTTTTTGATTAACTTGCATATATCATTTTTCCTTTTTTTCGTGTAAAATTGTTCATGTCTAACGACTAATTTAACTAATTTAATTTCTACTGAGTGTAAATAAGGACAACCATGAAAAAAATTTTATTAACAACTGCTGTTCTATCAACTATTCTTCTTTCTGCATGTGGTAAACAAGAAACTTATACAACTGATTTTCTCCTTGAAAATGATGATGTTCGAGCGACTGTTTTAGCTGAATGCAAAGAAAACAAACAGTCTGATGAAAACTGTAAAAATGCTAATGAAGCAAAAGACAGAAAAACTCTTGAAGAATTTAGAAAAAAATATAATAAATAACTATTTTCCTTTCGCTTCCGCTGTACCTTTACCTGTCATACTTCCACCACTACCGCCACTACTCATGGTTTTACCAAAACCGCCTTTTAGTCTTGTGGCGGTTGTTGCGATACTTGCTAAATTACCAAATCCGTTAGAAGCCACACCACCTGCCAAGCCACTTGCCAATTCAGGCAACTTCAATAAAATAATCACCATCATTAGCGTTGATAAAATTATGTGTATAATAGAACTGTCCGATAATGTATCTGACAATCCCCCTCCTAAAATATTACTTAAATATGATAAAAATATTCCTGCCGTTATACTTAACAACAGATACAAGAAAGAATAATTAACAACTTGATTGAGCCATGCAGTTGCATAACCACGAGTTATGGGAAACAATGCCATTGAAATAAAAAGCGGCCCAACTACCACAAGAATAGATAAAAAAACTTTGGCAAGTATGATGTAAGCTGCCGCTACTACTAGAAATATAGAAAAACTTATAATGATGAATGCGTTTTTAAAAACTACATTAATATACTGACCTAAACCCAATGGCATGGGTAAACTAACAGCTTCATCTTGATTTGTTGTTACTGCATCAATTAATTGTTGAGCTAAGCCATCTAATATTGTTGCATTAGAAGATGGATAACCGCTGAAAACAGTTGCCATACCATTCCCTAAGTCATTGACCAATGGTAATACATAATTGTTATACCCTTGAAGATTGACACTGAAAGTTATTATTACTCCCCATGAAATTATTCTTTTAATTAAATCCAACATAGTAACTTCAACACTACTAGAATTTTGCCAATAGCTATATACAATAAAGATCACATACACCCCAAAACAAGCCTGAATCAATGGCGAAAAAATGGCTAATAAATTGGCTGTACCGTTCGCAAGATTAGCCACCATCGATTTATCAATCGTTTCAAAAATATTATTAAAAACATCAATCGCCATTGATATTACCTTATTTATTGAATTTCTTATGAAAGTCTCTAATAGCTTGTCTGTCAGCTTGCTTTTGTTGCCATTCAGCCTGCTTCATCATAATCTGCATCTGACCCATCTTAAGATTTAACTGTGCTTGCTTCGCACCGATAGCATTCATAAGATCTTGCTTTTGAGCTAGGCTTTTTGTTTTATTAATTTGACTTACCATACTATCCAAATGACCACTTTCTACTGATAAGTTATCCATCATAGAATCAAGACTAGCCTTTGTTAGTAATCGAGTAGCAGCCGCCCTTGCTACTCCTGATTGTCTAGTTTGAGCCTTTTGCTCTTCTGCGATAGCTTGTTGTAATACCTGATTTAATGCACCGAGATCGTTTCTTTGTGCAGCTTGAAAAATATCTCTATAGCCTTTTGGTAAATATCTGTTTAATTCTTTTCTTATAAGAGGGTTATTTAATAAATCAGCATAATTACTTTTACCAGTTAAGGCTTCTATTTGAGATTTCATTGCCTGTAGTTGAAGTAATGTTTGTTCCATAGCAAATGGATCATATACAGTTTTTGGAATGCCTATACTTTTTGGCAGTGGTAATGCAGTAGCACTGACACTGCTTAACATTAAAGTTGCCGTTAATACTGATAACATTGCTTTTTTAGTGATATTCAGTTTCATCATCTGTCTCCTGTTTTGTTACATCATTAATATTGTTTGATTGACAGTATTCAAAGTATTCACCCATAAACTCATCTAAGTTCAGACTTTTTTGTTTTCGTCTTCTAATTGCTTCATAAAATAGTGGTAGCCACACTTCACTAGGGACTTTATAGTCAAAATAAGACAAGATAGAATCCAATAATGCCACGTTATCTGTTGTACCTGATAACACATTAATTTCATCGTCAAAACCATATAAATTAAGCATTGCAAAACACGATTGATTACCTTGCTTGACCAAGAAAGTACGGCTATCTGTTGCTAGTTTTTGTAATTGATTAAACTCTTTTTCAGTAACACCGATGTTTTTATAACCACCCCCTTGCTCGTTTTTGTATTCTGCATCAGGGTTAGGTAATAATATTTTTGTCACTGTCTGCTGAACGATGGCAGGGAAAATTGGACTTGCTACTGCTTCTTCAGGTGATTGAGTGATTAACATCATAAATTCACCACGCTTACGTCCTGTTTTAAGAACATCGAGGATCATTCTTTGCGGAGTTGCATATAGCAGTGGTAGCCAAAACTCTTCAACAATGGTTAATAACAGCGTTTCTTCATCAGTGGAATTAGGCTGTGCCATCTGCTCTTTGAGATACAAAAGACAAGCAAGTAAAGGCTCTGTCGGTTGATAATCCTCTTTAAGAATTTCACCCACATCAAAACCAACAATGTTAAAATCTGACGGATTAAATTGATTGGTTTCATTATCCAAACACCAAGCAAACCGCCCTTTATTTTCTTCTGTGTTACACCACTTGAGAAGTCGCTGGTGTAAGCAGTTACCACCACGATCAGGGATAGCTTGTAATAGTCCTGAAAACCGCCTATGATGATGAGGAACTTTCATTACTGCATCAACTGCTTGCTTGATATGATTTTGTTCTTCTGAACTACAATCAGTATCTTTATCAGTGGCACAAGTGATCACTAATTCGTTTAAAAATTCACGCAATTTAGGGCTATCTTCAAACTGAAATGGATTAATACCAGTCGGCACACCCTCTTGAATAGCAAAATAATCTCCATCTAACGCACGGATAAAAATATCCATGCCACGATCTTTATCTAAGACAAACATGGACGGATTAAATCGTTGTAAAAAGGTCGTTAAAGCCGATTGCAGAACCGTTTTACCTGTGCCTGACTGCCCTAAAATCAGCGTATGCCCTGCTAGTTTTTCACCAATATTATTTTCTAATGGATTGCTAAAGTGAAAATTAAAGTCATATAACGTTTTTGATCGTGTTTCCAGTGGCATTACTGCTGTGCCATCTCCAAGCGGATTACCTTGAGACTTACCACGACTATAATTGTGCATTGAGAAAGTCGCTGAAATGTTGCGACTAGACTTCCATAACACACGAGGAACACTGCTATAATGCGGTAATTGACTAAAAAACGTGGCAGGTGCTGATAATGTCGCTTTTCTAAATATTGCACCAGCATTGTTAGAGAAGCTCGCTAACGCACGTACACCGTTTTCTTGTGCTTTATGTGGGGTAGTACCATAGACTATCATTGCACAGTGATATGAGCCAAATGCAAGCTCTCCTGACTGTATATAACCTTGAGCTTCATATAGCTCTTGATGTTCGTGTTCTGCCTTATCTTCTGTAGAGCGTAATCTGTTCAACTGATCATTCATACGATGCAAGGCTTTGTTAGGGCTTAACGACTTAAACGACTGAACAAGATTATATTCAAATGGTAGTGACAAACTTGCTGAATTAAACATACCAAGATGAGTCGTATTAGGAAAATCCTTGAGATCAAAACAAGTAGCAAACCTGTTTTTTAATAAGCCTTTGGACTGCAAAAAGTCAGAATTAAAAAATAATTCAGACGATGGTAAAGTATCAAAGGCAGGTGAATTAGTGAGAGGGAAACCACCGATATTTTTTTCAGAATTGAGTAATTCAAAAAAGAACTCAAAAGTTTCAGAACACAATACACCTTTGTTGTTTCTATATACGGATAATACTGTTGGTTCATACTTGATGAGTTTCTGCTTAAATGAGCTAATCAGATTTTCAAGCTCATCAACAGCTTCATCTAAGCTATTATCGTATTTCAGGGTAATTGCCAAATAAAAGCTATTTTCAAAATAATCTTTACTCGAAAATCGTTCTAAATACTTTTGACAAAACTCATTTGCGAATTGATTATCAAATTTATAATCTCTTTCATCATCAATTTTTCGTCGCAACAAATAAGTATTAAATTCTAATCGACCAGCCTTTTCTTTAGCAGTCTCTGCAAAGGTTAGATTCAGATTATCAAAATCATTCTCTAATATATTATCTGAAATGCTTTCATACACTACACCATCAAACTTGATAACTGCGGTTAAAAAATTATCGTGAAAACTGACAACTCGATTAGTCACATGATAGCGTAACTTCGGTATCTCATCTGATACCGATGCAACACTTTTCAATATCTTGTTATGAATTTTCATGATAATTCTCTGTTATGAATTTCTATCAAAACTAATAAATTGCTGTTCGTTAATAGACTGATAGCGATAATAACTATCAGGTTGAAAAACGATTAATTGCTGTTTGCCATAGCTAATACGCTTTGACATATATCTAAACTCTAACAGCATTATCTGTAATGCTTTATCGTCGGTTTCTGATATATTTCTAAGCAAAAAACCAATGGGTACTACAAGGAATGAAAACAGAAAACCAGTTATATCAAAAAGAAACAAACCGACAAACATGAAGAATACCCCTAGCATTAGCAACCCAATCGCTGCTAACAAAGGCATTCCCATAAACATTGCTGTTCTATCAAGAGCTTTATAACTTGAAAATTCTCTGTATTCATTACTCATAGTTTTTACTAACCCTTATAAAAAAGCAGTCCACGCCCAGTTAGCTACCGCCGCTGCACCACCAGCCATCGCAACATACAATACTGCAAGACCAAGCTCCTTCCATTCCGCACGACCGCTCCAACATTCAACAGCTTTGATTAACAAGTAAATCACTGCTACAATACCAAATATTGCTAATAATCCATTTTTAACCTGAGTAGCAATACCTGTCGCTTTACTAATACCACCTGCTAAATCAGCAAAGGCAGGATTAGCCATTACTAACAAAGATAAAGTAATTAAATACTTTATCGGATTTATTGATTCACTTGCTTTATGGGTTTCAGTTTTCATCATTTATCTCCTGATTAAAGACTGCAAAATCTTCAAAAACGTCCCAACTTGCATAAACAGGTGTTATCTGTCTTGTATGTTTCAGAGTTTTTGAAGATTCTTCGATTGATATAGTCGCTTTCGCAACTGGTTGAAAATTTTGTTTTGTTTTTGGAATAGTTGTTTTTGTAACTGTAACTATTTTCTTAGGACGAGAAAAAGCCTTGCCGTTACCAATAACTTTTGCTTTTTGAGGTTTAGGGATTGGTACAGTTTTAGCTTTTAAACTTAATTTTCTAAAGTTTAATTTCTTCGCATATTTATTGTAATTACGAGTGGTTTTTCTCACATAGCCATTTCTAAAACCTTTAGTGGTGCTACCAGTGTTATAGCAACTAAAAGCCCTTTGCATTCTTGTACCAAGACGACCATATTTAGCTTTTTTATAACAATTAAGGTAGATTTTTTGCATCGCTCTTAGATTTGAGCAAGGATTGAGAGCATCAGCTGGTGTTAATTGCAACCAACGATAATTTGAGCTGTTAATTTGTGCCAATCCCAAATCAATATTTTTGCCATTTGCTATTAATCTTTGAGCAACAGCAAGGGCTTGACCATAGCTTTTTGGTTGTCTTTTTAGACGAGAACCGCTATTAACACCAATTGCAAAGGGATTAAAACTGCTTTCAGTTTTAACAATTGCATGTGCAATGATAGGGTTAATTTTGGGTGAACACTGTTGAAGTAAAAGGGCATCTATAAACATAGATCACCCCTTTGATTTCTGTATTTAGCAATCAGAATCTTTAATTTTGAATTGGTGATTTTTTGAGGAATTTTTGCTTGAAAAATCCGTGCAACAATGAACTCACAAGCACAAAAATAGCTATTGACTATTGATAATTGATAATTTCATTTTTGTCTTTAAATATCGATTTTATAAGCATTTTTTGAATTTTCATGTTTGTTGAAATAAACAGATTTATAACTAACAATTTAGTGTAATACAGTGTTTTTGTCAAGCTATTTTTTATTTTTTAATCTGTTTTCTAGTATTTTAATAACGAACTGTTTTTTATTTTCTATCTTTTTCCATTCATCATAGAGCTTCTTTTCTTGGGGGTTATCTAAATAAAATGTAACACCTATGCTTCTAGCTTTTCTTTTTTTTCTATGTTTAGTAGTTGCTTTGACCTGAGCTTCATTAGCCATTTTTCTTCTCTTTAATTTTTATGATAACAAGGCAAAAAATAACTATAGCATAAAAAATAAAATGAATAAATCTTTAACTATGACGTTTTGAAGACTAACTCAGGGCAAACGCATACTTTTGTAAAGATATATATTTCAAAACACAAAACATTTCAATTAGTTATAAAAAACCGTGGTTTCAGCTATAGTGAAATTTAA
>PDWI01005868.1_pt1 | contig 15658 bp, 21 predicted proteins | sample 1430891 | NCBI WGS metagenome assembly PDWI01 (sample SAMN01162508, study PRJNA174530) | Oral metagenome, whole genome shotgun sequencing project. | biome: Marine environment; feature: Marine mammal; material: Swab sample of the gingival sulcus; isolation source: swab sample of gingival sulcus... | reverse complement strand
AAGCATATGTTCCAGAAAATCCTATTTTTCCAGTAACAATCGGAAAAATAGTAGGAGGGAACGATGTATCATATGCGCTATATATCTGAAAATGACAAAAAATGCCAGTAAATGATACAAAAAGCGATAGAGACCCTACTGCTCTTTGTATTTTGCCAACCGAAGAAGAAAAAAAATCTGTAATCATCAATCAAAACAATGAAATTGTTGTACAAAAAAAGATTGATACCGATTCAGATCGGTATACAGAAAATGCACCAAGCCTCTATTTTGCGATCAAAGCCACTGATTCTGCAGGAAGAAGTAATTTTAAAGTGTTTGGCATATACAAATCTATAATAACTGAAAATGATGGTCATAAACACACTGAGAAAGGCTGGTATTACGACAAATATCACTATCATTACCGTCTCTGAAGAATTGATTATGACTATCAATTTAACGACTGTTTTATGCAAATGGTAGATATTCCTTGAACAGAAAAAGTAATTGTACCAAATAGAAGTGCGGATTATGACAATTCACCGAGATACATAAAATGAGCAGACCTCTTAAATTCATCAACAAATGCTGACGGAACTAGAATTTCAAGATTTAGAAAAACAATTTACAGGTGAGAAAATGTGGATTTGACAAATTTTAACATCATAAAAGCCGTAGAAAGTCCAGCATATTTTGATTTAGCAGGTGTGATAAATAAAGAAAAAGATGTAGATATTACACTTAATAATACAAAAGTAAATTGGAACACAGCCAAGAATTATAATTTTTGAAATCCTTGAACCTATACTGTTCAATATAAATCTCCATACTTTCTTGCTCAGGCATTTGGAGAGCACTATCATGATGGTAATATTGGATACGGTGGTTTTAATACAATAAATGAATATGAAATCCGTGTCAAAACCCACGATCCAAAACTCAAAACCAATTGTGCAACTGTTAAAAAAGAAAATGGAAAATTTCTCATTGCCAACCTTGAAGCAATCGATGTCGACACAGACGAAACGCACACTTTTGAACTTTCGCAAGCAGATATTGATGCGGGTTACAGCATAGTCGGAAATAAACTGTATCGAGATAAAAAAGTAGATGAAAGAGAACTCACCATCACCGTGAAAGATAGCAACTACGCAGTACACGAAACAAAATATACTCCAGCGCCACCGACATACACAGCATACGTGGATATACCTGGACAAAAGAAAAAGCAAGAAATTTCTGGATACCTAGAACAGGACGGATGAACCGGGACAAAATATAGCCCAATTTATGATTGTCGTGATAGATTTGTCGGGTATGATAGCAATGGAGACGGTAGAGTCGATGCAGATTATTGATACCCTGAAAGTATGGCTATTTATAAGCAAAATTGTAACACACGAACAGATATACCGAAACTCTATTCTGATTACAAAAAAACTGTGTCCGAAGAGGGTTACACAGAATGATATTCACAAGAAAAAGTGAAAATCAATGAAGTCTGTCCAGTAGTGGCAGAGCCAAAAGTCTTTACTGGAACTGGCACATTTACTGCGACGGGCGAATTTACTCGAAATAATTGTGATGCTGGATTTGCTGGCGGAGTCGTAAATGTCTCAAAATCCGCAACCGCGACAGCGACTGGGACGACTCAAAAAGAAGCCGACAAAAAAGCCCTTGAAAAAGCGACAAAAGAAGCGAAAAAACTTCTTGCTGATGAGGGACAAAATTTTGCAAATGCAAATGGAACTTGTACGCAAGTCGTTTTTAGTGGAAGTGGAAGTTTTACTGCGACGGGGACAGTTCAAAAAAATGATTGTAAAGACAAAGAGATTGGTTCGCAGGTGGAAGTCTCTGTGACAAAATCTGCCACAGCGACTGGATCGACTCAAGAAGAGGCCGACAAAAAAGCACTCGCTGAAGCCGAAAAACTCGCAAAAACTGAATTTGAAAACACAAAACAAACCGAAGCAAACAAAAATGGCGCTTGTAGTCAAGTAATCTTTGACGGAACTGGAGAGTTTACAAAAACTGGAAGTTTTGTAAAAAATGATTGTGGAACTGGAAAAACTGGAAATGCCATAGAATTTTCTAAAACGAAAAAAGTAACCGCAACGGGAAGCAGTCAAAATGAAGCAAATAAACTCGCTCTTGCTGAGGCTAAAAAACTTGTAGAGTTAAATTTTGATACGGAAGGACAGAATTTTGCAAATGAGAAATGAACTTGTACACAGACAGTTTTTGAGGCGACGAAAGAATTTACAGTCACAGGGACTTTTACTTGTAGCAATGGAGCAACTGGAAGCGGAGAATATACTGCCACAGCCTCGTCGTCTGCGACAGGATCTTCGCAAGAAGATGCTGACAAAAAAGCCTTGGCTGCAGCGAAAAAACTCGCTGAGAAAAAAGTTGCTGACGAAGGGCAAACTGCCGTAAATGCAAGTAAGACTTGTGAGAAGAAACCAAAGCCAAAACCAGTCGCAAAAATGACAAAATGGATGGATGAAAATGGTGTAGAAATTAAAACTTCTGAAACTGGAAAAACATTTGCAGATGCAGGAAATATAGATGGTTATGAGTTTGTAAAAGAAGAAGTAAATGGAGATGAAAAAGTATATATATTTAAGAAAAAGAAAATAGAATCAAAACCAGTTATAAAAACGACAAAATGGGTGGATGAAAATGGAAATGAAATTAAATCTTCTGAAACAGGAAAAGAGTTTGGAAAGGCGGAAAATATTGATGGCTATATCTTGAAGGAAGCAAAGGAAAATGGAAATGTAAAAACCTATATCTTTGAGAAAAAGAAACCAAAGCCAAAACCTGTCACAAAAACGACAAAATGGCTGGATGAAAATGGTGTGGAAATTAAAAAATCTGCAACCGGAGAAAATTTTGGGAAAAAATGAAATCTTGAAGGCTATGTATTTTTGGACGAAAAAATAAGTGAAAATGAAAAAGTGTATATTTTTAAGAAGAAGGCAGTGGTTTCAAAAGCAAAAACAAAACCAAAATCAACCTCTGGACACGGTGGAGGTTACAATCCAAAACTCAAACCTACTGCTCCTAAAAAGGGAACTGTGCTTCAAGAAGTTTGGAACACTACTTTAGCAATCAATACTTCGAGTGAAGTCAAAGGTACTATTTTCAACACACAATGTTCTTCTCTTATTAAAAATCTTGATGATATGAAAATGAAGGCACTTTATTACAAATTTGGAATCAACAATAGTAGCGATGAATTTGTAAGACAAAGTATTAGTTTTGGACAGTTTAGCCGAGTTTTGAACAAGTATGAACGACTTTTGAAAAAACTCCCAGCAAAGGATAAAAATATTAATAGCATTCTCTCTACGATTGAACTCAATGCCAAAAACAAAGTAGAACGACGAATTGCTGCGAAAGTATTTATAGAATATCTAAAGGGGCGATACGGTAGTGAAATATTTACACAAATGCAAGGACAAGGTCGAAAAAAATCAAGAAGTTTTGCTGATGTCAATTACAAAGGAGACAAATTTGCTCCAAACATACAAAATGCTTATAACCTCTGCCTCCTCCACGGTCGAAAAACGCGAGATGGAATGCCAGAAGATGGAAGTAATGTGAGAGTATTTGAACCGACGAGTTATATTACCATTGCTGAGACAGTGAAAGTGTTGGTGAATATGGGGAATAGTTGGGATGGAATGAAGTGGTAGAGATTCAAACTGTCATCGCAAGTAAAGTGACGAAAATAAAAACACAAGGATTTTCCTTGTGTTTTTATTTCTCTCCTTGGTCCATTGCGACATTTGAGAGTCTATCGGCTTCTTTATTTTTTTCTCGTGGGATATGAGTAAAATGAACTTCCCCACCCCAAGTAGAAATAATTTCTCAGATTTCATCAAAAATCACTTTCAGTTCTGCATTTTTTACTTTGAAATTGCCAGAAAGTTGCTCGACAGCGAGTTTACTGTCAGCGCGGATTTCTATTGAAGTAGCACCGAGTTCGATGGCTCGAGAAATACCGAGAGAAATCGCTGTATATTCTGCGATATTATTCGTCGCATGACCGATGTATTTATAGCGTTTTTCGACAGGATTAAGATTAGCATCACAGATAAAAATCCCACATCAAGCGATACCAGGGTTACCACGCGATCCACCATCCGTAAATATAATAAACTTACTCATGATCGCAGTGTAAATATCGAGGGGCCACATAGTGAACAAAGTCACTTTTTCCTTTTTTGACTTCCTTCCAGTCAGTATCTGGTTCTATTGCAAGCAGTGAAATCGACCCTGTTTTCATTTCTGGCGTCCGCTCATCAGAAAAGTACTCTGTCATATCAGAGATTTCTGGATTATGCCCAACAATCAAAATATTTTTAATAGATTCATCAAGCGATTGAATGATATCTTTGTAGATTTTTTGCGCCTTTTTTTCTGAGGGTTGATAGAGTTCATCAACGAAATCTATAGTCTCAATGGCAAATTTCTCAGCCAAAAACTCAGCCGTCTGCCGAGTGCGAGTTGCTGGACTGGCGATAATTTTTTCTGGTCGCATTCCTGTGATTTGTAAGTATTGTCCAAGGATACGTAGTGATTCTTCCCCGCTCTCAGAGAGAGGACGATCAAAATCCTTCCCTTTCCAATCATGAGACGAAATCGCCTTCGCGTGGCGAATAAATATGATTTTTTTATCTGGAGTTGTAAACATATTTTTATTATATCAAAAAATCCTCTTCCAACAAGGGAAAAGGAAATTTTTAATTGACAAGTTTATTTTTTATTGTTTCATACTCTCTACACCAGAGACAATTTCTGTAATTTCCGTAGTAATTGCCGTCTGACGTGCTTTATTATAGGTAAGTGTCAAAGCATCTGCTTTTTTCTTTGCAGCATCTTTTGCATTTTTCATCGCCACCATACGAGCCGCATGCTCAGAAGCTCGCGCTTCGAGAATAATCTCGTAAAACATAGAATCCACAATCATCGGCAAAATATATTCTGCAATGAGTGCTGGATTTGGCTCAATATGTGGTGGAATTCCGTTAGTTTTTAGAGGTTCTTGTCATTTTTTCGCAAGTGACTGTAAAAAATCAGTGATTTCCTTGTGATCTATCGGAAAAAGTTGTTTATTTTTTGGGTTTTGAGAAATAGCCGACTCATAAAAATTGTAGGCTATTTGGATTTCCTTATATTTTTGTGATTGCCAAGCATCAAGAATAAATCGTACCACCTTGCGTGCTGATTCCATATCTGCTGGATCAGCAATTTCGTCTGAATAATCAGCAACAAGATTTTGTCCTGTTCGAAGTACAAAATCTCTTGCCCGCTTCCCTACTGTGATATAGGCATATTTTTTTGAAGGGTCTTTTTTAATGTACTCGATTGTATGTTTAAAAAGATTGACATTATACCCACCACAAAGCCCTTTTTGAGAAGCAATAAGTACTACTAAAATTGTATCAGCATTCGGTGAGTCCATATATTTTTTAAAGGATTCTTCGCCATCAGAAAGATGAGAAAGAATAGAAGTCGCCGCAAGTGCAAAAGGACGAAGTGAAAGCACATTTTCTTGTGCTTTCTTCATCTTTACGGTCGAAATAAGCTCCATCGCTTTTGTGATCTTACCCGTGTTTTTGATTGATGTAATACGATTTTTTATTTCTTTTCCACTTGCCATAGATTAGTCTTTTTTAGAAAATAATTTTGAAAAGTCATCAAGAAATACTGTAAGTTTTTCTTTAAGTTCATCTGAAAATCCTCCACTATTTTTGAGTTCATCAAGGATAGTTTCCTCTCTTTCGAGAGCGATATAGAGATCTTCTTCAAATTTTTTGATTTGAGAAAGCTCTACTCCATCAAGATATCCCTCATTTCCAGCAAAAATAATTGCAACTTGTTTTTCAAAAGAAAGTGGACTGTAGATATCTTGTTTGAGAATTTCTACCATTCGTTTTCCTCGCTCGAGTTGTCTTTTTGTATCTGCATCGAGATCTGAGGCAAATTGAGAAAAGGCTTCGAGTTCTCGGAATTGAGCAAGAGAAAGTTTGAGATTTCCGGCATTTTTCTTCATCGCTTTTGTTTGAGCTGATCCACCAACACGAGAAACTGAGTTTCCGACATTGATGGCTGGTTTGATACCAGAGTTGAAGAGATTTGATTCAAGGAAGATTTGCCCGTCTGTAATCGAGATTACATTTGTTGGGACATAGGCTGAGATATCTCCGGCTTGTGTCTCAATGACTGGAAGCGCTGTAAGAGAACCCGCTCCAAGATCATCGTTGAGTTTTGCTGCTCGCTCAAGGAGTCGAGAGTGGAGATAGAAGACATCACCTGGATAGGCTTCTCGTCCTGGTGGTCGTCGAAGCAAAAGTGACATTTCACGGTACGCATTCGCATGTTTTGTGAGATCATCATAAATGATAAGTGCATGCTGACCATTAAACATAAAATATTCTCCCATAGCAGCACCAGCGTATGGTGCGAGCCATTGCATCGCTGCTGGTGATGATGATCCCGCTGATACGATAGTCGTATATTCAAGAGCACCCGCCTTTCGGAGTTCTTCACTGATAGCGACGACTTTTGAATCTTTTTGTCCGATAGCGACATAGATACATTTTACACCTGTATCCTTTTGATTGAGGATAGTATCGATAGCAACTTGTGTTTTACCAGTTTGACGATCACCAATAATAAGTTCTCGCTGACCTCGACCAATTGGCACAAGCGCATCGATGGCTTTGATACCGGTAGCAAGTGGCTCATGGACACTTTTTCGGCTCATAACTCCAGTTGCTACACGCTCTGCTGGATAGTATTCTTCTGGCTTGATAGGATCACCTCCATCAATAGGATTACCGAGTGGATCGACGACTCGACCGAGGAGTGAAGGCCCTACAGGAATTTCTAGGATTTTTCCAGAAGCGGTTGCAACCATACCTTCTTGGATCGTAGAAAATCCAGAAAGTACAACAACACCAACAAAATGCTCTTCGAGATTGATTGCTACACCGCGGGCACCTCCTTCAAAATCAACTACTTCATTATAAGCAATATTTGAAAGCCCAACAACTTTTGCAATCCCATCTCCAAGATATGAAACAACACCTGAGTTGACTTTTTCAGGTGAAACCTGAGCACTGTCAAGATGTTTTTCAATATCTCGAATGAGTTCTTCTGCGATAGCAGCAGGATTTTGAGACATAAATAAAAAATTTTAAAGACTAATAATTTGACGAAATTTTGAAAATGAGACATCTATCATATCATCACCATGAAAAATACGAATTCCTCCGATAATATCCGGATTGACTTCATAAGTTATGTCAATATTTTGTACTCCGGGAAAGAACTTTGAAATATATTCCTCAGCAAACTGAGCGATTTCTTTTTGATTTTCCTGAGCGGTATGTTGAACTCGAAAAGAATTCTCTGCATTCTCTCGATACTTTGCTGCAAACTTTGCTCGTTTTCCGATTTGATGGTACGAGTCTTTATAGTTTCGCAAAAGAGAAAGTGCTTGTTGGAGTTCTTCCTTTGAGTATGTTTGATAAGTAAATTGCGTCATAAACTAAAGATGAATATCTTGTGATGTTTTTTTCAAAAATTTTGCATTGGCTTCATCTTCGCCAAAAAGTTTTGAATTCATTTTCAAAGCCACTTGAAATACTTTTTCTTTCAAAGCAGCCACAATTTGTTTTCTTTCATTTTCAATATCACTGGCCGCCTTATTACGAATATTTTCAGCCTCATTATTGGCTGTAGTTGTAATATCGGCTGCTTCTTTTTTTGCATTTTCTACGATTTCGTGAGCAACTTGTTTTGCATCATTACGAGAAGCATCTACAATAGCATCTGCTTTTTTTTGAGCAGCCTTGACCAGTGTATCACTCTCTTTTGTATTTTTTTCAAGCAAATCGCGTTTTTTGGCTTCTTCATCAAGAAATGCAAGATATGGAACAAAAATAAATTTCCATAAAACAAATACAACAATTGTAATATTGACCGTCTGAATAAAAAGTGATGAATAATTAATAAGTTCCATAGAAATGAAAAATGATTATTGAAAAAATTTCTTATTTAATAAGAAAGAGAGAAAGAAAGGCAAGAAGACCAAGAAGTTCAGCAAAGGCAAATGCCATAAGCATAGGAGTAAAGATTTTATCAGCAGCAGCCGGATTTCGACCAATTGCGTTCATAGCACCCATACCAATAAGACCAATACCAATACCAGGACCGATAATAGCGAGAATTGCAATACCTTTTGCAAGAGCAACAAATTCCATAAGAAAAAAAATAAAAAAATAAAGAGGAAATCCTGAAGATCAGGAAGAAAGGAGGATTCCCTTCATTCCTAACATCCAATACTAATGATGTTCGACAGTTGTGGCTTCTTGGAAATATACGGCCGAAAGCGTCATAAAGATAAATGCCTGGATAAATGCTACCAAAAGTTCAAAAAACCAAAATGGAAGCAAGAGAATACCACCAAGTGGTCCGATTGGAATCAGCGAGCCAAGATAAGCAATAACAGAAATAAGAGCCAATCCCGCAAAAATATTTGCAAAAAGTCGAACTGAAAGAGAAAGAATACGCGTAAATTCACCAATAAAATGAATCCACCCAACAGGCACATTGATAATTTTTTCTACAATGGATTGTCCAGAAAAATTAAACATATAATGCTTAAAATGTGTAAAAAATCCTTTATAAAAAATACCAGTAATTTGCACAATCAAAATCGTTGCTACTGCCATAGAAAGCGTAGTATTTAGGTCACTATTAAACGGTCGAAGATAGCTATGCATCACCGGAAAGCTCAAATTTATCCAATCAAAAATAAGACCAAATATGTTCCCAAGAAGAATAAAAATAAAAAGCCCAGCGAGTAATGGAAAAAATCGTCGTGCTACTTTTTTACTCCCAATGGTACTTGTCAAAAAATCATCAAGTCGCTTGATTAAATCAAGACCGAAAGTACGAATTTTTGGTAATTTCTGTGTCTTTATTGCTGTGTATAAAATAGCTATAAAGACAAAAAATATCGCCATAAAAATCCAAGTCGAAAGAATCGTTGTCGTAATATGTATTCATCCAATATCAAAGATATTCGCCCCTTGTGTCGGGATGATATGTGGTCAATGATGTGCAGTCGAAGTCGCAACTTCACCTTGTGCAGACATAAAGAGAATTACAATTTAAATAACCAAAAAGAGTATATAAAAAGTTTGTATTTTTGCAAGTTTATTTGAAATTTATTTGTGATTTTTATACATCGAGCACGATACAAGCTGTTTTCTCGACTGAAATATCTCCCGCCTTCAATTTGTATTTTTCAACAGGTTCATAGTTTTCACCAAAGAGTGCAGGTACTTCGTTTGCTTTTTCACCGTAAGTAACAAGCATTTTTGGATCGATTTGCTCAATAAGTTTATGACTTGCCTTTCCTGTCGGCATAATAAGAATATCAAGTTGCCCAAAAAATTTGAGTTTCTCACTCTCCATTTCGGTCAAGAAATTTGGAATATATCCAATCCAATATCCTTCTATGCGGAAGTAATACATCCATTGGTTATCCCATTTATTGACATATAAAAGAATACCGCTTTTTTCGTATTCACCAGCACAGTCAATTATCATCTCATCAATACTCACTTTTTCATTATCAAGAATTGTATTTTTTTTGTCAGAGACGATATTGATCGCTCCATTTTGTACAAGAAATTCCATATTGGAAAAATTTTAAAAAGTAAATTACATAAAATGTTTATTTTTTTCTATAAAACCTATAATATCTGGTTTTGTGAAAATTTTTTTGAGTGCAGGAATTGTGAACCATTTATAACCGACAAATCGTTCATTTTTTGGTGGGCGAGGCTCTTTGATGCCATTGTAGCGTACCAAAAACAAAGCAACTTCTTTGTGAATCTGTGGGCTTCATTCTTTGTAGGTCGCAAAAAATGAATAATTTATAGTATTCATAAATTTTATGATTTCAAGATCTTTTTCATTAAAACCTGTCTCTTCAGAAATCTCTCGCAACGCTGTCTCCATAATAGTTTCTTCATCCTCGATATGTCCTTTTGGAAGCACATATTCAGTTTCATCACGAGCATTTTTCCAGGCAAGCATTAAAATGTAGATCTTTCATCCTTGTTTCCGGTATACAATACCTCACGCACTCTTTTCATGCAATTCCTCTACTTCGGGAAATATTGACATAAAAAGTGTATGTTAAAAGAAATATTGCGAGCATTATATAAATTTTTTTCAAAAATACAAAAAAATATTTCAAGAAAAGTTGCTTTTTTCGATTTTTTGTATATTCTTACGGGAAGAATCTTTATATTTTTGATATTTATTATGCATTTTACAATAGAATCAGATATTTTTCGCAAAGCAATAGAAGCCACAAATCACGCGACCAGTTCTTCTAATCTTACTCCAATTCTTGAAAACATCCTCATTGATGCCCAAGAAGACGCTGTGATTTTAACAGGAAATAATCTCGATATGGCGATAGAATACATCGTCGATACTGGGGTAAATATCATCTCTCAAGGAAAATTTACGGTCTCTTCAAAATTTTTAACTTCATACATCACACTTGTAAAAGAGCATGAACTCGATATTTCTCTCGGAAAAAATAATACAATTATTTTAAAAACCGCTTCCGGGGAGACAAAATTTAAAGGACTCGGGGCTGATAATTTTCCGACGATTCCGAGTATTCCACAAGATAATGGAATCTTGATCGATGCAAAAAAACTCAAATCAGCGCTGACAAAGACGCTTTTTTCAACTGCTGACGGAAATGTGCGACCGATGCTGGCTGGTATCTATATTCGTAGTGAAGAAAATAAACTCATTTTTGCTTCAACCGACAGTTTTCGACTTTCGGATTTGACGATTTTTATGAAAGAGCCAATTTCATTTAGTCCGATTATTATCCCTTCTCGTACCGCAAATGAAATATCAAAACTCACTGATGAAACCGTAAAAAATATAGAACTCCATATCCACGAGTCGCAAATCCGTATACAAATTGATAAAATCCGCATCACTTCTCGCCTACTCTCTGGTAAATTTCCTGACTATGCTGGGTTTTTTCCAGATGAATACCAAACCAAAACAACACTTTTGCGAAATGACCTCACGAATGCACTTCGACAAGTCAATCTCATCGCTCAACAAAATAACTACAACACTCGGCTAAGATCAGAAATTGATGGAAAAGTAGAAATTTTTACCGGTGATACTGAGGTTGGAAATAGTTCATTGACCATCACAGGAGCAACCGAATGAAAAGATGATACCATTGGGATCAATAGTCGCTATCTGCTCGATGTCCTTTCGGTCATCTGAAATGACTATATCAGTTTTGAATATAAAAATCCACTCTCCCCTATCGTCGTACGATGAGTCGCTGAGTGAGATGAAAATGAAAGCGAATATCGTCATTTGATTATGCCATTGAAAATTTAAAAAATATAACTTTTGTACAAATATAGTTTAATAACTGCTCATTTTATGTCTACTCTTTTAGAAACTCTCAATCAACTTGAAAGCAAATCACTCGAAGAAATTCGATCTTTTAATGATGAAAAAACACTTTTTGGCTATAAATCGACGCTTTTTGGAAAAAATGGAGACCTCACAAAAATCCTCAAAGGACTCAAAGACGCAACTCCTGAAGAAAAAAAAGAAATCGGGAAAAAAGCGAATGAAGTCCGTGATACTCTTACAAACGCCTTTGAAATACAACGCGAAGCGATTCAAGAGCAAAAAATACAAGCAGAAATCGAAAATGAGTGGCAAGATATTACTCAGCCGATCAAAAAAACACAAGGAAGCATTCATCCTTTGACACAAGCACAAAGACAAGTGGAAGAAATCTTTGCAAGAATGGGATTTTCAATCTATGAAAGTATGGAAATCACAAGTGAATATCTGAATTTTGATGCGGTCAATGTCCCAAAAAATCACCCAGCGCGTGACATGCAGGATACTTTTTGGCTCGAAGGTGAAAATAGTGTCCTTGCGACGCAAACCTCTTGTATGCAAAACCTCATCCTTCGACATAAAGACACACCAATTCGAGCTATTATACCAGGACGAGTTTTCCGAAATGAAGACCTCGATGCGACACACGAAAATACTTTTTACCAAGTGGAAGGAATCGTCGTCGACAAAGACATAAATATCTGAAATCTCAAATTTACAATCGAAACTATGCTCTCTGAAATTTTTGAAAAAGAAGTTTCAATCCGTATGCGACCTGGGTACTTCCCTTTTGTCGAGCCAGGAGTAGAAATTGACTTTTCGTGTCCATTCTGCGAAGAAAATAGCGACTGTCGAGTCTGTAAAGGATCAAATTGGATAGAATTTATGGGAGCGGGACTCATCCACCCAAATGTCATCAAAGAAGGCGGACTCGATCCAAAAGTGTATAGCGGATTTGCCTTTGGTTTCGGACTCAATCGACTCGTGATGATACGACATGGCATCACAGATATGCGACATTTTATGGATCCAGATGTGAGATTTTTAAAACAATTTTAAAAATCTAAAAAATGCTATAAACTTTCAAAAAAGTACAAATATTGTACTTTTTTTGTATTTTTATTTGAAAAAAAACGAAAAATATGCTATAATGTGGATATACTTTAATTTTTTCTTATGAAATCATCTCCAAAAAATGACTACATTGCTGATTTTACGCAACTTTTTCTCACTGATGAAAACCAATATACCTGTATTTTTGGGAATACTATCAAGGCAAGAAGTGAGTTTTTACAAACGCTCATAAAAAATGATACTTTTGAAAAATACAAACTTCTTTTTGTAAAACTCGAGGAAGAAAACCTTGAAAATCTCCTTAAAAAAGAAACAGCAGATTATGATCTTATCATTATTGATAATATCATCTTAAAAGATTTGAGTGAAATTCGGACAATTATTAAACAATATCTGCCTGATATAAAAGCAATTCTCACAACCAATAACGAAAATAACGATAGTAGTATTACTTATTTTCATCTCCCAAAAATGACTTTTCGTGAATATCTTCTCAGTAAAAAAAGAGAGATTTTAATCCCGAAAGTACTCAAATGAGAGTATGATATGACTGAATTTAATGAATATAGAGATGACTATATCTTGAGTGACATAGAATGAGATAAAAAGAACTTTGAAAAAATACGAGCAGATATTGAACAAGAACTGTACGAAAAAGATAAAGAGGTATTTGATGAATACCTTCAAGTGATGGCAAATCAAGTCGGCGAACTCTACAAAGAAAATGAAATTGCACGAGTTATGGGTGTATCACGACGAAAAATCCGAAAATATACAGATATTCTCCTCAAACACAATATCATCGCTGAGATCTTTCCTTTTGGAGAAAATAGTGATGTCGAACTCACTCGACATACAAAATATTTTTTCTGTGACCTTGCCTATTTGCGAGCAATCCTCGATGATACTTACTACAAAGGGCTCAATAAATCACTCATTTTGGAAAATTTTATCTATATCGAACTCTTGCAAAAACTTGGAAATTCACATTCGATTTATTTTTGGCGAAAGAAATCTGGGACACAAATCAATTTCGTCCTTGTAAATGATGAAAATGAAATGCTCACGCCGGTAGAGGTCAACGTGCGATCTAGTGAACATATCTCAAAAGCGATGAAAAGTTTTTATGAATTATATGCTGAAAAAGTAGAACACGGAATGCTCTTCAATGAAGATGCTGCCGAGGCACTTAATTTTGAAGGGACTTCATTTTTAATTTTACCACATATCGCGATATAAAAAACTTTACAAAACAAGAAAAATAAATACGATAGAGTCGTATTTATTTTTTGTTTTTCTTATGAAACTCGTCATCATGGCAGCTGGAAAAGGCTCACGAATGTATCCATTTTCACAAACTGTCCCAAAACCACTTCTCAAAGTCGCTGGTAAAACTCTTGTCGAACATAATATCGACCCAATCTACAAAAACTTTGATGAGATTATTTTTATTGTAAAATACAAACACGAAATGTTTCCAGAATATTTTGGAGACTTGTGGAATGAAGAAGTGCCTATCAAATATATCATACAAGAAACCGCACCGTGAACCGGTGGAGCAATTTTAGCACTTAAAGGACATATTTCAGGAGAATTTGTTGTCGTATCTGGGGACGATCTCTACGACAGTGAAGATATCCTTGCACTCACAAAATCAGCGGGGCACACCACACTCTGCAAAGAAGTTGAAAATCCACAAGAATACGGAATATTTTACACTGATGAAAATGGCAATTTAAAAGGAATAATCGAGAAACCAAAAGAAAATAAATATGGGAATCTTGTCAGCATTGGTTGTCATAAATTTGACGATAGCATCTTTGCAGAACTCGAAAAAATCCCGCTCTCTCCACGAGGAGAACTCGAAATCACAAGTCTCATAGATATCTATATCCAATCACAGTGATATACCGTAACCACTGCTCAAGGACGATGGATTCCTGCTGGATACCCTTGGCAACTCCTTGATATTTGTGAAGAGATTGTCTGAGATTATGATACCACTATTGATAAATGAGCAGATATTGAATCAAATGTGCACATTTATTGAGATATTTTCTTGGATTCGGGTGTCGTCCTTAAATCTGGAACCTACATAGAAGGAAATGTTTACATTGGGAAAAATAGTGTCATCGGACCAAATGTCTACATTCGAGGAAATACTTCTATTGGAGAAAATTGTAAAATCGGACACGGAAATGAAATTAAAAACAGTGTCATCGGAGACAACACAGCTATTTCTCATCTCTGCTATGTCGGGGATTCAGTTCTCGGAAAAAAAGTCAATCTTGGCGGAGGCACAAAAACGGCTAATTGGAGACATGATAATGCAAACATAAAAGTTAAAATCAAGGAAAATCTAATTGATACAGGATGCAGAAAAATGGGGGCAATTGTTGGAGATAATACCCACACTGGAATCAATACAAACATTTACCCAGGGAGAATCCTTCCAGCTAACAGCACTACTCTTCCCTGAGAAAATGTACAGAAATAATTTAATAATTGTACGAAAATAGAGTTTTATCCTTTCTTGTTTCTCATTTCAAGATTTTTTTACGAAAGAAAAGGAATTTATTTATTGGCTGGATCCTCGGGTCAATCCCGAAGATGACATATACTGTTTTTAAGGTAAAAAAATTTGAGGTAAAAAAATTGAAGATCTTGAATCAAGCTCAGGATGATATTAAATACTTTATTAAAAAAATGTTCTCACAAATTTTTCCGAGATTTCCCCTTGAAATTTCGGATTTTTTCGTATAATAAAGGTACTTTTTATCTTTAAATATATAATTTTTATGAACATCACCAGTAACAAAATTAGAAAAAAATTCCTTGATTTTATGGAAACAAAAGGACATAAAATAATCCCATCTGCTCCTTTAGTACCTGAAAATGATCCAACAGTTTTATTTAATGTAGCTGGAATGCAACCACTTGTTCCTTATTTAATGGGAGAAAAACACCCTCTTGGGACAAGACTTGCTGATAGTCAAAAATGTATAAGAACAAATGATATAGAAGAAGTGGGGGATGATAGTCATCTGACATTTTTTGAAATGCTTGGAAATTGGAGTTTAGGGGATTATTTTAAAGAGGATTCTAT
>PDWI01006021.1_pt1 | contig 15661 bp, 12 predicted proteins | sample 1430891 | NCBI WGS metagenome assembly PDWI01 (sample SAMN01162508, study PRJNA174530) | Oral metagenome, whole genome shotgun sequencing project. | biome: Marine environment; feature: Marine mammal; material: Swab sample of the gingival sulcus; isolation source: swab sample of gingival sulcus... | reverse complement strand
ACCCACTTGCAAAACAGTTCCTACTTCTTGAAGTTCGGCTTCTGCATTGAAACCGCTCAATTGTTTTTTCAATATTTCGGATACTTCTACCGGATTAATCTGAGCCATTTTATATTATAATTTAATACGTAAATTTCTATTTATTTTAAATTTAAACGGAGTTTATTCAGTTGGGTTTTAACGCTTGCATCGTAACGCAAGTCTTCCATTCCCAAAATAAATCCTCCAATGATATTTTTGTCGATGTTCGATTTTTTTCAATATGTTTTCGTCTAACTCAACTGCCGAAAGCAATTCGAGTTTCTTTATTCCAAATTTTTCTTTGTAAAGGTATTCAAACCTTCTACACATCGCCAACAAGTGTTCTTCTCTGCGATTTTCAATCACTAACTTTAAAAAATCAATGCTTAGTGCATTAAAATTTTGTTGAAATGCTTCGTTAACCAACTTAATTTTATCTGTTGATTTAATGATAGGGTTGGTTAAATAATGATGCAACTCCTTGTTTTGGGTAAGACTTTCAAATAAAAAACGCATATCACCATTAACGGCATCGATAAGATTTCTCTCATCTGCCAATTCAAACAGTGCTTTTGCGTATCGTACTCCTATTTTACTGTAATCCATTGTTGGAGGTTAGTTTAAATTAATGTCATTCAGAAGCGTTTCAACCAATGCCTCTTGTTTGGGTTTGTCTTGAAGTTCTGATTGTAAAACTTTTTCAGCAATATCAATAGAAAAAACGGCAATTTGTTGTTTTAATTCGTTAATGGCTGCTTGTTTTTGGCTTTCGATGTCTGCTTTGGCATCAGCTTTCATTTTTTCAACCATTTTAGAGGTGTCGTCTTTTGCTTTTTGTATGATTTGCTCTTTAATTTCACGAGCTTCTGCAAACATTTTATCTCGTTCTTGACGATTTTTTTCCATCATTTCCGAATGCTCTGTTTGAAGTTTTTTCATTTCTTCGCGGGCAATTTCGGCTTGTTTCATTGCTTCGTCAATGGCATTGTTTCGTTCATTAACTGCTGTTATAATTGGTTTCCATGCAACAATGCGCAATAAAACCAATAAGAAAAGGAATACCAAAGTCGTCCAAAAAATCAGACCTATTCCGGGGGTTACAAGATCCATAGCTTTTAATTTTTAATTTGTTATTGAAAAAATGTACTGTTTTTCGCAGCCAACCGCTACGAAAAACAGTAATAATACATTTAGTTGGCAAACAAAAGAGCAACAACTACGGCAAACAATGCAACACCTTCGATAAGTGCGGCAGAAATAATCATAGCTGTTTGAACTTTGTTGGCTGCCTCAGGTTGACGTGCAATAGCTTCCATTGCATTTCCACCAATTTTTCCAATACCAAGAGCTGCTCCCACTACTGCGATGGCTGCTCCGATAGCTGCTAAAGGTCCTAAGTCCATAATAATTATTAATTTAAATTAAACAATAGGTTTCTTAATGATGATCATTTACCAAAGCTAATCCAATAAACAAACTGGACAGCAAGGCAAAAATATAAGCCTGAATGAATGCTACCAATAATTCCAGTATATCGATAAACAATACAAAAGGAATGGCAATACCACTCATTCCAATGGCTTTAAATGTAAATATAATTGATATTAAACTCAATACAATGATATGTCCGGCGGTAATGTTTGCAAACAAACGAATGGTTAATGCAAAGGGTTTTGAAATAATACCTATCATTTCAACAATGGGCATTACCGGAATGGGAAATTTCAACCACCAAGGAACTCCGGGTGTGTTAAATATGTGTTTCCAATAGCTTTTAGAACCGCTGACATTGGTAATAATCATGGTTAATGCTGCTAATGTTACGGTAACGGCAATATTTCCGGTTACATTTGCTCCTCCCGGGAAGAAAGGAACTAAACCCAATAAATTATTCACAAGAATAAAAAAGAAAATGGTTAAAATGTAAGGAAGGTATCTTTCGTATTTTTCGCCGATGTTTGGTTTTGCAATGTCGTCGCGGACAAAAAGAATTAAAGGTTCCATAAAACCTTGCAATCCCGAAGGACGTCCGGGACGTTTTTTATAAGCCCTTGCCACAGAGCCGAAAATTAAAAGCAGAATGATGCCGGAAACAAACATACCTGCAACGTTTTTTGTGATGGAGAAATCTAAAGGTTTAACGTTGGTAATCACTTCTTTTTGTTTCTCTTCGTCCATTGCTCTGTTAATGGTTCCGTGTTCGTCGGTTAAATATATTTTTCCTTCGTAAAGAAAATAATGAGCGTTATTTTTATGCACAACGGCATGTCCGTGATGAAATTCGGAGGACATGAAACTTACCAATTTTCCGTCGTGAATAAGAATAACCGGCAAAGGAATAGAAACAGGATGCTCGTGTCCCGACTTGTCTTTATAATCTAAAATATGCCATGAATGGTCGTCTTTTATGTGTCCCATAAGGTATGGGTTTACCTCAAATGGTTTTTCTTCGTGGGAAACATCATGCGTTTCATGATTTTGTTCTTGGGCTGCAAACAATAGTTGTGAAGCAAAAAGAAAGCCCAATACAATCAATATTTTATTTTTCAAAAACATCATGTCCAAAATTGTAATTATTTTTTCAAATAAAAAAGTTTCCTTAACATAAAAATAAAATTTTTACACTATTCTTTCATAACTTTCAATAAAGTAACCACTTCGAGTATTAAATAAATCATGTAAATTATCATAAATTGCATGACAAAGTACACGCGAGTGTCAAACTTTTTTAAAATAAACGGTAATAAAAAAATAGCGGTTATCAGCATTTTGGCAACGCTAATTCCTCCAAAAATATAAGCGGTGTATTCGGGAAATTTTGTTCGTAGTTTTACAAAGCCTAAATACCCGAGAAATGTTAATGCAAAAATAAATGTGTGTCCAATAAAATCTCTGTCGAAAGGAATGCGATTATACATTAAATAAGCAGATAAAAATTGTCCGCCGACAACAATTACGGCACAAATTAATAATCGTTTTAAGAAATCGGATAATTCAATCTTGCTTTTCATCTTCATCTTTGTTTAATTGGTTAATTTGACGAATGACCACATAAATTGCGATAACAACTGACAATAATGATAAAATTATAGTAAATATCGGGATTTCTCTGTCGTATTTGCTGTCGATTTTATGTCCGCCAAACGTTCCAAGGGCAATAATGCCAAACATTTGAAATGCAATGCCGGACATTTTTGCCCACGCATTGAGTCCGTTTTTCTGCTTGTCTAACCGACCCACTATTTCGCCGGTTTTTGGCTTATGATGTTTTCCTCCATTTGGCAAGTTCCCGAGAATATTGCACCCGGCTCAATGGCAAGACGCTTAGTAATAATATCGCCCATAAGTTTTGCACTTGCTTTTAGGCTTAAAAGCTCATTTACTCTTATTTTGCCATCAATACGACCGCTCAATTCTGCATTTTTGCACAGTATTTCGCCCTTGATTTTCCCATTTAAACCAAGGACAAGTTTTCCTTGAATATTCAAATTTCCAATTAATTCTCCATCAATACGAACATCTCCTGATGACTTCATATCTCCTTGTATTGATGTGCCTTCTCCTATAACATTTAATCGATTATGTTCGATTTCTTGTGTCTTTGCCATAATTTATTCTTTTAAAATTACACAAAGATAGCAAACCGCATCAACTTTTTAAAATATTTTTTGTTTAAAAAGAGTGAGATTGTACCTTTGTAAACATTATTATAATTAAACTCATAAAATTATGTCATATATTTTCACATCAGAATCGGTGTCTGAAGGACACCCCGACAAAGTAGCAGACCAAATTTCCGATGCTATTTTAGATGAATTTTTAGCATTTGATAAAGATTCGAAAGTTGCTTGCGAAACCTTGGTTACAACCGGACAGGTTGTTGTTGCCGGTGAAGTAAAATCAAAAGCATACGTTGATGTGCAAGAAACAACCCGTCGTGTGGTTAATAAGATAGGATATACTAAAGGAGAGTACCGATTTGAAGGAAATTCTTGCGGTGTTTTAACAGCTTTGCACGAACAATCTCCGGATATTAACCGAGGGGTTGATAAAATAGACCCTGAAAAACAAGGAGCAGGCGACCAAGGAATGATGTTTGGCTATGCTTGTAAAGAAACCGATGATTATATGCCGTTGTCTCTTGAGTTGTCGCATCGACTTCTTTTAGAGTTGGCAGCCATTCGTCGCGAAGGTAAAGTAATGACTTATCTTCGTCCCGATTCAAAATCGCAGGTAAGTGTGGAGTATAGCGATAACCACGAACCTTTGAAAATTGATACGGTTGTTGTTTCAACGCAACACGATGAATTTGCCGAAGATGAGGTAATGATGCAAAAAATTCACGACGATGTGAAAAATATTCTTATTCCTCGTGTTGTAAAAGCTATGCCTGAAAGGGTGCAAGCATTGTTTGAAAACGATTACAACTTATACGTTAATCCAACCGGAAAATTTGTTATCGGAGGTCCTCACGGTGATACCGGCTTAACCGGACGGAAAATTATTGTTGATACCTACGGTGGACGCGGTGCTCATGGTGGCGGTGCTTTTTCGGGAAAAGACCCTTCAAAAGTTGACCGTTCGGCAGCTTATGCAGCCAGACATATTGCCAAAAATATGGTGGCGGCAGGAGTGGCTGAAAAAATGTTGGTTCAATTAAGTTACGCCATTGGTGTTGCTGAGCCCGTTAGTATTTTTGTCAATACTTATAACACATCAAACGTTGATATGAGCGACGGCGAAATTGCCAAAAAAGTACGCGAATTGTTTGAACTTTCTCCGTATGCCATTGAAACCCGCTTGAAATTAAGAAACCCGATTTATCTTGAAACAGCGTCTTACGGACACATGGGTAGAACACCGAGAACGGTAACAAAAACCTTTACCAACTTGAATCCGAATGAGCCTGCAAAAGAAATGACACTTGAGTTATTTACTTGGGAAAAATTGGATTATGTAGAGAAAGTAAAAACCATGTTTAAACTTTAAACATAGAAAAGTTTTTATTTTTTATTGAAAATATTATTACCTTCGGGCATTATGTTCGAAGGTTTTTTATTGAAAATATTAGTATACCCTCTTTCATTGGTGTATGGATTGATTACATCTGTACGCAATTTTTTGTACGATTCAAAAGTTTTTAAATCAAAATCTTACGATATCCCTGTGATTAGTGTTGGAAATTTAGCCGTTGGAGGTACAGGAAAAACACCACATGTTGAATATATCCTCAATTTACTTAAAGATGAGGAGAATGTTGCCATGTTAAGTCGCGGGTATAAAAGAAAAACCAAAGGCTATAAATTGGCAAATGAAAATGACACAAGCCATACGATAGGGGACGAACCGTATCAGATTAAAAGTAAGTTTCCTGATGTGGTAGTAGCCGTTGACGAAAGCAGACAAAGAGGCATAGAGCAATTAATAGCCAATGAAAATATTAAAACCGTTGTGCTCGATGATGCTTTTCAACATCGAAAAGTTACGCCGGGCTTGAATATTTTACTGACAGACTTTAATCGTCCGTTCACAAAAGACCACTTTCTGCCTGTCGGACGACTTCGGGAACATGCACACGAATACCGAAGGGCACACATTATTATTATAACAAAATGTCCGAATGATATAAAGCCCATACAAAAACGGATTCTTGCTAAAGAAATAAATCCCTACCCCTTTCAATCCGTGTTTTTTACTGCCTTAAAATATGGTGCATTAAGCAATGTTTTTGATTCATCGGTGAAGCTTAGCATCTCTGAAATTAAAGAAAAAGGAGTGTTGGCGATTTCAGGTATTGCTAACAATAAGCATTTTCAGTCAAAACTCAATGAAATTTCAAGTGATGTTCAGTTTTTGCAATACCCCGATCATTATAATTACACGGAAAAAGACATAAAAAAAATAGAAACAGCTTATCGGGCAATAAAAAACAATAATAAAATTATTATTACCACAGAAAAAGATGCGGTTAAGCTAAAACATTTACAAAATTGGGATGATGACATTAAAAAGAATGTATTTTTGCTTCCCATAAAGATTTCGTTTTTGAACGATGCTAAACAAGAAAATGAATTTAAACAACAAATTTTAAAATATGTTAAAACAAATCGAAAACACAGCTACCTTTATAAAGGAAAAAACAACCATTAAACCTGAAGTTGGTATTATATTAGGCACAGGTCTTGGTGGTCTTGTTGATGAAATTGATATTGTAACTTCGCTTCCTTACGAAGAAATTCCAAATTTTCCGGTAAGTACCGTTGAGGGACATTCCGGTCGAATGATATTCGGACACTTAAACAATAAAGCCATTGTTGCAATGCAGGGGCGTTTCCATTTTTATGAAGGTTACAACATGCGAGAGGTTACATTTCCTGTGCGTGTTATGAAAGCTTTAGGGATAAAAACTCTTTTTGTCAGTAATGCTTCGGGCGGAGTAAACCCCGATTTTGAAATTGGAGACCTTATGATTATTAACGATCATATTAACCTTTTACCCAATCCTTTGATTGGGAAAAATGACAAAGAATTGGGTCCTCGTTTCCCCGATATGAGCGAAGCATACAATAAAGAGCTTATCGAAAAAGCAAAAAAGATAGCTGCCGATCTAGATATTTCTGTTCAAGAAGGCGTTTACTTGGGAACAACAGGTCCAACCTTTGAAACCCCGTCAGAATACAAATATTTCCGAATTGTAGGAGCAGATACTGTTGGTATGAGTACCGTGCCTGAAATTATTGTTGCACGACATATGGATATTCCTTGTTTTGCAATTTCTATTATAACCGATTTGGGCGTTCCCGGTAAAATTGTCGAAGTATCTCACGAAGAAGTGCAAGAAGTTGCCAAAAAAGCTGAGAAGAAAATGACACTTATTATAAAGTCAATGATGAATGTTGTGTAATTTTTGGCACGATTATTGCTTGTTTTTATTTCTTTCAAAATATCTAAAAAATATTTTTACATTACAGAAAATGTGTTATTTTTGTATAAGATATGTGGGAAAGAGTAGAGTTTTAGAATAAATTGTGAACTAATCAATTAAATTATAATATGAATAAGATTAAAACACTATTAATGACAGTTGTTATTTTAGGTATAACTTTACCTTCAATGGCACAAAACAAAGATTACAAATGGAGTATTGGGTTGAACGGAGGTGCAACACAATACTATGGAGAATTGGGTAATGGTTTCTATAAATTTGACCAAGCTTGGTATGCAACGGGCGGATTGTCTATTGCTAGATATTTAACTCCGCACTTAGACCTTGTTGCTAATTTTGATTATGGTGATATAGGACATGTGAATACCGCTGCACGTCGTTTTAGATACAGAATGATGCAAGGAAACCTTAATTTGAGACTTAGTTTCTTTCGTTATAAACCAAATCAAGTGCGTCCTTATTTATTTGTAGGGGCAGGCTGGGCTGATCTTAAAGACTTAAATGCGGAGGACGATTTCTATGGTTCTTTTAGCAGTTGGATTCTTCCTGATGTAGGACTAGGTTTGACTTATAATATTAATGATAGATGGAGTATTTATCTTCAAGAAACATTGATGTATACAGATTCAGATTTTACTCTTGACGCTGAAGAGAGTGATGATAAACTGAATGATATGTTACTAAAACATTCTCTTGGAATTTCTTTCCATTTTGGTGGTAAAAAAGATTCTGATGGTGACGGAGTACCTGATAAAGAAGACCTTTGTCCTAATGAAGCCGGTTCTATTGAATTAATGGGTTGTCCTGACGCTGACGGTGACGGTATTGCCGATAAAGATGATGCTTGTCCTAACGCAAAAGGTTTGGAAGCCTTTAACGGTTGTCCTGATACTGACGGTGACGGCGTTGCTGATAAAGATGATGCTTGTCCTAAAGTAAAAGGATTGAAAGCCTTTAACGGTTGTCCTGATACCGATGGTGACGGAATTCAAGATAAAGACGACAAATGTCCAAAAGTAAAAGGATTAAAAGCCTTTAACGGTTGTCCTGATACTGACGGTGATGGCGTTGCTGATAAAGATGACAAATGTCCTAAAGTAAAAGGATTGAAAGCCTTTAACGGTTGTCCTGACACTGACGGTGACGGAATTCCTGATAAAGATGACAAATGTCCTAAAGTAAAAGGTGTTAAAGCCAATAAAGGTTGTCCTGAAATCAAAAAAGAAGAAAAAGAAGTTCTTCAAAAAGCAATGTATGGTATTAAATTCCAAAGTGGAAAAGACATCATAACATCTAGCTCTAATACTATTCTTAACAAAGTAGTAGAAATAATGAAAAGTTCAAAAGCATACAAATTAACCATTGACGGTTATACCGATTCAGTAGGTAAAGATGATATGAATATGGATTTATCTGTTAGAAGAGCTGCTGCTGTTAAAAAATATCTTGTTGAGCATGGTATTAGTGAATCTCGCTTAACTTCAAGAGGATTTGGAGAAACTAACCCCGTTGCAGATAACAAAACTGCTGCAGGTCGTGCTAAAAACAGACGAGTAGAATTGTCTATTGATTTCTAAATATTTCTAAATGTTCAAAAAATATAAAAAGGCGTTGCTTAGCAATGCCTTTTTTTGTTTTTTATATAAAAATCTGAAAGTGTTTTTGTGTTTGTAGTATTATTGTAAATAAACTGGCATGGTGTGTGCTATATGAATTGAATTTAAGTAATTAAACGTATGAAAAAACTTAACAAATTATTGCTGTTTTTACTTTTTATAAGTATGGCAGGCAGTTTAATGGCACAAAGTGCCGAAAAAGCAACAGACGGTACCGGTAAATACCGCGATATGATTTATTGGCTCAAGTGGGATCAACGAAAAAGAGCAGATGGCTCTACACCTACCAATAATAAAATTGCAGTTGGTGATTATCTTGAGTTTACCGCTGTAGAGTCAGGTATAAAGTATAAAATTGAGGTAAAGGCTATGAGCTTTCCATGGAGCTGGCAAAATAAACCTAAAGTTTTAAAAGCCGCTAATTACAATAATTATTATTTGAATAATTTTTTAGATGCTTATTATTGGCCTTGTCCAAATCCGGGAGGCGGTGGCTCTAGCTGTTCTAAGCCTTGGGCTCCAGATAGCATACTTAATGTTCCTCAGATATGGGAAGATAAGGAGATTGCATTATCTGTAGATAAGTGTGCCGTAGAATTTGATTTAAAAGTAACAGCATTCCTTGTGGGGAGTGGTGATCAGATAAAAGATTTTGCTTTTGTCGTTGCAGGTTCTGAGTCTTTGGCTACTCCCAATGGTAATCCGGAGCGTAAAGAATATTATTTTTTGGAAATATTACCGAATGATAATGAAACAAGCTTGCTCGAAGATCAAATTGTGGACGCTGTTGAAGCATATTCAAAAACAGACGACTGGAGCTTAAAGTTAATTCCTGAATTTGGATCAGTTCCGGGAACATCTACAACAAAAGGAGCAAGATTAAGAGTGGAAAATCCGAGTGGAGTAAATGGACGAGGAGACTTACTATTGGCAGCAACTCATATCGAGAATATTCGAGTAGGACTTAAAGGTGGTGGAGGACAACATATTGCTTTGGGTGTTCTTAATTTATTAGATTTTGGTGATGCTGATAATGCTTATGAAACAGGTGCAAATGGGTTTGCACGACATTATGCTTTGCCTTCATTGGGTGGTAGTTTGCGAACAGAAGAAATAACTTGGACTACAGAGCCGAATGTTGAAGAGTTTGTACAATTAGAAGAACCCATATTAGGAATCGGTGAATTTGTAGATTCTGAAGAAGAAAAATATGAGTCGGCAGATGCTGATGGAGATGATACTCATGGTGAGACAGATACTAATGGAAATATCATCAACGATGAAGATGGTATTCCCGGAGCCAAATGGTTTAAAGACTGTGCCGGTCCTGTAGAAGTGCATAATTCTCATGCAACGAAAACAGGTTATTTATACACTTGGATAGATGCCAATGAAAATGGAAGTTTTGATGCAAGTGAAGCTTTACCGAGAGTAGATATAGAGCCTGGTTTTGACGGTTATAAATACCTTGAATTTCAAGGTGCTTTTGGTGTTGGAAATCAACCTAGCGATGGTGATACTCGTATTATGCGTTTTAGAGTATCTTACAATCCAACACTTAGTGTTTCCGGTTTATCAACCAGTGGCGAAGTTGAGGATTATAAAATAGAGTTTATTGTTCCTAAAGTAACACCACTAACAAAAACCGTTACTTGTGCTAATCCTTTAGCAGATATTAATATTAACGATTTACCACAAACCGGATGGACTATTACCCAAACCGGAGCAGTAGATACAACCTATACAGGTGTAGGTACAGATACTACCCTCCAATTACCGAAAGGTGCTTATAAGCTTAATATCAGTAACAATGCACCTGCATGTGGTTATGAGTTTAATGTGCTCATTATCGGTGACGCTGATTGCGACGGTGTTCCTAATCACGAAGATTTAGATGATGACAACGATGGTATTTTAGATATAGATGAAGAATGTATCGGTTTTGTAGCTCAAAACAATACAGGAGTTTGGAAAGGTAATACAACCTCAAATGCGACTATTACTTGGTCTCCTACAGTAACTACAGCATCGGGAGGTGCTTTTCCCATTAATTCAGCACAACATAAATTTCATATTAATGATGGAGTAGAAAATGCAGATCAATGGGTGAGAAATGCAAAAAATACTACTATGACAGTAACCTTTGATACGCCAGTCCCTGCTTCAGAAATAGGTTTTGTTCTGATAGATATGGATGCACTAACTGCAGGAGGCAGCCCTAGTTGGGCTATTACAGTAAATGGAGCACTAGATACAGAAGGGCTTTTCATAAAAGAAGATATTATACATCCCGGTTATGCAAACGATAATAATGTAGTTGTTTCAAATGGAGTAATACTACCTTCTAATACCATAGACAATGAATACGCATTAATAATAGGTAAGAATGAAACCCTTGTTTCCTCTCTAAGTATTACAGGCTCAGGATTAGCCTCTGGAGATGCCATTGGTTATTCTTTATTTGCATATAAATCATGTGATACTGATGGCGACGGAATACCCGATTACTTAGATACCGATAGTGATAACGACGGTTGTCCCGATGCTGTTGAAGGAGCAGGGAATGTTCTACCTTCACAATTGAATGCAGATAATCGTATTGATATTGATAACCAAGGCGGAGTTGATACCAATGGTGTACCTAATTTGGTAAATGGTGGACAAGGTGTTGGCACTTCTCTAGATGCAAATGAAAATATTTGTTATATAGATGCTAAAGATGACATTAATCAAACACCACAAGATGTACCTGTAGATGGTAATGTATTAACCAATGATAAAGGTAAGGATCTCAAAGTTACAAAAATTAATGGAGAAGATGTTCCCGAAACAGGTTCAAAAACCATTGCTGTAACAGGAGGTTCTCTAACCATTTACCCTAACGGTAAATATACCTTTACCCCAGATGAAGGTTGGACAGGGAAAGTACCAACCATAACTTATACGGTTGAAAATGCTGTTGGAGAAACTGATACGGCTACTCTAGATATTAAGGTACTTCCTGTTTTTGATGCTGAAAATAACAATCCTCCGATTGCTCAAAACGATGAACAAACCATTGAGCAAGGACAAACTGCAACCGTACCTGTGTTAGGAAACGATTCCGACCCTGACGGCGATAACTTAACCGTTACCAAAGTAACAGCTAAAGACGAAAATGGTAATCCAATCGATTTAACTCCTACAGACCAAGATGTATATGTAGAAGATCCAAATAATCCGGGTACTTATATTAAAGCCGGAACCGCTAAATTGGTTGATGGTAAAATTGAATTTACACCAGAGCCAGATTTTACCGGCGATGTACCGTTTGATTATACCATTTCTGATGGTAATGGAGGAACCGATACAGCTACTGCAACAGTAACCGTATTACCAAATGATCTGGAAAATAATGTCTATGCCAACGACGATGTCAATACCGGCAAAAAAGGCGAAGAACTTACCGGAGGTATTTTAGACAATGATAACATTGAAGGAACAAAGGGAACATTAACCGTTAACGGAACACCTGTTAATGCTGATGATACCGAAATAATCATTCCGGGAAAAGGAACGCTAAAAATCAATCCTGACGGTACATATACATGGACACCTGAGCCTGACTTTGTAGGCACGGTTGATATTCCTTACACCGTATGTAATACCGATGGTAAGTGTGATAGAGCTACCTTACATTTAACTACGCTTGATGAGCCAATCAAAGCGAAAGACGATGTTACTCAAACACCACAAGATGTACCGGTAAACGGTAATGTATTAACCAACGATAAAGGCAGTGATTTAACTGTATCATCGGCAGTTGTTGATGGCATAGCCATAACAATAGGATCTCCAACAACTATACCGGGAAAAGGAACAATTACGCTTAATGCAGATGGTACTTATACCTTTGTGCCTGATTCCGGAGTTACCGGAAAAGTGCCAACCATAACTTATACGGTAAAAGATAAATATGGAAAAGAAGATACGGCTACTTTAGACATTACGGTTATACCGGAAGTTGTAGAGGGTGAAAATGAAGCACCAATTGCAAACAATGATGTACGTGTAACTGAACAGGATACACCGGTATCGCTTAATGTTTTAGATAACGACCACGATTCTGATAAAGATGCCAGAACCGTTACACAAATCAAACTTGATACCAATGGTGATGGTAATTTAGAAACTGTTGTAGTTCCTGCAAATGGAAGTGTTACCAAAGATGTTTATGACGGCGGAACTAAGGTAGGAACGATTACCATTAATTCAGCGGGTGAAACAACGTTTACTCCTGAGTCTGGTTTTGTCGGCCAAGTACCGGATATTGAATATACCCTTCAAGAAGGAAGTGCTGCCCATGGAACAGATACCGCTAAGATTAAAATCACCGTAATGCCTGACAATGGGAACAGTGTTTATGCTAACGATGATTATGGCGTAGCCAGAAATGCAGCAGAAGATATTAGCTTAAGTATCTTGGGCAATGATTTAGATCCTGAAGGAAATACTAAAGAAATAGTATCAGTACAACTTTATAATTCTAATGGAGACTTAGAAACTGTAGCATTAGATAATCCTATATCAAGACCTGTTTATGATGAAAATGGTATAGAAATAGGTATTATAAGTATTGATGCTAATGGTAACTTAAGCTTTAATGGTAATACTAATTTCCAAGGAACGCTTGCTATCCCTTACGTTATGAAAGACGGTAAAGGAGCTACTGATACCGCTACTATTTATTTAACTCAACTTAGAAAAGATGAGGAAGAATTACCAATAGAGTTGGTATCTTTCGATGCAAGCTTACAAGGTAACAGTGTAGAATTAACTTGGGTTTCTGCCACAGAAATTAACAACGATTTCTACAGCATTTACAAATCTAACGATGGTGAAATTTGGAAATTCTGGAAAGCTGTACAAGGAGCAGGAAACAGCAACGTAGAATTAAACTATACCGAAATGGATAATGAACCTTACCAAGGCAAAAACTATTACAAGTTAAGCCAAACTGATTTCGACGGAACAACCGAAGAATTAGGCGTACGTGTGATTCAAATGACCAACGGTAACAGCGATTTTACCGCTTATCCTAACCCAACCGAAGGTTTAGTAACCATCGAAGGAGCATACAACAACCTAAACAGCTTACGCATTGTAAGTGCTTTGGGAGCAGTTGTAACCAACGATGTTTCAGTTGTATCTGTATCGCCACGTCAATTGAAATTAGATTTCAGTAACTTGTCAAACGGTACATACTTCATACATTTGGATAATGCAACCATTCAAGTGGTGAAAAATTAATACTGTTTGTAACTTATAAAATTAAAGCCGTTCTTTCTAGGACGGCTTTTTTTATTGACCTTATAAAAACAATTGAGGGTGTCCAAAAAGTAAGAAATGCGGTCATTACGAGAAATTTCAAATTTCGAAGTAATCTCCAAATCAATTAGCAATGAAAAATTCACGCCAATCGCCAACAGTCAACAGCTAAAAGGATTGCTTCCCACTTCGTTCCTTGTGGTCGCAATGACCAATTTTTTGGACACCCTCGTGTTTTTATCCCTGATTTTAAGGTATAATTAAGATTTTATATATACGATATTTTATGATATTTGCGTTGTTATCAGAAATAAACATTAGAGCTATATGTATAAACGAATTCCTTTGTGGTTAATAGTGGTAGGTTCTGTATTGTATGCCATTCTTTTCTATTCAAAACCGTTGGGTTTAAACTTGTTGATTTTCAATTTCTATATTTTAGGGACATTGTTGGTATTTAAGCGTATTAACTTTAAAAATTTTCATCATACGCTGTTGTTTATTTCAACTTTGTTAACCGGAATTGTATCTGTTTTAACACATTCGGGTTTGTCTGTTTTTATGAATTACATGTCGATGATTTTATTGAGTGGTGCTGCTGTTTTTCCCGAAACACGTTCGATTATCAGCTTGTTGGGGATAAAATTTTTAAATGTGGCTTATGCTTTCTTAGACTTGTTTACGATAGAAACTCCCAAGGATAAAAAGTCAAGTTTTACATCAAAATTATGGCGATTTTTAACCGTTGTTACCATTCCTTTACTGGTTGTTATCCTTTTTATCATTATTTACCGAGGGGCAAGTCCTTGGTTCGATGAGGCTGCCGGAAAAGTATTTGGCGGAATCAATGATTTTTTAATATCAGTGTTTGGCGAAATTAATTGGGGTTGGTTCGGAACAGCGGTTTGGGGCTTTATCTTTCTAGTTTGGCTTTTGTTTGGGAAAGCACATCCCGGAATTGTTTCGTACGAATTAATTGCCGAAGATGTTTTATATCGAAAACGCCGTAGAAATGTAAAATATCAAGGAAAAAAGACGGCTTTAAAAACCGAATTTCGCTCGGCGGTAGTGTTGTTTGCAAGTTTAAATATCATTTTGTTAATAGTAAATGTTTTAGATGTTGTTAATGTCTGGTTTGGCTTCAAATGGGATGGAGATGTACTGAAACAATTTGTGCATGAAGGCACTTGGCTGTTGGTTTTTTCCATTTTAATTTCCATAGCCCTTGTACTTGTGCATTTTCGTCGTAATTTAAATTTTTTCAGTAAAAATAAATCCTTGAAAATCCTTGCTTACATTTGGATTGTACAAAACATTGTGCTTACGGTATCGGTGGCTGTCCGTAACATTATTTACATCGATTATTTTAATCTTGCCTATAAACGCATTGGCGTAATGTTTTTCCTTTTGGCCGTTGTTATTGGTTTATTTACGGTTGTTGTGAAAATCTACAAACGAAAAACAAACTTTTTTGTGTTTCGATACAATGCTTTAAGTGTGTTTGTACTTTTCTTAATTATGAGCATGTTTAATTGGGATATCATCATTGCAAAATATAATTTCAGCCATGTTAATTCAGGCTTTGTACATTATGATTATTTGTCATCACTCAGTGAAAAAGCCTTGCCTTATCTTAAAAAAGATATGGACGAACTTAAAAATATATCAGACATTCAAGCTGCCGAATTTAGTTTGTTAAGCAGAGATTATTTTATGACCGCCGAAGAGTATTACGATGTGGTTAATACAAGAATAAAGCATTTTGTTGACG
>PDWI01005867.1_pt1 | contig 15663 bp, 10 predicted proteins | sample 1430891 | NCBI WGS metagenome assembly PDWI01 (sample SAMN01162508, study PRJNA174530) | Oral metagenome, whole genome shotgun sequencing project. | biome: Marine environment; feature: Marine mammal; material: Swab sample of the gingival sulcus; isolation source: swab sample of gingival sulcus... | reverse complement strand
TAGATATTACGAATAATATCTATCTGTTATGTTTTTTTATTTTACGTGCATTTTTTCAAATTCTTGCATGCAATCTACTAATGCTTGTACACTTTCTTTTGGTAAAGCATTGTATGTTGATGCACGGAAACCACCTACCGAACGGTGTCCTTTAATTCCTGACATTCCTTTTGATGTAGCAAATTCTAAGAAATCTTTCTCTAATTCTTTGTATTCTTCGCTCATTACAAAGCAAATGTTCATTAATGAACGATCTTCTTTGTTAGCAACAGTACCAACAAACATAGGGTTGCGGTCAATCTCGTTGTAAAGAACAGCTGCTTTTTCTTCGTTCATTTTTTGCATTGCTTTCACACCACCTTGTGCTTTAATCCACTTTAATGTTTGTAGTGCTGCAAAGATTGGCAATACTGGAGGAGTGTTGAACATAGAACCTTTTTCAACGTGAGTTCTATAATCTAACATAGTAGGAATTTGACGGTCAACTTTACCTAAGATTTCGTCTTTTACGATTACAAAAGTTACACCTGCAGGAGCAAGGTTCTTTTGAGCTCCACCATAGATAAGTGCATATTTTGAAACATCTACAGGACGAGAGAAAATATCTGAAGACATATCAGCTACCAATGGTACGTTGATATCTAAATCTTCTTTAATTTCTGTTCCGTAAATTGTATTATTTGTTGTGATATGGAAATAATCCACGTCAGCTGGAATTTCGTATCCTTTTGGAATGTAGTTATAAACTGCCTCTTTTGAAGATGCTACTTCAACTACTTCACCAAATAATTTTGCTTCTTTCTGTGCTTTGTTAGCCCAAGCTCCTGTGTTTAAATAAGCAGCTTTTTTGCCTAATAGGTTGTAAGGAATCATGCAAAACTGAGTTGATGCTCCACCTCCTAAGAACAATACTGAGTATCCTTCAGGAATATCTAACAACTCTTTAAATAATTGCTGAGCTTCTTCCATTACAGCAACAAATTCTTTTCCTCTGTGTGATACTTCCATTACAGAAAGACCTGTTCCTGCAAAATTCTTAACAGCCTTTGCTGTTTCTTCAATTGTAAATTCAGGTAACACTGATGGACCTGCTGAAAAATTATGTACTTTCATTTTCAAAAATGTTTTAAATATTTGTAATTATACCTTCATTGGTTTCGCAAAAATGCAAATATTTTTTAATAATAAAAGAGGTTTAAACCGAATTTTATATGTTTTTAAACACCTTTAAAATTAGGTGTTCTTAAATAAAATATTTGGTGGCTAGAGTAGAGGTATTACAACTAACAATGAGTAGTTTTCAATTAACAATATTACTAATTGAAAATTGTTTATTCCTAATTGATTTTATCCATCCAATCTTGTATTGTTAAAAAGGAACTGACAGTGATAGTCGAACAAATAACAATCTAAATAAAGAGGAAGTGGTAGATTCGTTTATATAAATGGTATTATTGATGGGCGATAGGGTAGTAGCACTGTTTTGGGGTTTCATAATAAAGAATAAAAAAAGGTGTTCAGTAATTGAGCTGAACACCTCAGTTCTATTTATTAATAGACACGAAATAAATATTGTTTTTTGTTTACAGCTGTTTTTAATTCGTGTAATTATTCTCTCACAACGCTTAAAACTCGTTCAACTTTATCTGATTTTGATAATGTGAGGCGAACGATACTATCTTCTAAAGCGACTAAATCGTGAGGCACATTTCCTTCCAATGCGAGTAAATCACCACTCATAAATCTATGTTTCTCACCGTTTACTCCAAACTTTATAATTCCATGAAACACTTCTACCGTTATGGGGTACGGTGTTTTATGTTCTTTCATCTCTTGTCCTTTTTTCATTAAAATACGAATCTCCTTCGTATTTTCAGTTTCAAAAAGTACAGTTATTGCTGGTTTTGTTTCACCAAAATTAAGGTCTTCGGCTAGTTTTCCTACTTTCATAATGTTAAAATTTTAATTTTCAACAAACATAACAAATAGAATTGATAAATGAGTTGTTTTTCTTGTCTAAATAGTATAACTGCTGAAGTTGAAATGCAAAGCCAGAATTGGTATAACTTCATTTTTTATTACCTTCGGCAGCATAAATTTTTAAATTATTTTAATATGAAACGTTACTTATTTATTGCCCTTTTGGTGGGCTTATTATTTCCATTTTCGGGATGTAAAAACAATCCGAAGCCTGAGAAGAAACAGGGTGAAAATAAAAATGCTAAAATGAAAGCTCTTGTAGATACCTACAGTTCTTTTACTTTAACAACAGATATTTCTCATCTGTCGGCTAATGAAAAAAAGATGTTGAAATTGCTTTTTAAAGCAGCCAATAAAATGAACGATATTTATTGGAAAGAGACTTGGGGTAATAAATCAGCTTTAATGCAAAAAATAACCGACCCTTATGCCAAAACTTTTGCAAATATCAATTATGGTCCATGGAACCGTTTGGATAATAACAAGCCTTTTATAAAAGGAATTGGCGCTAAACCATTAGGCGTACAATTTTATCCTGCTGATATGACAAAGGCTGAATTTGATGCTTGGAAAAATCCCAATAAATCGAGCCAGTATACTATTATCAGAAGAGATAAAAAAGGAAAGCTAAAAGCAATTTGGTATCACGATTATTTCAAAAAAGAGATTCAAGAAACTGCTCAGTTATTAAATGAAGCAGCAAAATATGCCGTTGATAAAGCGTTTAAGAAATATTTGAAGTTAAGAGCAAAAGCGTTATTAACTGACGATTATTTAGCAAGTGATATGGCTTGGATGAATGTGAAGAAGAATCATATTGATTTTGTTGTTGGTCCTATTGAAAACTACGAAGATGCTTTATTCGGTCGTAAGGCTGCTCACGAGGCTTTCATTTTAGTGAAAGATATGGAGTGGAGTAAGAAATTGGCTCGTTTTGCAAAATATTTACCAGAACTACAAAAGCAAATGCCTGTTGAAGCAAAATATAAGCGTGAAAAACCTGGTAGCAATGCCGATCTAAATGCTTACGATGCTATTTTCTATGCTGGTGATTGTAATGCCGGTTCTAAAACGATAGCTATCAACTTGCCAAACGATGAAAGAGTGCATTTGCAGAAAGGTACTCGTAGATTGCAGCTTAAAAATAGTATGCGTGCAAAATACGACAAGATATTAGTTCCTATCAGCAAAATATTAATCGCTAAAGAGCAACAGTCTCATGTTACTTTTGATGCTTTCTTTGAAAATACAATGTTTCACGAGGTGGCTCATGGATTAGGTATCAAAAAGACAATTACAGGAAAGGGTGATGTTCGCTCGGTATTGAAAGAACAATATTCCGCTTTAGAGGAAGGTAAAGCCGATATCTTAGGTCTATATATGGTAACTAAATTAAACGAAAAAGGCGAGTTGGGTAATGAAGATCTAATGAATAACTATGTTACTTTTATGGCAGGTATTTTCCGTTCTGTTCGTTTTGGAGCTGCTAGTTCACACGGAAAAGCAAATATGATTCGTTTTAACTTTTTCTTAGAGCGTGGTGCTTTCAAGCAATTGAAAGATGGAACCTATGCTATCGATATGGAGAAAATGAAGAAAGCTAGTGCTGAGTTGACTCAATTAATTTTAAAGATACAAGGTGATGGCGATTATGCGGCAGCAAAACGATTGGTTGCCACAAAAGGTATTATTAGCCCTGCTCTACAGAAAGATTTAGATAAGATAGATGCTGCTAATATTCCTATTGATATTGTGTTTAATCAAGGTCCTCAATACATTAAGTTTTAATATCTTTTGTAACTTAAATTTACCCAATTAAAAAGTCCTGTTTTTCTTTTGGGTAAATTTAGATTACAAATGGTATGATAAAAGGATTGAATTATCGAAAGAATCTAAGATAAATAAATAGCCCCCAATGAATTTTATTCTTTGGGGGCTATTCTTTTGAATAATGATTTATATCTTCTCTATATGTTGGGCGACCCGTAAATACAATTAACAATGATTAATTTTCAAATAGTATTGTTCATTGATTTTACTTTGTCAATTCAGATATAAAAGTATATTAAAACTTCACTTCTACGTTTAATTTTCCAGCTGTAGTTATCACCTCATTATGATTGATATGTTCGATATCTAATGATGTGCGTATGCTTTTGTTGATACGATAACTAATACCACCCATTGTTCTTTTTATTTCATCATCAAGATTTATTCTTTCAAGAGTAAACGAATCATAACGTCCCCAAATAGCCCAATTGCTATTCTTTATTTTGTATTCTCCGAAGAAACTGTAACCTGAACTTTTTAATGCTTCTGAAGGATCATCTTCTGCTACATATTTACCTCTGCTATCACCTGTACCTTTATTTGCTTGTGCAGTTAAGGTCAATTGTTTTCCTGTCCAAGCCAACATTCCTAGATATTGAGAAAATTCAGGAGCTTCAGCAGTGTTTCCTTTTCCTACATTAAGGGCTCCGCTAAGTTGTAGTTCGGGAGCTATTTTGGTTAATGGGCGAAAAGAGAAGCGTGCAGCAAGAATCTTATTTTTGTTTTTTTCTACCGCAGTATATCCACCGCCATTATAAACTCCAATAACATACGAGCAATATTTCCCTTTCATCGATTTGTTGTGAGTTTTTAAAAACTTGCTATCCATTTTGGCTCCGATATTTCCTGCAATCATCACTCCCAAGTCTGATGCAATAAATATTTTATTACGATCAGTAGCCATTAGACCTTGAACTCTGTAGCTATTAATTGACTGTTCATAGGCAATCCAAGGACGATGCACCAATCCTGCTTCCATATAGGTTCCTGTTAGCCAGTTGATGTTTGTGTTGATTTTGGCTTTTAAGTACATATACTTCACTTTGGTTTCGATAGTTCCTGCATCTTTACCTTCTTTATCAATATTGATATCTTGCGTATAGCGAATAGAGAAGTTAGGTGAGATATCTTTTTTTAAAGTGATGTATCCTCTTCTTAAAGCAAATACGTTGGAGGTTGTAATCTCATCATTTTTCTCCTTTTCTTGATAAGAATAAGAGACAAAACACAATCCTGATAAACGTACTCCACCGAGACCTATATCAATACCTTCTTTTTGTGTTTCTTTTGATTTTACTTGACCATTAGATGAGGCACAAAGCCCTACAATAACTGCGAATAATAATAAAATTTTCTTCATCATATTTTCATTTCTATTTATAAAATAATTTGACTGCAAAAGTAAAATTATTGTTTTATTTCAATCCTGTTCTAAACCAATTTTAGAAGCATTTTTACAACAATAAAGGTCTTTTCTTACTAGAAATACCTTTTTTATATGTTCATTGTTTAATATTCAATACCATTTGTAATTTGAATTTAACCAAAAGAAAAAGGATATATTTTTCTTTATGCGAAAGGAGAAAAAATAGCAATAACCTTAGTTTCGACTAGTTTTATTTTGAATAAAAAAGGGAAATTGAACTTTTTAATTGGGTAAATTGAGGTTACAAGAGGTATAATATGATATATTAATTTTGTTGATAATGAGTGATTAGTGGTTTTGTTTGTTTACAAAAGTACTTCCAATTGAATTGGAAGTGCTATTGTAACCTTACAAAAGTATTTCCGATTCAATTGGAAATACTTTTGTAACCTTACAAAAGTATTTCCAATTCAATTGGAAGCCCATTGTAACCTTACAAAAGTACTTCCAACTCAATTGGAAGCCTATTGTTACCTTACAATAGCATTTCCAACTCAATTGGAAGTAGTTTTGTATATCAACAAGTATTTTTTATGATTTTTTGAATAGTGAAAATACCAATTACAATAAGTATTTCAGCTGACTCTTAATACCTTGTTTTTTGTAAAATACCCATTATAGAATTGTTGAATAATGCTGTCCTCTCCATACAAGGCTTTGTCCTTTTTTGTCGAAAATGAGAGTGTTATTCAATTATCGTTTAGTGTAGCTGATATATTTATCGCATCAAAGTAAATACTTGTTTTTATTTGATGCGTACTTTCATTCCGTTATATGCACTTTTCATTATAGTCAGTAGCACTTTGTCTTTGGGAGATAATCCTTTTACAATAGCCTTATCATCTTGGCTTTCGACAATTTCTACTTTTTTAAATTTTAGGCGATTGTTTTCCACAACAAAAACATTGTTTCTGCTATCAATTAGTTTGCGAGAAATAGTTATGGCATTCTTTATTGGATGTTGCTTTACATTTGCAGTTAAAAACATCCCCTCTACAAGGTCTTTACCTTTTACTCTTATAAAAACTTTGACACTCTGGGTGTTTTTGTCGATGTTTGCTCCAATACGCACCACTTTACCAGTCCATGATTTTTGCAGTTCCGTTGATTCTAGTTTGGCAGTAGTACCTATTTTTATATGTTGCATGATTTCCAATGGATATGTAACTGCTAAATCAAAAGCATTAGTGCTTATAAAAGTACCCAGTTTACTACCAGGGCGAACAGCTTCTCCACCCACTGCATTGGCATGGATAACCACACCATCGTAAGGAGCATATATCTGATATTTTCTCAATCGCTCTTCCATCGATTTTAAATTGTAATATTGCGAATATAATCCCTTGCCAACGAGATAAAATTTTTCTTTTTCAGATGTAGCTTCAGGTATTTTAGGAAGATTTGCTTTTACATCAATTCGGTTGACATAATCGTACCATTTAGAGTAGGCTTTGGGGTAGTCATATTTTAAGTCTGCAAGCACAGAAGTAATACGTGTTATAAAGTCACTTTTTTTAGCAATCAACCCCATCTCATATTCGTTGCTATTGACAGAGAACATCAAATCTCCTTTTTTAAAGGCTTTACCTTCTTTAAAGTTTAACGCCTCTTTTCCAAGTTGTCCGTTTACTTCTGAAACAATATCGAAACGCTTAATCGCTTTTATTTGTCCTGTTGATTTTGACACAAAATTTACATCGCCGTAGTTAGGAGAGATAACCTCTACTAAAGGAACTTTTCGAGTCGAAGCTTGTTCTTTATTTTTTGTGTTTCCTTTCATTAGCTTTACAATTCCAATAGCTGTTAAAATGATAACAATAGCTATCCCTAGTGATATAAGAGTTTTCTTCATTTCGATTTATTGTTTATTTATCTTCCTATAAAATTTGGTTTTAATCCGCCGCAAAGGTAAAAATTTAACGTTTCATTCTATTTTTTTTAGGGATAAGCTGTGTGTGTGGTTTCTTTTTAGACTGAGCCTAAATTTAGATAGCATATTTTTATTGCTGATACAGGCTGTTTTTTGATGATAGAAGTATAATATTATTTGTAACCCCGTTTACCCAATTAAAAAAAGATTTTCCTTTTTTTATAAATTTAGATAACAGTAGATACTGTAAGTGTTTTGTAATTCTGTCTCGGAATTAGGAAAAATATTGCGTGTTTTAAACATTTTATTTGAAACCATTCTAAACTCCTAAAAAAAAGAGTCTTAATTTTTGCGTTCCTTTATTAAATACTATCTTCGTCCGTGCAATAACAAAATAGGGATTGAAACAAAGGGATATACAGTGATTAATTGAGTTTTAACCTAAAGTCCGAAAAGGGATGTTTCTATTCCAAAACTCAAGCTGTTGTTAAAAAGAAAGTTCATTTTCGGTATGCTCCATAGCAGAGATGCTGTTTACAAAACTTAAAACCAAGAGCTTTTTCAACTAACAAGAACTTGAGCTTTTTTATGCAAATTCCTTGCAGGTTTTGGGGCTTACAGTTATTGCTATCCTTATAAATTTTGAATAAAAAAATTGACATTATTTAAATAAAAAACAAACATAAACAATATGCAGAAGTCATTATTATTGGGTGTAGAAGCCATTGCACAGGGTGCAATAGATGGTGGAATGTCAGGGGTATATGCTTATCCCGGAACTCCATCAACTGAAATTACTGAGTTTGTTCAAAACTCAAAAGAAGCAAAAGCATTAAAAATACATAGCGATTGGGCTGCTAATGAAAAAACAGCCATGGAATCGGCATTGGGAATGTCGTATGCAGGAAAACGATCAATGGTGTGTATGAAACACGTGGGATTGAATGTTGCTGCCGACTGTTTTATCAATTCAGCAATAACAGGAGCAAATGGAGGAATGATTATTACCGTTGCTGATGACCCTTCGATGCACTCATCGCAAAACGAGCAAGATTCTCGTGTATATGGAAAATTTGCGATGATGCCAATTCTTGAACCATCGAATCAGCAAGAGGCATACGATATGGCTCGTTGGGGATTTGAACTTTCTGAAACTTTTGGTATTCCTGTATTAATGCGTATTACCACTCGTTTGGCTCACTCTCGTGCAGGTGTTGTTTGTAAAGAGATGAAGCCTCAAAACGAAATGCACCTTCCTAAGGACAGTGTACAGTTTGTACTTCTTCCAGCAATTGCTCGTCGTCGTTATAGAATGTTATTGAGCAATCAAGAAAAATTCGAAGCAGCATCAGAAGATTCTGTATTCAATAAATATATCGACGGAAAAGATAAATCATTAGGTATTATTGCCTGCGGATTAGGATACAACTATTTAATGGATAATTATGCCGATAGCGAATGTCCTTATCCTGTAGTGAAAATTAGTCAATATCCTATTCCTCGTAAGATGATTCAGAAAATCACCAGTGAGTGTGATAAGATAATGGTATTGGAAGAAGGATATCCTGTGGTAGAAGAATTATTAAAAGGATATTTAGAAAAAGAAGCTGTTTGTGGTCGCTTAGATGGTACGCTTTCTCGTGATGGTGAATTAACTCCAGAAATGGTGGGGCGTGCATTAGGATTTGATATTAAAGATGGAGACGATATTCCTGATTTAGTAGCAGCTCGTCCGCCTGCAATGTGTGTAGGTTGTGGACATATTGATGTTTACAAAGCATTAAACGAAGTGGTTGCTGAATATGGAACTGGTCGTGTTTTTGCCGATATAGGTTGTTATACTTTAGGAGCTTTACCTCCTTACAATGCAATTAACTCATGTGTAGATATGGGTGCATCAATAACAATGGCAAAAGGTGCTGCTGATGCAGGATTAATTCCTTCGGTGGCAATGATTGGTGATTCAACATTTACACACTCAGGAATGACTGGCTTGCTAGATGCTATTAATGAAAACACACCTATAACAGTTATTATTTCTGATAACGAATCTATTTCTATGACTGGTGGACAAAAATCGTCAGCAAAAGGAAAATTAGAAGATATCTGTGAAGGTTTAGGAGTAGATCCTGATCATATTAAAGTGTTGCTACCTGTACCTAAAAAACATGAGGAAATAAAAGCAACTATTCGTGAAGAGTTCGAATACAATGGCGTATCAGTGATTATTCCTCGTCGTATTTGTATCCAGAAGAATATTCGTGATCAGAAAATTAAAAAAGCACAAAGAGCTAAAGCTAGAGCAGCTAAAAATCAAGAGAAATAAAGGCGAAAAGATACACGCCAACAGTTAAATCAAGCTAGAGGCTAATAGCTAACAGCCAATAGCTATAAAAAAAGAAACAGATGAAAACAGATATGATAATAGCAGGAGTAGGCGGACAAGGTATTTTGTCGATAGCTGCCGCTTTAGGTTCTGCTGCATTAGATAATGATTTACACATGAAGCAGGCTGAAACGCACGGTATGAGTCAGCGTGGAGGTGATGTACAATCTTTTATGAGAATCTCAGATAAGCCTATTTATTCTGATATCATAGGTAAAGGAAGAGCTGATATTATTCTTTCGGTTGAGCCAATGGAAGCATTGCGTTACTTGCCATATCTAAAAAAAGGAGGATATGTGGTAACCAATAAAACTCCATTTATCAATATTCCTAATTATCCTGAAATAGAAGAATTAGAAGCTACTATTACTGCTTTACCAAATCATATTTTGATTGATGCAGATACTATTGCAAAAGATGAAGTAGGAAGTAAGCAGGCTTTTAACTTTGTAATGCTAGGTGCGGCTTCACCATTTATTGATATTCCTTTTGAATATTTGGAATCAGGTGTTCGTAAGATTTTTGAAAGAAAAGGCGAAGATGTGGTAAATATGAACATCAAAGCATTGCATGCAGGACGTAAGTTTGCTCAAGAACACGTATAAATTTATACCATTTGTAATCTGAATTTATTCAAAAGGAAAATAGGATTTTTTTATAGGGTAAATTTGGGTTGCAAATAGTATTTGTCCAATTTCGATAGGTATAAAAAGGCTTTTATACAACTAAATTGAAATTGATATGAGTAGTCGTTTTGATAAATAAAAGGCTATCCGATTTATTTCGGATAGCCTTTTTGTATTACAGTATTATATCTTACGTTGTCTTTGCTGGACAGGATTTGTTCTAAACTACTTGTTTTTCCATTCAATGATAGCATTGCAATGTATGGTGTTTGCATTTTTGTTTCTAACCTCAAAATGTTGTGTGTTGTTGAGGCAATCACCACGATGCACCACTATAGAATCGTTGTATTTAGCCTCTTTTAAGAAATTTATTTCGATGCTATCGATGATATGGTCTTTGATAAAATCAAGATCGCAAGAATCTAATATCCACTTTACATATTTCACATTATTTACATGCTGATTCAAATCTAAATCACTGTATTGTACCTGTGTTTCTTTGGTGGTTGCATTTGAAATATCAACCTGTAGCTTTTGTAAATTTGAGTTGAAAACACTGTCGGGAACAAAATCTTCAAAACTTAAAATGGTAGATGGACGAACAGGGCGTTTGTTTTTAAAGTTGATGATAATCCATGTTGAGCTAGCAATCATTAGTAATTCGCCCGAAGTGCTATATACCCTAAAATCACGAATACAAAATAACCCATCAATGCCAACAGGCCAAGTTTCAATGACCACTTCATCTAACCATTTTGGATATTTATAGATTTTTATTTTTAATCGTAGTAAAACCCACGATTGATCGTTTTTTAATAAATCAACAATACTCCAATGTAGTGCATCGGCATGCATTCCTGCTATTTCTTGCAAAAAATTACAAACCGAAGTCAGTTTTACATTGTTTTTAAAATCGGTATCAAACAAGCCTACTCTAAATGTGGCTTTGTATCTTTTAGAATCGTCTGATTTTATCATTGTATTATTTTTTTGTAAACTGATAAGAACGAATTAATAGCATAAAAATAATTGGTATAACAGCACTTGCCAACTGCTGTGGAATTGCCCACCAAAAAGCTAGTGTAAATATCAACAATAAGGTGTTAAATTGAAAGAAATAACGTCTAACTTTTCCTTTTTTTCGCAAGAATATCCATATTAATGGCACATAAATAGGATTTGCCCATAATAAATTCCAATTGTTTTCAGTGGCTTGATGATTGGTGAAAAACCATAAGAATATGATAAGCCAACCTACTAATCCAGCAATTGAAAATAGTAAATAATCTATCCACAGATGTTGTTTTGGACTATTTCGATATATTAACATAAAAGCGAATAGTACTGTAGCCAATAATCCAAATAAAAATAAAGGGCGTAAATACCATGCGGTGGTTTTGTACTCTAGTTTTACTGGTAATATTTGCTGTGTGCGTTTTACTAATTGTCGGTTTGTTTCTTCATTTACAATGGTAGCATGATTAAAAGCAAGCATTAAATTGTCGGGAAGAAAGCTTTGTTGAAAATTGGTAGCAACCACATCGCAGGGAGACCCTAGAGCCAAATGAATACCTAAATAAATCCATTTGTTTTTCAGAAGGTATTTATCAAGCATATTCCAAAAAGTAAGTGGCTTTTTTATATAAGAATAGTTGTAGCGAATTGTGCCATTACAATTTTTTGCAATTATATCACGCACTCTTGTAGAACAGTTATCAAATAAAAAATCGTAATGATAAAATTTATTTTGAGGTTGATAATTATTGATTAAAGCGATAAAAATTCGTTGTTTTTCTTGTGGTGTTAAATTTAAAATTTGTTCTATCACACCTCTTTTTGTGTAGGTATATTCGGCTAAAAATTCTTGATAGGAACTAAGAGATAACATGTATTTTAATTTCCCTTGGGCAAATTTCATATAGAAATTGGGTGTTTTAAAATCAAATGCACCATAATTAAAGACACAATCGATGTGTTTATCTTTTATACGGATAGCCGAATGTCCAAATAAAGTATATAGTTCATTTCCGGGAGAGCAAGTTAATAAGCTAATTTCTGCGTTGGGTGATAATTGTTGTGATTTTCCTATAAATGGATAGATGCATATCGTGATGATAAGAATAAAAATAAATCTCTTCATTGCTTTGTTTTTTTATTTGGGCGATAAAGATAGAATTATTCGTAACGGTTTACAATTTGTTTTTTGAGGCTTAGAATATAGCGTTTGTTGGTGGTTTGTATTTAAGCATAATTATTGACCTTTACTTCTTAAAGCAAAAGATATTTTTCTTCTGATGAGTTTACTCTTTATATTGTAGGTACATTTTTCAATATGTTCTGAAACTATTAATAAGTTGATAGGTTTGCTAGCATGTAGTTGATATCATTGATTGCAATCGTTTACATAATTTTTAATACAGATTATTAATTATTCCATCTACCTTATTTGTTTATTCCTGTACTTTTATGCAGAAGAAACCGACGCTTATTGGTAATATTTAATACCATTTGTAACTTGAATTTATAAAATAGAATATCAATGGAAATAATCTTTAAAATTAATTACCATACCAATTGGGGTGAATCGCTTTTTATTGAGCTTTTTGAGAATGGTAAAACAAAAAATACCAGACATAAGATAGAAATGAGATACAATAACTACGGCGAATGGAGTGCCGTGTTTTCTACTCGCAAAAAGAATATTCAGCTATCTTATAAATATTATTTTCAACAAGACAACAAAGAAATTCCTGAAGCAGGAGCGTTGCGAAATATTGATATCAAAGACTCTAAAAGCACCAAAATGACTGTGGTGGACAATTGGCGTTCCTTGACACCAAAAGAAGGAATTTTTGAAACTGCCATGTTTACAAGAGTGGTTGCTCAAAATGGGAAAAAAGTTGCTTTTCAGCCTAAAGAAAATACGCTAGTAGTAGAAATATTAGCTCCTGTAGTGCCCGAAAATAGTGTTGTGGCCATTGCTGGAAATACATCGCAACTGGGAAATTGGACAGCTCAACCGTTATGTATGAACTATACTGAAAATGGGGTGTGGCGTGCCGAAATAGATATTAAAGATATAGACCGATTAGAATATAAATGTTGTATCTTCAATATCGAAACAGAAAAAATATTGTATTGGGAATATCGAAACAATAGAGAAATCAACTATTTCCCTCACAATAGCCTGTTGATTCACGATAGTACATTTAGTTACGGCAGCAATTGGAAAGGTGCTGGTTTAGCAATTCCTGTATTTTCCATTAGAACCGATGATGGATATGGAGTAGGAGAGTTTAATGATATTAAGAAGTTAACCGATTGGTGTTGTAAAACTGGATTAAAAATGATTCAGATTTTACCTATTAATGAAACCGTAGCGTCGCACTCGTGGTTAGATTCTTATCCCTACAAAGCAATAAGTGTAAATGCACTGCATCCAATGTATTTACATATTGAATCGTTAGGGAAATTCTCATCAAAGAAAGAAGAAGCTGCATTTTTAGCACATAAAATCGAATTAAATAAAAAAGAAGCGGTTGATTATGTGCGAATGATGGAAATCAAATCGAAATACTACAAATATTTTTACGACAAGCAGAAAAAACAGGTATTTAAAAAGGCCGATTATAAAAAGTTTTTCGAAGCCAATAAAGAATGGTTAGTACCTTATGCTGTTTTTGCTTGTTTACGTGATAAGTTTGGTACTGCCAATTTCCGAGAATGGGATATGCTATCGACATTCGACCCCAAGGAAGTGGAGGTATTTGCATCAGAAAAATCGAAACATTATGATGATGTTGCCGTGCATTTCTATATTCAATATCAATTGCACTGTCAGTTGTTAGAAGCAGTTGATTATGCTCATAGTAAAGGGGTAGCTTTAAAAGGAGATATTCCTATTGGTATCTCGCGTGATAGTGTTGACGCTTGGGTAGAGCCAGAGTTGTTTAATTTAAACGGACAGGCGGGTGCTCCTCCTGATGATTTTGCAGTAAATGGACAGAACTGGGGATTTCCTACCTACAAGTGGGACGTGATGGCAAAAGACAACTTTGCTTGGTGGCAAAAACGAATGAAAAAAATGTCGGAATATTTCGATGCATATCGTATCGATCATATTTTGGGATTCTTCCGTATTTGGGAAATTCCTATTGATGCAACACAGGGATTATTGGGCTATTTTAATCCTGCATTACCTTTAACTCGCAACGAATTACAAGAAAAAGGTTTAAATTTTGATGACGATCGATTTGTTAACCCATATATTCATCAATGGTTTTTAGGAAATATATTTGGCGAATACACACAGCAGGTTATTGATCAATATTTAGAACCTAAGGGTTGGGAAATTTTTCAATTAAAAGAGGCTTTTAATACTCAACAAAAAATAAGTACCTATTTCGATAATCTGATTGCAGAAAGCAACGATAGCAAGTGGGTGCAAATTCGTGATGGGTTGTTAACGCTTGCTGCCGAAGTTTTGTTTATAAAAGATCCTAATCAAGATGGATATCATCCTCGTATTTCTTTGCATAATACTTATAGTTATCAGTCGTTAAATGATGAAGAAAAGGAACTTGTAAATCAGATATATGTTGATTTCTTTTATCATCGCCACGATGAATTTTGGAAATATAAGGCAATGGAGAAACTTCCTGTGTTAATTAACGCAACCAATATGTTGGTTTGCGGTGAAGATTTGGGAATGATTCCTGCAACTGTTCCAGGTGTAATGAGTGATTTGGGTATTCTTAGTCTTGAAATTCAGCGAATGCCTAAAGATCAGAAAATAGAATTTGGACATCCTGCTGACTATCCTTATCGCTCGGTGGCAAGTCCTTCTACCCACGATATGTCAACCATTAGGGGCTGGTGGGAAGAAAGCACTGATAAAACACAATTGTTCTATAATCAGATACTGGGCAACTATGGTGAGGCTCCTTATTTCTGCGAACCTTGGGTTGCTAAGCAAATTATAACGCAACACAATTATTCGCCAGCAATGTTGGTGATTTATCCTATTCAAGACTTATTGGCTATTGATGGTGAGTTGCGTTGGGATAAGACAGAACAAGAACGTATTAATGTGCCAAGTAATCCGAAACACTATTGGCGTTATAGAATGAAACAACGATTAGAAGATTTATTAATTGCCGATGATTTTAACCATTCGGTAAAACAGATGTTTGAAGAATCGGAACGATAAAAAACAAATAGGTTGCTAATTATTAGTAACCTATTTTTTTTATCTGTACTGGAAGAAGTGGGTAATAGAAACAATGCTTCTCAGAAACATACTTCCGAAACAAAGCCCTCGCGAAGGTTTTTGCGATGTCTAGCAAGTGATGCAAAGCCCTTGCGAAAGTTCTTGCGAGTATCTTGCATGTGATGCAAAGCCCTTGCGAAAGTTCTTGCGAGCATCTTGCATGTGATGCAAAGCCCTCGCGAATGTTCTTGCGAGCATCTTGCACGTGATGCAAAGCCCTCGCAAAGGTTCTGCGAGCACTAGCAAGTGATGCAAAGCCCTCGCAAAGGTTCTGCG
>PDWI01005864.1_pt1 | contig 15666 bp, 15 predicted proteins | sample 1430891 | NCBI WGS metagenome assembly PDWI01 (sample SAMN01162508, study PRJNA174530) | Oral metagenome, whole genome shotgun sequencing project. | biome: Marine environment; feature: Marine mammal; material: Swab sample of the gingival sulcus; isolation source: swab sample of gingival sulcus... | reverse complement strand
TATCGTGCTTTTTGACCGATTCAACACCTCCGCTATTTCGGTTTGATTCATTTTTATTTCCAAAAGAATCTTTATCTGGTACCTTTCCTCTAGAGTGAGTTGCTTGTAGATGTTCCCTGTGTTTTTTTGCATGTGAGCCTCCGGTTTTATTGGAAAACTTGACCATACCAGTAGCTCACTATTTTGCAAACCTATATCTGTTACACTTATTATAATAATCCAGCAGAAAATATTGTAAAATTATCAAATATTTCCCATAAGTTATTCAGTTTTTAATTCCCTGGTAAGCAGATCTTTTACGGCCTGAGAGCAGTCCTTATCTTCGTAAAGTATTTTATAAACCTGTTCAAGAATTGGCATATCTAATTGTAATTTTTGAACAAATTGATAGACGGATTTGGTTGTCTTAACCCCCTCGGCAACCATATCCATCTCATCTAAAATATCCTGTAAAACCATACCTTGACCAAGTTTTAAGCCAACGGTGCGGTTTCTGCTTAAATGACCGGTGCAGGTCAGGAAAAGATCGCCCATACCGCTTAAACCGTAAAAAGAGCTGGTGTCGGCACCTAATTTTTCACCTAATCTGGTTATTTCAGTTAAACCTCTGGTGATAAGGGCAGCTCTGGTATTTAGACCGTAACCAAGGCCATCACAAATTCCAGCAGCTATGGCGACAATATTTTTTAATGCCCCGCATATCTCAAGGCCGACCACGTCATCGCTGGCATAAACCCTGAAATAATCGTGAACAAAAATTTTCTGTAAAAACCTTGCCTTATCAAGGTCTTTGCAGCCAATGATAATGGCAGTTGGGTTCTTTTCGGCAACCTCAGCGGCAAAGGACGGGCCGCTTAATACGGCCAAATCAATGTTTTTAGTAAAACCAGACTTTTCGATACAATCTTCCATCACTTGAGTCATGGTTTTAAGGGTTTCATTTTCCACGCCTTTAGAAGCAGAAACGACCATACAGTCATCTTCTATATAATTTAACAATTCCTCAAAAACCCTGCGGTAGCCTTGAGAGGGAACAACCATGCAAAAAAGACTGCATCCAGCTGCACATTCTGCCAGAGAAGTGGTTGGCCTTATGTTATCACTAAAATCATAGCCCGGTAAAAATTTCCTGTTTTTACGATCAGTTATAAGTTTATTGACATGGCTTTGCCGATGCCCCCATAAATAAACCTCAAAACCCTTATCTGCAAGGACGCTGGCTATGGCAGTTCCCCAGGAACCGGCTCCTATGATACTGATTTTATTGTTCTTCAGCATCCTCATCCTCATTGTTTTCACGTGCCACGCAATCCATGCTGACCACTTTTTCGTTGCCGCCAAGGTTAATAAGTTTTACCCCTTGGGTTGTTCTGCCTATTATCCTTACTGATTCTAAATTCATCCGAATCATTTTACCGCTATCAGCAATAAGAATAATTTCATGCTCTTCATTAACCTGCATGGCACCAATTACCGCACCATTTCTCTCGCTTTGCTTAATGGCAAATATCCCCTTACCGCCCCTTTTTTGAATGCGGTATTCCCCGACCGGACTTCTTTTACCAAAGCCGTTTTCGGTTACCACCAAAATAGAATCATCGTTGGAGATAACTATGGCACCTACCACCTCATCATCACCTGTAAGGCGGATGCCGCGCACTCCAGCGGCAATTCTACCCATGGTTCTTATATCCGATTCATGGAAATGAATACACATTCCGCCCTTTGAAATAAGGAAAATGGTATCATCGCCGCTTAGAATATGGGCGGCAATTATTTCATCATCTTCTCTAATGGTTAAGGCCCTTTTTCCCTTACGGAGCGGCTTATTAAACTCCTTGAGACTGGTCTTTTTAATGCGGCCAAATTTAGTCACCATCATAATGGATTTTGATGAATCCTCATCATCAAAGCTCTCCACCGGCAGGATTGCCGCCACCTTTTCATCTTCAGATAAATGCAAAAGGTTGACGATGGCCTTGCCCCGAGCGGTTCTGCTGGCCTGCGGAAGCTGATAGACCTTGCGCCAGAAAACCTTGCCGTGATTGGTGAAAAATAAAAAGGTGTCCAGGGTCGAGGCCACATAGAGATCCGAGACAAAATCTTCCTCTATATTCTGCACACCTTTTACCCCCTTGCCGCCCCGATTTTGGGAGCGGTACAAGGCCACCGGGTTACGCTTGATATAACCGGAATGGGTAATGGTAACCGCCATATCTTCCGGGGCAATCAGGTCTTCCGGCAGGATTTCATCAACCGCATCTATTATTTCGGTTCTGCGTTCATCGCCGTAGGTTTCCTTTAACTCGGAAAACTCGTCCCTGATAATTTTCATAACCAGGGATTCATCGCCAAGAATTTCTTTAAGCCTTTCTATTTCCGCCAGAATATCCTTATAATCCTGAGCTATTTTATCACGCTCAAGGCCGGTCAGCCTATGCAGACGCAAATCCAAAATATGCTGGGCCTGAAGCTCGGACAGGGAAAATCTGGCCATAAGCCCTTCCTTTGCTTCCTTGCTGGTCTTTGAACTGCGAATAAGCTCCACCACCTCATCGAGGTTATCTATGGCAATATTTAAGCCCTCAAGCAGATGGGCCTTTTCCTCTGCCTTACCCAGATCGTAGGCGGTTCTTTTATAAACAACCACCTTTCTATGCAGGATAAAATGCTCTAAAATCTGCTTTAAGTTTAATATTTCCGGCTTGTTATTAACAATAGCCAGAAAAATTATACCAAAGGATTTCTGCATCGGGGTCATTTTGTAAAGCTGGTTAATAACCACCTCGGCAATCTCGTCCTTTTTTAATTCGATAACAATTCTTAAACCATGCCGGTCAGATTCATCCCTTACCTCGGAAATAGAGGTAATTTTTTTATCCTTGACTAGCTCGGCAATCTTCTCAACCAATGCCGCCTTGTTTTGCTGATAAGGGATTTCCGTAACAATGATGGCTTCCCTTTTACCATCCTTCATTTTTTCAACCTGGGTCAAGGCCCGCATAACTACAATTCCCCGGCCTGTTTCATAGGCCTCACGGATGCCTGCCCGGCCGCAAATCTGGCCGCCGGTGGGAAAATCCGGCCCCTTTATAATCGACATAAGCTGATTAACAGTAAGATCCGGCTGATCAATCATCGCCACAAGACCGTCAAGCACCTCGGAGAGATTATGGGGCGGAATATTGGTGGCCATTCCCACCGCAATACCAGAGGAACCATTGATAAGAAGATTGGGAATTTTGGTCGGCATAACCGCCGGCTCGGTCAGGGAGTTATCATAGTTGGGGATGAAATCAACCGTCTCCTTGTCTATATCGGCAACAATTTCCCGGTCTATTCTGGTCATCCTTGCCTCGGTATAACGCATGGCCGCCGGAGAATCGCCATCCATGGAGCCAAAGTTACCCTGCCCGTCAACCAAGGGATAACGCATGGAAAAATCCTGCGCCATCCTGACAATGGTATAATAGGCCGCCGTGTCGCCGTGGGGATGATATTTACCGATAACATCACCGACAATACGGGCAGATTTAACATAAGGGCGGTTATAAAAGACCCCCAGCTCACGCATGGCAAAAATAGCCCGTCTATGCACGGGTTTAAGGCCGTCACGCACATCCGGCAAGGCCCTGCCCACGATTACGCTCATGGCGTAATCCAGGTAGGATTTTTGCAATTCCTTTTCAACCGATATGGAAGGATATTCTTTACTATCTTGTTCTGTATTCATAAAATTTTCTTACCAAATAATTATATCTAAAAAAACAATCAGCTTCGCCAGAATGGACTTTGAAAAACTCTGCTGGAAAAACCATAACGAAGGATAGCGGAGTTTTTTCAAGTCCATTTATATATCAAGATCGGTAACTTCAAGGGCATGGTTCTGGATAAACTCCCGCCGCGGTTCAACCTTATCACCCATAAGAGTTGTGAAAATATCATCGGCCTGCTCGGCATCTTCAACCTTTACCCTGACCAGGGTTCTGTTTTCCGGGTTCATGGTGGTTTCCCAAAGCTGGTCGGGGTTCATTTCACCAAGTCCCTTATACCTTTGTAAATGGCTACCCTTAAAGGTTTCATCCCTTATGATTTGCACCATATGCTTCCAGTTATCGGCGCCAATTTCCTTTTCGGCTCCGCTTTTACCGGTTTTGGTAACGATAAAAGAGGTTTTAAGATATTTCTTGATTTTATCAAATATCTCAATGGCCGATCTATATTCGTTAATCAGCGGAATTTGAGGGCCAAAGGTCATCATAATCTGGGATTTACCCTTAACGGCAAGATCAAACTCATAGCAGTCAGGCCGCCAGCGGCAGGAACGGATATCGCCCATAGTAAATTCATCCGGTGAAAGTTTATCTGCTATGGAGCTGACAAAATCCCTGTCGGTAAATTGATCCGCCGATTTTATGTTGTTTTCAAGCATAAAATAAAGCATCTCTTCCCAGACATTCATCCGGTTCATATAGGCGACAATACGCTCATATATGGAAAGATTACCAAGCATGGCCACCAGATTTTCGCCAAATATATTTTCCTCTCCCCCGGTCTCCCTGACATTCATCATCTCGCTGGCCTGCCTGAAAAGATAGCTGTTCAGTTCACTATCATCCAGGAAATACTGCTCACTCTTTCCCTTGCCGAGGCGGTAGAGCGGCGGCTGGCCGATATAAACAAAACCATGCTGGATAAGCGGCAGCATCTGCCGATAGAAAAAGGTCAGCAAAAGGGTGCGGATATGGGCACCGTCAACATCGGCATCGGTCATAATGATAATTTTATGATAACGCAGCTTTTCCAGATCAAACTCATCCTTGCCAATACCGCAGCCAAAGGCGGCAATAAGCTGCTTGATCTCCTCACTGCCAAGTATTCGGTCAAACCTTGCCTTTTCCACATTAAGGATTTTACCCCTGAGCGGTAAAATGGCCTGAACCGAGCGATCCCGTCCCTGTTTGGCCGAACCCCCGGCTGAATCACCCTCAACGATAAATATCTCCCTTTTTTCGGGATCCTTTTCCTGACATTCGGCAAGTTTTCCTGCCATCAAAAGTGAGGTTGAACCTTTTTTTCTGGATAAATCCCTTGCCTTTTTGGCCGCTTCCCTTGCTCTTGCCGCCTCGACCACCTTGGTCAATATTCTCTTGGCAACCTGCGGATTTTGTTCAAGAAAAATGGTTAATTTTTCGCTGCAAACAGACTCAACTATGGACTTTACCTCCGAGTTGCCGAGTTTGGTTTTGGTCTGCCCTTCAAACTGGGGATCAGGAACATGCACCGAGATAACGCAGGTAAGACCTTCCCTTACGTCATCGCCGCTCATCTTTTCCTTTAGATTCTTGGGAATTACATCATCATTGGCATATTTATTGATGCACTTGGTAAGCGATGACCTGAATCCGGCCACATGGGTGCCGCCTTCCCTGGTATTTATATTGTTGACAAAGGAAAAGAGCCGCTCCGAATAGCCGTCAAAATACTGAAAGGCTATTTCCACCTGCACCTGTTCCTTCTCACCCAGGACGTGGATGATCTCGTTAAAAACCGGAGTTCTCTTGCGGTTTAGATATTCTATATAAGATACAAGGCCGCCCTCTGCATGAAATTTATCCTCAGCCCCGCTTCTTTCATCTTTCAGGTAAATACGTACATCCTTATTCAAAAATGAAAGCTCCCGAAGCCTGTTTTTTACCGTTTCATAATTATAATTGGTGGTTTCGGTAAAAATTTCAGGATCGGCCTTAAAGATAATGGTAGTGCCGGTCTCTTCACTAACGCCGATTTCCTCAAGCTCGCCTACTTTTTTGCCGTATTCATACTGCTGCCGATAAATCTTTCCATCCCGTCTGATAACCGCCGAAGCCCTGGTAGAAAGGGCGTTTACCACCGATACCCCAACCCCATGCAGCCCGCCGGAAACCTTATAGGTAGAATGATCAAATTTGCCGCCGGCATGGAGAGTGGTCATCACCAGCTCCAAGGCAGAAATCTTTTCAGTCGGATGAATATCAACCGGAATGCCCCGGCCGTCATCTTCCACCGAAATGGAGTTATCCTCCATGATAGTAACCCGTATATTTTGGCAATATCCGGCTAGGGCCTCATCAATGCTGTTATCCACCACCTCCCAGATCAGATGATGTAAACCTGCTTCCGAGGTGCTTCCTATATACATGGCCGGTCTTTTTCTTACCGCTTCAAGACCTTCCATGACCTTGATTTGACCGGCATCATATTCGTTATTAACTATTTCTTCTGTCACGCTTTATTACCTCTGTAAAAATTGATGTTCCCGTAAAAAGTAACTGTGCTTAGATGGGCTCTGGAAAAACTCCGCTATACGAGGCTTGGTGTTACGGGCGGTACTACAGCAGTACATATGAGTACGGTGTAGTGCCGCCCAAACCCCAAAACGAAGTAGAGCGGAATTTTTACGAGTCCATCAAAGTTTAATTCTTTTTATCTAGCTGCATCGGCATAATAATACTTATAAATCCCTGATCATCCATAGATTTGATCAAAAATGGACTATTGCTGGAATTTATATAGGCCTCGATATTTTCCCCTTCCATAACCTGAAGGGTATCAATTAAATAACGGCAGTTAATCCCCAAAACCAAAGGATTACCCGAATATTCAATCTCAAGTTCATCCTTGGCATCACCAAAATCTGTACCGAGGGAAGAGAGAATCATCTTGCCGTTTTCAATCTGTAATTGAATGGTATTAAACTCATCATCGGTAAACAGGTTCATCCTTTTCAGCGATTCCAGGAAGATCAGCCGGTTGACAATAATAACCTCTTCAAGGGCAACGGTATCAACAATGGCCTGATATTGCGGAAATTCTCCCTTTTTAAGCCTGATAAACATCACCGAATCTTCATCCCTTGTTATCATTTGTTTTTCTTCAAAGGAAAGTTCGATCACATCCCGATTTTCGCAGAATTTCTTAAATTCCTGAATACCCTTCTTGGGAATCAAGGTAAGCTCATTTAAGTTTAGCTCATCCACATCAAAGGCCACATCCCTTTCCATAATCGAGAGCCGGTGTTCATCCGAAGAAATCATTTTTATATATGAAGTTTCTTCTACTTTGTGCTTTTCAAATAAAACCGAGGTAAGGGCAAACTTGTTTTTCTGCTCATTTGCTATGGAAAAAATTACCTTATCGATAATTTCCGGAAAGATATATGAATCGAAACTATTAAAGCTATCTTCATCATATTCAGGAAATTCGGGAAATTCATCACTTGTTATTCCAGCCAGGTTATATCTGCTTTTACCAGAAGTTATAACCACCCAGTCATTTTCTATCCCTTCCATATCTATAGTTTCAGAGCTTGATTCCCTGACTATCTCGAAAAGTTTTTTAGATGGAAGGGTTATGGAGCCTTCCTCTTCAATTTGAGCTTCCAGAGTAATCTTCAAACCGATCTCAAGATCAGTTCCTTTCAAAACAAGACGGGAATCTTCAGCCATAACCAGAACATTGGTCAGAATAGCCATAGTTGTCTTCTTGTTGGTGAAGTTTTGTAAATCACTTAAAGCCTCTAAAAGTGATTCCTTCTGGATGGAAAATTTTAATGCCATGGTATGCCTCTTTTTAATTTAATATATATTATCTTATTATAATTAAGGTTGTTGAATTGTTAATTAACTACTTAACTTATTGATAATTAAATATTTATTTTTAACCATGCTTTGTGAATAAAATGAGCTTAGATGTTAATTTTAAGTTATTAACAAGTTTTTAAGAAAGTTATTAGCAATGTTTTAACAAATGGCAGTTAATAGATTGTTAATAATGTAATCATCGTAGAAGGATTATATATGAATTTTATATAAAAATCAAGAGATTATCTGTGATTATATTGCCTTGGTTCAGGCAGGTTTTTTCCAGCTTTTTTCTTCCCCGCGGGCAAGGCGGACAATGTTTTCACGGTGTTTGAACCAGATGAGAGAAGAAACTATAAAAACGGTTATGATTACTGGTAATTCCTTGCCGAACAAGATTAACCAGACGGGAATTAAGGCCGAGGCAAGTAGTGAGCCTGCCGAGACAAATCCGGTCAAGGCAACCGCTGCGGCAAAGATCACCAGACTAATCAGGCTGGCCGGAGCAGAGATAAACAGGAACACCCCCAGCCCGGTGGCAACTCCCTTTCCTCCCTTGAAACCAAGATATACCGAATACATATGACCAACTACCGCTGCCAGACCGGCAGCACAAAGCCATAATATTTTTTGTTCATTATCCGGCAGGAGCAGGGAAACCATAAGAATAGGCAAAAAACCTTTCAAAACATCGCAAATCAAGGTAGCTACACCGAATTTTTTACCGACCACCCTGCTGACATTGGTCGCTCCGATATTTTTACTTCCTTCAAGACGAATGTCCCGTCCGGCAAATTTTCCTATAAGCAGACCAAAGGGAACCGATCCGAAAAGATAACTTGCTAATATTATTAAAATATATAATAAAAAATTTGGGTTCTGCATGTTTTTATTCCTTTTTTTAGCAAACCGCCAGATTACTTTATAATTATCACGATGACAAGGAGATAATCCACCTCAGTATTGACTTCCATTACTTACAGGATTACAAATGGGTGAAAGGCAGGGTGAACGGCTAGATCTTGACGAGGTAAAATTAGAATAATTTTTATATAACTATTTAATATAAAATGATTTTTTTTAAGAAAATAATAACTAGACCAGGCATGGTCATAGCTGGTTCCGGTTCCATTCTTGCCCTTGTCCAGTCTCTCCTGCTCTTATCCCAAAAAAATACCATCTGCTTCAATGAGGGATGCAAGGTTGTTGATAGTATGACCAGGGTATCTCCGCTTGTCTTTAACTTGTCTGGTTTTTTGTTTTTTCAGGCCGTTTTCTGGCTGTTATATTTTGGATATAAAAGAGAAAATACCTTTTTTCCTGCACTTATCGGTCTGCTGCTTTTATCCGGTATTGCTGCAGAGGGGGTGTTGTTTGGCTATCAGAACTTTGTTGCAAAAATATTTTGTTCCTATTGCTTGATTATTTTTTCCTTGATTGTTCTGCTGAATTTTTTGCAAGGATTTAAGCAGATCATAGCGGCTGCCGCTGTTTTTGCCGCCGTTCAGATCGGTTTTGCTAGTCTTCAGTTTAGCAAGCCAGGCTTTCAGCAGGAAACGGTTTTTGAGCAGGGCGTGATAACCACCCTTGATGCCGCAGACCAGAGTACCCGTCTGTTCTTGTTTTTTTCCTCTTCCTGCCCCCATTGTGAGGCGGTGATTAAAAACTTGAAAAAAAGCCCTTTTCATCCGATTTCATTTAATCCGGTCGATCAGGTGCAAAAAATTGCTCTTCCCTCTAAATATCAGGAAAAATCTTACGATCCGGCTCTAAATATCTCTTTTCTGGCTAATTTCGGCATAAGCGAGGTGCCGGTGCTGATGGTGCAGGAAAATGGCGGCTTTGTTATTATAAGGGGTAAGGAGCAAATTATTAAAACTATTAAGGAAAAATGTTATAACGAGGAAATAGGCATTGGTCAGAGTTCCTCTGCCGGTTTTGGTTTGGAGCAAATTTTGCCGCCGCGTGAAGATGATCAAAAATGCCGTATCAATTCAGATTGTGAAGGCAGCGAATAACAAGTTTTTTAAGGTAGGTTTATGAGTATTAGAAAAATTTATACATTTCCCGATCCGGTTTTAAGAAAAAAAAATCAGGAAATACAGGTTTTTGATGATGAGTTAAAAGGGCTGGCCGAGGACATGGCAGAGACCATGTATGATGCCCCGGGCATTGGTCTTGCGGCCCCGCAGATCGGAAAGTCTATTAGGCTGATAGTGGTGGATATTTCCAAAGACCGGAAGGATCAGGACTATATGACCCTGGTTAATCCAAAAATCATTGACAAGTTCGGGCAGCAAATAGATGAGGAAGCCTGCCTTAGCGTTACCGAACTGAGGGCCAAGGTTAAAAGGGCCAAAAAAATCAGGGTTATTTATCAGGATTTAACCGGACAGGAGCAGGAGCTTGAGGCCGAGGATCGTTTTGCCGTTGTCTTGCAGCATGAGATTGATCATCTTGAGGGAATCCTGTTTATTGATCATCTAAGTGCCTTGAAAAAGGCGATGTATAAGAAGAAAGTTAAAAAATGGCTGGCCGCTAAATGAATTCTCTACGCATAATCTTTATGGGAACTCCTGATTTTGCCGTTCCTGCCTTAAATGCCTTGATTTCCGGCCCTGATCAGGTGGTTGCGGTGGTCAGCCAGCCGGATAGACCGAGGGGACGAGGGAAAAAACTGCTGCCGACACCGGTAAAACAGGCTGCCTTGGCCGCTGGTTTGCCGGTTTTGCAGCCGGTTAAAATCAAAACCGGAGAATTTAGGGATGAACTGGCTGCCTTTAGGCCGGATGTAATGGTGGTGGCTGCCTATGGCCGCATTCTGCCGCCGCCTCTTCTTGAGCTGCCGCCCTATGGCTGCATCAATATTCATGGCTCCATTCTGCCCAAATACCGGGGGGCGGCACCAATCCAGTGGGCGGTAATGAACGGTGATAAGCAGTCCGGCATCTCCATTATGCAGATGGATGAAGGAATGGATACCGGCGATATTCTGCATCTGAAAACCATCAAACTGGCCGCCGATGAAACCGCAGGCAGCCTGTTTAATAAACTGGCCGAACTTGGCGGTACCGCTATTTTAGAAGCTCTGCAAATGTTAAAGGAAGGCCGTTTGCAGCCTATTAGTCAGGATCATCAGCTAGCCGTCCTTGCCCCCATGCTGAAAAAGGAGGACGGGCATATTGACTGGCGGCAGGATGCCCAAATCATTCATAATAAAATCCGCGGCCTTGACCCCTGGCCTTCCGCCTTTTGTTTTCTGGAGCAAAATCGTCTGCGTCTATTTAGACCGGAGGTGGTTTATATGGACAGCGGCCATCCGCCCGGCACCATTATTTCCACGGATAAAGATGGTCTGCTGATCGCTGCCGGTAAAAATTGTCTGAAAATAGCAGAGGTTCAGCCGGAAGGAAAAAAAAGGATGAAGGCATCGGACTTTGTTAATGGTCATACCATTTCTAAACACACCCTGCTTAACTAAGTCGTGAAAATTGCCTATCTGGATTGTTTTTCGGGGATCAGCGGCGATATGCTGCTGGCGGCCTTGATTCATGCTGGTCTTGAGCAGGATTACCTGCGGGCGGAACTTGCAAAACTTCATCTTGACGGCCTTGAATTTACTGCCTATCAGGTAAGGGATCAGGGCATTACTGCATTTAGAATCAAAGTTAATTCTTTTTCCGGTCAAAAACTGCGGACGCTTTCATCTATTACCAATATTCTTGAAAATTCTGATCTGGAAAAAGATATTATCAGCAAATCACTTGAGGTTTTTACCCTTTTAGCCGAGGCGGAGGCCGCCGTACATGGTACCGGAGTTGAAGAAATTCATTTCCATGAAATTGGTGCTATTGATACCGTGGCGGATATTGTCGGCAGCGTTATTGGCCTGAAAAAATTAGGGGTGGAAAGGCTATATTGCTCGCCGCTGCCGTTTAGCAGAGGTTTTGTTGAATGCTGTCATGGCAAGCTGCCGCTGACTGCTCCGGCGGTTGGTAATTTATTGGCCTCGGTTCCTGTTTACGGGGTGAATTTTGACTGTGAACTGGTAACTCCTACTGGTGCTGCTTTGGTGAAAAAATTAGCCCATAGTTTTGGCATCATGCCGCCGATGATTCTGGAAAAGACCGGTTATGGCGGAGGAGAAAGAAAGCTTCCCGATAATCAGCCTAACTTGCTGCGGATTTTTCTGGGCAGAAGTGCAGCGGTAGAAGAGGCTCAGGAAGTGCAGATAATTGAGACTAATTTGGATGATTGGGCAGCAGAAGGTTTTGATTTTGTTGGTCAAAGGCTGATGGAGGCTGGTGCCGTTGATGTCTGCCTTATTCCCATCCAGATGAAAAAGGGACGGCCCGGCTATACCTTGCAGGTTATAGGTAGAAAACATAATCTGCAGCAACTAGCCGATATTATTTTAACAGAAACCACGGCCATTGGGCTTAGATACCGAAGCGAAAATCGGATCACCCTGCCCAGAAAGGAGGTATTGGTGGCGACAAAATACGGGGAAATAAAGGCCAAGGAGGTTTATACTCCGGCAGGTCAGGTTATTTATCCAGAGTATGAGGAGTGCCGCAAGGCCGCCCAAAAACAGGGTGTTTCCTTGTCTCAGATATATCGGGAAATTATCAGGGGTGAGAAAAAATAAACCGGATTATTCTTGCCATTGCCACCGGCCTTTATTCTGGTCTTTTGCCCAAGGCACCCGGCACCTGGGGTTCGCTCTTTGCTCTAATCCCATGGTTCTTGATTAAGGATATTGGGCCGTTATATTACCTGGCTATAATGGCAGCCGTCTTTATTATTGGTTTTTTGGTAGCTGGCACTGCCGAAAAAATGCTGGATTCCCCGGATGCAGGGGAAATTGTTATCGATGAGATTCTGGGTATGTTTATTACCCTTTTTTTGGCACCAAACCAACCGGTATTTTGGTTATTGGGTTTTATTTATTTTAGAATTTTCGACATCTTAAAACCTTTTCCGGTCTCCTGGTTTAACCATAGATTTCACGGCGGCATCGGTATTATGCTTGATGATATTATGGCCGGAATATATGCCTTTTTCTGCCTGCAAATTACCTGGTTTTTGGCAATCAAGATACTAACCTAAAGCAAATCTTGACGGGTAAATATAGATTTTAGTTTATAACCAGCTTTTTCAAGTATTTGCTGTCCTTCTTCCTGCCGGTCAACTACAGTTGCCACCATTCCGACCTTAAAACCTGCGGTTTCAACCCTTTCGATAACCTTGATCAAGGTACCCCCGGTAGTAACCACATCTTCAACTAGGGCAACCCGGCACCCTGCAGGCATATTGCCCAATCCCTCAATATAATTACCGGTACCGTGTCCCTTGGCTTTTTTTCTGACGATAAAGGCCGGGATTGGCTGCTGCTCAAGATAGCTTATCATTGAAACTGCTGTAACCAGAGGATCGGCACCAAGGGTCATGCCGCCCACTGCTTCAATCTTGTGTTCTGATTTCCTGATTAATTCAAAGAGAAGACTGCCGCATAAATAAGCCCCCTCGGCCGACAAAGTGGTTTGCTTGCCGTCAATATAAAAATCGGATGTTTTGCCGGAGGTAAGCGTAAAACTTCCTTTTTTGCATGATTTTTCCAATAATATCTCTCTTAACCTCGCCTTTTTATCCACAGTTTACCCCGCCTGATTTAAGTTAATTTTGATTATCTGCTGTTATTTTAATCAGATATAGTCATATCAGCAACAACTATTTGTCTTTGCAAAAACTAGATTGCGAAAACTGCTTGCGGGATAAAAAAAAATTGACTTTGAAAAAAGGGTGTGCTACGAAAGCATTGTTTCAAACGGTTGTAAGTAATGGTTTTGCAGGCCGTCAAATAAAAACTGGAGTTTCAGCTAATGCCGGGAGCCAGAAGCGAATGGGTGCAGTTGCTGGCCAATTATGGTCATATAGGTTTCACTTTTGTTGCCTGCATCGTTATCGGCATGGGCGGGGGTATTTTGCTTGATCAAAAGGTTTTTGCTGGAAAAACATCACCTTGGTTCACTTTCATTGGTCTGGCCTTTGGTATAGCAGCAAGTTTCAAGACCTTGTTTGATATTCTCTTGTATGAGAACGGCAGGAAAACGGGACGATTGTGAGTCTGGCGGCAGGTGAAATAAGTTTACAGAAGATACATGTGATTTGCTGGTTTTATCTGCTGGCAATCTGTCTTGCAAGCTGTTTATATGGTGCTTGGCAGTTTGCTTGGTCTGCCCTTGCCGGCGGCGTGGTTTCGGTTTTAAGTTTTACGGCCGCACAGCGTGATGTGCTTGCTTTTATTGGCCCGCTGGCCGGGGAAGATGAAGGAACTGATTCTGCCAGGCGGCTTATTAAGCAGGGAAAGACTGGTTTTTTAATTAAGTTCTGGCTTAGACTTTTAGTGATTGGTATTATCCTGCTGGTGCTTATCAAGTACCTGCGGGTCAATATATTTGGGTTGATTTTGGGGCTGTCAACGGTGGTGCTGGCAATAACTCACACAGCCTTTGGTATGGTCTTTAGTTATCTTATAAAGAGGAGGTAGAAGGCATCATGGAACATCCGATACTATTTATTAGCCTTATTCTTGAGGGGTTGGGTTTACCCGTGCCGCATGGCTTTGTCGGGCATACTTTTCTTGAGCAGTTATGTGCTCCCTATATGACCTACACCTGGCTGGTTATGGCCTTTCTGATTATTATTTCCAAACTCACCTTGGGTAATCTGGAAATGATTCCCGGTAAGGGCCAGAATTTTTGGGAAATTGTCGTCGGCGGTATGGATGATTTCTTTGCCGATAATATGGGACGGGAAATGACTGATAAATTTTTCCCGATGATTGCCACCTTCGGCCTTTACATAGCCGTGGCCAATCTGATTGGTTTGATTCCCGGTTTTATGTCGCCCACTGCCAGCATCAACACCACTCTTGCCTTGACCATTGTGGTTTGGGTAACTCATCATTTCATTGGTTTCCGCGAGCATGGTCTCAATTACTACAAGCATTTCATGGGGCCGATGAAATGGCTGGTGCCGCTGATGCTGCCGATAGAGCTTATTTCCAACTTTGCCCGTCTACTTTCTCTCTCTATTCGTCTCTTTGGTAACATTATGGCGAAAGAGACCCTGCTTGGAATTTTATTTATGCTGGCCGGGTTTGCCTTTGCCCCACTGCCGATTATGGTTCTGGGCGTTTTGGTATCGCTGGTACAGGCGATGGTTTTTGTTCTGCTTACCGTGGTTTATTTTGCTCAGGCGGCAGAACACGCACATTAGTTTGTTTACCGCATTTTGCGGAAATTTATAGAAGAAGGCCAAAATTAAAAAAAGTTAAAGGAGAAAAAAATGGAAGGAAATATCTTTTTGGCGATGGTTTGTATCGGTGCGGCTCTTTCAATCGGGCTGGCAGGTCTTGGTGCCGGTATTGGTATTGGTTCTGTTGGTCAGGGTGCCACCACTGGTCTTGCCCGCAATCCTGAGGTTCAGCCCAAGCTGATGATGTTTATGATTCTTGGTATGGCTCTTGCTGAATCTATTGCAATTTACGGCTTGGTAATTTCCCTGATCCTTCTTTATGCCAATCCGCTTAAAAAATTGGCTGGCTTCTAAAAAAAGCTGATTTTTTATTTTTGAAGTGAAAAGGCTGCAGATTCGTCTGCGGCCTTTTTGCGTTTAGGCAGAAGGGTTAGGCAAGGTGTCAGGGTATATTATTGAGCCTGGAAGAAACCGCGGTGAGGCTAAGGTGCCGCCGCGGGGGATATTATTTATCAATCCAGGCGATTATAAAATCTGTTTGGAATTGTTAGATAAAAAAATCTGGCAAAAGAAATTTCTTTTTAATTCCAATCTCCATATCATCAGTGATGCCTTTATTGCCGGCCCGGCCATAGGTGCCCCGATGGCGGTGATCTGTCTTGAAAAGCTGATTGCCCTGGGAGCTTTGGAAGTATTGGTTTTCGGCTGGTGCGGCGGCCTTTTGCCATCGGATCAGATTGGCACTTTGGTTAGTATTGATAAGACGGTGGTTGGCGAAGGCACC
>PDWI01005863.1_pt1 | contig 15666 bp, 22 predicted proteins | sample 1430891 | NCBI WGS metagenome assembly PDWI01 (sample SAMN01162508, study PRJNA174530) | Oral metagenome, whole genome shotgun sequencing project. | biome: Marine environment; feature: Marine mammal; material: Swab sample of the gingival sulcus; isolation source: swab sample of gingival sulcus... | reverse complement strand
AAACATTCACCTTCGGGAAAAAACACCGGTAACAGCAGAAACGGTAAAACCCACAAGTCTTTAAGAAACGATAATGGAGAAATAGAAATTACCGTTCCACGAGACCGTAACGGAGATTTTGACCCAATAATCGTTAAGAAGTATGAAAAAACCATTGGTCCTATTAGGGATAAAATTATTTCTATGTATGCTAAAGGAATGACCATTAGAGACATACAATCCCACATAATAGAACTTTACGGCTTGGGTATAAGTCCAACACTTGTATCAAACATAACCACCAAGATAGTTCATCTTGCAGAGGAGTGGCAGAATAGACCGCTTGAGAAAAACTATCCTATAGTCTTCTTTGATGCAATTCATTACAAGCTAAGAGATCAGTCGAAGAAAATGCAAAAATGGTTAGATGAGGAATATCCAGCTATTAAGGCAAGAGCAAAACAAGAAAATGCAGAAATTCACTGGGGAAGATGAGACCAGTGTAAGAAATGACACTCAGCATGGACGGAGCTATGCACCGAAAGGAAGAACACCGGCAAAACGATTTTCAGTCAATATGATATCTATAGCAACCAATTAAGGCAAAGTTGAGTTTATGATTTATACCAAAACTATGAATTCAGAAATATTGATTAAATTTATTAAGCAGCTAATAAAGGGAAAAACAAAGAAGATATTTCTCATACTAGATAATTTAAAGGTTCATCATAGTAAGTTGATTAAAGGATGGTTAGAGGAGCATAAAGATAAGATTGAAGTATTCTATCTGCCCTCTTACTCACCAGAGAAGAATCTGAACTGTGATCTAAAGTATGGATTGTCTGATAAACCGGCTTCAAAGAATCAAGAACAACTTAGAAATAATGTTCAAAACTATATGGAAATATTACAAAATAATCAGATGAGAGTTGAAAATTATTTCAAACATATCGACATTAAATATGTTGCTTAATAAAATATCGATTTAGTAATGTCGGATTAATAATAATTAATGTTTCTCCTTAAAAAAATTCTTTCTGCCCCTTTCCAAAAGTAAGTTCCGTATTTCTTTTTTAAATTTATGATCAAATAAAATTACTTTTAGGATTTGTTCTTCTGTAAGTATGTCTTTTAGTGAATCTATAAAAAATGAACGTTCTCCTATTATTTTGTTTTCAATTTTTGTTGATCTTTCAATTAAAGTTCCATATTGGCTTTTGTCGTTATCCTCAAGAGCTTTTTCTATTTTTCTAAAAACCTTGTGCATTTCTTGGGAATATTTATTTACTCTTTCACGAGATTTTTTTCTTCTTATAAAAAATTTAATTGCTGTTTCTTCATCTAAATCTAAAATTTCCAAAAGTTTTAGCTTTTCCAATTCTTCAAACCTTTTGCCAAAGTGCCTATGTCTTGGCATTTCTTGAGCCAAAATTGTTGTTGTAAAAATCATCAAAAATATTATTATTACTTTATTCATAACTATTTCCTATAGTATTTTTTTTGTTAAAATCTCGTTGTAAACTTGATTAAATTCATTTTCGGAGAATTTTTCAAATAAGGTTTCGTTTATTTCGTTGGGACTAACATTTTCTTCTAAGTAATCGTAAACCGTTTCATTTAACTCAACATCCGTTTCGTAATATTTTAAAAACTTATCATAGCTATTGTTATATGAATCATAATTATCAAACACTTCCGTTAAAAGTTCTTCCGTAATTTTACCATTTTCAGAAAAGTTTTGAGATAATTCATGCACACCACTATTTAAGTTCTGCTTACCACTGTAGGGAAAAAATTTTATTATAAAATATGCTGCAAAAATTATTACAGGTATTATGTAAACTAATTGTTTAACATTAAATGAATTATTTTGATAAATACGCCTTCTCGCATTGGGAATTAGATTTACAAAATAATCTTCATTAACTTCAATTTCTTTTTTAGAAGAGTTGAATGTTTTAGAAAAATTTTCAAAGTCTGATTTTAGTTTTTGATCACTTTTTAATTTCGTTTCAAATTCTTTCTGCTCTTGTTCCGAAAAATTTTTATCTAAATACTTAATAAATGATTCTACGTTATTTTTCATTATCCATAATTCCTAAAATTTTTTTTGATGCATGAAAATAATTTGCTTTAAGTCCGCCAATACTTTTGGCGGTTATTTCGGAAATTTCTTCATAAGATAATTCATCAAAATGCCTTAACACAAAAACCTCTCTTTGCTTAACGGGAATTTTGCTTAACTTTTTATTTAACTGATTAATTTTCTCTTTATCTTCAAAATTTTTTATGATGTCTGTTGTTGTTCTTAATTCCTTTGCATCCTTGCTGTTAAGACTAAAAAATTTTTTAATTTTTCTTCTTTTGATCATGTTAAGAGATCTTGTTGATACAATTTTATAAATCCAAGTTTTCAAAGATGAATTAAACTTAAATGTTTTCAATTTTTTATAAAGAACAATAATTACTTGCTGCGTTATTTCATCTGCATCAAGATGATTACCAACCATTCGGCGAGCATGCCAATAAATATTTTTTTGATAAGACTTTATCAATTTATTAAAAGCTACGTCGCTACCGTCTAAAAATTTTTCTATTAACCTAACTTCTTCTTGATCCATATTTGCCTTTTTGTAATAAATTAGACACCACTTATTACCTTTAGGTTTAATTTTTTCTTTTAAACCAAAATGCCGTTACAAATGTCAAATATATAAAATCACACAAAACAAACATAAAAAAAGGAGAGAACATGAAAAAATTATTAATTGCCATTATTGCAACATTTCTAATATCTTTTAGTACAAGCAATTCTTTTGCTCAAAGAAAGAAAAGTAATAAGAATTATCACAAACAATTTTGTGCGAAACTAAATTTAACAGATTCTCAAGAAGCAAAGTTTGAAGAATTCAAGTTTAACGAAGAAGAAGCAATGATTAATCTCCAAACTAATTTAAAGAAGAACCGTTTGGAAATGAAAAAACTTTTTGCGGGAAAAAATGTAAATGAAACTCAAGTTATGAATTTAATTGATAAAGCAAGTAATTTGAGAGCTCAATTACATAAGCTGAAAATAAAAACATGGTTTAGCATAAACAATATTTTGGATGATAACCAAAAAGAAATTTGGAAGAAAAAGTTTTTCAGAATGCTAAACCCAATGGGACACAAACACAGAGCAAGAAGAAATCTCTCTCAAAGAAATTTTCAGGACTAAACCATTTTCTTCAAAATATAATAGCCTCTTAGTTAAATAGAGGCTATTTTTTTGATCACTAATTTTTTCTTAACTATTAATGTTTTTTAATCTTTCAATAGACTTAATGTATCTTTCGTAACCTGCCGGTATTTTTGGTCCGCTTAGATTCATCTTGGCAGAGGCAGATTTTTCAACAAAAATTTGTTTACCTTCTGTATCTACAAAATAATGAGAGGCAATTGAGAATATTTCATCGTAACTTTTTATGGAAAGCAATTGTTGGCTAAACAGTTGGTCAAAAAAATAAATTAAATCTTGCTTACTTCCTCTCCAAATAATTTTTTTTTGCTTCTTCTCTTTTAACTTTCTGATAGAAGTTGTGTTTTCAATTTTTTCATTTTCTTCGAGGTTATTTTTTTTCATTTGTTCCATAATATTTTCTTGTTTTACTGATTAAAATTTAATCATCCTTCATGTTCCACTTTCAGCTGATAAGAAATATAGTTTAATTCTCCTAAACTTGAGCTCGGAGTTTTATCCGAGATTTCATAATATTTAGTTTATTATTCGTCTCGTTTATTTATCCAATATTCTATTTCAGCATCGATAATTTTTAGAAAATTTTTATATTTAATTACTTCCTCATTTAAATGTCTCTTTAAAATATCATCACTTATATATCTATCGCCGTAAAACGGTAAATTATAATATCCTATAACTTTTTTTAAGAAAGTAGTTAACTCATCGCAACCATCTTCGGCAAAAATATTTTTAACAGCATATTTTCTAAGCGGTTGAAATTTTTTTCTGGTAAAACATTTTATTACTCTGTTTATTTCTATTTTAACTTTATAGAGATAACTGATTTTTTCTTCAGGTTTATTAAAAGTATTAAGAGTAAAAAAAACTTTATGATAATTAAATTTATCTTCAACCATACTATTAAACTTTATAGAATTTACCAATTCAATTATCGATTATTACGGCTAATTGTTTATATAAAATTTTTTTTTTATGAGAAAAATTGATGTGGGAATTATTTCAACTTGTCCTTAGCAGTAGGAAAAACCAAATGGATTTTTGGGGATAGTAATCTCTTATGCTTTAATAGTATAATTTAATAAAGACACAAGAACCACAATAAAAAATTTCATTTTTAATATTGTTTTTGTCTTATGTATATTTCATGCATAAGTTCTATAGACATTTTATATATACAAAAAATAAAACATTGCATTTCTCTTTGGAAAGCCGTTGCAATTTTGGCAAATACTTATAAATCTCCAGTTATAGGTCTTACAACAATTTCTTCGGGAGAAATTTTAGATGAGTTTTTATAAACATCATAAATCATTTCTGCAAGCTCAGTAGGATTCATCATCTTGCTATTATGTTTATTTAAAATAGCGGGGGGCCAAATTTCTGTAGAAGTTGCCCCCGGGAAAACATTTATTACTTTTATATTTTTATCTCTCAACTCTTCTCTAATTACTTTTGAAAATATTTCCAAACCCGCTTTTGATGCAGCGTAAACGGAACTGTTGGTAAAGATAGTTTTTGCAGCAACTGAAAGAATATTAATTATTGTTCCGTTGTTATTCTCAATCATTCTGGGGAGAACTGATTTTATTGTGTAAATTGCCCCTTTTAAATTAGTATCAATGATTTGTTCAATTTCTTCGATGCTATTTTCAACAAATGGCTTAAATGAAGTAATTCCCGCATTATTGATTAAACATTCAATATTATAATCTTTTGCTATTTTTTCAACTAATTCTTTAACTTCGATAAATTTTGCAACATCATTAGAATAAACTGAAAACTCTGCACTACCGTTCAATTCTTTAGAAATTTCTTGAAGCTTATTAAGCCTGCGGGATGTTGCAATTACATTAATATCTTCCTTATTAAATTTCTTAACTAATGCTTTTCCAATTCCCGCACTTGCTCCGGTAATCCAAGTAATATTTTTCATAAAGTTTTAGATCCTTTTATGAGAAATTAAATTTAAAAATTCGCTGCGAGTTCTGGCATCTTCCTTAAAATCACCGACCATTGAACTCGTCATTGTATATGAATTTTGTTTCTCAACACCACGCATTATCATGCACATGTGGTAAGCTTCTGCAACAACACCAACACCTTGCGGCTTTAAATATTCATCAATAGTTTGGGCAATTTGATGTGTCATTCTTTCTTGAACTTGAAGCCTTCTGGCAAAAGCTTCAACAATTCTGGGGATTTTACTTAATCCCACAATTTTACCGTTAGGAATATATGCAACATGCACCTTTCCGTAAAAAGGTAACATATGATGTTCACACAAACTAAAGAAATCAATATCTTTTACAACAACCATTTCGTCATACTCTTCTTCAAAAATAGCTTTGTTCAAAATAGTTTCAATATCCTTTGCGTATCCGGAAGTTAAATATTCATAGGCTTTTGCAACTCTATTTGGAGTTTTAATTAAACCTTCTCTTTCCGGATCTTCTCCCATTTCTTTTAAAATTGTTAAAATGGAATTTTCTACCTTATTTGTATTCAATTAAATTATTCTCCTTTGTATTCTATAAAATTATTTTCCGTTTCGTGAAGTCTTATGGCATAAAGTCTGCCAGACGGAATTTTATTTTTAAGTTGATTCCAAATAGCAATTACAAAATTTTCGGTGGTTGGGTTTATATCTTTCATAAAATCGACATCAAAATTAAGATGCTTGTGATCAACCTTTTTAATTACATTTTCAATTATTATTGTTTTTAGCAATTTTAAATCGATAACATAACCTGTCTTCTTATCAATTTCGCCTGCAACAACTACTTCCAATATGTAATTATGTCCGTGCCCGTTTGGGTTATTACATTTACCAAAAATACTTTTGTTTTCTTCATTGGATAAATTTTCATTGTGCAGTCTGTGCGATGCACTAAAGACTTCCCTTCTTGTTACATAAATCATTCTATATCTCTAAAATATCTTTTGCAACTTGCTCCACATGTCCTTTAACTTTTACCTTGTTGTAGATTTTTTTGATAACACCCTTTTCGTTAATAAGCACGGTTGTTCTTACAACTCCCATATATTTTCTGCCATACATACTTTTTTCTTTCCATACATCATATTTTACGAGTACCTTCTTTTCTTCATCGCTCAAAAGTATAAAAGGAAGTTCATGTTTATCAGCAAATTTTTTATGGCTTTCTACAGAATCAGGACTAACACCAATAACAACGGAATCAATTTTTTTGAAATTTGGCAAAGCATCTCTAAAATCACATGCTTCTGTTGTGCAGCCGGAAGTATTATCTTTCGGGTAGAAATATAAAATTACTTTTTTGCCAAGGAATTCTTTTAACGTTCTTTTATTTCCTTCTCCGTCTTCTAATGTAATTGCCGGAGCTTTTTTGCCAACTTCAATCATATTTTTCTTCCTATCTTAACTGTAACTTGGTGTTCTATTTTTCCTTCGTTTGTAACTCTTCCTCTTTGTTCAACTACTTCAAACCAAGAAACACTCTTCTCTTGATGAGCTTCTTCAATTACATTTTTTACTGCATCTGAAATGCTTTCATAAGATATTCCTACACGATTGATAATTTCAAATGATTTAGCCATTTTATATCCTCTCCTTTTATTTATTTTAATGATTTTTATTTCTTTACAAAAATATAAAAATTATTATGCTATTACATCAATCAATTTATTTTTTTATCTTTAAACTAAACAAAATATAAATTATAATTTTGAAAAACGAAAAAGCTAACGAACAATTCAAAAGGTTTCTTAAACAAGAGCAACACAGAGTTACTCCGGAAAGATTTGAAGTATTAGACTATGCTTTAAGCTACGACGGACATTTTGGTGCGGATGATTTATACATTCTAATGAAAATGAAAAAATCAAACGTTTCCAGAGCAACAATCTATAATACTTTAGAACTACTTGCTAAATGTAAACTCATTGCTAAAAGAAATTTTGGTGATGGGATTACAAGATATGAATCGAGTTTCAACAGAAAAAATCATGATCATTTAATTTGTACAAGTTGTGGTAATATTACTGAATTTAGAAATGATAAAATTCAAAAAATTGTGGAAGATGTCTGCGAAGAACTTGGCTTCGAAAATGTAGGTTACAGTTTTAATATTTTCGGCAAATGTAAAAAAGCATCTGAATGTAAATACTTTAACAGTAATGAAAAATAAGTATAATCAAGAATATCCTTTAGTTTGGAAGAAAAATGATTTTTTCATAAAAATTTATTGTTCTATTCCAGATATTGCTACAGGTATAATTTTAACAACAGATAAATCAACTTTTATTATTGATCCAGGTGATGGGATTTTGCGAGATTTAAATGAAGATTATTCTACAAAAAATATTTTAACTACTTCCGATATTTTTATTTCGCATGGACACCACGATCACGTTGGCGGTGTTTGGTCACTACTTACTTATTTATCCGTTATGAAAAAAAAAACTCCTCTAAATATTTATTACCCCAAAGGCTGTTTGGAAATTGAAAGTATTTATAGAGCTTTTCATAATGTTTATCAGCAAGAATTGAGTTACAAAATCAATATGCATCCCATTGATAATAACCGAAGTTTTTCTGCTAAAAGTATAAAGGTTAAACCATTCAAGGTAAACCACAGAGAACCGGTTGCAAACTCCAATAAATCAATTGAGGTACCTTCGTTAGGATTTAAATTTACGCACAACACTAAATCAATTTGTTATGGCGGTGATACTTCGTATTGTCAAAATTTAGTAAAAATGGTAAAAGGTGCAGATTTGGCAATTATCGAAGCAGGTGCTGAGAATGACGAGGAAAGTGATTTACATTTAACTATTGAGCAAGCTATAGAAATCGGCAAAACTGCTAAGGATTTCTTTCTTGTTCACGTTCCTCAGTAATTTTAGGAAGAACAATCTGCATTTCATCTAATTTTCTTTTTAAGCTATCAGAATAAATTTTATAAGTTTTAAGATTTGTATCTGCAACAGACTCAGATGAGGGAAATTTTTGTGTCATATAATTTACAAGACTTCCATTTTTCCAAAATCTGAAATCTAAATGCGGACCGGTTGATAATCCCGAACTACCAACAAACCCAATAACCTGACCTTGTTTTACTTTCATATTTCTTCTTACTCCTTTTCCGTAACCGGATAAGTGTAAATAAGCTGATCTGTAAACACTATTATGGCGGATTTTCACCATTCTTCCGGCACCTCCTTTTCTTCCTACAAATGTAATAATACCATCACCAACTGCTTGAACCGGAGTTCCTATAGCTGCAGCATAATCAATTCCTCTGTGAGGTCTGTAAACTCTCAAGATTGGATGCAATCTTCTGTTTGAATATTTTGAACTTATTCGGCGATATTTTAAAGGAGCTTTAAGAAATTGTTTTTGTAAACTTGCACCATCTGCATCAAAATAATCATATTCATCATTTTGATTATATAGAAAAGCATAATACGAATTTCCCTTATGAATAAATTTTGCATAAGAAATATTTTCTATACCGATTGGTTTTCCATCTACTAACTGTTCATTATAAACAGCAAAAAATTTATCGCCTCTTTGGATTGTGTAAAAATCAATCTGCCAAGCAAATATTTGTGCCAACTCGCCTGCAAGTATAATTGAAGCATTTTGATCTAAAAGTGTTTTATAAAGTGATGCAACTATCTCACCCGAAATTTCTTTTTCAACCAATGTAACTTCGCGTTTATGTTTTTTTATTATAAAAGAATCTTGTTTTATTACTGTTACATATTGAATTTTATTTATCTCGTAAACAAATCCGGCAAAAGAATTTAATGAATCAAGGTTTTGATAAATCACATATTTATTTTTAGGTCTTATTTTTCTGAAATCAAAAAGAGGTTTTGCTTTATTATAAATTTCAGTAATTTCAAGAAAGGTTAAGCCACTACTGGCAAGAATGTCAGTAAGTGTTTCATTTTTTTTTACTTGTTTTTTTAGAACAAATAGAGAATCAATTACAAATCCATATCTATCGGTTTTAATTTTAACTGCTTCTTTTATTTCATTATCAATTTTTTTTTTATCTGTACACTTAATAAATATTGAAGAAATGAATATTACTGTTAAAAGAAGTTGTTTCGGATATTTCAATTTTTAATTAAGATTTAATTTTTCAATAATATCTACACTTGTAATTCCTTCGGCTTCAGCATTAAAACTTGGAATTATTCTATGACGCAATACAGGAACTAACGCTCGGTTTACATCTGCAATCTCCGGAGTATATCTTCCATCAATAACTGCATAAGTTTTGGCTGCAAGAATTAAATATTGCGATGCTCTTGGTCCCGCTCCCCAACTTACCAATTTCTTGATTTCGATTTCAGCGTTATCTTTATTTACTCTTGTTTTATTAACCATCTCTACAGCGTGTTTAATAACATTTTCTGCAACCGGAACTCTTCTTATCAAAGCTTGAAATATTTTAATTTTCTCCGAATCTATCGTTTTTTGCAGTTCATAACTTTTCGGCGAAGTTGTTCTTTGAATTATCTCAACTTCTTCGTTAAAGTCAGGATAATCTAACCATAAGTTAAACATAAATCTATCTAACTGAGCTTCGGGTAAAGGATAAGTTCCTTCTTGTTCAATTGGATTTTGTGTTGCAAGAACAAAAAAGGGTTCAGGCAAAATATATTTTACACCGGCAGCAGTAACGTTGTGTTCCTGCATAGCTTCTAACAAAGCTGATTGAGTTTTGGGTGGTGTTCTATTTATTTCATCGGCAAGTATAACATTGGCAAAAATAGGACCTTTGATAAATTTAAATTCTCTCTTTTTTGTAGTAAGATCTTCTTCAAGAATTTCTGTTCCGGTAATATCACTCGGCATCAAATCGGGTGTAAATTGAATTCTGTTGAACTTTAAATCCAAAACTTCAGCAAGAGTTCTGATTAGTAGAGTTTTAGCAAGACCGGGAACACCAACTAAAAGACAATGACCATTTGCCAACATAGCAGTTAACAAGTTATCAATAATTGAAGTTTGACCGATTATAACTTTAGATATTTCTGTTTTAATTTCTTTAATTTTCTGCTGAAGTTCACTTACCAATTCAACATCGTTATTACGAAGGTCGGATGTATTCAAAATAATTACCTATATTCTAATATCCCAATAAATATTATCCTTTATATCTTTAAGCCAGCTCTTTATTTTATCTTGTTTCTTTTTAATTACGGCTATTTTTTTTATTTCATCATAATCTTTCTCCAGATCAGGCTTATGTTCGGGAATACGTTCAATAAGTTTCAAAATATGAAAACCATATTCTCCGGGTCCTACATCTAATCTTTTAGGGAAACCGATTTCGCCGTCTTTCAATTTATAAACTTGATCTAATAATTGTTTATCTAATTGTCCTACTTCGAAAGTTCCAAGGACACCATCAAATTTAGCAGTTTGTTTATCATCACTATATTTCCTAGCATAATAAGAAAATGTATTTTTTTTCGATAAAATACTATCTCGAATATTTGATAATTGTTGAATTGCTTTCAGATCGGCTTCATCATCACTTTTAGGTTTTATTAAAATGTGCCTTGCATTAATTGTTTCACCTTTTCTTTTAACAAGTTGAATAATATGAAAACCAACGGGCGATTCAACAATATCCGATAATTCGCCCTCATCAAGTTTGAATGCAGCGGACTCAAATTCAGGATAAAATACGCCACGTTTCACAAATCCAAGATCGCCTCCCGAATTTTTGCTACCAGGATCGTCAGAATTTTTTTTTGCAAGCTCTGCGAAATCAGCTCCTTTTTTAATTGAATCTAACAACGATTTGGCAAAGTCTTTTGCTTTCTTTTTAAGTTTTTTCCCGGCTTTTGGATTTACAAAAACATGGGCAAGTTTATACTTTTCCGCTATCATTCCCAGAGAATCTTCATACTCTTCAAAAAATTCTTTTACTTCTCTGCGTGTTACATCAATTTGACCGAATTTTTGATTCTTTAACATTTCTGCCATCAGATTTTTTCTAGTATCGTCTCTCATTTCTCGGCGGATTTTTTCGGTACTCATTCCATAGGCTTTTTCTAATCTTTCTTTGCTTCCGTATTGTTGTGTGTAATAACTAATAAGCTGATCCAACTGTCTATCAACATCACCATCGGAAACAACTATTGAATCTAACTTTGCTTGAGCGTATAAAAGTTTTTCTTCAATTAATTTATTTAAGAGTTCTTTTCTTAATTTATCATCTTTGGGATTTAACTGTCTTTGGGCTGCAAACATTGCCGCTTGAAAATCCAGTTCGGATTGCAAAATAATTTCATCATCAACAACAGCAACAATTTTATCAATTGTTTTTTGAGCAAAAACGTTGAGGGAGTTAATTAGCAAAACTGCTAGTAATAATTTTTTCATTTATATTCCTAATATATCTTTATTTTTTTAACCGCATACAAGCTATCAAGATAATTTTTAACAATCTCTTTTTGTTGCGTCCCAATATAATTTTCTTTTATTTTTTTTTGGATATATTCAAATTTTGGGATTTGGTTTTTATCAATTTTTTCAATCAATTGAACAATTATAAAATGGTTAAGTTCCGTTTTTACAATCAGACTTATTTCATTGTCATACAATCTTCTTATTACCCTTACCAATTTAGGCGATTGGATATTATAAAAATGAAACAATCTATTTTGTGAATTATCAATAACAAATTCACTATTATTAACATTAGTCAATGCCGAATCCCAACCGGAGCTTAGAGCAATATTTCTGAAATTTATTGCAGTTTCTTCATTACTAAATGATATGTAATTCAGAATATATGCGTCATTATTTAACGAATAATCTTCTTTATTTTTTTGAAAATAAAGTTTTAATATGTTATCGGAGCAATTAATTTTTTTAGAGCTAAGGTATTCATTTAATGCTAATGCAGCAGCTATTTGCCTTTTAGTATTTTCCAGAATTTTATCAATGTTATTTTTTTCAAGAAGCTTTTTTTCAATTGAAACTTGATATAAAACTTCGTTTTCGATCCAATTTCGGACAAACTCTTCTTTAAATTTAGTATCATCACCTTTTCTTTCATCCAGATAATTGTTTACATCTGTAAGAGTAAGTTTGGCAGTTCCAACTTCCGCAATTATTTCATCGTTAAACTGTTCTTCATCATTACATCCTGATAAAAAGAAAAGAAATAAAATAAATATAAACTCTATGTTAATCTTTTTTGAATACGTTTTTTAATTCCTCATAATAAAATTTAGGTTTGTATAATTTCTTTAGTTTATCAATATAAGCATTTTCTAAGTTTGCACTTTCAATATCTTGATAAGCACTTGTAACTTCGGCTTTAGCTTCTTCAAAAGTTTTTACTCTGGCGAGATCTTTTTCAATTAATTTTACTATGCTGTAAGCGTTCCCTAATTTAACTACTTCAGAAATATCACCTTCATTTTTAAGTGCAAAAGCAGTTTTAGAAATAATATTTTTATCTGCTTCAATGAACTCACCATCAGTCTGCGAAAGTGGCTTTTCATTATACTTTAAATACAAAGTATCAAAATCTTTACCATTTAATATTTCAGCATAAACATAATTTGCAACTGAATCGTTTGTAGTAAATATTTCCTTATATTTTACACGATTAGGCAGAACATAACTATCTTTTGTATCCAGATAGTAGTCATAAATTGATGCACTATCGAGTTTAATTTTATTCCAAACTTCATCTTCTTGAAGCTTAAAAATGAATATACCGTTTTTGTATTCATCCATTAACGAAGCAAATTTGGGATCTGTTTTAACTAAAGATTTAGATTTAGCTTCAAGAATTTTCGTATCAGCATAATTTTTGAGAATATTTTCGAATGTGGTCTTATTTAGTTCTTTTCCAAGATTTTTAGGATTCTTTAACGAAAACGAAATTAAACTATCCACAATAAATTCTTGCTTATCAATTGTAAATAGAGCTTTATTACCGTAATTTTTATGGAAATCGTTTTTCCAGTAATCGTTAGTTAATTTAATTTCGGGCAGATTGGAAATTACTTCTTGTTCTGCATCATCAAGCAAAATATAATTTACTTCTTTGCCGTATTCTTTAAGGAGTTTATCATAATCCATCTGCTTTCTACTCTTTTCGTATAAATTACGTAAGTTGGCTTTTGCCTCTTCATATGGAGCAGTTTCTTTTATATCATTCAGTTTGATGATATGATAACCAAATTGAGTTTCTACAATATCAGATATTTCTCCTTTTTTGAGATTAAAAGCAGCTTTATCAAAAGGCTGAACCATTTGTCTCCTTCTAAAGTATCCTAAATTACCACCGTTTTCAGCAGAACCCGGATCAGCAGAATATTTTTTTGCCATATCTTCAAAATCAGCTCCATTTTTTATTTTTACTAATAATTCTTCCGCAAAAGTCTTAGGATCAGTTGAATCAACTTTTTCATTTTTTCTTATAAGAATATGGCTTGCAGAGATCATAGGTTTTCTTTTTTGTCTTTCGGCAACCTTTATTATATGAAAACCGTAATCTCGTTTTAATGGCTTGGAGTTTATTGCTCCCACTTTAGTTTCGTAAGCAAGGTCTTCGAACTCCGGTAAAATTTCGCCGGCAGTTAAATAATAAATATCTCCACCTTTATCTTTCGAAAAATTATCATCAGAATACTTCTTTGCCATATCTTCAAAAGAGGCACCGTTTTTTATGCTATCAATAATAGCAAGTGCTTTTTTTTCGGCTTCCTCAGCAGAAATAGAATCGGTTCTTATTAAAATATGACTTACCCGCAATTCATCTTTTTGTCTATCATAAATTCTTTTTACACCTTTATTATAAAGGTCTTTTTCCAGTAAGTATGAAGTTCCAATAGATTTCTCATAATTATTAAGTTCGCTCAATAATTTTTCGTCATTCTCTAAATTTCTAATTTTTGCATCTCTCAATTTCATCTTAAAATTGACAAATAAATCTAAAAACTTTTTATAGCTTTCTAAGGAATCTTTTTTGGCTTGCTCAACACCCCCCGCGTTCTTAACATAAGCTTGCTCAAATTCGTCCATTAAAATATCATTCTTTCCGTATTCTGCAACAACTATTTCGGATTGTTTAGGTGAACATGAAATCAAGATAAGTGTGATGAAAGGTAAAAATTTAATTAATAAATCTTTTAACATTAATATTACTCCAATAAATTATTTATTTAGCCTTAAATTTTAGTCAAAGTAAGTCTTAAAATCAAGCAAGAAGAAAGAATTGTGAAATTGATAAAAAGATATATCTCTTAGATACTACAGTAATCTCACTTTGTATAGAAGTCTTTGACTGGGCAAAATATCGTAAACAAAAAGGAACAATAAAACTCCATACTCTACTTCCATTTCAAATAAATGGCATGCTTAGTTTAATTAATGAGTTTTAATCCATCAAATATAAATTTCGTTATCTTCCCTCTTTTTCTAACTCTAGCCAACGCTCGTAAGAAATCACTCCATTTTTAGGTTTAGATTCACCATCTAAAATTCCAATAAATTTAAGCGAGTCCGTCTGGATCTTCAAAATATATAGAAATAGCAGGCATCCAAGCAAGAACCATTGGTCTTTCAGTTCCATCTTTTAGAAAATTCCAACATTTAATATTTCTATTTTTTAAGTATTCAACTTAATTCATTTAATACCCATTCAGGTTCACATTCAAAAGCAAAATGTCTAATACCAATTTGTTCTTTTGGTTTTTCCCATAATCCTAACATAAAATTTTTAGGCTTACCTATCCAAAAGAAAGCAACTCGTCTATCTTCTTCTTAGTAACATTTTTTCAAACCTAAAGTATTTTTGTAAAAGTCGATTGATCTTTCAAGGTTTTCAATATAAAGTTGAGTTTCGTAAAGTCCTTTTATCATATTCTTCTAAAATTAATTTAAGATTTATTAAACAAAAAAAAAGATGAAAGATTATTATAACCTTCCATCTCTTTTTTATAATAATCTCTTATTATTTGAAATCGGCTTCTGTTACATTTTTATTTACTTCAATATTAGAAAACTCCATTTCAAGATTTTGACCTTGAGCTAATGTTTTCATTTTGGAAGGAAATTTCATTCCGTCAACTTCAACATAATTCAAGATAGTCATTTCGGCTTGTTGTGTTATACTTTTATAAAGCAAACCGGTTTCTTTATTGAAATAAGATTTATTTCCATTTTCAGCAAGCACATAATATTTTACTCCATCAATATCAGTTTCTTCTACTGATGTATATTTTGAAGCATCAAAACCGAAAGCTTCTATTATTTTACTTTCTTTAAATTGAGCAATAGCTTGCGGAGGCAGAGGAGTTTTATTTCCCCCTTGCATCATATAACCTTGTTCTCCGTCAAATACTTGTATCATTTTTTGTCCCATCATATCTTGTTCTTGACGGAACTTATTAGGTGCCATTTTTTTCATAGTACCTTT
>PDWI01007823.1_pt1 | contig 15668 bp, 12 predicted proteins | sample 1430891 | NCBI WGS metagenome assembly PDWI01 (sample SAMN01162508, study PRJNA174530) | Oral metagenome, whole genome shotgun sequencing project. | biome: Marine environment; feature: Marine mammal; material: Swab sample of the gingival sulcus; isolation source: swab sample of gingival sulcus... | reverse complement strand
TATCCTAAAGGCTATATAGTGGTTCAAAAACTGCTCTGCATAGTGCAAAAGTCCTCTAAGCACTGCGCAAGCTATAAGCAAGATAACTATAGTCTCTAAACCAAGGATTCCAAAAGGAATCTCAGACTTATAGACAGCAAGTGATGGAACTAAGTTTATTACTCCATAAGCACCTAGTATACCTAGTAAGAAGGCAGTCAAAAATCCTAGAACTCCGAGTATAATAGCTCCTATCATCTGCTTTATAAGGGGCTTCACATACTTAATCATTTTAAAATATACCATTATCTCGCCTCCCCATTAAATCTGTATTTTTCTAGTTCCTCTTGTTGTGAATACAATTCATAATAGAGTCCTTTTCTAGCTATCAGCTCATCATGTGAGCCCTGGTCCACTATATGACCAGCTTTCATAACATAGATAGCCTTGGAATAGTCGATATTCTTAAGTCTATGTGAAATATATATCACAGTCTTGTCCTTAGCTATTTCCTCTATTACTTTTAAGATGATTTCTTCACTCTCCACATCTATATTAGAAGTCGCCTCATCAAATATGTATACAGGACTATCATGCAATATCGATCTAGCTAGGCAAATCCTTTGTCCCTGTCCACCAGATACATTTGAGCCCCCACTTAGAAGTTCTGTATCCAAGCCCTCTGGAAGCTCTTCTAAGATGTTTACCTTTTTAAGCGCTTCTAAGAGCATCTCATCTGTCGCAGCAGAATTTCCTATTAAAAGGTTATCCCTAACTGTTCCTTTAAATATGTAAGCATTGTGGGTCACCTTGGTTATAAACTTAGGAATCTCATCTCTTTTTACCTTAGCCATATCGACCTTTTTACCATCTTTTTCAAAGTATACCTGACCCTCTGCTACCACTATTTCACCAGCTAAAATATTGGAAATCGTGGACTTTCCACAACCACTAGGCCCTACTATGGCTATGTGTCCACCATCCTTGATATCCATCTGAATGTCCTTAAGTGAGAAGCCACCATCCTTATATGTGTAATTTAGGCCTGAAACCTCGATACCACTACCTTCAGCTATTTCTTCATCGCCACCCTTTTCATCTGCTACATTCAAGAACGCAGTGATTTTTTCAGAGGCTGTAACCCCTGTCATGGCTATATGGAAGAAGGCTGTTAGCTGCTTCATAGGGACGAAAAACTCCCCAGCTATAAGTATTACCAGCACTGTTCCAAAGAGGCTTAGGTCCCCACTTGCATACCTTCTAAGTACCATGATGATACCAGCAGTCGCTCCACCATAGGCTATCCAGTCGATAATCGCTATGGAATTCAACTGCATGGCAAGTAGCTTCATAGTATACTTCCTGAAGCTCTCTGTCTTATCTGCTAGGATTTCTCCCTTTTTCTCATCATATGAAAATATCTTGAGTGTAGTCATACCCTGTAAGCTATCAAGAAACTCTTTTCCCACGCCTGCATAAGAATTCCAATAATTCCTCTGCACCTTCCTTACCATCTTAAGTAAGGCAGTCAGGAATATAGGTATGGCTAATGTTGTTAGAAGTAGCACCAAGGCTATTTCCCAAGAAAAATATACTACCAAAGCAAATAGGGTAATCGATGAAAGCAAGCAGTAAAATAACTGCGGAAGATACTTACCATAATAGTTCTCCAGTTGCTCTATCCCCTCGCCTGCTAGCTGTAGCATCTCAGAAGTCGCTATATCCTCCTTATAAGCCATACCTCGTCTCGTAATCTTGCTTATAATCTGCTCTCTAAGATTTAGCTTAACCTCGCCTACTATCTTAGAATTAGCGGTATTAACTTCCTTTATAAAGAAGTGTCTAAGCACTATGGTCGCTAGAAACAAGCCAGCTAATTTCATCATGTAAATCTTATCTAAGGAGTTTACATCCCCCTCGATAAGCATCGTTAAAATTATGACAAATATTACTGTTGTCATAATATTATTGGCTAGTTTTAGCCAGCCATAAAAGACGCTTTCACCTATGTATTTCTTAGTTTTTCCAAGAAAACTATTCAAACTTTTGTCTATCATATTAATTTCCTTTATATAAAATGTTTACACTACAAATTTAGCACAATTAATTGCACACTCTCTATACTATAATGCTTATTAAATTATTTTACAAGGAAATTTATGTTTTTTTTCTAAACAAGGGCAATAAATACAAGCACTACCTTAACTCAATGAACTCATCTTTTAGCTTCTGTCTCATATAGTCCTGACTCTTATCCTTATACATCTTTCTATCAACTTTTTCAATAAGTTCTTCTAATTCAAATCCGTCTCTAGGATTAACCACCTCATAACCAATGGCATAACTAAGTGGCAGTTTAATATTATTTAGTCTAAAATAATCACTCTCTCTTTTTAAATGCTTAACTATGCTCTCCCCTATATCATCTCCAACATTATAAATAAGCAAGATAAACTCATCTCCGCCGAACCTATAACCCTTAGCAGTATTATAAATATCCGCCGCATTATTTATTATCCTACCGGCACTTCTAAGGAGCTCATCTCCTACATCGTGACCATAGTGATCATTTATAAGTTTAAGCGCATTTAAGTCTATTAACATGAATAATACACTATCTATACTGTCAGCGTTCTCCTTGATATATTTTATATCCCTATTAAAAGCATGCCTTGTACCTAATCCTGTCAATCCATCAGTAAATGCTATCTTCTCATAATATTTAAGTTTTTCACTCTCATTATAATCATCCTTATACCTTATAAGAGCTAATAAAAACTGTAGCGTTAAGAAGAATAAAAATCCTAAAATGACAAATATATTAATTCTAATATCATTCTGTAATTTAAAGACCAAAATCCCACTTGTAACGGTTACTATCAAAGGTAGTATTGATATTATGAGAATAATTTTTCTTCTATACCTAAAGCTATCTATACTAAAAATAATAAGTAGTAAAACAACAGTGCTTAGGACTAAAGAAATATTGGTAAGAGTTTGCATTTCTATAAATTCTAGACCACCAAAAATGGTACTAATAAGCTGGGAAAGGGCATTTATCATCAAGACAATTATCAACCAATGAAATACATTTATCTTCCATTTTTTGACATCACTACCTTCCAACTCATTTGCTACTATAAGTATTATAGAAGCAGGAAGCAACAATAAACAAGTATAATCCAAATAATACATGAAATTAGGATTATCGACAATCAACTGTATATACCAGTTCCTTACAATACTATATACACCTGCAAGTAAGGAAAACGTTCCTATGTAAACTATATTAGCTAATGGTAGCCTTAGAGTTGCGAGTACAATAACCAATATAAATAGTAGCACACTAACAGAAATCATGAAAATAGCGCCATATATATCATACTTTCCTTCATTAAAGTTTCTTTTTAAAATAGCACTCCTATTACCCCAAGTAATAGGTGGAATTTGCAGTAAAAAATCCCCCTTAATCATAGGCATAAATCTTATATCAAGCTTACGATTTAAATACTCATCTGGTACCTTAAAAAGCTCCAAGGACCTAGCCCCACCCTTTCTTATCTCATCATAGTTATTAGAATTAGTAAATAAAACCTCACCATCACAGCTTATTTCATAATATAAATTTATAGTATTTACATTTACAAATACACTTGCTTCTCTTTTTATAGGCTTTAGATAAAATGAGTATTCATACCAATCTTGTATTTCAACACTAGAAGGAAGGTCTAAATTTCTAATCTTTCCATCTGAAGAGCGAACTACCACAGACTTATCTATAGTATAGTAGTCAGGTTTACCCTTCTTACCCTTATCCGGTCCATTCATTCCTACTATAATAAGAATTATAAATATGATTAAAGCTATACTTGCATTAAATATATATTCAATTTTTAACTTGCTTTTATCCTTATTAGCAATTTTCATATAGCCTTATACCTAAGCCTTTCTCAAATTCTTTTCATAATACATCTTATCATCTACTCTTCTCATCAAAGTTTTTAAATCAAACTTATTATCCAAATCTACTAATTCGTAACCCAGTGCAAAGCTTAAGCAATCTTCCTTTGTATTACTATAATACTCTCCCTCCGTCCTTAAGCTCTCTATTATTTTCTCAGCTGTTTCACTATCTATGTTATAGGAAACAAGCGCAAACTCATCTCCACCTATCCTGTACGTCTCCGTCTTTTTATTCTTAGTTCTAATATTATCAAGAACCTCAGACATAGCCATTATTACCTTGTCTCCCCTATGATGTCCATAATAATCATTAATATATTTCAAGGAATTTATATCCATAATGCAAAAGAGCATATTTTTATATCTACGACTCTTAATCACAGAATTCATCCTAGTATCAAAGGCATATCTACTACCTAAATTTGTTAAATTATCTAGCATGCTCCTCTCTTTTAATAACATAGTTTTCATAAAATTACTATAATCATCCACATACCTCTTAAGTGCCATGGTAAACTGAATACTCAAAAATATAATCAAACCTATAAAGATAAGTAGCATAAAATTAAAATCAGGAAAGAGCATATACACTACAATTGAACCAGAGAAAGTAGAAGCTAGAATTAAAATAGATATATAAAACATCTTATCTTCTTTATTCTTTATATTTTTTATAGAAACATTTTGGTCAAAGAATAAACTTGTAAAAATTACGGCAAGTTGCACAAATATCATAAACATAGTAAATTCTCTGAATTTAATAAATTCGCTTACACCGCTTATAGTAAGTATAGCTTGTAGGCTTATATTTATACCCATAAAGTAAAAGATAAACTTATATACTTTTTGCCAAAAGCCACTCATCTTTTTTGTCATTATAAACATAATAGGTATACACAGCGATGAGGCTGAAATGTATTCTAAAAAATATATAATAAACTTATTGCTTAAAATAATATAAACAATACCTGTCTGCATAAAAACATATATACTAAGTAAGATGGCAAAAACACCTATACTAAAGAAATCATTTTTCTCAAAGTTTAAGAAGAAATACACTATACCTATGAGAGTCATAACAAAACCTAATAAAAATACCAAAGCAGAAAAAATCAAATCATATATATCTTTTTTTAATATATGCATAATAATATCTGACTCACTGCCCAAATAAATCTCTGGTCTAAGAGTATTTATTTTTTTAGTGGTATTAGGTATAAAGCTAAGGTGTGCCGTCTTTCCCATATGCCTATCCTTCATTCTTAAACCATCAAAAGATGTGGCTCCACTCTTTATAATATTTCCCTCTTCAAAGCTTCTTTCAAATAAGCGCTCATTTCCCACATCCACAGTAAAATCATAATAAGACGAAAGCACTGTAATCCAAAGTGAATCTCCACTCTCCATTTCTTCTAATTTCAAATAAATCTCAAAACCCTTATCATTTTTTAAGTATATGACATTTCCTTCTTCTATAACATCATTTAAAACATTAAGAATAATTTTATCATTTTTTAATATATCATTATCAATCTTGTCTAATTTTTTACCTTCGTTTGCTCCAAATACAAGAGAAAATATAAGCAAAAAAACTATGGCCGTAATAACTACTGACACAAATACATTTACTAGTATATTATCATTTTCGTATACATCCATGTAAATTCTCCAATACTACTCCCTATCAATGTATAAAGTACAATATATTAATCGGCATTTTTCTTGATTTTATAAATAAAGATAAAACAAAAAATTTCCTAAGCTGTAGTAGCCTCTTTACTATCAAGCTTAAGTTTATAAATAAATACAAAAATCCCAGATATACTTCACTTTTTTCTAAAATACATTTAATCGTGCACGTCTTTTGCCGATAAAAAAAGCGAGGGAATGGAACAAAGCATACCAATAGATTGGAGAAAAACATGAGCAATAAAAAATACAATTTAAATGCAGAAGAAGTAAAGGACATGGCTCTGGCAGAAAACAGAAAACTAAAAAAACAACTAGCTAGACAAACACAAAACTTAGAAGTTTTAAAATCAGTATACTACGATAAATCCATGGATTTAGAAAAATTAAATGACGTAGTAGTAGGATGTACAGGATGTCTTTATTCTATCTTATTTTGCGAAAATGAAACCATATCAAACATACCAGATAGCAAGGACATTAAAAAGACTATTCTAGCTAAGAAGACCTATATATTAGAACATGACGACCTCTTTGTAGATGATAGCTTGGATAAGGACTTCACAATAGTTATGTGCCCTATAACAAGACCAGAGCTATTAGACACATCTGATATGAACATACAAAACATCATACTCTTATATCCTACTGAGATGTTCACAGATGAAATTTTGGAACTCATAAAATCATTTATGACCGTTACAGAAGTGCTTATTAACATGGTGCTCACTAGAAATATGATGTTCACACTAGCTGAAAGGGATACCCTTACAGGTGCATATAATAGAGATATGTGGGTTAAAAAACTAAAATCTATGAAGACTAGCAAGTCTAAGCAGTTCGTCCTTTCCATAGATGTAGACTCATTTAAAAAACTAAATGACACCTATGGATATAAAAAAGGTGATGAACTCCTCAAGTTCATAGCTTACTGGTTAGGCAACCTATTCGAAGGAAAGGGTGATGTATTTAGACTAGGTAGCAATGAATTTACAGTAGCAGGAAGCTTCGATAAAAAAGATGAAAAAGAAATACTTGAACTAATCACATCCCTACCTGATAAATACAGCTCATCAGTCAAAAAGGCACTGGGTATAGAATCAAGTATAACAGTCGGAGCCATAAGCATGGATAAACTTCCTAAACACGATATCCAAGCTACCCTATACGACCTAGTAGATGAGTCCAAAAACTCAGCTGAAAATAAAGTAGCCTATAAAAAAATCTAATTTTTCCAAATAAAAATACAAGCACTTCTTAAACTGAGGTGCTTGTTTTTTGTGCATAATAAAAACAGGAAACTATGCCATGCATAAATTCCTGTTATAATCTTATATTTCTAACATTTTAGTAATTTCTTCGTTGATAATCATCGCTACATTGTATGATGATTTTTCTTCAATACAGTTCTTGAGTATACTTCGCCATCGTTTTACATCAGTCTTGTGTATATACCACCAAGCATTCTTATATCTCTCATCTACTATCAACTGGTCCGTTCCCATACCTAATAGTAGTGGGAAGTTCTTTATATCCTTGGTAATATCACCCATTATAGATACAAACAATCCTTCCTCATGGGCACTTTGAATGGTATCAAAGACAAACTTAATTACAGATGGACATAGAACATCATAGTCTAGGTTGGCGTACTCATTGGACTTATCTATACCCTTTAAAAACTCTGTAATCCTGGTAGAATTGATAATGACAAAGGCTATGTCATCTGAAAAAGTCCTAAGCAAAATAGCTGATGAAGGATTGTCTATCTCCACACCTATTTTAATAGCCTTATCATCATCTACTCCAGCTAGCATCTTAGCCTCTTCAACTACCACCTTTATCTCTATAACCTGGTTATAGTTACTTATATTAGAGAAGGCTATATAAGGGGTATTTTCACCACTTGCCTTGATTATAGCAGCTATTTGCTCTACCATTATCTTCCTATGATTTAATAGCCACTTACTCCCTCTCAGACCCATCAAAGGATTTCTTTCTCTTATCCTATAGGCAAAAGGTATATCGTGCTCACTATTTATGCTCAAGACCCTAAAAATAACATCACTTAATATACTAGAACTAGCATATACTTTCTCATACTCATCTACCAAGTCATCGAACTTCGGCACTATATTCTTACCTATGTAACTGAATTCAGTCTTAACCAAACCTATTTTCAAATCACCATTATTATTGAGCTCATTCACATTTAAGATAGATGAAACCAGCCTGTTATCATTATCTTCTAGTATCTTAGTCAAAAACTCCTCTGTCTCATTTTCACTGCTTGCAAACTGAATCATCTTCTCGTATATTTTAAGTTCTTCCATACTAGGTTCCAAGACTATATTACCCAAGCCAGTACAGTCTAATATCAACTTTTCTCCTGACTTGATTCGCCTACTAGCATCCTTTACACCCACTATCACTGGTATCTTCAAGGTCTCACCCAATATCTTTGCATAGGCATACTTATTGCTATCCTCTAATATAATACCCTCTAGGTTTTTATTAGCTAGTTTTAAATAGTCATTTTTAGACATAGTTTTGGAGACCAAAATACAACCATCTGCTAAATCATCTAGGTTGTTGGTATCAAAATCCATGATTTCTAAAATAAGCATTCTAATAATATACTGTATAGAATCTGACTTACGCTTTAAGAATAAATCATCGACAGTAGAATACATTTTCACATATTTTTTTCTTATCTTATTTAATATGAATTCTGCATTTGCACCCTGTTCTTCTATATCCTTCTTGACCTGTCCTACTAAAATAGAACTATTTAAAGTCTTTAGATAGTTAGTATATATGGCCGCTTCTTCTTCACCTAATAGCCTAAGTGTTTTTTGGTGAATTTCCTCTAAACGTTTACAGACCAAATCCCTCGCCTTATCTACCTTCTGAATCTCAGCCTCAACATTTTCTATATTTCTATACTCAATTTTGACATTATTTATTTCTTTTACAAAGGTTTTATTGATTGCGAGTCCTTTATTTATAACTATACCTTCAAACATATAAAATATCTCCTATAACTAAGGGTGTGTTATCCGTGTTTTAAGAAAATAAAACACAAATAAAAATAACCTAATTATTATTTCGTAACGAATGAAATAAAAATTAAGTTATTTAGCAATTTTTATTAAAATAATTATATTTATTACCTAACTAAGTTTTCTAGGTACTGGATAAGAACTGCGAAAACAACGAAGGCTACAGCAACATAAACTGTGTACTTCTGTAACTTACCATCCATGGACTGCGCCTTAGTCTTGCTCCAGTAAGTATCACCCATACCTCCTATAGCGCCTGAAAGTCCAGCTGAACGTCCTTTTTGAAATAATACTATAACTATAAGTGAAATACAAATAGCGAAGTATAATATTTTTAGAACTACTATCAATGTCTCCAAAAAAACACCTCCCAATCATCTTGTGTTTTGGTATCTTCGACCAATCCCAACCATTATAACATATTAAAAAACCATACACAAGTGCTTTATTCTAAAAAGCACCTGTGTTTTGTCTTAATCAACTTAATTAAACTAGCTTCTCCAAGCTTTCCTTCACGCTAGCTAGCATATTTTCATACTTCTCTAGCTTCTCACGCTCTTCGTTTACTACCTTTTCAGGAGCCTTACTTACGAAGCTCTCATTGGAAAGTTTGCCAGAGGCACGTTTAATCTCACCCTCTAGCTTCTTAATCTCACCCTTAAGTCTAGCTATCTCTTCTTCCCTATCTATAATCTCTTCCATAGGTATGTTTATAAGTCCATTTTCTATGGCTATAGATAGGTATTCCCTGTCATCCGCCTTGTCAAGTATGGCGAAATCAGTAGTATTAGAAAGCATCTTGAAGTATTCACTACCCTTTTCAAAGATGGCCTTCAAATCTTTGTTTTCAGTGACTAGAACTGCTGTAGTCTTCTTGAAAGGACTACCAGCCTCAGCCTTTAGCACCCTTATCTGCTTAACCGCAGCCTTAATGCGTTCTATATCATCCTCTTCTTTTTCAAAAACAAGGCTTTCATCATACTTAGGCCACTCGCTTACGATAAGCATATTATCTTCGAATCCAAAGGTAGCAAAAATCTCCTCTGTAATAAAAGGCATAAATGGATGAAGCAGCTTAAGTCCAGTCTTAAGCACATGGGTAAGGGTATACATAGCAGCATCTCTAGTCTCATCATCTTCATTGTATAGACGAACCTTAGCCATCTCTATATACCATCCACAGAATTCTTCCCAAATAAAGCCCTCTAGGTTGGCTACGCAGATACCGAAGTCATACCTATCCATATGTTCTGTTACATTTTTCACAAGCGAATTCATCTTAGAAAGTATCCACTTATCAGCCATAGTCAAGTCTTTTCCGCTGTAAGTTTCACCCTCTTTTATATTCATCAAGATAAATCTTGAAGCATTCCAAAGCTTATTGGCGAAATTTCTAGCTGCCTCAGTCTTTTCGAAATAGTATCTTATATCAGTTCCCTGAGCATTACCTATGATAAGCGAGAACCTAAGCGCATCTGCTCCATACTTATCTATCTCTTCTAGTGGGTCTATACCATTCCCTAGAGACTTACTCATCTTCCTACCCTGTGAGTCTCTTACTAGCCCGTGGATAACCACATCCTTAAATGGTAGCTCACCAGTAAACTCCAGGGCTGAAAATACCATCCTTATTACCCAGAAGAATATGATATCATATCCAGTAACTAAGGTATTAGTAGGATAGAAATACTTAAGCTCCTCCGTATTCTCTGGCCATCCTAGAGTAGAGAAAGGCCATAGAGCTGATGAGAACCAAGTATCAAGTGAATCCTCGTCTTGTTTTAGATGAGTGCATCCACACTTATCACACTTCTCAGGCATTTCCTTAGCCACCATGATATTATCACATTCATTACAGTAATACGCAGGTATCCTGTGCCCCCACCAAAGCTGTCTAGAAATACACCAGTCTCTTATATTCTCTAACCAGTGTAAGTAGGTCTTAGAAAATCTATCAGGGTGGAATTTAAGTTCGCCAGACTTTACTTTTTCTATAGCTGGCTTGGCAAGCTCTTGCATACTTACAAACCACTGAGTCTTTATCATAGGCTCTATAGTACAGTGGCACCTATCGTGTGTACCTACATTGTGAGCGTGGTCAGTAATCTTTACAAGGGCACCTATTTCTTCTAGCTCTTTAACAAGCGCCTTCCTGCACTCATACCTATCCATACCCTCATACTTGCCACCATTGTGGTTTATCTTACCGTCATCAGTAAGTACATTCATCTGCTCTAAGTCATGTCTAAGTCCTATTTCAAAGTCATTAGGGTCATGGGCCGGTGTAATCTTAACGCAACCAGTTCCAAACTCCATATCTACATAGGCATCTGCCACGACTTCTATCTCACGACCTACTATAGGTATGATGACCTTCTTACCCACTAGGTCTGCATATCTCTCATCATCTGGATGGACAGCTATAGCCATATCACCAAGCATGGTCTCTGGTCTAGTAGTAGCTATCTCTACGTATCCGTCACCGTCGCATCTCTCATATCTGATATGCCACATATGTCCTGCTTGATCCTCATACTCTACCTCAGCCTCTGAAATAGTAGTCTGGCAAGTAGGACACCAGTTTATAAGCTTAGCACCCCTATAGATAAGACCCTTTTCATAGTATCTCATAAAGGTTTCAAGAACAGCCTCAGAAAGCCCCTCATCTAGGGTAAAACGCTCTCTATCCCAGTCACATGAAGAACCTAATTTTTTAAGCTGGTTTATGATGGTTCCTCCATACTGTTCCTTCCATTCCCAAGCCTTTTCCATAAAACCATCACGACCTAGGTCGTCTTTGGAAATGCCCTGTTCTGCTAACATCTTTACTATCTTTACCTCTGTAGCAATAGCTGCGTGGTCAGTACCAGGCTGCCAAAGAGTGCTAAAGCCACTCATCCTCTTATATCTAATCAAAATATCTTGTAAGGTATTATCTAGGGCATGACCCATGTGTAGCTGACCTGTGATATTTGGAGGTGGTATTACCACACAAAACGGCTCCTTATCAGGGTCTACTACACCCTTGAAACTACCGCTATCCTGCCATCTTTTATACTGTTTATCCTCTATATCCTTCGGATTATACCTAGTATCCATTTCTTTGTTCATAAAACCTTCTCCTCTTTATTTTAATATCCTATAATTCTAAAGACCAGTGCTAAAAATAATAAAAACATACCTGCTGTTTTTACTAATCCTGCGCCACTTTTTATTAGTTCGAAGTATTCCCTTCCATCACTACCCTTTAGGTCTATATCTTTTTTACCCCTATTTTTAAGTCCCATTCCTACAAACAATAATATAAGACCTATAACTAGGAACATAATACTTATCATAATATTTTCCTCATATAACCATCATATACTATTATATAGCTCCGTACCCCAGCTAAGAGAAACCATGTATAGTTTAAATATCTCTTCCATCTCTTTATCACTAAAATAAGGGTACCTCGCGTCTCTAGCTATATCACCTGCTTCATAGTCTAAAAGGAAGTCTAAGACCCCACTTAAGAGGCTACCATCCTTTCTAAGCAAGGCATTTTTCAAATCACTTGAGAATGGTAGATCGTCCAATACATCTTCCATATTCTTATCCATAAAGGCATCAATAGTAGAAAAAAGACCTAACATAAATGCCTCAGAAGCAGAGACATAAAAAAACTTCTTCCGACTCAAAAGCTCAGCGAATCTTCCTCTAATAAGAGAAAGTCTCATAAGTTCAGAAGGCTTGTTCTTACCCATATCCCTAATCATAAGGGCAGATGTCCACATCTTAAGTTCATTTAAACCTAAAAAGGTCAAAGCTTTCTTAATAGAACGTATATCCTCACTATCACTCTTGCTTCCAGAAATCCTTATCATCCTGTAAGCCAAGTCCGTATTGGTCTGAAATATCTCAGCAAGTCTATTGTAAGAGGGTTCCTTCCTATTTAGCTCACTCATTTCCTACTGTTTGAGGCTTCTGGAAAAAATATCCTTGAAAGAGGTGGAAGCCCATCTCCTTTGCCTTCTCAAACTCTTCTCTAGTCTCGACCTTCTCTGCAAGAAGTATCTTTCCAGAATCAAGAGCTTTTTTTACATCAGGCTCTATCCTATCTAGTGGTGTAGCCATCAAATCATATTTAATAATATTCGCATATGGCACTAGTGGATACTCATCATAGCTATGTACGAAGTCGTCTAAGGCAATAGAATAGCCATCCTTCCTCAGCTTCTTGACCCGCCTTACTACCGGTGGAGTACCCTGCACCGTCTCCAAATTCTCTATTACTAGTTCATTTGACTTTAAAAGATAAGGCAAGTCAGAAAAAAGCATTTCTTCATCGAAGTTTATAAAGGCCTTTTTCTTATCGGCTATCAGCCCTACCCCATTCTCAAAAGTACCTGCTATAACAGAGGCTGTAGCCACATTACTACTCGCCCCTGAAAACCCCTTAGCATCCTTATTTGATCTATATAAAAGTTCATATCCATAAACTTTTAAGTCCCTGTTAAAAATCGCCTGTCTCGCTATATACATACCAACTCCAAAATAACATTTATTACTCCCTATCTTAGCAATAAACTAAGAAAAGGTCAAGATTTATAGGTTTCTATTGAAAAATCTTTAAAATCTCAGCCTCACTTAGAACTTTACCGTATGAAACGACCTTTTCATCAAGGACTAGACCAGGTGTAGTCATGACACCATACTTCGCTATTTCAGAAAAATCTTTCACATGTTCTATATCTATATCCCAAGCAACTTTTTTTAATACTGCTCTTACGTTTTTCTCAAGTCTTTCACAGTTTTTACAGCCACTACCCAAAATTTTTATACTATCAGGTTTCTTTTTTATATCTACCATGACCTCGGCAGACTTCACATCCTTTTTCTTAAATAACATAATACTTCCTTTCTGCTTTTGTTTTTTGTTTTGAGAAATTATCTAGGTTGATATTTCCTTCACAAATATTTTTCTCAAATGCTTATATCTATCTAACTTTCAAGTCTATGACCTAGAAATTATCTCAATTTTCTCGTGCAATTCTCAAACTACCAAATACGCAAATACATTAAACAAATACCCCACTATGACTATACCCACTGTGCATATAAGCACGAACACACCTAAGAGTTTCGGCTTAATAGCCTGCTTAAGCATAATCATCGATGGCAGCGACAGCGTCGTCACAGCCATCATAAAGGCAAGCACCGTACCGATATAAGCCCCCTTGGCATAGAGTGCTTCAGCCACAGGAATAGCTCCAAAAATATCAGCGTACATCGGCACACCCACCACAGTGGCAAGCAATACCGACAATATCTTATTTTTTCCCAAAAGCCCTTCAATAAAAGTCCTAGGAATCTGATTGTGTATAACAGAGCCGATAAGCACACCCACCAAAATATAAGGGAAAACCTTTTTAAAAGTCTCCTTTACCTTGCTTACAGCATATCTCACCCTATCAGCCCTAGTGAGGTCTGGCTCATTTATATCTATGCCATTAGCCTCCTTGATGAAGTCCTCCACATAGTCTTCCATCCCCATCTTCTCTATCAAAGTCCCACCTACTACAGCTATCACCAAACCAAGTAGTACATAGACTACTGCTACCCTCGCACCAAAAACAGTCATAAGTAGCACCAGCGAACCTAAGTCCACCATAGGCGAAGAAATAAGAAAAGAAAACGTCACTCCAATAGGAAGTCCAGCCCCAGTAAACCCTATAAAAAGTGGTATAGACGAACAGGAACAAAACGGTGTCACAGTACCTAACAGGGCTGCCAAAATATTGGCTGTAATCCCCCTAAAATGCGACAAAATCCTCTTCGTCCTCTCAGGTGGAAAGAAACTCTGAATATAAGATATTACAAAAATAAGCACACAAAGAAGTATGCTTATCTTAATAGTATCATAGATAAAAAAGCTAAGGCTAGCCCCCCACTTGTTTTCTACAGATATACCTATAGAGCTAAGCAGTGCATTTACAAGCCTCTCCAAGCTAGCCATCTTCAATATTTCATTTTGTAAAAAATCCCAAACAAGCTGCATACAAGCCTTCCCATCTTCAAATTACGTTGCATGCAATCATTATAACACTAATCTACCGTCTTTGTCACCTTTCTACCAAATACCGACAAGGCTATGATAGTACCAATATACGGAAAGGCTAGGGTAATCTGTGACGGAATGCTATTTTGTAAGGAAATACCTATAGCCTGACATAGACCAAAGAATAGACTAGAGAGCATTACCCATAATGGGTGGCTCTGACCCATACTTGCAGCTGCCATGGCTATGAAACCACGTCCTGCACTCATATTCTCTGTAAAAAGTATTACCTGTCCCATGCTGAGCACTGCCCCACCAAGTCCTGATAAAGCTCCTGAAACTACCACTGTAATCATTTGTATCTTGAGGGTCTTGATACCCAAACTCTCGGCTGCCACCTTGTTTTCACCTACAGAAAGCACATGGAAGCCACTGACTGTCTTGTAAAGATATATGAAAATCAGCACAGCTATGATATAAGCTGAATAATCAATAATAGTCAGGTCTTCGAAGCAACGTCCCACAAAAGGTATGCTTGAAATAATAGGCAAGTTCACCTGTGGAAGCTTCACGAGTTCAGGACTAGAAAAGCTACCTTTAACCCCTAAGAAGGTAAAGAGCAATATACTTGTAAGTCCACTAACTAATAGATTCAAAGATGTACCTATTACCATATCTGCCGCCTTGTACTTCACTTGAAGCACCGATACGAAGCTAGCAACTACAGCACCTGCTAAAACGGCTGCCAACACCGCTAGGGTAACACTACCAGTAAAGAAGTTCACTATGATTGCCACAAAGGCCCCCATAAGGAGCTGACCCTCTAGGGCGATATTAAACACTCCTACCCTACTACAGATAGCAGAACCTAGGGCTACGAGTAAGACAGGTGTCGTAGAACGAATGGTTGAATTAATAATAACTGCTATAAGATT
>PDWI01005861.1_pt1 | contig 15668 bp, 11 predicted proteins | sample 1430891 | NCBI WGS metagenome assembly PDWI01 (sample SAMN01162508, study PRJNA174530) | Oral metagenome, whole genome shotgun sequencing project. | biome: Marine environment; feature: Marine mammal; material: Swab sample of the gingival sulcus; isolation source: swab sample of gingival sulcus... | reverse complement strand
GGTTGGCCTGAGCGTGTTCGTTTAATGCAAGAAAACTGGATCGGTCAATCTCAAGGGGTTCGTTTTGCATTTCCTCATGATATTAAAGATTCAGACGGCCAACTCATTCAAGACGGTCAACTCTTTGTCTTTACTACACGTATTGATACCCTCATGGGTGTTTCTTATTGTGCTGTGGCACCTGAACATCCAATCGCTAGATTAGCGGCAAAAAGCAATCCTGATATCGCTGCATTTATCGAAAAAGCCAAACAAGGTGGCACAACAGAAGCTGAATTAGCCACCAAAGAAAAAGAAGGTATGCCAACAGGGTTGTATGTGGAGCATCCTATTACTGGTGAAAAAGTCGCTGTGTGGGTTGCTAATTACGTACTTATGACGTATGGTGATGGTGCTGTCATGGCCGTGCCAGCTCATGATGCACGTGATTTTGAGTTTGCCCAAAAATATAACCTACCAATCCAACAAGTCATCGATATTAAAGACAAGCCGTTCTCTGCCGAGAATTGGCAAGACTATTATGCCCAAAAAGAACATACACAACTGATTAACTCAGGGCAATTTAATGGATTAACTGTTGTAGATGCTGTTGATGCGATCGCAACCGTATTATCTGAAAAAGGATTAGGCGAAAAACAAACCACATATCGTTTGCGTGATTGGGGTATCTCTCGTCAACGTTACTGGGGTACACCAATTCCAATTATTCATTGTGATGTCTGTGGACCAGTTCCAGTACCAGAAAAAGACTTACCTGTTAAATTACCTGAACATCTTATTCCTGATGGATCAGGTAATCCATTGAACAAAGATACTGCGTTTACACATTGTCTATGCCCTACCTGTGGCAAAGAGGCACGTCGTGAAACAGACACCATGGATACCTTTGTCGATTCTTCTTGGTATTTCTTACGTTATACCTGTGCAGACAATACTGAACAAATGGTCGATGAACGCACCAACTATTGGATGCCAATGGATCAATATATTGGTGGGATTGAACATGCCATCTTACACTTGCTCTATGCACGTTTTTGGTTCAAAGTGATGCGTGATTTAGACTTGGTTAAATATGATGAGCCATTCAAGAAACTACTATGCCAAGGTATGGTGTTAAATCATATCTACTCTCGTCGCACTGACAAAGGCGCCATTGAGTATTTCTGGCCTCATGAAGTGGAGAATATCACCGACGATAAAGGCACGATTGTAGGCGCAAAACTGATTAAAGACGCCTCCCCTATTGAATACGGTGGCATTGGTACCATGTCAAAATCCAAAAACAATGGCGTGGATCCACAGTCACTCATTGAAACCATGGGAGCTGATACAGCACGTCTCTTCACCATGTTCACCAGCCCACCTGAGCAAACATTAGAATGGTCCGTTTCAGGGGTTGAAGGTTCATATCGTTTCTTGCGTCGTCTTTGGGCATCTGCTTATCAACTTAAAGATATGGTACAAGCTAAAACGCCATCAGATTGGACGAACGCAACTAAAGAGATTAAAGACTTACGATTGTTAACACACCAAGTCCTTAAACAGGTCAATTATGACTATCAACGTATGCAATATAATACGGTGGTTTCTGCTGGTATGAAAATTCTCAATGCCATTGAAGGCTTTAAATTTGATAGCAACAATGCACATCATAGTGCCTTAGCATACGAAATGATGAGTATTTTAATTCGCATTCTTTACCCTGTCGTGCCTCACATTACATGGCACTTATGGAATGAATTAGAATTTACAAATACATTTGGTGACTTGTTAGATGCACCATGGCCCGATGTTGATGAAACCGCATTGGTTCAAGATGAAATTGAATTGATGTTGCAAGTCAATGGTAAGCTACGTGGCAGTATTCAGTTTGCAAACGGTTCAAACAAAGAAGTCATTGAAAATTTAGCCAAAGAACACCCTGCTGTGGCTAAATTCCTTGATGGTCGTCCAGTTAAACGGGTCATTATCGTACCAAATCGTTTAGTAAATGTTGTAGGATAGGATAATTCAAAAACAAGTTGGTCATACTCTGCTCAACTTCTTTTAAAAAGACTTATTATGAATATAAAATATGATCAACTGATACAAAGCATAACGCAAGGGACACATGTGTTGTCCCCTTGTTACTGTATTTGTAGTGATGAATTATTACTACAAATAGAGCTTGTTGATCATATCCGTGCTATGGCAAAATCTCAAGGCTTTGTAGAAAGAACCTCTTTGGTGATGACTGCCACATCGGATTGGGGGGTGATAGATCAAACACTCAATAACACCTCCTTGTTTGCCGAGAAAAAAATTCTTGAGATTTTTATTCCAACAGGAAAACCCGGTACAAAAGGTGCCAAAGCACTGCTTCAATTGGTTGAGAATATTTCAAAACAGCCTTTGTCAGATATTATCGTCATTATTACTCTCCCACGTTTAGACAAAGCGACACAAAACACAAAATGGGCAAAAACATTGTTATCTCATAGCACAAGTACTATGATTTACCCCATTACACGTGAAAAACTTCCTCAATGGATTGCAGAACGTGTAAAACAGCAAGGTCAGTCCTTATCATCAGCAGCAATTTTTAATTTGGTTGATAAAACAGAAGGCAATTTATTAGCTGCCCATCAAGAAATTCAAAAATTACGACTAACCTACCCTGAAGGTGCCATTGATACCGACGACTTAAATAGTCATGTATCTAATGCCTCTAAATTTAATGTATTTAATCTATCTGATGCTTTATTATCAGGTCAAACACAACGTAGTATCAAAATCATCAAACAATTAGAAGCAGAAGATGAACCCTTGATGGGGATTATATTTTATCTAGCGAGAGAATTTAAACAGCTCTATGAACTGGCTAGTTTGAAATCTCAAGGACAAAACCCATATATACACCTCAGAAAATATCGTGTTTTCCCACCTAAAGATCGCCTATACATGGATTTTTTAAATAGATTTTCACCTTTATGGATCATGGGACTTTTACAACATCTACATGATATTGAATGTATATTCAAAGGACTCCCAGTCGAGGGGCGTTCCAATAAGGCATGGGAAGAACTTATTAAATTCTCACTAAGGGTACATAAATCATGAGTTACCTTACTTTAAAAACAATTCATTTATTTTTTGCGATTTCGTGGTTTGCAGGTATATTTTATTTACCTCGTATTTTTGTCAATCTTGCCAGTACAGATGATGAGAAAGCGTACGATTTACTTGTCGGAATGTCATTTCGACTACTACGATTTACCAGAAAACTGAGTTTATTTACCCTATTTTTTGGACTCACATTGGCTTGGTACTTAAATGCGTGGTTAGATAAATGGTTTTTAGCTAAACTATTTTTTATTATATTACTCTATATTTACCAAGGATTTATGGTATATTTCCATAAACAGTTTGAACAAAAAAAGAATACAAAATCACATGTGTTCTTCCGATTTTTTAATGAAATTCCCGTCTTTATTTTACTGGGAATTCTGACCTGTGTCCTATTTAAAAATGGACTATGGGCATAAATAACGAATGAATTATGAAAACATTGACTTTAAAAAGAAAAACATCATCAAGTGATGTAAAAACAAATAAAAAAAGTGGTGCTAGAGCACGTGTTGCCTCGCAATATCAATTACACAAAGAGAAACGTCAAAAGACGGTGACCTCTTCTGAAACATCGTTTACTGAGGATAAAACTTCTGTAAATAAAACAGAAAATGTTCAAGATAACTCATTGAGAAGTCTTTCACATAAAACACGACCATATCAAGAGAATAGAAAACCTACTCGTGGAAAACGTGTTGTCTCTCATCGTGCCCCTAAAAAAATAGCGATTAAAGTACAAAGTGCACCTGCAGACTTTAATTACACAAAAGACCATATTTTTAGTTTGTTTGCCTCTTGTCCTCAAGGGTTAGAAGCCCCTTTGTTTGATGAGCTCACAGAACTGGGTTTTCAAGATGTCAAATCAGGTCGTTCTGGTTGTCATTTTAAAGGTGACTGGAAAGACGTCATGCGTGCCAATCTATGGTCTCGTGTGGCTACACGTATTCTACTTGAGGTTTCTCATGCCCCTATTTTCTCAGAAGATGATTTGTATGAGCTAACCCTATCCACCCCTTGGGAATATTGGTTTGGTCCTGAACATGAATTACGGGTAGATACCTCTGCTATTGCAAGTCCTATGAAAAGTTTACAATTCTGTAATCTCAAAGTCAAAGATGGTGTATGTGATCGTCTAAGAAAAAAAGAAGGCAGTCGCCCTAACATTAACACAGTAAGACCTGATGCCCGTGTACATGCTTTCTTAGAGCAAAGTAGTGCCACTTTATATATCGACACCTCAGGTGTATCCTTGTTCAAACGAGGTTGGCGATTTGATAAAGGCATTGCCCCTTTACGTGAAAACTTAGCAGCAGGTTTACTATCATTAGCACAATGGAATCCAAGTATTCCTTTAATTGACCCTTTCTGTGGTTCAGGTACTATTTTAATTGAGGCTGCTTGGAAATCTCTCAACATGGCACCCGGTATGTACCGTCCATTTGCCTTTGAACGATTAAGACAATTTAACCGTCAAGCATGGATTGACATGAAAAACAAAGTCTTTGATGAGAAAAAAGATATTTTACAAGCCCCTATTTTAGGTTACGACTTTTCACCACAAGCGATTCGTAACGCACGTGCTAATTTAAAACGCTGCAAACTACCTATCAATTCCATTGAATTTAAACCACAAAATGCATTAGCGCTTGAAAGACCGAAAACAGCACCTGGTATGATAATAACCAATCCACCTTATGGCGATCGTATGTCGGTCAATGATCAAAGCTTTTGGTCTGACTGGGCTTCACAACTCAAAAAAGAATTTGCAGACTGGCAAGTCTTTATGATTACTGAAGATCATGACTTACCTAAGCATATGCGTCTCAAACCAAAACGTCGTCACCCTGTTTACAACGGTAATTTAGACTGTCGTCTATTTCACTTTGAAATGGTTGCTGATTCGTATAGAGATAAATAATTTATATATGACTTCATTATCATCTAATCCATATTTATTAAGGTCTTATTATGAAAAAAAACACCTCATTTAAACCTGTTTCATTATGGCGAATTCTTGGTAGCATGGTCTATGATGGGGTTTTGTTATTTGCCTGTTATTTAATAGGCAATTTACTCATCACACCTATATATGACTATTTACAAACAAGCAGTCACCCTATTAGTAATGAAACACAAGTCCAAATTACCATGTTTATTTGCTTTTTATTGACAGGAATTTATTTTTTAGTCCAATACAAAAAAGGGGGTCAAACCGTCGGACAACGTGCATGGCAATTTAAAGTCGCCAATTATCAAGCTCATACTGCTCAATTTTCACAATATTTTGTTCGTTATCTTTGCTCATGGATGCTACCATTTATTCTTTACTTAGGTCTCAGCCATGTCTCTAACCAAGCGGGTTCAAACTATCAAGCACTGATTATATTAGCCCCTTTTACTAACTTAATATATTGTTTTTTTAATCCATACAATCAAACTTTACACGGTCGATTAAGTCAAACATTTTTCTTCTCTTTAGAGACATAAATCTTTGAACTGATATAAAGCATAAAAATCAGACACAAATTCATGAATGTTTTTAAATAAAAATTACAAAAATACCTATAAACCCCTACTTCAAATGATATTCAAAAGCACAAAAAAATGTTAAAATAACCTCTGTATTCATTACATTCTAATTGCATGCATCATCAATATAAAGAACTATACAAAAATTACGAGTGGGTTGTTCCACATGAATTTAATTTAGCAGATATGTGCTGTCATCGCTGGACAAAAAGTCCTCATCAAGCACGTCAGATTGCGATTTACTTTGAAGATCAAGTAAGTCAACAAACACGCTATTCTTACCAAGAGCTCTCTTCTTTGGTCAATAAATTAGCCAATGCTTACCTCAAAATAGGTATTCACTCAGGTGATAAAATCCTCATTGCTTTAGAACACTCTCCTGAAAGCTTAATTGCATTTTTAGCATGTGCTACAGTAGGTGCAATTGCTGTTATACTGCCTCCAGACTTGGATCAAGCACAATACACACATTATATTGAACAAACAAAACCAAAACTGGGTTTGACAGATGAGATAAGTACAGAAACCTTATTATCTGCAATGCAAACAGAAAACTCTATTTTGCAACTGATCGGTACCCGTACCGACAATGAGCGAATTATCGAATGGCACAGTTTATTGGCACGTCAATCAGATGAATGCGAACTCAACCCAGCATTACCTGATACGCCTTTAATGCTTGTTTACGAAGACCCTTACAGTTGCCCTACTATAGCTCGTGTTTTTACGCATGGTTGCTTATTAGGTTATTTACCTGGGTTTGTTTGTATGACTAACTGGTTCCATAAACCAAGAGACAATGTTTTCACTTTCTTTGGTTGGAATACGTACGAAGGATTATTGCATGCCGTTTTACCTTGCTTATATTTTGGTCGTTCTGTTATCGGTTGCCCTGCAGGTAGGACAGTACCAAGATTATTTAGCCTATTAGAGTTTTACTGTATTACACACGTTCATGCAACAGCAGATGATTTAAACAAACTAAAAAATTATCATGATGGCTTATATGAATTTGCCTTATCCTTACGTTGTATATACATGCCCTATGATGAAGTAACAGACACACTTAGCCAATGGATTGAACATCGATTCAACCTCAAAGTCAATCGTTATCTATCATCAATGACATTCCCACCTGTTATTGTTTCATCTACAGAATACTGGGATACAACACAGGGTCATATAGGTAAAGTCACTCCTGGATTTGAGATTGCATTAATTAATAATCAACAAACAGCAATCCAAGCCGTAAACCAAACAGGAAAATTATATGTCAGACAATTAACCCCTTGTGGGCAACATGCACCAGGGGTCATGCGTTATATTTTTGAAAATGAACGTTTTTCAACGTTTATTACCAAACAAAATCTCATACCAAGTCAAATTAGTTTATCTTGTAATGAGAACGGGTGCTTTACAAATGTTTAAATAGAGACCTGATCAAATTAAAACTCAATACAGCAAAAAACTGGGATCATTTCCCAGTTTTTCTACTTTTATCGAAGTTACGAGGTGTATCTAGGAAAAATAAATAACTCTGCAAAAAAAAGAGTGGCATTTTATACCACCCAAATAAATCTTAACGCTCTGACAAGGCTTGTTTCATACGTGTAATTGGTTTAATTAAATATTGGAAAATTGTTTTTTCACCTGTCTTAATATCCACTGAAGCGATCATACCCGGGATAATCGGTAATACTTTACCGTTTTTATCCGTCATTTTACTATCACTATTCGTACGAACAATGACACGATAAAATGCCTCATTTGGGTTCAAATTTAAATCACTTGGACGTTTCATGGCATGTAAAGCACCTGGACTTAATAAGGTCACTTCACCATCTAAACCACCGTATAAAGCGTAATCGTATGCTGTTAATTTAACCACAGCTTTCATACCCGGCGTCACATACGCTACGTCTCTAGGTGTAATATAAGCTTCCACTAAAAGGGTTTCATCAACAGGAACAATCTCCATAATATCTTGACCTGCAGAAATCACACCTCCAATGGTGTTAATTCGAATGTTTTTAACCACACCTTTTAAAGGTGCTTTCAATTCTGCATGTGCAACAGGATCCTCCAAACGTTTAACGGTTTCTTTTAGTTGAGAAATATCAGACTTAATACGTACTAATTCATTATTAGCCTCTGCTGTATAGCGATTCTTACGCTCTAAAATTTGCAAAGCTAACTCACCTGACTGACGTTGCATACGTAACAACTCAACCTCTGAAATAGCACCTTTACTCACTAAAGGTTTGGTCATTTTGATTTCTTTGTCTAAATACATTTTATTATTCTCAAGACCATCAACAGAATCTTTAAGTGCATTTAAACGCGTTTGATACACCAATCGTTCACGATCTTGCACATCTTTTGGAATATCATCTGAAAATACCAATGGCTTATCATACGCTTCTGCCGTTAAACGAGCAGCAATCGCTAATAAATTATGAAGTCGTGCTTGACTTTCACGTAAAACAGCGGTGCTTCGGGTGTTATCTAAACGCAATAGGACTTGGTCTTTTTCAACCAAATCACCCTCTTTGACCAGCATTTCACTAAGAATACCGGGATCTAAACTTTGAATGACCTGTTCACGACTACTTGGAATAATACTTCCTTGTCCACGTGTGACTTCTTCAACAACGCTATTATATGACCAAATTAAAAGTGTCAATAAAAAAGCGAACAATATAATCAACACAGAAAACATACCCGGATGTTTTTCTTCCTGCATTGCAGCATGCAGATCACTGACTAAATGCACATCTTTTTGACTTAAATTATTTTGATTACTCATTATTCATTCACTTTAAACATTAAATATCTATTCTAAAGATCCCTTTTAGTAAGGGAATCTATTTTATACCATTACAAATCAAGTACTACTTTTGAGAATTCTCTATCTGAGATGAATCAGCTTCAGATTGAGCCACCTTTGCTTTTGTCACCTTAGTCTCTACTGTTGAGGTTTTTACTTGAACTGCTTGACCTTGGGCTGTTTTTGCAACTGCTGTTGCAGATGCTTGTGGTTTCTTCTCACCTTCTTGTAATCGTTTTAAGACTTGATCGCGAGGGCCGTCCATCACCACTTTACCCTGATCAACCACCACTACACGATCAACAATCTGTAAGACTTGTGGACGATGAGTCACCACGACCAATGTACGTGTTTTTGCCCAATCACGAATTGCACGTAACGCCAATATTTCAGAGCCTTGATCTAAACCTGTGGTTGGCTCATCTAACAAAACGACACGAGGATTTCGCAAGGTCATTCTAGTGAGTGCCAACATCTGTTTTTGACCACCTGATAAACCTAAACCATCTGCCCCTACTGGCATATCTAAACCATTTGGGTGTCCTTGAATAAACTTCATCATATCAAAACGCTGTAATGCTTTTACAAGCTCTTGATCACTTGAAAAACCATCCATGCGTGCCAAATCCAAGTTATCACGTAGTGTGCCTAAAAAGATATGTGGCTTTTGTTCTAACAACAGCACTTGACTACGTAAGAATGCAGGATCAATTTGACGTAAATCCACATCATCTAAGGTCACAGAACCTTCCGTTGGTTCATATAGTCCCAAGCCCATTTTAAGGGCTGTTGATTTACCACTACCAATCTTACCTAAAATAGCCACTTTTTCACCCGGACGAATCTTTAAATCAAGTCCATTGACAGCTGCTGCTGCACTTTGTGGATAAGCATATTTCACCTGATTAAATGCTAATGCCCCTTGCACTTGATCCAAGGTAATATAACGTTTATTAGGATCTCGCTCAATTGGTCGTTCAGCAATCCCATTGGCACCTTTTAAGGCAATCATCGCCTGTTGAAAACGAACAGCTAAACCAGCAATTTGACCTAAAGGCGCCAGTGCACGTCCTGATAAAATCACCGATGCGATTAAAGAACCCATCGTAATTCGACTGGCGGGATTAGGACTATGAATTAAATAAGTACCTAACAAAACCAAAAAGACGGTATTTAATTGCTGTAAACTCATGGTCAGAAAGACCACAAAGTTACTCACGTCCTTTACTTTCATAGAAGATTTTGCACTGGTCGCTGTGTAATAATTCCAACGAGTTTGTGCCCAGTTGTAAGCATTATTTGTTTTGAGTGTTTCAATCCCATCAATGGCTTCAACTGCCAAACCTTGACGTTGAGATGATTCTTTCATCGACTCATTAATATACTTACGCAATGGAAACTGTGCCAACAAACCAACAATAATCACCAGTGGAATAATTGTCATCGGAACCACCACCAACGGTCCTGCAATCAACCACATGACCCACATAAACAATAATAAGAATGGAAAATCAACTAATGTCAATAAACTTGCACTGGTCATAAAGTCACGAACTGATTCAAAATCACGCAAATTACTGGCATACGAACCTGATGAAGCGGGACGCTCTTGAAAACGTAAACCAAGCACACGCCTAAACAAGGCGGAGCTAATAATTAAATCTGCTTTTTTACCTGCAATATCGGTTAATCGACCCCGAACAATCTTAGTCATAAACTCAAAACTAATCGCTAATATCACCCCAATTGACAGAACCCAAAGTGTTGAGTATGCCTTGTTTGGAATGACACGGTCATATACATTCATCACATATAATGAACTGACTAATGCCAAAAAGTTGATTAAAAACGATGCTAAAAAGACCTGATAGTAATATTTTTTGAAACGCCAAATCACTTTAAGGAACCAAGCCTTAGGTAAATGATACTCCGGCAACTCCGAACGAAGATCTGCCTGTACCTTTGGTTTAATAAATAAGCAATAACCTAAATAGCGTGACTCTAACTCAGACTGAGGCAATATTTGTGGCAACCCTTCTAGCTGTTCCACCACATACATCAACCCTTCCTCTGTTTGTCGAATATCAGTAATGACCGCTGCTTCTTCATTTTTTAAAATCGCAACTACAGGTAATGTTAAGTGTGGTATATCCGATAAAGATCGTTCAGATATATAGTTCTCAAAACCTTCACTTTTCAAAAATTCAGAAAGTGACGTAAAACTCACCCGTAATCCACGATTACGCTCAACATGAGCCATTAAAGTTGAAGTTGGTAAATGATGACCCAATATTTTGGTCACCAGAGAGATATGTTCTATTATTAATTTCATAAAGTTATTTCACCCACGCACGAATTTTACCTTGTGCCCTTAAATAATCTAAAATTGCTTGATTTAAATCTCGTTGTGTATTGATATAAGCCAACTCAACCTCTGATAACTCATTTTCTGCATTCAGCACATCTAATAAGGATTTGCGTGCAACTTTAAATTGTAATTTATAAAAATCAGTGACTTGAGCGTTTGCTCTTTTTTGTCGTTTTAAGATGTTTAATTGCTCTTTTGCTCTATCGATATTGACCAAAGCAAGACGTGAGCTTTCATCTACATCTCGATTAATCCGATTCAAACGCATATTAGCAGCTCGTTCTAAACTTTTCTTCTCTGCTAAAGAAAATCCACTACCAATATCAAACGCCCAAGAAAACTGCACGGATACACTTTGGTCTTCCCGACCAATTGTACTCACCAAATCAACTGATGGGAGTAATCTTGCCCGTGCTGCCTTAATTTCATACTTCTTAGCTTCAACCTCTGCTTTTTGTGCTTGATAGGTAGGATTAAACTGATGATCCTTCGAAGTATATTTTTTGATAAGAACCGATTTAGTGATGTTTGAAAATGGATTTTTTAAATCTTTTTCAGTCAATGGTTTCGCCACAAATTTCGACAAAGTAACTAAAGTCGTTTCTAGGATCCTTTTTTGTTGATTAATTTTTTGCTCTACTAAAATTTTACGTGCTTGTGCCTGTACAAACTCTGAATGGCGACCTTTATCTTGTCTCACAATAAACCCTACTTCATTCAGAAACGCTTGATGTCGCTTCAAAGAGCCTTTCAATACACGAATAGAATCCTTTGCATTCAACGCCATTAAATATAAATTAGCAACTGTGTAAGACAATTGTTCTTTGGATTCCGTAAACTTATGTTTTGAATACTCTCTTAGTGACTTGTTCTTTTTGATATCAGATGTAATCGCACCAAATGTCGTTAAATTTAAGCTCATTTGCACAGCAGGTTCAAACCTATTGTCTGTATAATTGTTTTCCTTTTTATGATGCTCTGCTAATAAACCAGTACCCACCAAACGTGCTTTTGGAAGGTGCTGTGATATAGATTGATATACTCTACTATCTGCTGCACTCACATCTGCCTGTGCTTCCAACAAGATTGGATCATTTTTGAGTACATATTGTAATACTGTACGCAAATCTTGTGCTTGTACAAGTGGCACAGATAACATGCTTACGACGGTAGCACTCAAGGTAAATTTAAATATTTTATAAGAAAACGTGTCCATTGTTATTTACTTGCCTTTTTAAAAAAGTATCAGCTTCTATTATACAATAAAACAAAGTAATTATATTAATCTTTTATCAAATCAAGTATGCCTTGATTTGATAAAATGTTCTGACATTGTACTGGTAAAGCTGGTTTTGAGTGTGGACGCTTTGTTGTTTGAGGCGATTTTTTAGGTTTAAACCATGCATATAATGTGGCGTCACAACCATCTCCTTTTGCTACAGGAAATTGATTTTTACAATTTATAGACCCTTTAGGGCACGTTAATCGAACATGCATATGTGCCCTATGCCCATACCATGGTCGTATTTTACGTAACCAAGTACGATCACCACGTGTACTTTCACATAGTTTTGCCTTAATGGCAGGATTCACAAAAATTCTTGCTACACGTTGATCCTCAGCTGCCAAACGAATTAAAGTCGCTTGATCAGATGACCAATTCTGATTCACTTCCTTGGCTTTATAATCAACCACATATAATGGTTCAGGCTCCTTTAAATCCTTTTTGGAGAGAGGTCCAAAACGCAACCAAATATCACTATCTAATCCTGTTTGATGACTTGCATGACCAGACGCAAAACGTCCTCCTGCTGCCATACCCATATCACCAATCAAAAGCGTTGGAAGACCTAATTGTGATGATTTTTTAGCCAGTTTTTGAATAAATTGAACCAAATATACATGCCCATAAAAACGATTTTTATGAGCACGCATCACCTGATATCCCTTACCCTCTAAGGGTAGCGCCTTAGCACCAATCATACAACCATTGGTATAACTACCCACAGATTCCATTTTTCCACGAATTGGAGACTTAATATGCTCCCATGGACTGTTTTTGGCATAAATCAACGAAGTGCTCAATATCAAAGCAATACCCATTGTCCACTTTAATTTTTTCATATTTATTTTATCCTGTTTAAAACGAACTTATAAGGTATTTGAGACTTAACCTGATCAGTTCTGAATTCGTATTATAAGTGCAATCCCTAATAGAAGCAAATGGATAGATGATCGTCTTTCGTATATCATTTTCTCATCTATCGCAGTTATCCAAAAAATTAGGGTAACTGAATTTTCATGAAACTTATCATTATTCTATGAAGAAAGACGAGACACTAACTCATCAATTTCCTCAGTGGACATGCCACTATTCTGTAATTGCTGAACCATTTCTTCAAGTATGACCTTACGCCCCTCTTTAATACCTTCTTCACGACCCTTTCTATGACCTTCTTCACGCCCCTTTTGTAACCCATTATGCAGTGCTGATTCAATTTCACTAAAATATTGGTTACGGTTATGTAAATTAAGATTGTATTCATTTACCTCTGCTGGCGTCATCATCGACACTTGTGCCACATCAAAGAAATCTTCCAGAATACTGTCTTTAAATTGTGCAGGGATATAATGTAATCTGCCAAGGTGTTTCAGAGTATAGATCCAATAATCAAGCTTTGAGGTCAATTCCTCAAGCGCCTTATCAAATTTCTCAAGTTCAACATAGATATACGTCAGCTTATCGTAAAAAACTTGTTTGGTCTTTTGCTCAGTCAGTTTGACATAATGCAGATACTCACCGGGTGGCGCACCTTTGATACTAAAATCTACAAAACAAATGGTATAAACAGGCTTGAGCCTATAATTCCATGTCGGTATTTTTATATCAATGTGATCTTTAATACGATTCCAATCCTTTTCTGGCATATTCACCTTAAGCTCCGTCATCTTGATGGCTTCTGCTCGTATCGGGAATGTTGAATAATAGATTGAACGATCTTTGAAATACTCTTGATAGGTCTTTTGCATCTCAACAATGAAATATTCACCACGCTCACTCTTACAATAAATATCAAAAACAACACGACGATCACGTGGGGTATCAGGAAGTTGTTCATTAGGAAGATATTTGATCTCTACAATCTCTCCTGTTTCATCTCGCAATAACTCATTGAGTAAGTCCTTTAGGAAGTTACTATGAATCTCTTCCCCAAGCAATTTTTTAAACCCAAAATCGGTAATAGGATCAAGATAAGTCCCAAGCATAGGATCACCTTTTTTCACTTGTTTTTTGCTCATATAATCTCCGTATAGTATAGCATAGAATCATCTATGCAATTGTTAATAACAGTTTGAAATATGAGCATATCTTATACAGAATGCAAACTATAGAGAGATAGGACAATGATGTCACAGGTATTTTGAAGAACCATATCGTCACAATCATTAACAGTTATTTATGTTTATTTTTTATACCTAAATTTTTACTGAATTTATATCCTCACGTTAGTCACTGCTTTTAAAACACCATCAAAGACACTATCACGTACTTGCTCATCAATCATCATAGGAAATCGATTATCAACACCACCAACCACCATAGTAATCGCAAAGGTAATGATAGTGAGTTGGAATGCTCTGTTCTATCATGGTGTGAATGATTATCTCCCAGATCATATCAAAGGGGATTTTTGGAAAAATCTCTCAAAGGAGATGCTCCTATGAGGAAAGTCTCTGTAATAGTGCTTCTATCTCTTCTGGGGACATTGTCGTGCTACCTAATTGCTGTGTAAGCTCATCAAGCATAGCCTTACGACCTTTGGCTTCCCCCTCATTAAAAGCTGTTTTTGTTTCACTACATCGTTGACAGATTTCATGCATAGACAGTGAGTAAGCATCGATATCTTCATCGGTCATATGCTCTACACGAGCAACCTCAAAGAAATCTTCAAAAATACTTTTTTCAAACTGTACAGGAACAGCACTCAAAGCACCGAGATATTTAATAGTGTAAATCCAGTAATCAAGTTTAGAGGTAAGCTCATCAATAGTTTTACGAAACTTTTTCAGCTCGACATAGACATAGGTGAGTTTGTCGTAAAAGACTGTTTTTGTTTTTTGATCCATGAGTTTGACATAGTGCAAATAGTCACCATGCGTATTATCATCAAATAAAAAGTCCACAAAACAAATGGTATAGACTGGTTTGAGTTGATAATCCCACTCATCACCTTTGTTTTCTAATCGACGTACCGCCTCAGCGCGTATAGGAAATGTTGAGTAATATACTGAGCGATCTTTGAAGTACTGCTGTCTGCTTTTTTGCATCTCAACAATGAAATACTCACCTCGTTCACTTTTGCAATAAATATCAAAAATAACGCGACGGGTTTTTGCCGTATCAGGAAGTTGTTCATTAGGAAGGTATTTGATCTCTACAATTTCCCCTGTTTCATCACGTAATAACTCATTGAGTAAATCCCTGAGGAAATTACTATGCATCTCTTCACCAAGAAGCTTCTTAAATCCAAAATCAGTAATTGGATCAAGGTATTTACCAATCATAACATCACCTTTTTTCAAATGTTTTTTACTCATCTCTTTCTCCGTATAGTATAGCATAGAACGTCTGCGACCTCGCCCACAAAATCTTACCATATGAGCATACCTCAAACAGAAATCAGCTCATAGAGAAATGTGATATTTTTGTCATACCTATTTTGGAGAAAATTACCCACATCTACTCGAAAGTACTTGAAAGTTACTTGAAAGCTCAAAAGAATATCGTAACCAATTATAAATAAAAGAAAAATAGAAATCAAAGGCAAATTTTAC
>PDWI01005860.1_pt1 | contig 15669 bp, 9 predicted proteins | sample 1430891 | NCBI WGS metagenome assembly PDWI01 (sample SAMN01162508, study PRJNA174530) | Oral metagenome, whole genome shotgun sequencing project. | biome: Marine environment; feature: Marine mammal; material: Swab sample of the gingival sulcus; isolation source: swab sample of gingival sulcus... | reverse complement strand
TCATAAAAATTGTTAAGTTTATTTTTATGGTTTATGTGCTTTAAGTTTTTTTAAAGAATGGGTTTAAAAAGATAAAGATAAAGTGTGGGGGTGAGCTATTACCGACAGCAGTAAGCAGTAATCCCTAACCATAAAAGATTTGTAAATAAGTTTATAGTCTCAAATTAAAATTTCAGTTGTCTAATATCTAAATTTATATATCACTGACAGCGGGAAGCATTCGAGCTAATATATTAAGGTAAACTTGTCTGTATCTCTTTTATGGACGGGGCTATCGTTCTCGAAAGTATAGAATTTCAAATAGTAGGCAAACGAAGTTTTGATTTGAGAATAGTATTAGTTTCCTAAAAATGGTAAGTGATTTTTGTTTGGGATTAGTATAACTAAGTATAGTATCGGATTTAAGCTTTAGCGTAATATTAGTATAGCGTAGAAGAAATTGTATATACGTACTAAATCAAGAAATGGCGTTTATAAGCTATTTTTATAGCATTTTAATGGTTTGCATTAGATAACTTTTAATATCGATATTATAAGTGTATATATGATGTTTAAAAAGGGGAATAAATATATGTATTAAATAAACAAAAAAATAAAAAATAAATACTATATAATATGCAATAAGCATAGTAAAGTGTTAGAGCGACTTGACGTTTATGAAAATATAGTATATAATACCTATTATAAGGCTTTATTTTTGAATTGTTCATGGCGTTTAGGAAGACGTTGTCATGGGTATAGTATATATTTTATAAGGATAAGATATAGAGTGCGTAAAAGGAAATAAGAAAAATTCTTTAGTTGTTTTACGTTTCTATTGTTTTTTGTAATCATATATTTTATGATTTTGAGCATGTAAAGTAATTGTTTTAGGGTGTATGCATTTACTGTTTGATAGTTTTGTGATTATTTTTTGTTAGTTTATGTATTTAAAGTAAACTATTAATAAATTAACAATATAAAATTTGAGGGAGTTATTTAAAACTTATGTAACATTTTGTTTTTTATAAAAATCAACGAATATAAATATTTTTTAAGTGATAAACGATATGACTTATAAGTTAATAGAACTAAAGGATTATGCCTATTTTACAGTATAGTAATTATTAAATATAAAAAAATGTTGGTATTAAATCTTCAAAATTTTTTTATAATTTTTTACGTTATTTTAAGATAAAAACGGTTTCTTTTTCTTTACAATTGTATTAAATTATGTTATTATGAATTCGTTGTAATATTTTTGTAACATTATGTTTCGCATAGGGAGGGCTAATGAAAGACGATAAGAAGACTTTTAAGAAGACAGTACGTAACTATAGAAAGTACATGGTTTTGGCTATGTCTTTGGTTATGGCGATGCTCATTTGGGGCGATTTTTCACAATTTAATAAGGTAGATAGCACAATTAAGACTGCGGTTCAAGTCGAAAGACGTGAGAGGACACCAGAAGTTTCTGACAAATTACTTTTGAATGGCGAGCTAGTAGCATTTTGTGAGAACGTGGACATTCAAACGCTTAAAGAAGACGTAAGTAAAGAACTGGAAAAAAGACTAGGTTATAATTATGATGAGGAAGTTCCGCTTGACATTCAAAAGAAAGTTGAAAAGAGAGGTAGAATTTTATCTAAGTACGAGCTAGTTCAAAAGGCTTCTGATATGGTCTATAACTCCATTGATAAGTTTAAGAAGCAGGCTTACTTAATGAAGATAGGCGATGATTTTGTAGTAGCCTTGAATACAGAAGAAGAACTAAAAGAAGCGCTTGATTATGCTAAGTCTAAATATTTAGATGCAGATGGTGCAACTACTATATCTTTAGTAAAAGATGAGAGAAATCCTTTGGTTTTATCTCCAGTATTAAAGCTTAACAGAAAAGTTGAAGAGAAGAATTTAGTATCTTCTACTAGAAATGGTGGAAATGCTGAAGTGGCAGATAAAATAAAACAAAAACAAATCGTAGAGGCGCATTTTGCAACTGATATATTAGTTGTAAAGGCTCATGTTTACGAAGATGAGATAAAAGATTTAACTACAGCTAAACAACTTATAACTAAAGAAAACGAAAAAGAAAAGAAATACGTAGTTAAATCAGGTGATTATCCTGAAACGATAGCTAAGAAAAATGATATGGCAACTGAAAAGTTGTATCAGCTAAACCCAGGTCTTAAAAACAGAGATAAAGCTATACAAGTAGGTGAAGAGCTTACGGTTATGGTTCCACAACCAGAGTTATCAGTGGCTGTTACGGAAGTGTTAGTTTACGAAGAACCTATAGAGTTTGGAGTTTCTTACGAGAAAGACGATAATAAGCTTGTTGGAACTGAAGAAGTTAAATTTGCTGGTGAAGCTGGAGTTAAAAAAATTACTGTTAATATTAGAAAAGTAAACGGTAAAGAAGTAGAAAGAAAAGTAGCCAAAGAAGAAGTGATTAAAGAACCTAAAAATAAAATTATTTTAAAAGGTTCGAAACCAAAACCGAAACCGGTACCAGTTAAAAAGAAAACTAAAGCTAAAAGCGTTAAACGTTCTAGTGGTGGTGGAAGAGTAACTGGAAGATTTTCAAGACCGTTATCAAGATATGTGGTTACTTCTCCATTTGGAGCTAGAAGAAGATATGGATACCATAAAGGTATTGACCTTGCGGCACCTATAGGAACACCTGTAAAAGCTGCTGATGGTGGAGTGGTAATAAGCGCTGGACGAAGAAGAAGTTTTGGTAAATTGGTTACAATAGACCACGGAAATGGACTTATAAGTATGTATGCGCACAATAGTTCAATACTAGTTAGAGTTGGACAAAAAGTATCTAAAGGACAGTTAATAGCAAAAGTTGGTAATACAGGAAGAAGTACAGGACCACATTTACACTTTGAAGTTAGAGTTTATGGCAGGTCTGTAAATCCAAGTAGATACGTTAGATTTTAGAGGGGCATTATATTTTACGTAAATACGGACATACACTTGAGGCAATTAAAGAATTAACATTTAATTTAGATATTTGTATTAATACTAAGGAAAGTATATGTTTAGACATTTAATAGTAAAAAGGAAAAAGATAAAAAGGGCATTATTGTTTATGTTAGTAGTATTCGTTCTTAGCAGCGGGATATACGTGGTTAAGAATGAAGAAAAATTAAGCGATTATAGGCAGAATATGGTGTCGGGATATTCAGTTTACATAAACGATGAATTTATTGGCAAGACTATTGAAACTGGTAACATTATAGATATGATAAAGAGGTCGAAAAAGAGTGTAGAGAGGGCTGTAGGTTATACGCCTGAGTATGATTATACTTTGAAAATTGTACCCACTAAGTTTGGGAAAGATGAGAAGATGTGCACAAACTTAGAACAGAGAATACGTTACTCTATGAGTAGAGTGGCTAGTCTAAAAAAAGAGGGGTATGTTTTAAAAGTTGGTTCTACTTCTGTAACTCTTGACTCTTTAAAAGATGTCGAAGAGGTAATTGCAAGGGCAGAAGGTAGATTTATAGAAGATTATAATTCTATAAAAGTTGTATTAGAAAAAGATGAGCATAATCCATTGGTTCTAATACCTAAATCTACGGTAATGGCTAAAGATTTACCATCTGAAAGAATATTTGTTAGCAGTTCTCTAATCGATGAGCCAGTAGAAGATTTTAGAAGTGATGATGAGCCATATTTCAAATCGGTAGTTACCAATATAGAGCTTGACAGAACTATAATAGTGGCTAAAACACCTATTGATGATGGTCAAGCTGTAGATGTAGAAACAGCATTAAATGAAATCACTAAAGAAAATCAGACTGAGAAGAAATATGAGGTAGTAGCTGGCGATATACCACAGACTATAGCCAAGAAAAATAATATGACCGAAGAACGTTTGTATGAGCTTAATGAAGGACTTAGAGAAAATTCTACAAAAATTCAAATAGGTCAAAAACTTACTGTGATGGTTCCTGAACAGGAGCTTACGGTTAAGACAGAAGAGAAAGTAATATATACAGAAAAGATAAAGCATGAAAATGATTACGTTCCAAATGATGAGGAGTATGTGGGAACTCACACTGTTATAGAAGAGGGTAAGGACGGACTTCTGGAGGTTCGAGCTCTTGTTAAAAAAGAAAACGGTAAAGTAATAAGTGAAGAGGTAGTAGAAAAAACAGTAATTAAAGAGCCTGTAAAAGGTAAACTTACAAAAGGCACTAAAAGACTTCCACTTACTAGTCCAACTGGTACTTTCGAGTATCCGGTAAAACAGTATAGATTTACTTCCGCTTTTGGATATAGATGGGGACGACTACACAAAGGTATAGACTTAGCGAATAATATAGGAACTCCTGTACTTGCTTCTGATGGTGGAACGGTAATACAAGCTGGCTATCAAAGAGGATTTGGTAATGCTATAGAGATAGACCATGGAGATGGGTATGTTACTAAGTACGCTCATCTTAGTAAAATATTGGTTAGTGTAGGACAGGAAGTTGCACAGCTCGAACATATAGGAGCTATGGGAAATACTGGAAACAGTACAGGACCACATGTGCACTTTGAAATAAGAAAAGATGGGGTAGCTAGAAACCCACTTGATTATTTGAATTAAAACTTTTATAAATATTTAAATATAATTTGAAACTAATCAAAATTTAGAAAATATAATGGGGTTAAAGAGCTTGTTTTAGCTTTTTGACCACCCGATAGCTAAATGAGATTATTTGGTGAAAGGGAACATGACATATATGGGCTTGCTCATAAATGGAATGTTCTTTATATTTTTATATAGGATAATAAATTTTTAACAATATTTAATACTAATTTTAAATTAAAACTTCAGTCATCTACTGTCTGAAATTTTATATATCGAGAATGGTAAGTAGGGAGATTTAGAAGAAGTTGACGCCCTAAAGCTTTAAGCAGGCTTAAAGGCTCTGCGTTTAAGCTTCCTTGATTTTGCCGATAGATTGATTGCGTAGCAATCCGTTGGTATGGCAAGATTATAGCGAAAGGGACTATTGTAAATAAGTTTATCAGAATATGGTACTACGAGTTTGCGTTCTCAGTGATTTAGATTAAAAATTTAATTTGAGACCAGTATAAATTAAAACTTCAGTCGTATAGTCTCTGAAGTTTTATACAGTGTTATAAAAACAATAGGTGATTTTAATTTGACGTTAGTATAGGACTAAAAGGAGGTCGGTTTGTTTAGTATATTAGTAGTAGATGATGAAAAAGCTATAGTTGATATTTTAAAATATAATTTAGAGAGAGAAGGATATTTGGTTTCCACAGCTTTTGATGGAGAAACGGCACTTAATATGGCGTTAGAAAATGATTATGATTTACTTTTACTAGACATAATGATGCCTAAAATAGATGGACTTGAAGTTTGTAGAAAAGTTAGGGCAAATTCTAATGTTCCAATAATTATGATAACCGCAAAAGCTGAAGAAGTTGATAAAGTGCTAGGACTTGAATTTGGAGCTGATGATTATATAACTAAGCCATTTGGCGTTAGAGAGCTAATAGCTAGAGTTAAATCTAATCTTAGAAGAACAGTGCTTAATGAGGCTAAAAATAAAAGTAAGTTATATAGATTTGATAATTTATCTATAAACCTAGATAGATATGAAGTGAAGAAAGATGATAAAGTTATAGAGCTTACTTCTAGGGAGTATGAACTTTTAGAGTTTTTAGCACTTAGAAATGATCAAATTTTTACTAGAGAGCATTTGCTTGAAAAAGTATGGGGTTATGAATATTATGGCGATGTTAGGACTGTAGATGTTACGGTTCGTAGACTTCGTGAAAAGATAGAAGATGAGCCAGCCAAACCTACTTTTATACTTACAAAAAGAGGTGTAGGATACTATTTTCGTGGTTAAGACATATTAGAAAGTGGAGAGTGCTATGCAATTTAGTATTAGATGGAGACTTGTTTTTATGTATGTTATGCTCGTAGTTATCGCTATGATTACTGCGGGTACTATCATTATACTTATGATGAGGGGGAATGAAGAGAGGGAACTAACTCGTACTATTAAAGAGCATATAAACTTGATTAGAACTACGGTTAATTCTAGAAGTTTAGACGATGATATAGACGTAGTTATGCAAAGTTTTTATAAGAGTAGTGCTCCATCTGTCAACAATAAAAAAATTCTTATTTTAGACAATAATGCAAAAGTTATATATCCTAAAGACAGTGTTGAACATAACACTAGATTGACTACGCATCAAATTATAGGAGCTATAGAAGATGGCTATTTCGATGATCCAGATATTTCAGTTACACTTGAAGGTGATGATAAAGAGTATATAGGTATAGCTGAGAACATAAAAGTTAACGGTTCTATAAAATATATAGTGTATGGATTAGCCGATTATTCTAGTGTAGAAACAAAGGTAAGCAGTATCGTTAAGATTATATTAATCGCTATACTAGCAGCACTTTTAATAGCACTTATTGTATCTTTTATATTTGCTAGTTTTATTACAAAGCCTATATTAGAGATTACTGATAGTGCTATACATTTGGCAGATGGTACGCTTAGTGAATATATAGAAGTTCATAGTAATGATGAGATAGGACAGCTTACTATGACTTTTAACAACATGGCTCAAAGTCTTAAAAATACACTTAATGAAATAATGACAGAAAAAAATAAATTGGAAACCGTTTTCGAACATATGACTGATGGAATATTAGTTTTCGATAAAAATGGTAAATTAATTCACTACAATGAGTCATCATCGTATATGGTTAATACTAATAAAAAAGCTGATTTTTTTGAAGTAATAGGTAATAGTTTAAACGAAACTTATGAGAGCATTAAAACTCTAGTAGAAGATGGAACTGTATTTAGACCTCTTGAAGAATATGATAAGTTCTTCTCTTTATATTTTGCCAAATACAAAGAAAAAATAGGTGATGAGCTAGGTGTTATGTGTGTTATTCAAGACGTTACAGAAAGCAAGAGAATAGAAAATTTACAAAAAGAATTTGTTGCCAATGTATCTCACGAATTAAGGACACCTATAACTACTATTAAAACTTATTCAGAAACGCTTATAGATAGCTTTGAACACAGCGACGAGGCTGTTCTTAACTTTCTTCTTACTATAAATCGTGAAAGCGATAGAATGACGAAAATAGTTACTGATTTGTTAGCTTTAGCAAAGCTTGATAACAATAAAGATATACTAGAAATAGTCGAAGCTGATTTGGTTACTATAGTTGAGAATGTTTACGATAGTTTTTTGCTTATAGCTAAAAATACTAATAAAACTATAAATTTTAATAAGCCAGAGGGTAGCTATATAGTGAATGTGGATATACCTAAAATAGAGCAAGTAATAAAGAATATAGTTTCTAATGCTGTGAAGTATACAGACGATGATGGAATTATAGATATAAGTTTTCGTAGTGATGAAAAAAAGTATTTTGTAGATATTGTTGACAATGGATTTGGTATACCTAAAGACGATTTGCCTAGAATTTTTGAAAGGTTTTACAGAGTGGATAAGACTAGATCTCGTGCTATGGGGGGCACTGGTCTTGGGTTATCTATAGCTAAGCAACTTATGAAAAATCAAGGTGGCGACATAACTGTAAAGTCATATAGACAACAAGGTTCTGTGTTTACTTTAGTTTTTCCTAAGGCGAATGAAAGTGGTGAGTAGTTTAAGTTATGAAGAATGATAATTTATTACAAGTATTAAAGTATATAATTTTATTTTTTTTAATAGTTCTATTAACTTTTCAAACTACAAAATTATGGCTTGATATACCTAAATACAGTATGGTTTGGGATATTTTTGATTTCACAAAAGATAATGTTATAGCCGATGAAAATGTGAATATAGCTTTGCCATCTACTGTAGGTATAAAAGACGATAAAAACGGATATTACTATATGATGAGTGATAATATAAAAGGGTATAGCGAGTTTTTGAGTAGCTGTACAAATATAGTAACCGCAGCTATTAAAAACAAAAGAAGTGCTATAATAGATTTTGATGATTTTGATTTTGATAAATCTTATACTTTTATTTACTATCCATTCAACGTAAAAAGAAGTCTTTTTTTCAACGTTTATGGAACAAATGAATACGATGAATTTCCAGATTTTATTGATTATATTTTTATAGAAAGTAATGAGGCTGGTAGCGATAATAGCAAAGTTTTTATTCACAGCACTTATGATGACGCTTTCTATGAATACATAGCAGCTAATGATGATATTTTTATAGATTTAGAAGTTGTTAGTTATACAAAAACAGAAAGTGTTTATGATACGAACATAGCATATAAATTATCTGTTAGCTCTGATAATAAGTTTAATAAAGTTTTTTTAATTCCTGTAGATAATCAGTTTGTTATGCTAAATTATACTATAAATCCATATATTCCTTTTTTAGAAGATAATAAAATAGATGATAAGATAAATGATTTTGTAATGAAGTTTTTTGACGGTAAAAAGATTTCGGAAACTAGAACGGCTCAGGAGGTTATGTATATAGAAAATTTAGCTGTTATAAAGTATAAAAAGAATGGTTTATTTGAGTATATAGAGGGCTCAAATGAAGAGTTGAGCGATGTTAATTTTATTTTGGACTTTGCTAAAGGGATAGATTTTATAAAGAAGAAAATTGATAGGAGCGATGTTGAATACTACTTAAATAGCTATGAGTATAAAGATGATGGACTTCACATATACTATGACGTTGGATACAATGACATAAAGTGGGAATTTGATATGTTGTGTGAAAGTTGTGATATGAAATTTCCTATGGAAGTTATTGTAAGAAATGGTAAAGTTGTTAATTTTAAATGGTTCGTAAAGTTTATGCCAGAGATTATAAAGCAGCCAGAGAGAATTGATCTTAAGTATAAGAAAGCGTTTTCTGTACTTAAAGAACAAGGATATAGTAATTTTGATAAGGTACAGTTGGTTTACAAACTAGAAGAAGATGATATAGCTACACTGAACTGGTTATTTACGAAAGGTGAGGAAAAGCATTTTGTAGAGGTGGAGCGTGAATGGTAAAAAAATATTAAACAATTTAATTATAATATTTGTTATTATGAATGTTGTGTTATACGGCATGAATTTGTATAATTATAAAGATGTAAATAGACTATCAAAAGAAAGAGAAAATCACTTAGTCAAAGTGCTTAACGATAAAAATATTTCTTTAAATGCAGAGTTGCCTAAATTTGATAAAATGAAAGAACTTTACTTTTCAAGACCTGTAGATAGAGAAAAAAATTTGATAGACTATATTTTTAATGGTAAAGAAAGACATTCTACTTATTTTGAAGGAGTACATACTCATACTGATGATAATGAAACACTGATTTTTAATAAAGTAGGTGAAAGGGGACGTGTATTTTATAGTGCCAAAAGACCTGTTTATAGAGTTGGAAATTTACCATCGTTAAATAAATTTATATCAGATTTTTCTATAGAAGATGAACAATATATTCCGTTAGGTCATAAATTTGATGATAAAAATGATAATATATATTTTTTTAATGAAGTGTATGAGGATAAAAAATTATTTTGTAATGAAATAGTTATTAAAGTGGCTGGTGATGGAGTTATAGAGGCTAGAGCTATCAGATATACGCCTCGTAAATTTGGTAAGGAGAGTTTTAGCGTAATACCAGTTGACGCAGCTCTTTATAAACTTGCATATGAAGTTGAATTCGATGAAAAGATGGAAATAGTAGATGTATCAATAGGGTATTATTTAGAGGAGGATTTGATTGGAAATGAGTATATATTTAAGTCGCTACCTCACTATCAAGTTACTATGAGAAATGGAGTTAAGTATTATATTAATGCTGTAAACGGAAAAATTATGATTTAAAAATAGCTTTAATATATAGCAAAAAAGTGTTAAAATATATGACGGTTAGTCGATATAAATACATCGAAATAAATATTTAGTGGTTCTAAACAACTATAATAAATAATAAGAACAAGACTTTAGACCTTGAAAAAATTTCGATTTTATAGTTCTACATACCTAAAAAATGGTATTAAATTAGTAGAAAAAATGTGTGAATTTTATAAAAAAGTACAAAAAATCGCATAAAACCTAGTGTTTTAGTTGATTTTATTGTGCATAACTGATATTATAACAATGAGGACACTTCCCAAGTTTTTCAGATGGGGGGATATTTATCTAGATATCAGTTGTTTGATTGATTTAATTCTGATATTTGTTATGCAAGGAAGCATGAAAATTAAATTTAACATGTGTCGTTATAGGAGCCTAAATTTCGAACTAAAAACTTGGACTTTTGAGTGAGTCTATTTTGAGTTCGTTAAATGAAAATATTAAAATACGTTAATTTGAAGAGGTATCAATGGAAAAGTATTTAGTAAAAGGCGGAGTGCCTTTAAGAGGAGAAGTATCGGTAAGTGGGGCTAAAAATGCAGCTTTAGCTGTATTACCAGCAGCGCTTATGTCGGGAGATGTTTGCACAATTAATAATGTTCCTAAAGTAGAGGATATACATGTGCTACTTCAAGCTATACAGCATTTAGGAGTAAAGATAACTTATGAGAATGATGGTCATACTGTAATAATGGATTGTAGAAAAATAGAAAAAGTTACGGTTGATTATGAGCACATAAGTAAAATTAGAGCATCATACTATTTACTAGGAGCACTTTTAGGAGCTAAAAATTATTCTAAAGTAGCTTTACCTGGAGGTTGTAATATAGGTGCAAGGCCTATTGACCAACACATAAAAGGTTTTAAAGCACTGGGAGCTGAGATTGAGATAGAGCATGGTATGATTGAAGTCAAGACTGATAAGTTAGTAGGCGATACTATTTATCTTGATTCACCTAGTGTAGGAGCTACTATAAACATAATGATGGCAGCTTGCATGGCAGAAGGTACGACTTATATTGAAAATCCAGCTAAAGAACCTCATATAGTAGATGTGGCTAACTTCCTTAATAGTATGGGGGCTAAAGTAAAAGGTGCAGGAACTCATATTATAAAAATTCAAGGTGTTAGCAAAATGCACGGCTCAGAGTATACTATAATACCTGATATGATAGAAGCTGGTACGTATATGGTAGCAGCAGCTATTACTAAAGGAAATGTATTAGTTAGAAACTTGATACCAAAACATATGGACGCCATTACAGCAAAGCTTATAGAGATGGGTGCAAGAGTAGACGTTTATGGAGATTCTATAAGGGTTAGCTACGAAAAAGATTACAGTAGTATTCGTGTTAAGACACTTCCTTATCCAGGATTTCCAACTGATATGCAACCGCAGTTTGTAGCATTAATGGCTTTAGTAAATGGTGTTAGTGTTATGACAGAAAGTATATTTGAGAGCAGATTTTCTTATACTAGTGAACTCGGCAGAATGGGTGCCGACATAAAAGTAGAGGGAAATACGGCTATAATAAACGGTGTTAGCAATTTTACTGGAGCACAAGTCAGAGCTACTGATTTAAGAGCTGGTGCAGCACTTGTTTTAGCAGGACTTGCTGGTAAAGGCGATACTTTGATAAGCAATATTTATAATATTGATAGAGGATATGAGTGCTTAGAAGATAAAATATCTGCGCTTGGTGGTTGGATAAAGAGAATTGACACTGAAAAAAAACCTGAGCTTAAAGTGGTTAGTTGACCGTATATATGTTGATTAGAATTAGGCTCGTATTATACTAATGATTAGTATTTTTGACATAAGTACTACTTTTATATTTACTGTACTTATGTCATGTTTGACTTAACTCTAAATTTGTTTTTAAGCACTCAAACTTCCCATACCTAATTTTTTATAGCACTCGAGAATGGTAAGCTAAGTTAATAAATTAAGTATATGTGAACTTATCGTAGCATTATAGTGCTAGTGCTTCCCATTATCGGTTCTCTAAAAAGTAATAAGTGGTTTTTAATTTTAGATTGATATAATAAATGGTAAGTTTGAGTTAAGCATATATCGTTATAAGTTTTTATGAAAGATAATAAATATAAGTTTAAATTACCTAAAAGTGTTAAAAAAGTTCTACAAGCTTTAGTAGACTGTGGATATGAGGCATATATAGTTGGAGGTTGCGTTAGAGACCTTATTTTGGATATAGAACCTAATGATTTTGACATAACTACTAATGCTACACCACAGCAGATTAAAGGGATATTTTCTAAGACGATAGATACTGGCATAAAACATGGTACAGTAACGGCTGTAGTAGATGGTGAGTGCTTTGAAATAACTACATTTAGGATAGATGGTAAGTATTTAGATTGTAGACACCCAGAAAGCGTTACATATACTAGAAATTTATCTGATGATTTGCTAAGACGTGATTTTACGATAAATGCTATGGCTTATTATGACGATGTTGTAGACTTGTTTGGTGGACTAGAAGACCTTAAATCAGGATTAATTAGAGGAGTGGGAGATGCTGACAAAAGGTTTAAAGAAGATGCACTTAGAATGCTAAGAGCTATACGTTTTAGTGCTAGGTTTGGATATGAAATAGAAAAGCTTACTAAAGACGCTATAGTAAAAAATGCAAATCTTATAAAAAAAGTATCTGTAGAAAGAATAAAAGTAGAAATAGATAAGACACTGATGTCTAAAAATCCCAATTATTTTGGTATCATTTACGAGCTTGGATTACTTGGATATATTAGCGTTCCTTTAAATAAAGTTTTTGATGATAAAAGCAGTAGAAGCTATTTGCTTAAATTGTTATCTGTTATAGATGATGAGTTATTTTTAAAATGGACAGCTTTATCTATTAAATTATCACAGTCTGATGCAAAAAAAATGTTTAAAAATTTGAAATTTGATAATAAAACTATGAAAAAAGCACTTACTTTGCTTAGTTATAGAGATATGGAAGTCCCAATTACAGAAGTTTTAGTTAGACGTCTTATGAGTGAATTAGATGATTTGTTTTCGTATTTTTTGAAACTTAAAAAAGCTATGTGCTTTGTCGTGAAAGATGAAAGATGTTTGGAACAAATACGTATTAGCACCGATATATATAATCGTGTTTTGGTAGCTGGTGATGCCACTAAAATAAATGAATTAAAAATAACTGGTAATGATTTGATAAAAATTGGATACAAAGGGGAAAAAATAGGGGCTTTCCTTAAATTTGCACTTGAAAAAGTGATACAAAATCCTTTGGAAAATGATAAGGAGCATCTTATTGAACTTGCGAAGCGTATTCAGTAAAATTAGTATAACAGATTTTTTTATATTTTTACTTATTTTTGTGAGTTATTTTTTTAATGGTCTGTATTACAGCTTTGAAAAGAGTTTTGCACTTATATTATCATCTGTAATAGTAGTTAAAAAGTTATATGATAACAAAGTTTTGAAAATTAGTTTAGATTATGTTTTGTATTCTTTGTTAGCTATTATTTTTATTATATTTTCAGGTTTTTTCTATTATACAGAAAAAGGTATGGGAATATATGCGGTAAATACTTTTTTGCTATTTTTATTATTTTATGTTTTAGTCGATAATTTAGAACAAGATGAAATATTGTTTATAAGTAGGTTGCTTGTAATCTTTGCTTTAATAAATATTGCTTTTTCTGCTTTATTTATTAATAGTAATCTAGTTTATAAGCTAGGTTATATATCAGATGGTGAGCTTGCAGGAGCTCTTCAGTATGGCAACAGCTATGCTATTTTACTGCTAATGCTGGTTCACTTTTGTTTTAAAGAGCGATTTAGGTATAGATATTTTATTATTTTAATTTTGATTTTAGCGATTATTTTTACTAAGTCTAAAAGTGGAATTTTATTTTTGTTATTTTATTTACTGTATTTTGCTATAAAAAATGTGCATAAAAATTTAAAAATGTTAACTGTGTTAGCATTTACTTTTTTTCAAGTTATCGCAGTTGTTAATTTGACAAATTTTTATGATATTGGAACTGTTATAAATAGCTACAATCCTTTTTATAGCAGTAGCTTTCTTACTAGATTGTTATATTATAAAGACGCGCTTAATATGATAAAGCACAATTTTTTTGGCTATGGATATATGGGCTATTATTTTGCACAGCATTATTTTCAGACGGGATACGATTATACTGTAAAGTATGTTCACAGTGCACCGTTACAGATGATTTTAGATTACGGTATTATAGCTTTTGTTTTTCTAATAATAATTGTTTTTAACGCATTTCAGTATATAAAAAGAGAAGATAAGGTTGTTTTTATTATTTTTATAATAGCTAGTTTTATTGATTTTCATATTCAATTTGGATTATTTGTTTTAATGATATTCATATTAACGAAAAACAAACGTAAAACAATTGTAATAAAAAATAATATTTTTTTTGGTATACTAGTAAGTGGTTTTGTAATTTTTTCAACTTATGTATTTGCTAGTGATATATTTTATTATGCTAAAGATTATGATACGGCAGTAAAAATATATAAATATAATACTATTGCATACAAAAAAAATAGCGATTACTTTGATGAAGAAAATTTAAAACGATTATCGGATAATAATAATTATCTATACTTTTGTTATAAGAGATTAGCTGATAAATATTTACAAGATGGCAGATTAGAAGAAGCCTATTTTTACAGTGGTATGTATAGAAAGTATAATCCACTTGGAGATTTTAAAGAAAGTTTTCATTTAAAAACTCAAAATGATATGTTGAAATGCAAAAAAGATGTCGAAATAATTGACGAGATAAAAGACTATTATAGTTATGTACAAATGCTTAAAGATGACAGGAGTACTAGACTTGAAGTAAATCATCGGTTTGACTTTGAACTTGATGATGTTGCAAAGAATATTATTGGTAAATTTAAAAATGTAAAAGATTAGTAGAGGCGAATATGAATAAAAAAAGTACTGATGCAGTTACAAAAATGTTGGTAGTAGGTATAGGAGCACTTGCTATTATTTTAGTTTTTGCTTCCGTTTACGTAGCTGTATTTACTGGAAAAAAAGGCGAAGATGAAAATGATAAGTTATCAGAAGTTACGCAAACAAGCGAACAAAGTACTACAGCAAATACGACAAAGCATGAAGTTGTTAAGTATAATAGAACGATAGCTTTAGTAAAATATTCTGATAGCAGTAGTAAGAAGATGGTAGTTTACGATATTAATAATGATGGAAATATTACTTTTAAAATAGACTCATCTACTGAACTTAAAGATGCTTATGGTACAGATATTGCCCTATCGCAATTTGATAAAGGTGATATAGTAGAAATAAAGTATAATGAAAAAAATAAAATGCCTAAATACATAAAAATATCGGCTATGGCTTGGGAGAGAAAAGGCATTAAAGACATAAGCATAAATGAAAAGAAAAAGACTATAAAAGTTAAAAATGATACTTATAAATACACTGACGAACTCATTACATTAGAAAATGGTAAATCTTTCGAATTAGATAGTATATCTGATGAAGATGAAATGTTGCTTAGAGGCTATAAAGATATAGTTTGGACTATTGAACTCAGTGGTAGACATGGAAGTGTCAAGTTAGAAAATTATGATGTTTTTGTAGGCGGTACTTTGGATATAGTAGGTTATGCTAGCAAAGATATAGTGCCTAATATGATAATTTCTTTACCTCCTGGTAATTACAATATTTCTTTAACAAAAGTAGGTGTTCCACCTGTTAACAAAAAAGTTAAAGTAGTATCAGA
>PDWI01006076.1_pt1 | contig 15675 bp, 17 predicted proteins | sample 1430891 | NCBI WGS metagenome assembly PDWI01 (sample SAMN01162508, study PRJNA174530) | Oral metagenome, whole genome shotgun sequencing project. | biome: Marine environment; feature: Marine mammal; material: Swab sample of the gingival sulcus; isolation source: swab sample of gingival sulcus... | reverse complement strand
TCATTTTACACCATTATTCACTTAATAACAAATCATAAACTATTTCCAAAACTATTGTAAAATAGTCGTATTTATCATAAAGTAATAACATAAAGTTTTAAAAGGCGGAATAAATTTGACTGATAAACGTGATTACATGCTATTATTAGCGAAGTCAGCACTAAATATAGTGATTATTATTTGCTGGCTAATCGCGATAAATGCACAAAGTTTTGATAACAGAATAATGATTGCATTATTGATTGGGCAAATTTATGCCCTATTAAGTTATGATTTAAACCGTTATAGATTTTTGGTTACAGCTTTTTATTTGTAGTGGCAGCTTATTTTATACCCCAAACTTTGCCACTTATTGCACTTGGTTTTATCTATACGCGTCACTTAAAATGGACGACTATAGTCGCTTGTTTAGTGACTGGGTTAAATTTATTAATCACCAGTTTTAGTATGCAGGCGATAGCGGCAGCACTATTGTCGATGGTGGCATTTGTCTTCAGCTATTTAATGTTGCACTATCAAAAGTATCGCTTGCTTTACGAAAAGCAGCGCGACGAAACACACGAAGCAGATTTTATTTATCGCAGTCGCGAAGACCAAATCAAACAATTGGTCGACAGCAAGGCCAATGCCTCGGTTTTGGCAGAACGCAACCGCATTGCTGGCGAACTGCACGACCATATTGGTCATACGATTAGCAGCGCCATTGTGCAAGCTGAAGCCTATAAGGCAATATACCTTGAAGCAGACCAGCAGGCAGATATAACCGCTCGGCAAACAGCCATTGACAGCATTATCAAAACGCTTAAAGACGGCATGATTGACATTAGAAGTAGCTTACATCACTTGCGCGATCAGTCGTTAGATTTTAAGGCGGCACTTGAAGCGATGCGCTTAAAATACCCCGGCTTAGAGTTATCGCTTTATCTTTATCAAACTGAGCAAATGCCCTATAATATGAAAATGCAATTAATTCGCGTTGTTTCTGAAGTGTTGGCGAATGCGGTTAAACATTCTGATGCGACACAGTTAAAAATTAGCATTGTTAAACAACATCAGTTTTACAGCTTAACGGCTAAAGATAATGGCACACAGACCACAGCTAAACTAAAACAGGGCATGGGTTTAGATAATATGAAGACCGTTGCCGAAAGCTTTAAGGGCAATTTTAGCTATGGTTATCAAGACGGCTTTTTTATACATATGACACTCTATGTAACAGAAGATTAGTGTGATTGTTTAGTTAAGTTGTCATTTCGAGTGAAGGCGAAGCCGTAACCGAGAAATCTCGGGTTTTAAATGCGAAATCTCTCCACTTTACTAGCGTTTTGGTCGAGATGACATGATATGTTATGCGTTGTGATTAAACAGTTAAGATTAAGTGAGAAAATTATGAAAAATATAATTATTGTTGACGATGACGCAATTGTCAGAAATGCGTTAAAACAAATTTTAGAGGCAAAGCACTATCATGTTGTCGGTGTTGGTGAGAATGGCAAAGACGCCATTGCGCTTTATCAATCGCACCGGCCCGACATAATATTGTTAGATATTCGCATGAAAGAAATGACCGGTTTGGCAGCGTCTAAAGAAATATTAAAGCATGACAGTCATGCCAAAATATTATTTATTACTACTTTTCAAGATGACGCTTATATCGACGAGGCGCTTAAGTTGGGCTGCGCTGGCTATATTTTAAAAGAAAACATTGCCGGTATCGTGCCGGCAGTTGAGGCGGTCTTGAGTGGTCAAATGGTGTTTGGCCCCAAGGTGGTCGACAAACTGCCCAGTGTCAATCGCGAAAATCTTTATAGCACGGCGCTTACCGAGCGCGAGAATGATATACTTATTTTAATAGCCGATGGTCTTAATAACAGCGAAATTGCCACAAAACTGTACCTCAGCGAGGGCACGGTGCGCAATTATATTTCAACTATGCTCGACAAATTAGACTTGCGTGATCGCACGCAATTGGCAGTCTACTATTATAAGAATTTGCGCGATAGTGACAACAAATAGCGGTTTTTGCGATAGTATACTGATATTATCGCTTTAATCTGTAATATTGTGTTTACATTGCTATTTAAATGATATAATATATAGTGGTATGTAAATAATAGTTGTTTAGGAGGATTTTATGGCAGAGTTGCTAAAAAAGGAAGATAATTTAGTTTCCCTTAAATTTACCATTAGCGCTGAAGAATTTGAAAGTGCGGTTAATAAAGCTTTTAATAAGAACAAAAATAAATTTAGTATTCCCGGTTTTAGAAAAGGTAAGGTGCCGCGCAAGATTATCGAGAAGCATTACGGTGAAGGCGTTTTTTATGAAGATGCCCTCAACATTGCATTACCCGATGCTTACGAAGCGGCAATTGACGCATTAGACATCGACCCGGTCGATCGTCCTGACATCGATATTTTAGAATTAGAAAAGGGTGCCGATGTCGTTGTGCAAGCCGATGTTACCGTTAAGCCTGAAGTTGAATTAGGCGAATACAAAGGCGTAACTGTAAACGTTGAAAAGCGCGCAGTTGAAGACGAAGACGTCGACGCCGAACTTGAAAAAGAACGCAAAAAGAATGCCAGAATGATTACAGCTGACCGCCCAGCCGAAATGGACGACACTTTGATTATCGACTATAAGGGTTCAATTGATGGCGAATATTTTGAAGGCGGCACTGCTGAAAGTCATCAGTTAAAGCTGGGTTCTAAACAGTTTATTGGCAATTTTGAAGAGCAACTGGTCGGTTTAAATGGTGGCGACGAAAAGACAATTGAAGTCAGTTTCCCAGAAGATTATCACGCTGCCGAGCTAGCTGGTAAGCCCGCTAAGTTTGAAGTCAAAGTTAATGAAGTAAAAACTGAAGAATTGCCTGAACTTGACGATGAATTTATTAAAGACATTTCTGAATTCGATACAATTGACGAATATAAGGCCGATGTTAAAAAGCGCTTAGAAGAGCAAAGTGAAGAGACCTACCAAAGCCAAGTGCGTGGCGCGGTCATTGAAGCTGTTACATTGGCGGCATTAGTCGATATTCCGGAAGTAATGGTAGATAACGAAATTACGCATATGTTACGTGATTTTGACTACCAGTTGCAATATCAGGGTATGTCGCTAGAACAGTATTTTAAGTTTACGAACAGCAGTGAAGAAGATATGCGTGCGCAAATGAAAGACGATGCTGAAAACAAAGTGAAGACATCACTTGTCATTGAGGCAATCGGTAATGCTGAAGCAATTGAAGCAACTGAACAAGACGTCGAAGACGAACTCAAGAAGATGGCCGATTTACAAAAAATGGAAGTCGATCAACTTAAAGAGTTCTACGCGCGTGATGATTTTGCATCACTTAAAAATCATATTTTCTCACGCAAAGTAGTCGACTTTATTACTGAGCAAGCAAAAGTAGAAACAAAATAAGTTTTTACAAACATACCCATCACAAGCGATTTTGCAATACCCGAATGCCTATTTAACCATTTGGGTATTTCTCGTGTAGTGATAATGCAACAAACTGTTCAAAAAAAATTAATAACTATCTTATAATATAGATGAGTAGTAACCATTCAACCAAGTTGTCATTTCGAGCTGTAAAATAATAATATAAAACAAGAGAGGTGAAATATGCCATTAGTACCATATGTAGTAGAACAAACCAACCGCGGCGAACGCTCTTACGATATTTTTTCAAGGCTTTTAAAAGACCGCATTATTTTTTTAGGTGATGAGGTCAACGATCAAACTGCCAGTTTAGTCGTCGCACAGCTATTATTCTTAGAATCAGATGACCCCGAAAAAGACATTAATTTTTATATAAATAGCCCAGGTGGTTCAATTACCGCTGGCATGGCAATTTACGATACCATGCAATACATTAAGCCAGATGTGTCGACTATTTGCATCGGCATGGCAGCCAGCATGGGCGCATTTTTACTTGCGGCAGGTGCCGAGGGAAAACGCTATGCGCTGCCCAATTCAGAAATTATGATTCACCAGCCACTCGGCGGTGCACGTGGCCAGGCAAGCGACATAAAAATACAGGCAGAGCGCATACTTAAAGCCAAGTCATCGCTCAATAAAATTTTAAGTGAACGCACCGGTCAGCCGCTTGAAGTGATTGAGCGCGACACCGATCGCGACAATTTTATGACGGCAGAGCAGGCCAAAGACTATGGCTTGATTGATAAAATATTTTACAAGCGTGATTAATTGAGGAGTCAGTCATGAAACAAGACGAAAAAAAGCAGTTAAAGTGTTCTTTTTGCGGCAAACCGCAAGATCAGGTCAAACGCCTAATTGCTGGTCCAAATGTCTATATTTGCGATGAGTGTATTGATTTATGTCAAGAAATTATCGCCGAAGAATTTGAAGAAGAATTTACTTTAACAGATGAAAATTTACTAAAGCCAATTGAAATAAAAGAAGCACTTGACGAATATGTCATCGGTCAAGAACAAGCTAAAAAAACGCTGGCAGTTGCCGTTTATAATCATTATAAACGAATCGGTCTCAACGAAAAAGATGACGATACTGAACTGCAAAAGAGCAATGTGTTGTTAATAGGGCCAACTGGTTCAGGTAAAACCTACTTGGCAGATACGCTGGCCAAAATATTAAATGTACCCTTTGCAATTGCCGATGCAACTTCTCTGACAGAAGCCGGTTATGTTGGTGAAGACGTTGAAAATATTTTATTAAAATTAATTCAAGCGGCCGACTACGATATTGCCCGCGCTGAGCGCGGTATTATCTATATTGATGAAGTCGACAAAATAAGCCGTAAGTCGGAAAATCCCTCGATTACCAGAGATGTCTCCGGTGAGGGTGTTCAACAAGCGCTACTTAAAATGCTAGAGGGCACAGTTGCCAGCGTACCACCACAGGGCGGTCGCAAGCACCCCCATCAAGAATTTATTCAAATCGATACGACTAATATTTTGTTTATTGTCGGCGGTGCATTTGCCGGCTTAGATAAAATTATTGGCAGCCGTATCGGTAAAAAACAATTGGGTTTCGGTGCCGAAATAAATAAAAACCATACCAAATCAGTTGGCGATTTATTTAAAATGGTCGAAACCGAAGACTTGCTAAAATTTGGTTTAATACCCGAATTTGTCGGTCGCGTTCCGGTTGTGGTTTCGCTGGGCGAACTTGACCGCAAAGCGTTGATCAGAATTTTAGAAGAACCAAAAAATGCACTGGTTAAACAGTATAAAAAATTACTAGAAATGGACGATGTCGAATTAGAATTCGATACGGCAGCGCTAGAGGCCATTGCCGATTTAGCCATTAAGAAAAATACCGGTGCACGTGGCTTGCGTACAATTTTAGAATCTGTTATGCTCGACGTGATGTTTGATATACCTAGCCGCAGCGATATCAAAAAGTGTATGGTGACAAAAGAAACAATTACTAACCATGTACCGCCGACGCTACTTTTGGCAGAAAAGAAAAATGAAATCGATCAGCAAGCGGAAGAAAATGCCTCTTAGACTTGCAATTTACAGGAGTAAATATGAGTGAAACTTTTAAAAATAAAGCAATACCGCTAATACCCCTAAGGGGGTTGTCGGTGTTTCCGCACATGGTGTTGCATTTTGATGTTGGTCGCGAAAAATCGATAAATGCCTTGGAACAGGCCATGATTACCGACCAGTTAATCTTTTTGACAACTCAAAAAGACATGGATGTCGACTTACCGACTGCCAAAGATTATTACACAATTGGCGTACTAGCAAAAGTTAAGCAAATGCTGAAGCTACCAGGTGACGCGATTCGCGTTTTGGTAGAGGGTGTTTCGCGCGCCGAAATTGTGTCAATTAATCAAGAAAGCCCCTATATTGAGGCGCTGGTTACTGTGTTCAATGAAAACGATACGGCAAACATAAAAGAAACCGAAGCCTATATGCGCTCTATTATTTCGGCGTTTGAAAGCTACGTTAGCGTTTCTAGCAAAATATCGCCCGACGTATTAATATCGCTTTCTGGTATTGACGATCCATCGCGCTTTGCCGATGTTGTCTCGTCGCACATTGTGCTTAAAACTGCACAAAAACAACAAATATTAGAGGCAATTGACATTGTTAAACGCCTTAAGTTGATTTATCAAATTTTACTCGATGAAATAGAAATTATGGAAGTCGAAAAAGACATCAACGAAAAAGTGCGTGGCCAGCTCAATCGCATGCAAAAAGAATACTATCTGAGAGAACAGCTTAAAACGATAAAAAAAGAGCTTGGTGAAGAAAACGACTTCGACGATGAAGTTGCTGAATTTCGCAGTAAGCTCGACAAGTTAAAAGTGACAAAGTCGATTAAAGAAAAAATAGCAAAAGAAATCGATCGCTATTCGAAAATGTCACCGACATCTGCCGAAAGCAATGTCATTCGCACCTACTTGAACTGGATGTTTGATTTGCCTTGGAAAAAATCGACCAAAGATGAACTCGATATTGCCAAGTCGCGCAAAATTTTGGACGAAGACCACTACGGCATGAAAGACGTTAAAGAACGCGTGCTCGAATATTTGGCGATTCGCCAAATGACCAAGAGTTTAAAGGGGCCAATTATTTGTTTGGTGGGCCCTCCGGGTGTCGGCAAGACATCGATTGCCAAGTCGATTGCGCGTGCTTTGGGTAGAAAATTCACCCGCATGTCACTTGGTGGCGTGCGCGACGAGGCGGAAATTCGCGGTCATCGCCGCACTTATATTGGTGCGATACCGGGGCGTATAATTTCGGCCATTAAAGAAGTGGGGTCTAATAATCCGGTATTTTTATTTGATGAAATAGACAAATTGGCGAGCGATTTTAGAGGCGACCCAGCATCTGCATTGTTAGAAGTACTTGACCCGGCGCAGAACAATACGTTTATGGATCACTATTTGGAAGTGCCGTTTGACCTTTCAAAAGTAATGTTTATTACGACAGCCAATAGCGTTAACACTATTCCGCGTCCGCTACTCGACCGCATGGAACTAATAGAAGTTTCTGGTTATACAGAATTTGAAAAATTAAAAATTGCCGAGCGTTATCTATTGCCTAAGCAGTTAAAAGAGCACGGTTTGACAAGTGAAAATTTAACGCTTGGTAAAACAACGTTACCAATTGTTATCAATGATTATACGCGTGAGGCCGGCGTGCGCAGTTTAGAGCGCAACATTGGCAAGCTGTGCCGTAAAGCAGTGGCTCAAATTATTGAAAAGGGCACTAAAAAAGTACGCATTAATTCTAAGAACTTGAAAAAGTACTTAGGGAATCCGCGCCACCGCTATAATGCAATTGGAGACGAAGACAAAATTGGCATTGTAACCGGCTTAGCTTGGACATCAGTTGGTGGCGATACCCTACAAATAGAAGTGACGCCAATGCCAGGTACCGGTAAGCTAGAATTAACTGGCCAAATGGGTGATGTCATGAAAGAATCTGCCAAAGCGGGCATTAGCTATATTCGCTCGCGCGTTGATCGCTTAGGTATTGATCGTGAATTCTATAAAACCTTAGATATTCACATTCACATACCAGAAGGTGCCGTACCAAAAGATGGCCCGTCGGCCGGCATTACAATGGCGACGGCCGTTGCATCGGCATTGATGAAAAATCCGGTTGACCATACGGTAGCAATGACTGGTGAAATCACCTTGCAAGGGCGCGTTTTGGCAATTGGTGGCTTAAAGGAAAAAGTATTAGCCGCTGCACGCGAAGGTGTTAAGACGATTATTTTACCCAAGGCCAACGAAATTGATATTGAAAAAATACCGCAAGAGGTGCGTAAAAAGTTAACATTCCGTCCTGTAACGCATATGGACGAAGTACTGGCGATTGCCCTAAAAGAAAAAATTAACGGTAAAAAGTCGTGAAGATCAAACAGAGCAGTTTTATTGTAAGCGCAGTTGAGCCCAGTCAATATCCACTAGCTGACATGCCGGAAATTGCCTTTGCAGGGCGTTCCAATGTCGGCAAATCGTCGCTGCTCAATATGCTTTTAAACCGCAAAAATTTAGCAAAGACCAGTGGTCGCCCCGGCAAGACGCAGACGATTAACTTTTTTGATGTCGATCAGCTATTTAGAATTGTCGATTTACCTGGTTATGGCTTTGCCAGAGTGTCAAAGTCGCACAAACAGCGCTGGGGCGAATATATTGAAACTTATCTCAATACGCGTGAAAACCTAATTGAAGTATTTTTGCTCGTCGACATTAGACACACACCAAATGAACTTGATAAAATGATGTATGACTACATTGTAGCTGCCGGCTTTAGTGGTTACGTTGTCGCCACCAAGTTAGATAAGGTAAAAAACAGCGCTTTAATGAGCCGCCTAAACGATATTAAAATGACTTTGGGCGTTGCTCAAAATCACTTTATTATTCCGGTTTCCAGCACTAACCGCAAAGGAAAGTATAAGTTGTGGGATCGTCTTAACAATATGTTTGAAGCAGCCGGCTACAATATTCATTTTGAACGTCAAAACGCCAATATGCCGCATTTAAAGCGTAGCAAAAAGAAGAAAAAATAAGCCGCTGTCATTTCGAGCACATTCGCTCGCACGACATATGATAATAAGTCGTAAAGATTATATAGTTTTTTGACGATATATTTAGTGTAGTAGTGTGAAAAACAACACTATATTTCGGAGTAGAAAATGATTGTTGCAACACTTTGTTATATCAGAAGAGATGGCAAGACCTTAATGCTACATCGCAATAAAAAGAATAGTGATTACCACGAGGGCAAGTATAACGGCATTGGCGGCAAACTAGAAAGCGGCGAATCGCCAGAAGAATGTTGCATAAGAGAAGTTAAGGAAGAAACCGGGCTAGACGTTCACGCGCTCAAATTTAGAGGGCACTTGACATTTCCGGTATTCGACGGCACCAGCGATTGGCTCTGTTTTATTTATGAATGTACAGATTTTAGCGGCGAACTGATAGCGTGCGATGAAGGTACACTACATTGGGTTGCCGACGCCGATATTAAGTCGCTTAACCTCTGGGAGGGCGATCGCTACTTTATTGACATTATCTACAACACAAATGAGAATTTTAACGGTAAATTTATTTATAAAGACAAGGCACTAGTATCTTATCAATTAAGTGTATATTAGGAGGGACTATGAATAATCCAATCGTCACCATGCAAATTGAGAACTATGGTTCTGTTAAATTAGAGCTCTACCCAGAACATGCACCGCAAAGTGTCAGCAACTTTATTGAACTGGTTGAAACCGAATATTATAACGGACTTACATTTCACAGAATAATTAAAAACTTTATGATTCAAGGGGGTTGCCCCGACGGTACCGGCATGGGTGGTCCAGGATATAGCATTGTTGGTGAATTTGCCAATAATGGTGTTGACAATAACCTAAAGCATGAGAAGGGTACCTTGTCAATGGCGCGCAGTCAAATGCCTAATTCAGCGGGTTCACAGTTCTTTATTTGCCACGTCGATACACCGCATTTAGATGGCAGCTATGCCGCTTTTGGCCGTGTTACAGAAGGGCAAGAAATTGTCGATGAAATTGCTAAAGTTAAAACAGATTTCAGAGATAAACCAGCTGAACCGGTAGTCATTAAGGAAATGTCGGTTGAATTAAACGGCTATCAGCCGGTAGAAGTAAAGCATTATTGATTTAAAGGAAGTCATTATGACAGCAGGATATACAATAAAACCATTATCGTCAGACTACGAAGCATTTATGTGGGAATTACTGTACGATAACATCTTTGTCGCGCGTGGAAGCGAAACAGCCGATCGCGAGCTGGCAGATTTGCCAACCCTAAAAAAATACATTGAAAATTGGGGCAAGTTACGCGGCGACTTAGGCTATGTCGCAATTGACAAAGACAATCAGCCAGTCGGTGCCGTTTGGACGCGCGTATTTAGTGAAGACGACGACACGTGGGGCTTTGTTGATGAACAAACGCCCGAACTAAACATCGCGACAGTTTCATCATTTAGAAGCAGAGGCGCCGGCAGCGCCTTGTTAGAAGAAATGCTCGACTTACTAAGGGCATATCAACACAGTGCCGTTTCACTTAGCGTACACCCCAATAATCGCTGCATTTCGCTTTACAAGCGGTTTGGCTTCGATGTATATAGAGCATATGAAAATGCTTTGACCATGAAAAAAGAACTTCATTAATGATCAACTTAAAGAAACCCAGATGATAAAGCTCTGGGTTTTATATTTGCACTTTTTTGCTACAAATGCTTCATAATCGTGTATAATAGTATTAGATTGTTGTTAGGGAGGCGCCATTGGATAACGCAAAATTATTAAAGCTAATAGAACAAGACGAAGGTCCAAAACTCGATTTTAAAATGTATCTCGATATTGGTACCGAGTCGACCAAAAAGGAATTGACTAAAGACGTTATTGCCATTGCCAATTCTTATGGCGGTCGCGGCTATTTGGTATTGGGTGTAGAAGATAAAACAAAGGCCATTATTGGTGTAGACCCCGAAGCCTACAGTGAAGAACGCATTCAGCAAATTATACTCAACCGTTGCGACCCGCCTGTTTCAATCAGGGTTGAAAACAATGTCATAGAAGATAAAACACTTTGTTTGATTACGATTTTTCGCAGTCATAATCGGCCGCATCAAATGCGCCAAACGGGGGCTTTTTATATTCGCAGAGGCTCGACAACCGACTATGCGCGGCGCAACGAAATAGCCTCAATGCTGCAAGAAAATAGCTTGATGTACGACGAATTAGTGCCGGTTTATCATGCCAGAATCGAACACTTAAATTTAACGGCAGTCAATCACTTTGTCGAAAAGACAACCGGTGAACGCTATCGCAAGGGGCATGAAGCGATTCTCTGCGATGTTGGCCTACTTTACCACGATCGAGAAGACGGCTTTTATTACCCAACTATTGGTGGTTTGTTGCTATTTGGCAACTCGCCGCAGTTGCTACTGCCGCACAGCAGTGTGGTAATTGCCTATTACAATGAGGCGGGCAAATTAGTTCAGCAGCGCATTTGCGGCACAATTATAGAAATGTTAGATGGCGCCATGCGTTTTATCGGGCGTCAGCTAAAAGGCACCGGTTATCCGCTGGCGGCTATTGAAGAGGCTTTAAGCAATGCCTTAGTACATCGCGACTATTTTGATATTAGTCGTCAAATACTGGTAGTGCTGGGCAAAAAAACAGTTGAAATATCTAATCCGGGCCCAATTTATGACGCCAACCCACTCAATAATGTAATGCGCTCAATGACACCGAAAAGGCGTAATAACTGGTTATATCATCAGCTGATTATTATCGATAAAAAAAGGCGCTTTGCTCACTATAGCAGGGGGCTACGCAAAATAAAAGAATGGGTGTTACCGTTTGGTAAAGTTAAATTTATCAATATGCGTAAGCGCAATCTATTTAAAGTAATTTTACCGGGGCTTGATGCGGTGGGGAGAAAAAACTAAATGTTGCAAATATTATTTAAAAATCTATTCGGTTATGATGCCTTTATCTTTATAGCGGCAGCTATTAATATTGTACTGTTTAGAAGAATTCTAAAATACCTCAACGCCATAGAAACAGATTTTCAAGACACGAAATATCTACAAAACGAATGGTTAATTAAGCACCTAGCTGATCAAACACATCGTTCGGCAGCTGATTTAAAAGATGTGCTCAACCGCTTTACTAAAAACAAACAAAAGCTCGACCAAACCGGTGTATTTTACATATCATTAACCAGTATTTTTCCGCTGTTGGGTATACTAGGCACAGTTGTGTCACTTTTGACACTGACAGATTTTAGCAGCATTGTCGCCTCAGTTAGTTTTTCAAAAGCGCTTACCAGTACATTTTGGGGCATTTTATTTGGCGTAATCAGTAAATTTGGCGAAGGCTTTTTTACGGCAAAATTAGAACTCTACGATAAATTATATCATGAAGTCAGAACCATTATTATTTCGTCGGAGCAAGCCGATGAATAGGCAGTCGTTTATCGATTTAACAGCACTACTCGATGTTGTTTTAATATTGTTTTTTGCCGCACTGATCAACTTGGCAGGGCGTGCCGAAGCCAGCCAGCAAATGGCTTTGAGATTAGAACAGAACATGGCTGATTTAAGTGCAGCCAATCAGCAGTTAACATCTCAAAATGCCGAGCTGCTAGCCGATAATAGCGCAATTAAACAACAGCTTAGCGATTTATATGGCACTGAAATGGATGACATAGACGATTATCGCGCAATTTTAAATCGTGTTTCAGTGCTCGAAATTGCACTGCGTGGCGATGATAATCAGATTATTATCAACGATAAAGCCAGTACGGTTAATATAGTTCGTGAAAATTTTTTAACTGATGAACGACAAAAGCAACTTGATAAAAAGGTAATGCGTTTACTTAACGACGCAGTTGATAACCGCTCGAAGAGCGACATTATCTATTTAAAAGTAGTGGTGTCAGACCGCGATGTCTACAAGTTTGCAGTAGATTATTTAATGGCAAAAATTGATATCGCCATTGAAAGATATGGTCGAGACAAGGTAATACTTTCAAAATGGCAATAGGAGGAAACATGAAAGGCAAGAAAAAGTCGAAAAAAGGTTTAGTAGCAGCTGGTGGTGCTGTCATTATTGCAGCCGGCTTATTATGGAGTGGCTTATTTAATATTGGTCTACCTAGTCAAAAGACGCCGCCCAATGAGCCGCCCCAAACCGTTGTATCAGATGGCCAAGAAACTAATAAAACTGAAATTATATTAGAAATTAAAGACAATCAACTGTACTATCAAGGTAAAGTATTAGCAGTTGAAAAGATTGCTGAAACCTTTAAAAGTGGTCAGCGCGTTGTCGTTAAGTCGGCTGACGCCAAGCAATTATTCTATGATGAAGTGATCGCAGAATTAAACAAGGTTGGCTGTGTAATAATAGAAGAATAGCGTAGACGCCAAATTATATTGGCGGGGAGGTAACCGTGAAATCAAAGACAAAACGATTTGGAATTCTAACGGCAGGCGGTGACGCGCCTGGCTTAAATCCGGCAATACGGGGCATTTGTAAAGCGGCAAATTTTGAATATGGCATGGAAATCATCGGTATTCATGATGGCTTTGCCGGCTTGGTAGAAGGGCGCGGTGATTTATTGAGGCCATCAGACTATTCAGGCATTATTCATAAGGGTGGTACTATTTTAGGTACATCGCGCGAAAGACCATTTAAAGACCCCGAAAAAGTAAAGCAGTTGGTGTATCACTATAATAAATGGGAACTCGACTGTCTGGTTTGTTTGGGTGGCAACGGCACCCAAAAGCGGGCAAATTATGTCAGAAAAGAGGGGCTCAATGTCATTTATCTACCAAAGACAATTGACAATGACGTTTACGGCACTGATATGTCATTTGGCTTCCACACCGCGCTTGATGCGGCAACTGATGCGGTCGACCGCTTACATACCACTGCGGCGTCGCATAAGCGCATTTTAATTGCTGAAATTATGGGTAATTCGGCTGGTTGGCTGGCGCTATATTCGGGCATAGCAGGTGGCGCCGATGTCATTGTCATACCAGAAATACCCTATGATATTAAGAAAATTGGTGCGCATTTAGACGAACGCATGAAAAACGGTTCAAAGTTTTCGGTTATCGTCGTAGCAGAGGGCGCCAAGTCGGTTGAAGAAGCCGAATTAAGCCGTAAAGACTTAAAGAAAAAATATGAAGGTCAGCCCAGTGCAGCCTTTAGAGTAGCATCAGAACTAAAGGCATTAGGCGATTACGATACGCGTGTATCGGTGCTTGGTTATATTCAGCGCGGTGGTGCACCGGTTGCCTACGATAGAATGTTGGCGACGCAACTGGGCACAAAAGCTGCTGAACTGATGGCTAAAGGCGATTATGGCAACATGGTTGCCTTAAAAGGCATGGATATCGTCGCGGTACCACTTGAAAAAGTAGCTGGCAAAACCAAAGAAGTGCCACATGACCATATCGCGCTGAAGTCCGCTAAACTAGCAGGTACAACATTTGGAGATTAATTGATTAGACAAGTTTTCATTTTTCTGACCCCGCTTGTCATTTCGAGCATAGTCGAGAAATCTGACCCAGCTTGTCATTTCGAGCATAGTCGAGAAATCTCGGGTTTAATACCCCACACTTCACTAGTGTTTTGATCAATATGACGTGTTTTCGAGACTGAATAGTTGTATTAGGAGATTAATATGCAAACATTTAAACATATCGATTTCGCAGAATTAGCCGATTTAAAAAACAAACGGCCAACGGTTTGGCTTAATAATTCAGTTAAACCAATGACACAAATTAAAATGCCAATTGCAATAGCTGATATTGAAGATGCTGCAGCAAGATTAGACCGCTTTAAACCGTTTTTTAAAGCGGCTTTTGCTGACATGCAGTTAACAGATGGCATCATAGAATCTGATGTCGTTGCAGTTGATCATTTCAAAGCGGCACTTGAACAGCAATATGGAAAACTTGCGGGCAAGCTACTGCTTAAAAAAGACGCTTATCTGCCAATATCGGGTTCTATTAAGGCGCGTGGTGGCATATATGAAGTCATCAAACACGCTGAAACACTGGCGCTAAAAGCGGGGCTTATCAATATGCAGTCAGACTACGCGCTATTTGCCAGTGATAAATTTAAATCATTTTTTAAAGATTACCGCATTGCAGTTGGTTCAACCGGAAATTTGGGTTTGAGCATTGGCATTATTGGTAAGGCACTTGGTTTTTCGGTAGATGTTCACATGTCGGCTGATGCCAAACAGTGGAAAAAAGATAAACTGCGCAGTATTGGCGTCAATGTGGTCGAATATCAGTCAGATTACAGTGTTGCTGTTGCCAATGGCCGTAAACAAGCAGCTGGTGATGCTTTTACTCACTTTGTCGACGATGAAAATTCACGCGATTTATTTTTGGGCTATGCCGTAGCGGGTCAACGCACCAAAAAACAACTCGATGATATGGATATTGTGCCAACAGCAGATAAACCGCTTTACGTCTACTTGCCCTGTGGAGTCGGTGGTGGTCCGGGTGGCGTTGCTTACGGCTTAAAAATGGTCTATGGCGATGCGGTAAAACCGTATTTTGTTGAACCAGTTGAATCGCCCTGTATGCTACTGGGCATGGCAACGGGATTACACGATAAAATTGCCGTGCAAGACATCGGCTTAACCAATATTACCGAGGCCGACGGTTTGGCAGTTGGTCGGGCGTCGGGGTTAGTTGGCGAAATCATGATGCCGCAGTTGGTCGGGCGTCGGGGTTAGTTGGCGAAATTATGATGCCGCTATTAGAAGGCGCTTACACAATAGAAGATAAAACGCTGTTTGAACTGCTTAAAACAATGTGCGACAGCGAAAGCATATTTTTAGAACCATCGGCACTTGCTGGTGCACTAGGCGCATGGCTTGTCAATAAAAAGCAACCGCTTATCGCGGATAGTTATCACTTAATATGGTCAACAGGCGGTGGCATGGTACCGCAAGCAGAGCGCGATAAAATGTATGGTAAAAAATAGAAAGATGGATATTCGTTTTTTATGCGATCGAAAAGAAAACGCTTGCATATATCGGCACTTTACGTATGCGGACACGATTCCGCGCTTAACGGGGCAATCGGTGGAATTTATCGAAGCGCTTATGCTAACGCTGCGCAATTCCGTCATGCAAGTGCTCGCTAACGTTGCATCCTGCAACG
>PDWI01005857.1_pt1 | contig 15675 bp, 9 predicted proteins | sample 1430891 | NCBI WGS metagenome assembly PDWI01 (sample SAMN01162508, study PRJNA174530) | Oral metagenome, whole genome shotgun sequencing project. | biome: Marine environment; feature: Marine mammal; material: Swab sample of the gingival sulcus; isolation source: swab sample of gingival sulcus... | reverse complement strand
AACCAACTGAGAGAGGTAATTGTGTCTGCCAACACTATAAAATACACAGGAAAACAAATTGTAAAAAAAGCCATTCGCAAAACCAAGAAGAATTATAGCAAGCAAACGATTGTTCAACAGGGTTTTTACAGAGAATTATTAGAAGAAAATAATATTGCTATTAAACTGAATGAAGCTACTTTTGATTTTAAATCAGAAAAATATCCTCAAGCAAAATACAGCAGAAAATCTTTTCATGATTATTGGGATGATTTTCATGCATCATCTCGTTTTAAAAAAAGAGGTATATTTTCCAATTTTGCTCAATATTGGCCTATTTTTATCACACACAAAGATAAAGTTACGATTAAAGAATCAAGAGTATCATTAGATTTTGATTCCGAAGAAAGAAAAAACACAACTTTGGGAGACCCTTTAGGAGGGCCTATTAATATTATCGCATTAGATGATATTAAGTATCGCTCTAATTTCTTTAACCCGTCATTAATTAAGCGTTATAATTATAAATTAATAGGCTTGGTCAAAGAGCAAGGTCAGAATTATTATTTAATTGAATTTGAACCCAAGAAGAAAATAAAACGTTATTTTCATAATTATATAAAGAAAGTTAGAGTTGCTTTATATAAGGGTACTATTTTAATAGCACAAAAAGGTTTTGTTGTAAAAAGAGTAAATTGTGAGTCTTTAGATTGGTCTAAAGTAAGGAGTAACACCTCCTATTTTAAACCTTTTAAAATTAAATATTCTGTAGAATATCAACCCTCAAAGGACGGCTGGGTACTTGGAAGCATTAATTACACCGCTGAATATCAAACCAAAAACAATCCCACAAACAAATACAAATGGCACAGAAATTTAAAGTTATCCTTACCACAAACTATTCAGTTTAATGATGATGAAGCTTCTTTATTTCCTCTTAGACACGAAACATTAAGGTATAAAACCAACACCTACAACCCCTCATATTGGGAAACTTTTGTAACATCAAAAGAATATATTCCTCTTTCTCCAAAATACAAAATGGATTTAGAAGCTAATCTATCACTAAATCAACAATTTAATTTACTAAATCAAAAAATAGCTGATATAAAAACACCTGCATATATTAACAAGCCTATGTCAAAAGATTTAGATAATAGTGCTTTAGAACAAGAAAATGATTATGCTACAGCTGTTTTGCAAAAAATGAATAAAAATGAAAGGAATTTTTTATCATTTTACAACAAAATTTTGGAAAGAGACTATAATTTAAAACCAAAAGAACAAGCTAAACCTCAACAATATTTTGTAGTTCGAGATTCTATGCAACATTTTGTTTATCACGAAATGTTGAACGATTCAACAAGCAAAAAGATATTCGATTTTACCAATGAATCATTAAAAAATAAAAACGGAAATATATCCTCTATTAATTTCACTAAAGACAACATACACTACTTAGTTGATTATAACGATGAACTTGGAAAAGTGTATAAATCGAAGAAAAAATCTGAAGAACTTCTTATAGACAGCATTCCTAATATCAACGAATTATACATTGTAAATGATTCCGTAATTGTTTATACAGTATTTGATAACCACAATAGGGTGTCCAAAATGTATTTACACAAAACCGGTTATCCAAATCAAACGGATTTGCTGTTATTTCACGAAACAGATGTAGAATACGATATAGAGTTATCTCTTTCGGCATCCAAAAAGTTTATTATTGCAAATATTACTTCAAAGAATCAAGATGAAATTTGGGTATTCAATAAAGCAACACAAGAACTTAAGCCAATTACCAAAAGAACATCTCAAGCGAAATATACACTCAATCATTTTCAAAATGAAGATAGTTATTTACTCCTTGAAGAAAAAGAAGAAAGTGTTTTAAAGAAAATTAATATCGAAAATCATTCAGAGCAAGTAATATACAAAACTCGTCAAGCAATAGAAGAATACCTCATTGATAATGAATACCTTATTTTAACAGAGTATCGTCCTTTTGATATGGATTTAAAATTGATTAATCTTAAAACTAAAAAAGAAAAAATCATTCATCCTCAAAAAGGCTTCAATACTATTAATTTTGTAAATTTTGTAACAGATAGCAACCTTGTATATTTCAGTACAGAATCGCTTATACACCCTATACAAACCTTTTCGTTAAATTACAAAACAGGAAAAGTAAAACTATTTGAAGAAGACAAATATTCGTTTATTGGACGACAAGGCGATTTTGTTTCTAAACTTATTCATATTCCTAATCAAGAGGGGCTTAAAATTCCGGTTTTAATTTCCTATGACAAAAAAGCAATAAAAGACTCTGTTACTGCGGTTTTAATTCAAGCCTACGGAGCTTATGGTGCAAGAGATTACTCTGTGTTTGAAGAGACTGACATTGTTTATTTAAAGAAAGGATTTGTTATAGCTAAACCTGCTGTAAGAGGCTCCGGAACATTAGGAAACATCTGGTATAAGGAAGGCAAACTTCTCAAAAAGCAAAATACGTTTAATGATTTCATTACCGTTATTGATGCTCTAAAACATAAGTTTGAAGTTAGTGACAAGCAAATATTTGCGAAAGGAGTCAGTGCCGGAGGTCTTATAATGGGAGTTTTAGCCAATACTTACTCAAATAAGCTAGGTGGTATTATTTTAGACCGACCTTTCTTAGACCTCTCCAATTCAATGAAAGATAGTTCAAAATACTTAACGACTATAGAATATCAAGAATGGGGAAACCCTAATGACAAAGCCGTTGCTGAATATCAAGCATCCTACTCCCCTTTTCAGAATATATCACAACAAGATTATACCAATCTGTTTTTTAGAGCTTCGTTTTATGACAAAATAACCCCTGCTGAACAAATTCTAAGAAGTGTTTATAAAATAAGACAGAACAATACTTCCAATAATTTGATAATTATGAAAGTCAATTTTGATGAGAATCATCTTATAAGATATAGCCCTAAACGCATTGCGGAAGAATATTCCTTTATGATGTATGTTTTGTTGCATTAAAAAGACTTTTCCCCACTATAAACAATTAGATACTATGGACTGCGGAGCGACTTGTCTTCGTATGGTGACTAAATATTAAGGCTACATTTGTTTTGAACTTTAAAATATTCAAAAAACACCCATATTTAAAATAAAAAAAGCACCCGATTAAAATCGAGTGCCCTCACTAAACTTTACAATTATGAAAATCCTAACATTTATTAAGAAGTGATCGAGCCGGGGCTCGAACCCGGGACCCTCTGCTTAAAAGGCAGATGCTCTACCAACTGAGCTACTCGATCATCCTTTTTAAAAAGTCGGTGCAAAGATATAAACTATTTTATTACCGACAAGTTTAATTTAAGTTTTTTTGCAAAAATTCTAAAATAAACAAAATCAACTTATATTCAATATGTTACAAATAAAAAATGTACTTTAAAAAAGGTAAATATGAGTTTAAAACAGAAAAAACAGCTAAATTAATCTACTTTATAAACCAACTTAACGGTAATTGAAGCCGTTTTTTCTTTAGAACCGGTGTTAAAAGTACCACCCCAAGAGTAATCTTCTTTAGAGTTTTGACCTGTAATTTGAAACACACCCATTTTAGCAGATTTAACACCTCCTAATTGTCCTCCTGAATATTCTGCAATTTTTTGAGCTCTAAGGTGCGCATCTTCGGTCGCTTTAGAAATCATCTCTATTTTCAAATCAGACAACTGAGTGTAATAATATCTAGGCGACTCCGAATAGAACTGAATACCTTGATTCAGTAATTCAGAAATTTCTCTAGAAATGGTTTCTATCTTATCCACTTCTTTTGACTCTATTTTGACATTCTGAGTTAATTGATACCCCACAAACCTATCTCCAATGTATTTCCCATCAGAATAAACGCTCTCGGTTTCTTTTCTTGTAGTAACGGCTTCAAAAATAATTTCCTTTTCGTTAACCCCTTTTGAAATTAAATACTTTTCAATCTTCTTTTTGCTACCAGCTAAAGAAGTATAAGCATCTTTCAACTCATACCTCATAGCAGAAAAACTACCTTCCCAGACAATCAAATCCGAAGTAAAATCCATTTTTCCCAAGCCTGTTACACGAACCTCCCCTTCCGATTTCATTCTGTCAGTATAAGCTTTTCCTAAGAAAAAAGAAGCCAAAACAATGGCTGTTCCAAAAATTATAGCATTAATGTATTGTTTCATTTTTATTTTATTTTGTACTATTTGTCAATCAAAAAATTGATAAGTATATCCTCAAAAACACAAATAGCATAGTGAATATTTCTCTACAAAGATAAAATTTAAAATCTAAAAATACTGATAAAAGCTTAAAATAGATTTTTTTACTTTTAAATTTTGAAGGTTTTAATAATATGAGACTGTTGCACGGTAATTTTTCTTAAAAAAAGGTAAAATAAACACATCAGTACATTACCTAATTATCGCATTAACACATTATCAAATTGCTACATTAAAAAACAATCCCCCTTTCCCCCCCTTCGCCAAGAGGGAATAGGCGCAAGCTACTTTCAATTTTATGAACTTTTAACAAATTATAGCATTAGAAAATTATCAAATTGTAGTCATTGTTTTATAAAAAATGACGTTTTCAAGGCAAAATGTACCTTTTTGAGCTAAAAATTGCTATATTTTTAACGAGGTTTTACCCTAAAAATGGTCATTTTTACCCCCAAAAAAGGCAAAATTTAGTAAAAACGGGCAACTTTTCACGAATTTTGGCAACTTTTCACAAATCTTTGGAAAAACACTATAAGGTGCCTTATCTTTGTAGAGAAGATAAATCAGAGATTGAAAAAAGACATTGTTTTATATAAAATAAAACTAAAGATAATCACCAAATGGTGACTTAAACAACTAATTTAAATGAAAAAAGGCAAACTAACTTAAACTATGATTGTTACTAAAGAGGAATCGATTTAATCGGTTCCTTTTTTTTAGTTGAAGGTTAAAGGTTAAAAGTTCAGTTGAAGGTTCAGGAATTTTTCATCAAATACTAATGATTTTATTCCTCATCCTCATCTACCAACATAATAACTTTTGACTTGTAGATTTTATAGTTCTGTAAATTTTGGTCCGCTGTAAAACCATCGTAACCGTAAATAATTTGTTTTTCACGGGTTACACTAACATATTTATCGGAATAAACTCGCCCCGTTTTAGTATTCCAAAATAACTGCTCTGTTCTAATTGTATCGCCGTCAATATTAACGCCAACCACATTATTGGCTATTTCCCAAATGTCAGTATTTATTTCGTGTCGGGCATAATGACACTCCAAAGAAGAATTTATTGCAGGGTATTCATCGTAAGTATATACTGTTCCTCCCTCCGGATACACTTCGTACTGTTCTTCTTCACTTTTAATAAAACGCTCTAATTTGTGCGCAAATATTTTTACCTTCACACGACCGGAATCACATTGTACAATTTCTAAATTCTCAGCATACTGCTCCGGCAAATTCTCAAAATGGGCATACTGCTGTATGTCCTCCATTTTGTTTTCACAAGAGAATAAAAGCATTGAGGTCAACAGAACCCCAATGCTTTTTACTATGAAAAAAAAATAACAATTATGAATATGGTCTTTCATTTAAAAGCGTGCTTTGGTAACTTCATTAATCCAACACTCTACTTTTACAGTAGAACCTGCTGTGATATTATAAGCAAACGCATCTTCTTTGTTAGGACAGTAAGGCTTATAAGTTGCTATTAATTTATTAGCCTCTTTAGCACAAGAAGGATCTACTGATTTGGCTTTTTTGAATTTATCAATAGCTACCCAATATACAGCTCCTCTTGTAAATTTATCCTCTCCACACTTAGAAGCAGAACCTGCATAAATTTGTCCGATTAATAAATAAGGTGCTCCCCAACCTGATTTTAGGTTAGCTGCTTTTAAAGCATATCCTCTTGCTTTAGCCGGTGCCGATGAAGAAACTGTAGCCGCTAACTCATAGTAATATTTAGCTTTATCTTCATCGTTATCAGTCATTTCTATAGCTTTGTTATAAAACTCAGCTGCTTTTGTGAAATTCTTCTTTTTTGAAGCCATACGTGCAATATTGTAAGCGGCTTGTGCTGAAGGTGATGCTTCATACAAACTAACTGATGCCTTAAAGAATAATTCTGAATCAGTACAATCGCTCTTATCTAAATACTTAGTAATAGTTTTTAACAATTCTACATCATTAGGGTTAGCCTCGTATTTAGGTGTAAAGTGGTTCACCAATACCTTACAACTACCGGCTCCTGTTGCTACAAAGATAGTTCCTAAGTTTTCCTCTACTTTTTTAGCACGCTCCATTTTCTTAGCTTTATCTTTATTCTTCTCCATATAAACAGCTAAGTAATTAGATGCGTTTGAAAAATCAGCTACCACTTGACCGGCATCTATTTTCTTATTTTTATACATTTTAGAAGAAACAGTCATCAAAGTTTGTAAAACAGCAATCTGAGTTTTTCCTTTGCTTAAAGAAGTTGCTTCTTGCAATATGTTATACACTTGCTCATAAGCCTTTGGATTATGACGATACAAATCGTTAGCCTTACGACCTAAAACACTTCCTTTTTGTCCAAAATACTCAATACGCTTATCGTAAACTTGCATTAAAGTATCTAAGTAAGCTGCTGCTACTTCAGGATTCTTCTTGTTTTTCTTGATTAAAGCTCCAAAAATATTAGGTGCCTTAATGTAAATACTCTTTGACGATTGAGGGCAATTGTCATATATTCTATGCCAAGCTGGGAAAGCATCTAAATAATTCTTTTGCTTGACAAATTCTATAAATTCAGATAAGTCTCTTTTACATTGCTCAGGATTATCACCATATTTCTTGTCTTCCTGCGCTATACCCGACAAACCTAGTAATAAGAATAATAATGTACTTGTTAAAAATATTCGTTTCATTGTTTTAATATTTGTGTCCTTTTTCTGCAAAAAAAGACCGGTTTTGTAATTTATATTTAGTGCGTTCTTTATTTACTTCGTTTGTTTTAGTCATATCTTCGCTTCATAAACCAAATATCATGCATTGAAATATCTAATTTGAAACCAAAATAAGTTTGTTCTAAATCATTCTTTTCAAAAGTTCCTATCTTACCTATATCAAAAGATAAGTTAACAGTGCTTTTTGAACGTCTAACAGGTAGTCCTACTCCAATATTGATGCCAAACTGTTTTACAGCTGCTCCATTAAACTGAACATATTGTTCATTATAAAAAGCTGAAAGACGGTATCTCATTGTGTGCTTGAACTTTGTAGCAATTCTTAAATTAGGCACATACTCTATACCTGCTACGATATATTTAGAATCAACAAAACCAAGCTTATCATCTACTTTAGACCACAAAGAAGTTCTATAATCCACTCCAAACGTCCACTTTTCTGTTGAATAAGAAACACCTACCCCATACATTAAAGGTAAACTCATTTTATATTCTGAATTTTCATCATACAGCAAAGTATCTTGTTTATGACCTGAAGATCTACTTAAAACGGTTAATTGATATTCTGTATTTAAGTCCATTTGATTACTAAATACAGCTCCTATCGTAAATTTAGATGTTTCGTTAATAGGATACTGATATTGCAAACCCAATTTATAATGCGCATTATTAACCCTCAACTTAGAAGCTTGGTCTGATTCCGAAACAGAAATGTTAGGATTAGTGGTCTTATCTATAATTCTATTGGTTTTGTTTCCAAACAAATAACCCAACTGAAAACCTAAAGACAAACCTTTTAAAGGCTCTATGGAATTTGACCAATACAATAGATTAAGTCCTCCACTTCCCTTGATAGACCTCTGAAGCTCATAAGGCGTATTTACGCCATCATCAACCATTTGTTTTTGAACAATATTATAACCAACTTTACTAAAAGAGCGAAAACCAACACTTGATTTCCACCAATGAGCAATAGGAAAACCTATCGCCAAATAATCTATATTTCCATTTGTAGCACGTTCTGAACGTCCATTTTCCTTAAAATTCACAACAGACAATGAACTTCCTACTTCAAAAGTAAAAGACATAGTGTCCATACTTGATAGACCTGCCGGATTAATACCATTCAAATAATAGGAACTGCTTATCCCTACTCCCAACCCACTTAGGCTTCTATTTAAAGCTAAACCTTGATTTTCTATTCTTCCTACACCTAAATAAGAATAAGGCGCATCAATAACACCTTGAGCTAATAAAGCGACTCCTATTAAATTGAAAGCCAATAATAAGCTAATTTTTTTTATCATAATAATTCAATATTCTATTCAATCCTTTAAGGACTAAATTTTCGTCTGCAAATATGCAATTTTTTACTGTTTTAACAAAGTATTTACTGTCTCCTCCCGTAAAAATTATTTTTAGGTCAGGAAAGTCTTTTTTATACTCCTCTATATAGCCTTTAATTTCTAACTCTATTCCTTTTAAAACGCCCGAGCGAATGGCTGTTTCTGTATTTGTAGCACAAAGGCTTATCTCTCCATCAGGTTCAACTAAAGGTAAGCAGTCGGTAAACTGATGCAAGGCTTTTAACCTCAAGAGAACACCCGGCGCTATATTTCCCCCTTTAAAAATGCCATTTTTTGTTAAAAAATCAATCGTAATGGCAGAGCCTATATCTATAATCAAAACATTTTGCTGAGGAAACTCATAATAAGCCCCAACAGCCGCAGCTAAGCGGTCACTTCCTATACTCGCACTTTTGTACTCGTTTTTAATAGGCAAAGGCGTTTTAGAATCGAAGACCAATATAGAACGTTCAAAATCAACATTTAGTGCTTTAACAGAAGATATAATTACATTAACATTTTCTTTCTCCGATTTTACATCTCTTATATTAAAGCTTTTTGATTCTATAATTTCTTTTTCAAGCAATTGATTGTCTTCAAATAAAGCTCTTTTAACATTGGTATTTCCTATATCTAAAATTAAGTTTTTCATCATTAATACATCTTGTGATTTTAATATTAAGCTTTTTCTTTCAAAATAAGAAAAAGAGATTTAACACTCAATATCCTTGATAAAAAGGCAACTAATGTACTAAGCAAAATAGCAGACATAAAACCTATACCGAATGTTTCTATATGGTTTCGACACCAATAAGCAATAGCTAAAGAAACCCCACTAAATACTATCAACTTAAAAATAAAGAGGTAATTAACTCTTAATTTGAAAATATGTGTGGCAATTAAAATTTGTGCTACCGCCGTAAAAACTTGAGTAATCAAACTGGCTGTAGCGGCGCCTATAGCTTCAAAATGAGGTGTTAGTAGTAAATTAGCAATCACATTGATAAAAATACCCGCACCCGCCATTATATTAAGCTGTTTCAGACTACCATTGGCTGTTAGCAAAGTTCCAAAAATATAGGTGGAAGAAATAGCTATAAATCCGGGAATAAGAATGGAAAAAAGTTGTTGTGTAACCAACTGTTCTTCTGTGTATAAAAAGCCCATTATTTCTTTCGAAAAGACCACGCCGGAAGTAGCGATAACAATGGCCGGTACAATAATTAATGAAAAAGCAAATAGAATAAAAGCGTTGATATCTTCTTTCTCCTTAATCATTTTAGAGAAAATAGGCAGTAACAAAACACTAAACAAATAGCTAAATTGAGACAAACCATCTAAAATACGATAGCCTTTAGCATATAAACCCGATTGAAAAGCGCCGGTATGAAACTCACTTATCGTACTCGTGGCTTTATCAGGCAGTAATTGATTGATAAAAACAGAGTCAATACGATTATAAAAACTCATTAAGAAAATAAGCAAGGCATAAGGATAGGACTGTTTTAAGAAAGCCAAGAAAAAAGTTCGGCTAAAACGCACCTTAATCATTCCTGATTTCTGCAACACAAAAAATAAAGCGACTAAAAAGGTAATAACATAAGCCACTGTTTGTGAATAAATAAGCCATTCTATTTGGAATGGAACAGAAGAATCTCTTCCCCAAAGTAAAAAAGAAACGAAAATAATCATCAATACTTTGTCTAAAACGGACAGAAAACTATCTGTTTTAAAGAGCAAGAGAGCACTTAAATTAGAACGTAAATACAGAATAAAAGAAATAAGTATTTGATTGAAAATCAAAAAAGAAAGAAGATACATTTTATAAGCATCCCAACCTAAAAACAAAGCTGTCAGAAGCACTATAAAAATATAGAAAATAGAAAACACCCCTCGTATAGCCGTGATTTTCCCCAAGTGTTTTTGTAACAGAAATTGATGCTGTGCTATATTTTTGTTATTGAAATTACTAATTCCCATATCTAAAAAGACATATAGAATAGTACTCAAATTAAAGGCAACAAAATACAAACCATAAGCACTTTCTCCCACTGCTTTTTGCACCTCAACATCTATTTTAAAAATCCAAAAGGGTTTTATAAGTAAATTGAGGACAATAATAAGTAAAAGATTAGTAAAAAACTTTTTGTGCATTTGCATTAATTTACTGTATTTTTCAAACTTACTAAATTAGAAATAAAACGTTTTGTTTAATAAGCCATTTAAAGTTATTATTGGGAAATATAAGAACTAATATGTCTTTCTATTTTATCTTTATAAATATCAGAAATAGTAACTAATATAGCTGTTTCTTCCACCTCTCCAAAACCTTTATTTATAGCGGTTCCGAAAGTTTTCATCGTTCCTGACAAATTCATATAAGCATTAACTAAAGGAGGTACTTTCTCGCCTAAAGCTTTAACTCTTTTATTAAGTATTTTTGTACTTTCTTCGTAGGTTTTCCCCTTAAATAAGGATTCTATTTGGCTATCAGGAAAGACAGGTAACAAAGGTTCTTTTGCTGTCACTAAATTATCAGTATCACCAAAGTAATGTTTTAGAAAATAAAGAATGGTGTCTCTTGCTTCTTTGTTGAAATCGGGGTACATCGTCACTTTTCCAAAGAAATATTTCATTTCAGGATAATTAATTGTTAAAGCCCCAAGTCCATCCCATAAATTATCTAAGGCAAATAAACTCTTTCGCCCTTTTTCCTGCGTTTGATAAGTAGGCTGAACGAAAGAACGCCCTAATTCTATCGTATAAGGTAAGTAATCGTTCAAAAATGTTTCAGAAAGATGAAACAACTTACCCGTAGCAATATCATTAGAAGACAAGGATTTCCCCATAGTGTTCCCTAATTTGAAACGATAACCTCCCACTATTTCTTCTTCTTCAGGGTTCCAAATAATCAGCTGTTCATAAGGGGTCTCGCTTTTGTCTAAAGCATCAAGGTCACAAGCCAAGCCGGTTCCCCCTCCTGCTGCTCTAAAAGCCAATTCGCGCAATCGACCAATTTCCAAAAGTGTATTAGGAGCATTATGGTAATTGACGATATAAATTTCGTTATTAGCAAAATTAGAGGTTCTTACAAAACGCTCGCTTGTAAGTTCCTTTTTTAAATCGCTTACAGGAATAGCAGGGATAATAGACTCCATTATTTTATTTTTGACTATATTTCTTAATACACTATAAAACAACAGCTTAGAAAACACAAAGCTGAAAAATTATGAATTTGTAAAAGTAATAATTAATTTGAAAAGAAAAATTGCTTTATCTTAAAAATTATTAATCAAGATATGGGGGTTTCAGGGCAAACTCACACTTTGAGTAATAGATGTTTTTCAAAATATATTTTCTTTAAAATCAACCTATTAAAACCTTTTAACAAAGACCTGACAAGTTTTTGAAACCTGTTCAGGTCTAGCCATATTCTCATAATAATTTATAAATCAGTACTCTAAATCAAAACAAGTAAAAGTGTGAGTTTGCCCTGATTGTTTTTTTAGCAACAGTATTCTTCTATCAACGAAGGGTTCTCCTTAAATTAAAACTACCTGTATTGGTCATATTAGCCGATTTGTTATAAGCTTGCATTATGCCATTAAAAACTTGTTTAGATGGTTCTATATCAGAAAAATCAAGGAGAAATTTCTTATAACCTAATTTTTCCATTTTACTACGGTATTTTATCAAAGAAACAGCCTGTTTTGGTCTAACAATGGTAATCCCATCACGCACTATTTTTTTGTACTCTTTACCTTGGTCATCTTTAAAAAACTCATCTTTTTTCAACTTCACCGGCATCCTTGAGTAAAATAAATCAGGGTAAAAATACAAAGGCATAACACCTGAGCGATTTTTTAAACTATATAAAGTATCAAAATCGATTTCTTGCGGATAGCAGTAAAACGAACAAGCTTGTGTACTGAGAAATTTAGAAGCGGCATCATTAAACACATATACGTTTTCATTACACGCCCAAACACTACCTTTAGGCAAAATCACTTGCTGCGACAAATGACTCAAAACAAATCTTTTAAAACCTTGCTTCACCAACTTACTCAACAAAAGCGAATACCCCTCTAATCGGCTTTCTGAAATAAACTTGGGCAATTCTATCCAAACCTTTTCTTTGTTTTTTTGAAGTACAGACAGGTTAAATTTAAAATCGATTAAGGTTTTATAATTGAAACGAAGCAACAAACCATCTATCTGCTCCATTCTTATATGCACTAACCATTTAGGATTATCTACCCTTACAAACAAACTATTACGAGAGCGCCTTTGGGTTATCTGCAAACGCTGAATAATAGAATGACTTTTGCCTTTCGGCATCTGCTGTGACGGCATAGCATCCGCCTGTTTTATTTTATTGGAAAACTTAACTTGATGATACGAGCCTATCAAAAAGATTTTGTCTCCTTGTCGTAAGTCTTTATGTTGAAATGCAATAGCATACTCTAAACCCAACTCTTGTTTCTCTAAACCGCTGATTTTATAATTAATTTGCTCGCCTGTTTTCGCAGAAATCAATCGGATTCTATTTCCATCCTCTAAATTTTCCGAAGAAGAAAAATGAATATATCCATTCTCTATTTTTGCAATTTTACCAAGAAAAATACCGGTATTCGGATTGGTCGTAATCGCATTATCCACCTTGTTATTAAAGAAATATGATGTTTTATCTCTTCCGAAATCATATTTTAAATTCTCTGCCGAAAAAGGAATTTTTTCATTATGGTCTAAAGCCTCACGATAAGACTTAGCGGTGGTATAAACATATTCTGCCGACTTCATTCTTCCCTCTACTTTTAAGGAAGCAATCCCCATATCCGACAAGGTTTTTATTTCTGAAATCAACTGATTATCTTTTAAGCTAAAGGCATAACTTTGAGTGGATTTATCTTGATAATGTCGGCGGCAAGGCTGAGCGCACATTCCTCTATTAGCACCCATTCCTCCTACATAACTGCTAAACAAACACATTCCTGAGAAAGAATAACACAAAGCTCCGTGAATAAAATATTCCAATTCTATATCACATTTCTTTTGAATACTTGCCAATTCTTTTTGAGTCAATTCTCGCGCCATTACGAGGCGCTCAAAACCCATTTTCTTAGAGTAAATACTTCCTGCGGAATTGTGATTCCCCATTTGAGTACTCGCATGAATAGGTAATTGCGGAAAATACTGTTTAATAAGATAGTACAAACCCCAATCTTGAATAATTACCGCAGAAATTCGTGTTTTAGACAAAAACCACAACAAATCTAATAATTGAGGCAATTCTTTATTCTTAATAACCACATTTACGGTAACATAAATTTCAATATTCTTATGTTGAATTTCTTCTAAAATGGCTATCAATTGGTTATTGGTAAAATTACCGGCACGCCCTCTGGCATTAAAAATCTTCAATCCCAGATAAATAGCATCAGCTCCTCCTGCCACTGCCGCCCTGAAATTCTCGACATTACCTGCCGGCAAAAGCAATTCCGGCAATTTAGCCCTTTTGTTCTTTCCGGAAACAGCCTTTCTTTTAGACATATTCATATCTCTGATTTCTCAATTTAGGCGTGTATCCCGCTTGTCTTATAACTTCTTGAATAGAATCTTTACTATGATTATAATTGGCTCCAGCTACGGATACTACGTTTTCTTCAATCATAATAGAACCAAAGTCATTGGCTCCGGCTTGTAAGCAAATTTGCGCCACTTCCGTTCCCACAGTCAGCCAAGACGCCTGTATATTATTGATGTTAGACAAGACAATACGACTTAAAGCAATCGTTCGGATATACTCCTCTGCCCAAACACTATTCCTAACATTCTTCTGCTCTTTCAGCTGGGTTCCCTCATCTTGAAAAGGCCAAGCAATAAAGGAAATAAATCCGCCTCCCTTAGGCGCTTCCGCCTGAACATCTCGTATCTTCAACAGATGCTCTATGCGTTCCTCCGGTGTCTCTACGTGTCCAAACATCATAGTAGCCGATGTCAGCATTCCCAACTGATGCGCCTCACGCATTACATCTAACCACTCTTTTGAATTACATTTTCCCTTTGAAACAATACGCCTAACCCTGTCTGTTAAGATTTCTGCACCGGCTCCGGGCAAACTATCTAAACCTGAAGCTCTCAATTCTTCCAAGATATGGCGATAATTAGAGCGCTCTTTTCTGGCAATATGATGTATTTCGGCAGGTCCTAAAGCGTGTAATTTTAAATCAGGGTATAAAGCCTTTAAGTTAGAAAACAAATCTTTATAAAAATCCAAACCCAATTTAGGATGTAAACCGCCCTGTAACAAAATCTGACTTCCTCCTATTTGATACAGCTCGTCTATTTTCTTTTGATACTCTTCTATGCTTGTGATATACACATCATCATCCTTCAATCGACGATAAAAATTACAAAACTGACATTGTGCAATACAAACATTGGTAATATTAATATTACGATCTATTTGCCAGCCCACAACACCTTTAGGCGTTAACTGTTCTCTAATCCGGTTTGCCACTAACATTAAATCAGGTGTTGGAGCATTTTGATATAGAAAAAAAGCCTCATCAAAGCTTAAAAACTCCAATTTCAGGGCTTTCTCATAAAGAGAATGTAAATTCATATGCATAAAAGACTTGTGTATAAATAAAACCGACAAAAGTACATATTTTTTGGGAATTTGCTTTTTGAATTATGATTTATGAATTATAAATTATGAATTTTTTTGGGGTGAAGGTTTTAAAGTTGTAAAGTTTTAAGGTTTATAAAGTTGAAGTCTGTTTGTAAGAAACTTTTAACTTTCAACTTTGTGAACATTCAATATCTTATCAAATTATTACATTACCATATTATCAAATAAAAAACTAACACCCAACACTCAATACCTTATTGCATATGTGCTACAGCATTTTCCTCAAGCGGAGAGTCTTGTTGCATATTCTTTACAACATTTACAAGTGGTGTAAAGCCCTATTGGGGTTTCCCCAAATTAAGAATTAAAAATGAAGAATTAAGAATTTTTTTGTTGGGTATTGGGTCTTAGGTGTTAGGGATTAGGTGTTGGCTGTTTTGCTTAGTACTTTTAACACTTCAACAAATGCTTTTTTTTATTAGAGCGTAGTTACAAACTACGCTCAGTGCAGTGCTTACATCTAAGGTCACGCTTATTTTGTTATTCTATAAAATGTAAGGAATAAGCGCAAGCTACTTTCAACATTACAACCTTAAAACTTTCCAACTTTAAAACCTTACTAACTTTCAACACATTAATAAATTAAGAATTAAGATTGAAGAATTAAGAGTTTTTTGAGTGGTTAAAGGATAAAAGTTGAAGGTTAAAGGTTTCCCAAAATTAAGAATTAAAAATGAA
>PDWI01014702.1_pt1 | contig 15678 bp, 14 predicted proteins | sample 1430891 | NCBI WGS metagenome assembly PDWI01 (sample SAMN01162508, study PRJNA174530) | Oral metagenome, whole genome shotgun sequencing project. | biome: Marine environment; feature: Marine mammal; material: Swab sample of the gingival sulcus; isolation source: swab sample of gingival sulcus... | reverse complement strand
AACAAAACCATAATCAAGGCAGCAACAATAGAGGCTTTTTCTGATTGAATATGCCCTACTTTTCTTCTTAAATCAATAATAATAGGAACACTTCCAATAATATCAATCACCGCAAATAACACCATCGCAGCAGTAAAAATTTCTCGTAAATCAAAATTACTTATACTCAATCCATCTATTACTAAATCCATAACTTTACACATTTGTTAAAAAACCGCTTTGATTCTTGTTTTTATCGAAAAACAAACTTTTGAATGAGGCTGTTTTTAAAATTTTTGCAAAAGTATACAATATTTTGACATATGAAATAAATTAATGATAAATATTTTTGAGTGTTACATTTATTTTCCAATCCACTCTTTAAAATCCTTAACTCGCTCACGGCTAACGATAATTTCTTGTTCGTTATAAGACTTTAAAATCAGTTTTAAACGAGAGTTTGTATAAGTAACAATATCTTTTATCGCATTGATGTTGATGATAAACGAGCGATTTACTCTAAAAAAAGTTTTAGGATTGAGTTCGTTTTGCCAAAAATCTAACGGATTGTCAATTAAATGGTTTCTATTCTCGTTAGTATGTATATAAGTTGCTTTATTTTCCGAGAAAAAACATTCCACATCGCTAATGTTTACGATTTTTAGATGTTGCCCAACTTTTATGGTTAGGCGTTTTTTAAACTGTTTTTCTGTTGGATTTAATAATTTTTTAATTTCGTTGATATTGGCTTGTAAATTAGTAGTATAATTTTTCTTAAACTTTTCAACGGCAGTTTTTAGTTCGTCTTCGTCAATTGGTTTCAATAAGTAATCCACTGAATTTAATTTAAATGCTTTTAGTGCATATTCATCATAAGCCGTCGTAAAAATAATGGCTGATGTTACTTCTACTTCCTCAAAAATTTCAAAAGACAAACCGTCCGAGAGTTGAATATCTAAAAAGATTAAATCAGGTTGTTCGTTTTCATTAAACCACAAAATTGCCTCTTTTACCGAATGTAGCATCGCTTTTACTTCCAACCCTAATGCCGAAACCATTCGGTTTAAGCGTCTTGCAGATGGTTTTTCGTCTTCTATTATTATTGTTTTCATAAGCCAAACTTAACCTTCTAAAAAATATAGTTTTTTTTCAAACCTCACAGGTTTTAAAAACCTATGAGGTTTATCTGTGCAAATATTACAAATTTTTATCCATATACTCTTTCATCTTTCGTTCTTCCCATTTTTTACCAAGCAAAGGAATATTAAAAGTTTGTAGCGCGTGTGATAAAATTCCGATTCCCCAACCCAAAACAGGAAATATAAACCAATGATTTTTTGGTGTGTACATATAATTTATAGTTATAAAAAACACACAGCCAACAATATATGTAATTAAATGAGTATAAAATGCTTTTAGTTCCGCTACTCGTTCTTTTGCTTTTTCCTTAATGGCTGTATTTTTACTTATTTCCATAATTTCTACTTGTTTTAAAAGAGGTAATTCGACAGAAAAAACCTCATTGTTATTATTAATTTTCACTTGTTTTTTAGAGATTAAACCATATCGGTCTGCAATGTTTTGTAATCCGACTTTGGTGCTTTTTTGCTCTAAAATTTGTTTTAAATTTTTATTATTTTCTACTATTAAAAACGCATTTTTTTTATAGATTTTAATTTTTAGCGGTTCTGAAACCGAAACAACATTATGTTTTACAGCATTTTCCAATAATAATTGTAACGACAATGGCACAATTTTAAGTTCCATTTGGTGTAATTCTTCTGAAATTTCAAACTCAATAGCATCTTCAAAACGCATTTGCAACAAATCAATATAGGTTTTTGCAAAGTCTAATTCTTCTGAAATTGGGACTAATTCTTTGTTGCGTTGCTCCAAAACATAGCGATATACTTTTGATAATTTAGTCGTAAATTTTTCGGCTTTTGTTGGGTTTTCTGCAATTAACGAAGTCAAAACATTTAGACTGTTGAACAAAAAATGTGGGTCTATTTGTGTTTTTAAAGTTTCAAATTTTGCCGATTCGGTTTTAGCGATAATTTGCTGTTGTAATTTTTCTTGTTCTACTGATTTTTTCCATTCTATCATAAAACTTTTAGCGTGTAAAATTGCTGATATAAAAAAAGATAATAAAATGTAAAACAAATGAATCCAAAAAGCAGGATTTTTAAAAAACTTGTCTGGGTCTAATCCTTGTATCTTTACAAATAACACATAATCAATAAATAAAACAGCAGGAACGGTGTACAAAATTGTACAAATAATTCCGAGCCAAACTCGTTTTTTGGTTTGAGTAATCCAATCGTATTTTAAAGTTAAATAATGATTCAATAAACCTTGCCCAAACCCTAAAATAAACGAATACATTGCTGAAATTAAAAAAGTCATAACAACTCCTTTTAAAGTGTATTGTTTGAATATTATAATAAATACAATTGCAACAACTACGGTTATCTTTAAGGTTAGCAGGAGTGATTTTATTAATCCGTTTTTATCTTGATTTTTCATTTTTTATGATTTTACACTACAAATATGCGTAGTAAATTTTGTTTTTTAAATTATAATGTACTGAACTGTTGAATTTTTTGGATGAGTTGTGAATTTAGGTTTTCTTTTGTAATTTTGTGATAAGATTTAATCTAATGGAGAATAACATAACAAGCATAGTTAATGATTTTAAAGAAAGTTTAAGTACTCCTAATGAAAGATATACTTCATATGATTACTGCTACAATTATTTTAGACAAACAGATTTAACAAATGATATTGAAAAGAGTTGTTTGGTATTAGGTTTTTATTTAGCAAGTTGGGGAATGTTAAGAGGTTCAAGTTTTTTACTTCAAAAAAGTATAAAACATTTAGAGCCTACCATTGAATATATTTCAACACTTGACAAATCGTTTTGGAATATTGATGTAGACCAATACACCAATGAAAATATAGATACAATTTTAGAAATTTATGAAAATATAAAATTGAAATTAGTTCCGCAAAACAAAGCCCACTTAACATTGGTTACAAAAGTATTATTGGGAGTTTTTGGTTTTGTACCTGCGTTTGACCAATATTTTTGTTATACTTTTAGAAAAATATATAAAGAACAAGAAAATTGTGCCTTTACTTCTTTCAATCAAAAATCATTAAATTGTATTAAAGATTTTTATGACAAAAATAAAATTGAAATAGATAGGCTTTCTGCCAAGACTTACACTCTTGACTTTGAAACAGGAGAAAAAACAAAACTTAATTATACAAAAGCAAAAATAATAGATATGTACGGTTTTAATTATGGTCTAAAAAAATAAAGTTTTACAAATAAGACCTTATTTTCAATTCATTAAATTCAGCAAATCGTTTTAATAAGATTTCTTCATTTGGAATAATTTGTCGGTTATGTTCTCCTGAAACTTGTACAATTTCATTATTTACAACCTCTATTGTTAAAATTCTTTCATTACCCCTTTTTGTAATATTTTGCATACTCCAAATACTTGTGTACCCATTAATACAAGACCTAATATAAGAGAATACACAATGTTTTAAAGCTTTGGATTCTTTGTATAAATCTTCGCCATTATCTATTTGTTTAAAAATAAATTGTTCTCCATTGTATTCGGTTTTAAAATTTGATTTTTCTATTTTGTCCCACTTTTTTGATATTAATTTTAAGTCTTTTTGATACTGGGCAAATCCATGCCATTCGGTAATTAATCTGACAATAGAATTAAGAGTTCTTCCTTTAAAACTAAAAGGCTCTTGTTCTGAAAAGTAACGATGATATTCAAAAAAATCTATAAACTCTCTAATTCCCATATTTATATTGTAATCTACTTTTGTTAAAAAACGAAAAGTATCTTGCCAAAATGACAAGTCTTCAATAAATGCAGGTAAACGATATTTAAAAGTATTGGAATATGATAACATATTTTTTAACAGATGACTTTCTTCAGTATTTACTTTTAATATTTTTGCAAAAACAAGCAATCTTTTTAAATGATTATCTTCAAACTCAATATCATCAGGAATTTTATTTAGAAATACAAAGTTCTCTTTTTTAGACATTTTTAAGGGTAAATCTTCAATTTTTCTTAAATTTTTACCTAAAATGATTTGTGCTAAAATAGAATATCCATCATCTCCTAGTTTCGGAAAGCATTTTAATAATGCGTTAGGCATTTCATATTTACAGAACAAGTATTTAAACATTTCTGCCATCCCATTAAGTGAAAAATCTTTGTTAATTTTATCAAATGCTAAAGCCAAAGGTTGCTGTTGAAATCCGTAGTATTTGCTGTAAAATAAACTCGTTTTAAGTAAAAATAACGCCATTTTATAATCATATTTTAAAGGACTTTGTTTCGCTTTAAAAAAACTTTCGTAAAATTTGAAACTTAATGAAACCTCGTAATTTGTTTGGTTATAAAAGAATTTACTTGAAACAGCCTCGCTAAAAATGGCAAAAATGGTAGATTCCAACAGGAGAATAGAGTCAGCATACTTGTTATAGAAAAAGTCTAACCAGCGTCTTACACGTAATATTAAATTATCATCAGTATTTTTGATAAATACGGCTACTGATTTATATTCTTCTGGGATTTCCCAGAATGAATAGTGTTTATTGTTGATATAGGCACTTAAAGCAGAATTGTGATCAGAAATAAAATTAATAATCTCTGAAATTTTAACTAAATCTTCCTCTTTTTTCATAGGACGAAAGATAAGCATATTTTTAAAAACGGCAACTTTGTTTTTTTAATTTAAAAACCTCTTACTGGTTATTCAAATCAGTAAGAGGTGTGTAAATTAAAGGTTCAAATATTTAAAATTTAATGTTCATATTTAAGTCCTTATCATCAACTTTAAACTTTGATTCTTCAAAAATAGGTGGTCCATAAAGGTTTTCTTCTTTCGCAGAAGTTCTGTAGTCTTCTAAAGGTATTCTTCGGTCTGAAAAATCCAATTGTTGATTGTCATTTGCATCGTGATAACAAACAATAGCAAATTCCCCTTTCGGAACATTTTTGAAAACAGTAGAACTTTTCCCGTTTTTAATTTTTGCAAAAACTCCTTTGATTGGTTTTTTTAAGAAATTTTGTTTGTCAAATAAAGCAATAGCGACTTTCCCGTCGTCTGAATAAATGTTTTCAACATTTACTTTAATGGTTTGTTGTGCGTTTGTTTTCTGAGAAAAAACAGCTAAAAAAAGAGTGATTAAAAAAATACTTACTCGTGTCATAATTTTGTGATTTTAAAAAATTAATAAATGATTTATTGTTAATTAACACCACAAAATTGCGAGATAAGTTGTTTGTAGAAAATTATAATTTACTGAGTTGTTATTTTTTAGGGTTGGGTTGTAGATATTTGTGTTTTTTGTATTTGAAATACAATTAATTTTTAATTAAATGGTCAAAATATTGAGTGAATATACAGAAAAAGTTTTATGACACGTAAGTCATAAAACTTTTTCTATATACTAAAAGAGATTTAAAGTGTTACTTTCCTGTACTACCAAAACCGCCGCTACCTCGTTCGGTATCGTCTAACTCTAAAACTTCATTCCATTCCACTCTTTCGTGTTTAGCGATGACTAATTGTGCGATTCTTTCGCCATTATTTACTATAAAATCTTCGTTAGAAAGATTGACTAAAATGACACCAATTTCCCCACGATAATCAGCGTCGATTGTTCCAGGAGAATTCAGTACTGTAATTCCTTTTTTTGCTGCTAATCCACTTCGAGGGCGAACTTGTGCCTCAAATCCTACTGGTAAAGCAATGAATAAACCTGTTGTGATAATCGCTCGTTCTAAAGGTTTTAGAATAATTGGCTCTTCGATAAAGGCTCTAATATCCATTCCTGCTGAAGCAATGGTCTCGTATTGAGGTAATTTATGGTTAGATTTGTTTATAATTTCTACTTTCATCTGTTTAATTTTTATCTTTCGTAGCTTTTGATATTATTTTTTTGCTAAAATTTTTCTAATTTCTGTTCGTTCATTCCAATAAATCAACCCTCCAAACAAAAGGATAGACAAAGTGGAAAACCAATAGTTTTCTCTAAAATAAATAAATGAAAAATAGGACAACAGTACTGAAAATATCAAGTAACTTCCTATCTTTTTTAAATCATATGGAATAGGGTAATAGCGACGTCCTGTCCAAAAAGAGAGTATCATCATTGTTCCATAGGCTAATAATGTTGCCCACGCAGAGGCAATATATCCTATTTTTGGGATTAATAACACATTTGCAATAATAGTTACAACTGCTCCTGTTATTGAGAAAAGCATTGCAAAAGGTGTTTTATCACTTACTTTGTACCAAACAGATAAGTTGTGGTAAATTCCTGATAATAAATTTGCTAATAATATAATTGGTACGACAGAAATTGCCTCCCAATATTCTTTATTTTTGATAAAAAGGATTTTTAAAATGTCAACATACCCTACCACTCCCAAAAAGAAAAAGGCTCCTACAATTACAAAATAGTTTAAGATAAGAGCGTAGGTTTTTGGTGCATTTTTATCTTTAGCGTGGTTGAAGAAAAATGGCTCTGCTCCCAATCGGAATGCGGTAATATATAGGTTCATAAAAATCCCTAATTTGTAACAGGCACTATATATTCCCATTGCAGAATCTCCGATATATTGCTTAATCAACCATTTGTCTAAATTTTCATTGATAACATATGCTATTCCAGCAACGGCGACAGGCCAACCGTAGTACCACATTTTCTTAAATATACGAAAGTCAAACTTCCAAGTGAACTTTAAAAGGTACGGTAGCAATAATCCAAATGATACAATACTTCCCAATAAATTGGCAATAAATATAAAATTGACTTTATCTGTTGTTTTATAAAAACTTTCTAAAAAAGCAGGAATGCTCTTTTGGTTTTCTATCCAATCAGGAATCCAAACTAAAAATAAAATATTTACAATGAATATAATGCCGACATTTATGAGTTTTACTGCCGTGTAATTGACGGGGCGTTCTGTAACCCTTAAATAAGCAAATGGAATAACACACAACGTGTCGATTGCTAAAATAGCAATTAAGATTTTTAGCTGTAATGGATTAGCGTAAAAATCCAAACCTTGTAATAGATAAGGAAAGAATATCGTTGTTCCAACTAGAAATAAAAGTGTTGTAACAGCAATACTTATAAACGAAGTTGCAATGATACGATCCTTGTCTTTTTCTTTGCTATAAAACCTAAAAAAAGCTGTTTCCATTCCAAAAGTTAATAGTACAGCAAAAAAAGCAATCCAAATATAGAAGTTGGTGTTTTGAGCATATACGTTAGCCGATAAGGTATCAGTGTGTATAGGTACTAGCAAAAAGTTGATGATACGGGGCAATATTGCCCCGATACCGTAAATGATAGTACTCTTGAAAAAAGTTTTAAAAATGCTCAAAAGGATGTTTTTTTATGAATTTCAAAACTACGATATTTTAGCATAAAACACAACTAATTATGAGCGGAAGACCGGGCTCGAACCGGCGACAGTCAGCTTGGAAGGCTGAAGCTCTACCAACTGAGCTACTTCCGCTTTTGTGAGTGCAAATATAATACGTGATTTTTATTTGTGCAAATAAAAAATGTATTTTTTTTCAATTTTAATTTCGGCTTATTTGTAATAAACTGTAAAACAAATTGATGCTAGTTTGAACTCATACTTTTTTATTGAGAAAATTACATTTCCATAGAGTGATATACGTTTTGTACATCATCGTCTTCTTCTAATTTTTCTAATAATTTCTCTACGTCAGCCTGTTCTTCTGTAGATAGTTTTTTAGTTGTTGTAGGGATTCGCTCAAATCCTGAGGATAAAATTTCTAAGTTGTTTTCCTCTAAATATTTTTGAATAGCACCAAATTGCTCAAACGGAGCGTAAATCAAAATGCCGTCTTCGTCCTTAAATACTTCTTCCACTTCAAAATCTATCATTTCTAATTCGAATTCCTCTAAATCCATTTTTAAAGAACTTTCGCTAATTCTGAAGTTACAAGTATGGTCAAACATAAAAACTACTGATCCTGAAGTTCCTAAGTTTCCATCACATTTGTTAAAAGCAGCCCTTACATTAGCTACTGTACGATTATTGTTGTCGGTAGCTGTTTCTACAACGATTGCAATTCCGTGAGGAGCATAACCTTCAAAAAGAACTTCTTTATAATTTGCTGTATCTTTGTCAGAGGCTTTTTTAATAGCTCTTTCTACGTTGTCCTTTGGCATATTAGCCGCCTTGGCATTTTGAATGACTGCACGTAGGCGAGCATTATTATCAGGGTCAGGACCACCCTCTTTTACCGCCATTACAATATCTTTCCCAATCTTTGTAAAGGTTTTAGCCATTGCTGACCAACGCTTTAACTTTCTCGCTTTTCTAAATTCAAATGCTCTTCCCATTCTTTATATTTTAAATTATATCAATTTCTTTTTTTCTAAAATAGCCCATTAATTTGAGCATCTATTTTATCAATAATACTTCCTAAATCCTCTGGTTTTTCTACGAAATCTAAATCATCAACGTTGATAATAAGGAGTTTTCCTTTGTTATACTGACTCACCCACGCCTCGTATCGCTCATTCAATCTACTCAAATAGTCAATACTAATAGAGTTTTCGTATTCTCGTCCCCTTTTGTGGATTTTTCCAACTAAATTAGGAATGGAACTTCTTAAGTATATTAATAAATCTGGCGGAGCCACTAATTCCTCCATCAGTTCAAAAAGAGAACTGTAATTGGTGAAATCTCGATTTGTCATTAATCCCATTGCGTGTAGGTTAGGAGCGAAAATGTGAGCATCTTCATAGATGGTTCTGTCTTGAATGATATTTTTTCCACTTTTTCGAAACTCTAAGACTTGTCGGAAACGGCTATTTAAAAAATACACTTGTAAATTAAATGCCCAACGCTCCATTTGTCTGTAAAAATCATCTAAATAGGGATTTTCATCCACAGATTCATAGTGAGGCTCCCAATTATAATGCTTGGCTAGTAATCTAGTTAAAGTCGTTTTTCCTGCTCCGATATTTCCTGCAATTGCTATATGCATAATGACTTAAAATAAGTTGTTTTCAATTTGACCGCTAAATTACAATTTTTTATATTTTTATCAAGATTTTTTTGTCGCCATTATTTTATAACTTGCACAAAGTTATTAATGTGATTATAAATGCTAAATAGTAACTATGAGTAAAAAAAATATTGCACGTTTAATTTTATGATCTTAATTTTTAAACGATAATTATGGAAAACTTACAATTTTGTCCCAAGTGTGGGAATAAATCGCTGACTTTTGTAAACGATAAAAATTTGTATTGCAATGATTGTGATTTTACGTTGTATCATAATGTTGCGGGTGCTGTTGCGGTGATTGTTAAATGTGGAAATGAAATTTTGTTTGCTCGTCGCAATAGAAATCCTCAGCGAGGAAAATTGGATTTAGTAGGAGGTTTTGTCGATGCTTACGAAACTGCAGAAAGAGCCTGTCAAAGGGAAATTAAAGAGGAATTAAGTTTGGATGTTGATACTTCTAAATTACGATATATAAATAGTTTGCCAAATCAATATCCATACAAAGATATTGTTTACCACACAATTGATTTGTTTTACGAATACCAATTAGAAGAAAAACCTACGTTTGAGTTGGAAAAAGAGGAAATTCAAGAGGTGGTTTGGGTGTCTATTGATAAAATCAACTTAGAAGAATTAGCCTTTGAATCTCAAAAGTTGTTTTTTAGTAAATTTTACGGATAATTATTCTGTTTTCAAGTAAGAAACCATTAAATGAGCCACTTTTTGTGAGGCTCCTTGTCCTCCTAATTTCTCTTCTAATTCTTCGTAATCAGAAAGTTGTCGTTTTCGAGTGTCTTCCTGTAAAATGGCAGTCAATTCTTTAAAAAGCTTTTCGGAATTGAAATCATCTTGGATAAGTTCCGTAACAGATTCTCTATTAAGTACTAAATTGACGAGAGAAATATACTTTATTTGAATGATTCGCTTTGCAATTTGATATGATATATTGTTCGCCTTGTAGCACACTACCTGTGGCACTTTGAAAAGAGCCGTTTCTAAAGTTGCTGTTCCAGAAGTTACCAATCCAGCGTGGGCAACTGAAAGCAAATCATAGGTCTGATTAGCAATGAATTTAACATCTTTTTGTTGTACAAAAGGCTCGTAGAATTCGTAATTTTGACTTGGAGCACCCGCGATAACAAACTGATATTTCTTGAATTGTTCTACTAAAGATAGCATTACAGAAAGCATTTCGGTAATTTCTTGTTTTCTGCTTCCAGGAAGAATGGCGATGATAGGTCGGTCATCTAAGTAATGCTGTTTTTTGAACGAGTCTGTATCGGTTTTCTTTCTATTGTGAATAGCGTCTAATAGAGGGTGTCCTACAAAGTTAACCTTATAATTATGTTTTTCGTAAAAATCCTTTACAAAAGGAAAAATGACAAACATTTGGTCAATATCTCGTTTGATTTTTTTAACTCGATAAGACCGTGATGCCCAAACTTGTGGGGAGATGTAGTAATTTGTTCTAAATCCATTCTTTTTTGCCCATTTGGCGATTCGTAAATTGAATCCAGAATAATCTATAAAAATCAATAAATCAGGTTGATACTCTTCTATGTCTTTTTTGCAAAAAGAAATATTTTTAAAAATTGTAGGAATATTTTTGATGACTTCTACAAAGCCCATAAAAGCCATTTCTTTATAGTGCTTTACTAAAGTCGCTCCAGCATCGCGCATCAAATCACCGCCCCAAACTCTAAATTGAGCGTTAGAATCCTCTTTTTTAAGTGCTTTTATCAAATTCGATCCGTGTAAATCACCGGATGCCTCGCCTGCAATAATGTAATATTTCAATGTTGAAAATTTTTAGATTTTACAAAGATATAGAATTTTTAGGGATTCGTTATTTTCAATTGGGAATTGATTATTTTAGAAGTTGAAATGTTGGTAATATTTAACCATTTACCATTAATAATTAACCTTTTTTCTCTCTTTCCTCTCAAAAATATTTTTCCAATTCTAAAATTTATTCAGTATTTTTGACAAAATTTACTTCCAATTAACGATGAAAAAGACGACCATAAAAGATATTACCAATTATATTGAAGAAATTGCACCACTACCTTATGCTGAAGGTTTTGATAATGTAGGGCTACTGGTTGGCGACTATCAAACAGAAGTTAGAGGAGTGTTGGTTACTTTAGATACATTGGAAAATGTCGTAGATGAGGCCATTAAAAATGATTGCAACCTCATTGTTAGTTTTCATCCGATTATTTTCTCAGGACTTAAAAAGTTGACACCTCGATCTTATGTGGAGCGAACGGTCATTAAAGCAATCAAAAATGACATTGCGATTTATGCGATGCATACTGCTTTGGATAATTCTTTTGTAGGGGTAAATGACAAAATTTGTGAAACATTAGGATTGACAAATAGACGTATTTTAATTCCTCAAAAGGACACGATTAAAAAAATGGTGTTTTACGTTCCAAAAGAAAATGCAGAAAGTGTTAAAGAAGCCTTGTTTACCGCAGGTGCTGGAGCGATTGGGAATTATTCTAATTGTAGTTTTAATGTAAACGGTATTGGCACTTTTAAAGGAAACGATTCTTCAAGTCCTGTTGTTGGTGAAAAAGGTGTCTTAGAAAGCGTTGAAGAGACAATGGTTAGTATGACGTATCCAAAACATCGAGAATCTGCGGTGTTGTCATCGTTGTTTAAAGCACATCCTTATGAGGAAGTAGCGTACGAAATCACTACTATTGAAAATAAAAATCAACATATCGGTTTAGGTATGATTGGTGAGTTAGAGGAAGAGATGGATGAGGTTTCCTTTTTGAAATTTGTCAAAAAACAAATGAACGCAGGAGGTATTCGTCATTCCAAATTATTAGGTAAACCTGTTAAAAAAGTAGCTGTATTGGGAGGTTCAGGTAGTTTTGCTATTGAAAATGCTTTGAGAGAAAAGGCAGATGTATATGTTACTTCCGACATCAAATACCACGAATTTTACAAGGCAGAAAACCAAATGGTCATTGCAGATATTGGACATTTTGAGAGCGAACAATTCACAAAAAATCTTTTAGTTGGCTTACTTACAAAAAAATTTCATAATTTTGCAATCATTTTATCAAAAGAAGTTACGAACCCTATATATTACATATAATTATGGCAAAAGTCAAAACAGTAAGCGTTGAAGAGAAGTTAAGAGCACTTTATGATTTACAATTAATCGATTCAAGAATCGATGAAATCAAGAGTATTCAAGGGGAATTACCTTTGGAAATCGAAGATTTAGAAGATGAAATCGTAGGACTTAACAATCGTTTGGAGAAGTTCCAAGAAGATGTTAAAGCGTTTAAAAATGACATCAAAGACAAGGAAGTTGCGATTCAGGAATCAAAATCGTTAATGGAGAGATACGAGGAACAACAAAAGAATGTTCGCAACAACAGAGAGTTTGTTTCTTTAAGTAAGGAAATCGAGTATCAAGAACTTGAAATTCAATTAGCACAAAAAAGAATCAAAGAATACAAGGCTAAAATTGAACTTAAAAACCAATCTATTGCCGATACAAAGGACGCTATCAACCAAGAAAAAGAATTGTTGGCTGATAAAAAAGAAGAGTTGAAGAGTATCGTAAAGGAGAACGAAAAAGAAGAGAAAGTTTTAAAAGAGAAATCGGAAGAATTTTCAAAACTTATCGAAGGAAATCTTTTAAAAGCTTACCAAAGAATTCGTGGTTCTGTAAAGAATGGTTTAGCAGTAGTGTCTTTGAAGAACGGTGCAACTGAAGGTTCTTTCTTTACTATTCCACCACAACGTCAAGCAGAAATTGCAAGTCGTAAAAAGATTATTACTGACGAACACAGTGGTAGAATACTTGTAGATAGTGCCTTGGCAGAAGAAGAAAGAGAAAAAATTAATAGTATTATTGATTCGTTGTAAGAATTAAAAATTTTATTGAAATTTATAACTCAAAAAGGTTGGGCATTAAACTGTGCTTGACCTTTTTTGTTTTCTCTATGTTAAAAGTGTAATACATCTGTATTTACAAATAAAAAATAAACAAATGAAAAAAGCATTCCTATTTATTTTAACAACTTTATTCGTTTTTTCTTGTCAAGAAAAGAAAGAACTAAAAATCACCAAAGGGGTTTCTCTTGAAATTGCTCAATACCGTAAAAAGCAAATTGATAGCGTTTTTTATCAATTATCTTTTGATATTCCGAAGGAATTATCGAAAAATATACCGTCAAAGGAAGTGGTAAAACTTTATTTAAACGATTTGCAACAACCTCTTATATTCGATTTTAACGAAGATTCTTCTAAAATTCATAGCGTTGTTGTGAATGGCGAAAAAACGACTATTCAGCATCAAAATGAACATCTTATTATTGCGAAAAAGCATTTGAAAAAGGGTGAAAACACCATTGAAATAAGATTTGATGCAGGAGAACAATCACTTAATAGGAATGAGGAATTTTTATACACTTTATTGGTTCCTGATCGAGCGAGTACACTTTTTCCTTGCTTTGATCAACCTGATTTAAAGGCTACTTTTCAATTGACTATTAAGGCTCCGAAAGAGTGGAAGGTGTTGTGTGGAGCAAAGGAACTAAAACAAGAGCAAAACGACGAAACCATTACGCATTATTTTGGAAAAACGGATAAAATGAGTACGTATTTGTTCTCTTTTGTTGCTGGAGTCTTTTCAGAAACAACTCACGGAACTTCCTTTCCGATGAAGTTTTTATACAGAGAAAATAATCAAGAAAAAATTGCAGAAAGTACAGATGCAATTTTTGATATACATTCGGAATCACTTACTTTTTTAGAAAAATATACGGCTTATCCTTTTCCATTTCAGAAGTTGGATTTTGCGAGCATTCCTCCGTTTCAATATGGCGGAATGGAACACGTAGGAGCAATTCAATATCGAGAATCGGCCTTGTTTTTGGATAAAAATGCCAGTGAAAGAAGAAAAATAAGACGTGCTAAATTGATTGCTCACGAAACTGCTCATATGTGGTTTGGCGATTTGGTTACAATGCGTTGGTTTGATGACGTTTGGTTAAAAGAGGTTTTTGCTAATTTTATGGCGGATAAGATTGTAAATCCGTTATTTCCAAATACGAATCATCAACTTAATTTTATGATGACGCATTATCCGTCGGCTTATTCGGAAGATAGAACCAAAGGGACAAATCCTATCAAACAGCAGTTGTCTAATTTGAAAAATGCGGGGTCGTTGTACGGACGTATTATCTATAACAAAGCCCCAATTATGATGCGTCAATTGGAATTGCTTATCGGAAAAGAGAAATTTAAAGAGGGCATTCAAGAATATATTAAAACATACGCAAATGGTAACGCTGATTGGAGTGAATTAGTCGGCATTTTAGACCAAAAATCGCCTAAGGACGTTACAAAGTGGAGTAAAATATGGGTAAATTCCTCTGGAAGACCTATTTTTACGGATCGTATTCAATATCAAAATGGTAAAATTTCAGATTTTACGATTTACCAAAAAGCCGAAGACGGAAGTGATAAGGTTTGGCAACAGCAGTTTTCGATTGGTTTGGTGTACAAAGACCATATTAAGGAAATTCCTGTATCTTTTTTAGGTAAATCTTATAAGGTTGAAAAGGCAATTAACTTATCGAAACCTAAACAGGTTATTTATAATTATAACGGTTTTGGATATGGCGTTTTTCCTATTAATTCAGAAGGAATAGTATATTACAAAAACGTTCAAAATGATGCCTCACGAGGGAGTGCTTTTATCAATTTATATGAAAATACATTGACAGGAACAGTTCCTGTTTTAAAGGCTTATAATACATTTTTAGATGCTTTGACATCTGAAAAAAATGAACTTATTGCCTCTTATATCTCTGGGAGTATTAGAACGTTATTTTGGAAGTTTTTAACCCCTCAACAACGAGAAAAAGTTCGTAAAAAAACGGAAAATACGCTTTTTACTCTTTTACAAAAAGATGTTGCATCAGGTATTAAGCGAAGTTATTTGAATACTTATAAATCCATTGCTTTTTCTGAAAAAGGCAAAGAAAATTTATATCAAATTTGGAATGGAAAACATCCGATTAAAGGTGTTGTTTTGAATCAAAATGATAGAATAGGTTTGGCGATGCAGTTAGCCATTTTTGAACATCCAAAAGCAAAAGAAATCTTAAAAACACAAGAGCAAAATATTAAAAACAAAGATCGTTTGGCTCGTTTTCAGTGGTTGTTGCCAGCACTTTCTAACGAAAAAGAACAACGAAAAGTCTTTATGCGGTCTTTGGCGGACAAAAAAAATCGTGAAAAAGAGGAGTGGGTAGAAACGGCTTTGAGTTGTATTCATCATCCATTGCGACAGTCTGATGCGATTGAAGACTTGCCAATGTGCTTGAACTTGTTAGAAGAAATCCAACTTACAGGCGATATTTTCTTCCCTAAAAATTGGTTGGCGAATTCCGTTGGGAATTATAACTCCAAAAAAGCACAAGACATTGTTGAAACGTATTTGTCAACGCATAAAAACATCAACAAAACACTTAAAAATAAGTTGTTGCAAGTAGTTGATGATATGTATAGATTTCAGGAATTGCCAGCGCAAAATGGTAAGTCAAAATCTGAATAA
>PDWI01005856.1_pt1 | contig 15679 bp, 15 predicted proteins | sample 1430891 | NCBI WGS metagenome assembly PDWI01 (sample SAMN01162508, study PRJNA174530) | Oral metagenome, whole genome shotgun sequencing project. | biome: Marine environment; feature: Marine mammal; material: Swab sample of the gingival sulcus; isolation source: swab sample of gingival sulcus... | reverse complement strand
TTACCATATATATCAAATCCAAACCTAGATAAAACACCGTCATTTATATCAAAATTGCACCTTAAAGCCACACGTAAAATCTTATCTTTATATTTCTTAGAAATACTTTCTATCATTTCAAAGTCATAATCTGAATCTATATTAACAACACCTCCATTTAGTAACAGTTCTTCAACTGCTTCTGTTTTTTTATACGGTCCATTAAAAAATATATTTTCAGATCTAACTCCTATCTTTACAGCAACTTCATACTCCATATGTGATACAACTTCGGCAAAGCCTCCCCACTCATTTATAAGTTTACATAGCTTTGGAATGTAATTTGTTTTATAAGAGTATGCTATGTGGGTATTTTTGTATTTATTTCTAAATGCTTTCAATAAGTTATTATAATTTAATTGAAATTGAATAGTATCTAAAATATAAAAAGAATTATCAATATTTTGAGCAATTTTATTTAATTTTTTATAATTTAAATTCATAAATTTTCTCCATTTTCTTTCTTGATAAAAGATATCTTGTCAACGATACTCTTTATTTCTTGTTTATTCTTTAGAAATTTTTCGTTATCTTTTCTAATATTTAAATAATATTCTTTTATATTTCTAATTTCATTAAAAAAAGTATTTTCAATTTTTCTCATATTATTTTCATTTAGTTCAACATTCGTATTGCAAAATCCTCTAGATAAAATCACCATTGATGATTCAAGTCTATAATGTTCTATCAAAATTTTTTCTGCAGGCAATATTCCATCACCAATTTTTGAAACACCCCCAAACCCATATTTTATGCCAAACTTTTTAAATTTTTCACATAGCATTTCTACCGTACCGTCAGACAATAATTCAAACATAAAGTTTAAATTGTAACTAAGGTGCAAGTCATTAAGACCTATATGAATTTCATCTATACCTTTTAATTTAAGAACTTCATCTATACATTCAACGGCTTCTCTTGTTTCTAATAATAAGCATACTCTTGCTTCTCCGTCAACCAGTTCGATAAATGTTCTTACTTCATCAACAGTTTTCCACATAGGTAACATCACGATATCTGCACCATCATTTATTACTCTGTTAATTTCTATATCTGATCTCTCAAAAATTGGATTTACTCTAACTAATAAATTTGAATTTTTAATAACTTTTTTTATCTTTTTTACATCTTCTATACTATGCCTTGAAATCACAGTATTTAAATGTCCCTGTCTTTCTTCTTTTCCATTTATTTCTAAATCAACAAAAATTCTATCTACACCATTTTCATCAGCAATTTTTGCAATTTCTTCTTTATTTGTTATATACATCAGCTCTAAATGCATACTTTCATCTACTCCTCCTCATACAAAACCAAACCATATTTTTCAATATGTTCCTCTAATTTTTCATTTGAAATTTTTTTAATATCTACTACATCAAAAAAATATGGCAAACTACTTTCTTCGTTTAATTCATAATCTATTCTATTAATAATATTTTTATTTATAGTAATATTATTTTTTCCTATTAATGCAATATCTATATCGGACGATTTTTTAAAATTCTCCATAGCTCTACTGCCAAAAAGAATCACCTTTTGAATTTCTCCATATTCATCAAATACTGCTTGAAGCTTTTTGATTTCTACATCACTTAATCCTATCATACTCTATTTCCATTTTTAGTTTTTCATAAAGTTTTTTTATTTCATCCAAATATATTTCTATAATTTCACTTGCAATCTCTTCTGACATTTCTTCTTCATATTGATGTGTCACATTATTTCTACTCATCAACATTACAATCCAAACTTCGCCATTATCCACAAGGTCATATTGATATGCTGTCTTTATGACTTCTCTAGGACTTTTGACTATATAACCTTGATATTCTAAATAATCTTTCATCACTTTCCACGAAAGCTCAAATGTCATTTCAAAAAATTGAACTAACCCTGCTCTTTCAATTTCAGAATCTAAGTCTATATCCTTATTTCGATATAGTAATCTATATGCTTTTTCAAAGTTTTCAAACCTTTGCTTCCATCTTATATTTTTTAACAAGTTATGATCCATATAACTTACTCCTTTGAAAAGACTACATCTTACTCATATAATACGCTTTCTTCGCATTTTTTTCTTCATAATAGGCACTTCTTAAAATGTCGATAATATCTGTATCTGCCTCTAGTTCTTTCAACTTCGTTTGTAAAGATGACAAGACATTTTCCACATCTTGATCACACACTTTTTCCAATTTGCCTACTTTTGCTGCGTATTTATATGCTATTTCTTTTTTTGATATTTTCCCATCACCTTTAATGTATTCCTCTTTTGCGACTCCTTGAAGCCTACCTATTTCAGCTAAATACTGTGCTTTTAATCCATACATTTTCCCAATATGTTCAGCTATAATGTCATCCTCTTTTTGTTTTTTTTCTATTTCTTGCTGATTCTTTGATGTTTTTTCTGCCTTTAACGATTGACTTACATCAACTTGATTTTTACCTACCTTTGTTTGATTGATATTATTTTTAACTTGTTTTTTTTCTTGATTATCTATATCAACTGCTGGTATTTCATACTTATCTTGAACTTCTTCCAGTGATAGCTGATTGTTCATAATCTTTTTTTCATCTTCAATGCTTATATCTTTTACTTGTAAGTTGGGATATTTTTCTTCCAGTTTTTTTTCTAGTTCTTCCTTTGATAGTTCTATTTTTTTTTCTAATTCTTCCGAGGTATAATTTCTTGATTGCCAAAAAGCATATATATTCTCTTTTTGCCAGAAACCAATGCCAGCGATTACAAGAAGTATTGCTATTAACAAGCTTCCAAATATTCGAGAAGATTTCTTATTTCTCACTTATATCACCCTTTTTCATTATTTTGATTTTCGAAGTTATATCATTTTTTAAAATTCTGGTTCATATTCCTTCACTACTTCTTTTAAAGTTAATTTAATTTCTTTCTCTTTATCCTCTTTGTTCATCTCTATAATAGTTTTCAATTTGCCTAAGTTCATATTAATATTTACATCTTCCAGCTCTATATTTTCAGATACATGCCGAGGTTCTTTTATATCATCACTATTTTTTTGTACATCTTTTTTCTCTATAAATATTTTATCATATTTTGTCTTATCTGTATGATTTTTTTCAATCAAAAGTTCCTCATACAATTTTTCACCTGGTCTTAATCCAGTATATTCTATTCTTATATCTTCTTCTGGTTTCAGTCCAGCAAGCCTTATTAAATTAATTGCTAAATCTTTTATTTTAACTGGCTGTCCCATATCTAATACAAATATTTCTCCACCTTTAGCAAGTACCGATGATTTCAACACTAATTTTACAGCTTCTGGTATGGTCATGAAATATCTGGTTATTTCAGGATGGGTTACAGTAACAGGCCCTCCTTTTTCTATTTGTCGTTTAAAAAGAGGTATCACTGAGCCGTTACTACCTAACACATTGCCAAATCTTACAGCTACAAAATCTGTCTGACTTTTTCTATTTTTACTTTGAAGCAACATTTCTGCAAAACGTTTCGTTGCCCCCATTACATTGGTAGGATTTACTGCCTTATCCGTTGAAATAAGAACAAATTTATCTACACCTGTTTCTTCTGCTACATCCATCGTATTTTTTGTACCCAAAATGTTATTTTTTACAGCTTCCTCTGGCGAAATTTCCATAAGAGGTACATGTTTATGTGCTGCTGCATGAAACACTATTTCAGGTTTTTTTCTTTTAAAAATGCTCAAAAGCCTATCTCTATCTCTCACAGAGCCAATTAAAACATCGATAGGGATTATCTTTGAATATTTTTCTTGAAGTTCCATTTGAAGCTCATAGGCACCGTTTTCATAAGAATCTACTATAATAAGTTCCTTTGGTTGATAAGAAATAACTTGTCTGCAAAGCTCTGAACCGATAGATCCTCCACCACCTGTAACAAGAACACGTTTTCCTTTTATATAGGTTCTAATATCATCATCTTCTAATTGAATCTCTTCTCTACCTAATAAATCTTCGATAGATACCTTTTTCAATTTATGAAGTATATTTTCATTAAATTCTTCTATAACACCATATATTTTAGGAAGATACTTCACTTCTAAACCTGTGCCAGCTGATAGTTTTAATATTTCTTTTCTTTTTTCATCACTAGCAGAAGGTATGGCAACGATTATAACTTCAACGTCATATTTTTTGCCTATATTTTTCATATTTGATATGGGTCCTTCTATCTTAACTCGGTCTATTTTTCTTCCTATTTTTTCTGAGTCATCATCTATGATACATACTACTTCATATTCTGAATTACTGCTTTTCGCTATTTCTTGTTGCATTATCATTCCTGCTTGCCCTGCACCAATAATAGCAATTTTTTTACGTCTTTCTACTGATGGTGCTGCTTTCGTATATACCAATCCTCTTCGATAAAGTCGATACACCATTCTCAAAAAAACAAAAGATAAAGAACTTATCATAATATTGGCAATGGCTATATTGACGATAAAAGGTCCAAAAGTATTAATTAATAACAGCATAAAAACAAGGCCTGCAAAAGCAGATACAATGATAACAAACATAAATTGTTCTACATCAGCATATCTCCATATTGTTTTATATACACCAAGAAAAAGAAAAGTAGCAATAACTATTCCTGCAAAAATAGGTGAATAAAATTCAAAAATTTGAAAATTCAAATTCATTGCATACGTATTGAAGAAAAGTAGGTTTGCCAAAAGAAAGCACGTTATCGCTGTAATACCATCAATTATTATCATTGTCATTACTCTACGATATTTTGTTATTTTCGTTTTAAAGTCTTTCATTTTATCCTACCTCCCCTCTATAATTTTTTTAATATCCCCATTTCATTTAATTTAACATATTACATTTATTTTTTTCGATATTCAAATCTTTTTAAAATTTGATACGCTACTCTTCACCATAATATTTATAACTATAGTAATAATAATGTTGATTTGACTTAGTTGCCTCAATACCATTTAACACTGTTCCCAAAATATTAGCATTTGCTTGTTCTAGTTTTTTACAGGCAGCTCTAATTAATTCTACGGGCGTAACACCTGTTCTTATTACTAAAACAACAGCTTCTGTATAACCAGCAATAATAAGTGGGTCTGTTACTGCTGAAATGGGTGCTGTATCAAGAAAGATATAATCATAATCTTTTTCCATAGATTTCAAAAGATTTTTCATGCTTTCAGAACCTAATATTTCCGAAGGATTTGACGGTATTTTCCCTGAAGTAATAATATCTAATCCATCATAAATATTTTGCTTATAATGATTATAGTCTTCTTTCGTCAGTAGAATATCCATCAATCCTTTATGGTTTTTTACGCCAAACTTTTTATGAAGCGTTGGTTTACGTAAATCACAATCGATGACTAATACTTTATAACCATCATCGGCAAGAGTACAGGCAATATTTGACGTTGTCGTCGTCTTTCCCTCTCCTGCTGCTGAACTAGTTACAAGTATTTTTTTAATATTTCCATCTAAATTCGCAAATTTTATATTTGTTCTTATACTTCGATAAGACTCTGATATAGGCGATTTAGGATCTTTTTTTACTATTAGATTTAAGCTTTTTTCCATTTTCTTTTTGCCCTTCTATATCATATTTTGGTATTTTACCTATAACGTTCAATTCTAACTCCACAGGTAGGTCTTTCTCTGTTTTTACCGTATTATCTAAAGCTTCTTTTAAAAGAACTGCTCCTACCGTCATCCCTAAGCCTAAAACAAAGGCAATCACTACATTTAACTTTTTATTCGGTTTTACAGGTTCTTCAGGAAGTTTCGCCACATCAACAATTTGTACATTATCTACTTTTGCGATTCTAGTAACTTCTCTAGAAAAAGTCTGAGCAATTAAATTGGCTATGGTTTTCGCTTTTATAGGGCTTTTATCTCTTACTGAAATACTAAGAATTTGCGTATCTTTTAATGGTGAAATTTTTAAATCTATTTCTTCATCATTTTTTATCTTCATTCTATTTCTAACAGGGTCTAAAACTGCGTTTGATTTTGCAATTTCAGCATAAGTATATATGATTTGTCTTCCAAAATTTAAGTCTTCTGTAGTCAGTGCTTGTTCTACAGATTTTCCTTTATTGACCATCAACGTCGTCGTCGCTTCATAAGTGGGTTTAATTAAAAACATACTTACTAAACCTGCTATTATAGCAAAAGTTATAGGTATTATTATAATATATTTTTTATAATCTAAAAAAATTCCTATAAGCTCTCTTAAATCTATTACATCATCTTCTTTATGCATCGGTTTCTCCTGTTTATTTTCATTATTTTACTTAAAATAAATATTCTTTAGCATCTAACAAGTCTTGTACATCATGATATCTTGTTATGCTGTTTTTTATTGTTTGTTGTTTTTCTTCTGTTAATTTATTGTACTTTTCTTTTATCGTTTTACCTTGGGTTTTATAATCGTATGTCGTATCTTCTACATATCTATTTAAATTTTCTATAATTTCTTTCATCAAGCTCACTTCTTCTGAATTTTCTCCAGTTTCAGCGATTAAATAATTTTTTGCTTTTTCTAAAGAAATTAATAAGTCCTTTACCTTTTCTATTCTAAGTTGTTCCTTTTCTTCTTCTGTTAATATTTGTTCTGGTTCCTTTGAAGAATTTCCATTTGTTCCACTACCAGTAGTTCCTGATGATACTGTACTATTTTTGATTTCTTCACCTTTATCAACTTCTACTGATTTCTCTACTAAAAACTTGCTATTTACAACTGCTGCAAATAATCTATTCGCATCTTCGGTTCCCTGAAAATTTCCATCTTTATCTAAAGAAATAATTCTATTTGAAAGCATAATTTCAACATAATTTTTTGCCCAATTAGAGACTTTGTCTTTTATCTCAATATTCATTGGTAATCTTTTTAGATTCAACATTCTAGTCATAATAGCACATATTTGTTCTTTCGTAATATTGCCACTTGCTCTAAATGTTCCATCTTCAAAACCTTTTATATATCCTTTTTGGACAGCTATTTGAAGTTGTTTATAGTACCACGCACTTTCTTCTACATCCTTAAATTTCAACTGATTTTCCAGATTATCTTGTTTTTCTAAGCTATAATTCATCATTTTATTTACCATAGTTATAAACTCGGCTCTAGTTACTTTTCCATAAGGTCGAAAAGTGCCATCAGGATAACCATTAATCACTTTTGCTTTTACCAACTTTTCTATATCTGCTTTATGTTGAAACTCCTGTTTTATATCTTTAAATTCTAAAGATTGGCTTTCTTCTGTTCCATACACAAAAGAACTTCCCATCAAAACAAACATCAACAATAATAAAACAATCTTTTTCATATAAATCTCCTTTTTAAGGATATCCCTTTTCACTGATGGATAAAAATGCCCTACATATACAAACATCTGGGAGATTTTCAAATTCTGCCAGATGTTTGTTTTTTAGTTTAATTCATATTGTTTCTATAAAAAGTATTATTAACTACATTTTATATCATTTGTTTTAGAAGTTGTAACTCACCATCTGTGAATTGAGCTTTGTTCGCTTCAACTTTTGAAAGATATACATCTTCTCCTGCACCATTTAAGTTTGCTTCAACTGCTCCTGCATGATTAATTAGATGAGTTCTCAAATTATTATATCTATCAAGTGTATACATACTAAGTTGTTGAACATCAGCTGTTGCTGCTACTGGCATCTTTAAATCAGCTATAACTGGAGAAATTTTCATTGTTCTGCTTACGTTTCCAGTACTTAAAGTATATGTTTTAATGCCGTTCCAAGCTACTTCAGTTGGCTGACCTAAAGACTCAATTAAGTACTTCACTTTATTTAAAAATGCTATATTTTGCGTTTTATAATTCGCTTCACCTGCATAACCTGCTGGCACACCTTCTAGTTTTAATGTTAATCCAAAGTCTCTTTCAGGTAATCCAATAGCTTGTGAAAACATCGCCAATTTTTGTAAATCTACATTTGCTTTAGCAGGCTCTGCTTTTATCTTATCTGTCATTTCAGTCATCATTTCTTCAAACAAATATACTTCTACACCATCAAAATCGCCATTTGCATCAAACTTTACTCTAGGTCCTGGTACTTGGTTTGGTCTTGTTCCTTCAAATAAGTCGTACATACCTCCCCAACCCATGTTGTCCATTTGAGTTTTAAAGACACCTTCAAAACGTTCTTTTGTGAAGAAATTCTTTCCGTTGCCATTTGCTAATTTTTCGTCTTTTAATTTATTAACTCTGCTATTTATAGTCGCTGCATCATCTTGTAAAATTTGATACACTGCTCCCTGTTTACTATTTAAGTTTGTCGCAAGATTTTTCCCTTTTTCAAAAATCATAACACCTGTTGTGCTAGGTGTTACTACACCATCATCTTCTACTTTTGAACAAATTACAAATTTGTAATCTCTAGTTGTGTTTGCATCTGCTAATTTTGCAGCCATTTGATCAAATATTGTTTGTGCTGGTTGCACATAGCCACTTCCAGAGCCACCAGAACGTCCACTGCTTGAAGGTGTTTCAACTACTTCTGTAGTTTTCCCAGCCAACTCACCACCTGCAACAGTTGTTCCATTCGATGTGATTGCTGCATTTTCTTCCCCTTCTTTAGCATCGATTTTAACATTTTCAACTTTTGCTCCTGATTTTAATGTTGTACCATTAAGCACTACATCTTTCGCTACATCTATTTTTTTGACTTTAGCTTTACCTGTCAGTTGTACATCACCATTTAATGTCATTTTTTCAGCGTTACCATCTAATGTCAATGCTACACTATCAGCTTCACTTGTAATATTTTCAAATTCACCTTTAAGTACTGCGTCTTTAACAGCTTTTTTAATAACGACATCTTTTTCAACTTTCGCATCTTCCAGTACAACACCAGAACCTACGATGTTGATATTAGCTATCTTTTGGTTGTTTAGATTGTATATCCCTGCAAATCCAAATGTTCTAGTATTTGTTAATTTTCTATCTAGCATAACGATAGCTTCTGCTCTTTTAATATTTGATGTCGGTCTGATTTCGCCATTGCTTCCTGCAATATATCCATTGTCAATACATGCAGATACGACTTTTCTAGCCCAAACTGCTACTTTATCGGCATCTGATGCTCTTTTATATCCATCTTCACTACCTGTTGCTTCACTAATTCTAGCCATAATAGCCATTGCTTGTTCTCTAGTTAAAAGACCATTTGGATCCATCATCTCTTCTGTAACGCCTGTGATGTATCCTGCTTTTAAGGCAATAGCTACAGTTTCATAATACCAATTATCTTCTGTTACATCTCTAAAATTTTCTAATTCTGATGCATCTACTTTTTCTGTAAATCCAGACATTCTATTTACTAAAGCCATAAATTCAACTCTAGTAATACCATCGTTCGGTCTAAGATTTCCATCATCGTCTCCTTTTAGTAAGTCTTGTTGTTGCCAACTGTCCATTTCATTTTGAGCCCAGTGTCCTGCATAACTCGGCGAAAGTGCATAAGCACTAACAACAACGAAAGCTAATGCCATAACAAAAGCTACTGTTAATTTTGTACTGTTTTTTATTAAATTCATAACAGTTCCCTCCTCTTATTTATTATAAGTTATTTCTAATCGATGTTTTAGCAATCTCTCAATCCCTTTAAAACACCTCTTATATAATGTCATCATTATATACCTTTAAACCTCTTTTTGTCAATGTTTTTATGTGAATATTCGTTTTTTTTTTTTTGTATTTTTTCTAAAAATTTACATTTTATAAAATTAACTTTTTTCTATAAAATTTCTATTTCTGCCGATACGATATGAACAACTTTTTCTAATAAATCCATTGGCAATTCTTCTATTACCCTATACTTTCTTGCCTTTAGGTCTAAAGCTTTTACGTGTTCGCACAAAATTGTCCCTGTTGTCTTTGTTCTATCATCTAATTCAAGATGCAATGGAAACTTATTGTTGGTATTCGTAATAGGTACCACTATTACTAAATTTGTATTATTATTAAATAATGTATTGCTAACAACCAGCACAGGCCTATATCCTGCCTGCTCATGACCTGCTTGAGGGTTGAAATTTACTTTTATTATTTCTCCCTGCTTTACCATAATTCTTTTCCTACAACCTTTCCCCAGTTAATTTCTTCTTTTTGATATTCACCTGTATACCCTTCAAAAAGTTCTACAATCTTTTTTTTGTTATTTCTCGTATCTCTTTCAAGAACAATTTTATCATCTTCTGTTTTAATAACAATATTCTCATCATCATTCCAATTAATTTTTTTAAGAATATGCTTTGGTATCCGTATTCCCTGGCTATTTCCCCATCTTCTAAGTGTTGTCGTAGTCATTATCCCGTCTCCTTTCTTTTATAAAACACAACAGATGTATATATGTAGTATATACTATTCTTTTCGCCTTGTCAAAAGATAAAAAGAGCTATTGAAATAGCTCTTTTTATCTTTTATATGATTTTTATTTTTACATACCTTCTACGTTTTTAAAGAAGAAGAATCCAAGTGGTGTATAATACATTCCTTTCATCTTTTCATTTACTAAGTAAGGTTGAGTGTAGTAGTAAATTGGTGCTACTACATAATCTTTTCCAATTAAGATATCTTCTGCTTCATGCATCAATTTCATTCTTTCTTTTGAATCCATTGATTTTTTAGCAGCTTTTATTAGCTTATCATACTTTGGATTAGCATATTGTGGGTCATTGTTTCCACCACCAGTTAAGAATTGGTCTAAGAAAGTCATAGGGTCATTATAGTCTCCTATCCAACCAGCTCTAGCGATTTGATAGTTACCAGATTTTCTTTCTTCTAAGAATACACCCCAGTCTTGGTTTTGAAGTGTTACTTGAACACCAAGCTTTGTTTGCCACATATTTTGAAGTGCTTCTCCTACAGCTTTATGACTTTCGCTTGTATTATAAAGATATTCGATTACTGGGAAGCCTTCTCCATCTGGGTATCCAGCTTCAGCTAACAATTCTTTTGCTTTTTTACAATTTGCTTCATAATCATCTTTTGTTGCTTTATAATAGTCGCCACCAACTGTTCTGAAGTCTTTGCCTCCAGGACCTTCAACACCATAAATACCGTTTGGTACAAATCCACCAGCTTCAACTTCTCCTCTACCTGTTACTTCTTTTACGATTCTGCTTCTATCGATTGCTAAAGTGAAAGCTTCTCTTACTCTAGGATCATCGAAAGGTGCTTTTGATGTGTTGAATGTCACATAATAAGTTCCGATATAATCTTCAATTGTCATTTCTCCAGATTCAATTAATCCTGGCACTTCGTTTTCTGGTGCTTCTTGCATATAGTCTAATTCGCCACCTCTAAATGCTGCAAATTGAGCATTTACATCGTCCATTAAGTGGAATTTAACTGTTTCGCACTTTACATTTTCAGCATCCCAATATTCAGGGTTTTTCACAAATGTAATGTTGCTGTTATGTTTCCATTCTTGCATTTTGTAAGGTCCATTTGAAACATAAGTTTCAGGTGTAAATGTCCATTCATCGCCATGGGCTTCAAGAATGTCTGCTCTTACAGGGAAAGTTGATGGGAATGCACAAATTTCTTCGAAATAAGGGCAAACTGTATTTAACTTAACTTTAAACGTTTTTTCATCAACTGCTTCAATTTCAAGTTTTCCTTCACCTTTTGAAGCTTTATCATATCCTGCTACCATATCTAGCATATATTGATAATCTGCTGTTGTCTTAGGGTCTACTAATCTGTTCCAAGCAAAGAAGAAATCTTGTGCTGTTACAGGTTTTCCATCTGACCACTTAGCATTTTCTCTTAAATGGAAAGTCCACTCTAAACCATCTTCTGATACATCCCAGCTTTCTGCAATACCTGGTTCAAGGATTGCATTTCCTTTTCCGTCGTCAACCTGTCTGATTAAACCTTCAAAAGCATGGTTTAACATCACACCACCATCTACTGCTGAGTTTAAAGCAGGGTCAATAGTACTTGGTTCTGATGCAAAGCAAACGTCTGCAACACCATCGCCACCACCTTTTGCACTTTCATCTGGTGTATCTCCACTACCACCACACGATGCTAAAGAAAATACCATAGCAAATGATAGCATTACTAATAATAATTTTTTCATAATTTACCTCCTTATTTAATTATAAAATTCTATATAAACATAGACCTCCGTCTAAATGTTTAACTATTTTATATTTATACACATTTTATGCATATTTTAAACTTTTGTTTGAAAATTCACACATTACAGAATATGACACGCTGCATAATGCCCTTTTTCAATTTCTCTCCAAACAGGTACTTCCTTTTTACAAATTTCTTTTGCATAAGGACATCTGGTATGGAAACGACAACCACTCGGTGGATTCATCGGACTTGGTATCTCCCCTTCCAATATAATCCTTTGTTTATTTCTACATACTTCAGGGTCTGGTACTGGTACTGCTGATAACAAGGTTTGTGTATACGGATGTTTTGGATTGTGATACACTTCATTACTTTCGCCAAGCTCCACCATATTTCCTAAATACATAACACCAATTCTTGTAGATATATGTCGAACAACTGATAAATCATGAGCAATAAACAAATAGGTAAGCCCTAGCTCTTCCTGCATATCTTGAAGCATATTAACAATCTGCGATTGAATAGATACATCAAGAGCAGAAATTGGTTCATCACAAACGATAAAGCTCGGTTCTACTGCTAAAGCTCTGGCGATACCGATACGTTGTTGTTGCCCTCCTGAAAATTCGTGAGGATATCTATTAGAATGTTCGCTATTTAATCCGACTCTAGTCAATAACTGATTAATTCGTTCTTTTCTTTCTTCTTTGCCAGGATACAACTTATGAATATCTAGTGCTTCTCCAACAATTTCACCAACGGTCATTCTAGGGTCAAGAGAGGCTGAAGGGTCTTGAAAGATAATCTGCATATTTCTTCTCATAGGCACCATATTCGGTTGTTTTTTGTTAGCACTATCATAAATCACTTCTTCACCGAAAGTAATTTTACCAGAAGTTGGTTCGTGAAGCCTTAAAATCGTTCTACCAAGAGTGGTTTTACCACAACCTGATTCCCCTACTAATCCTAACGTTTCCCCTTGCATAATTTCAAAACTGATGTCTTCAACAGCTTGAATATTTTTATACTTACCAAATCCCTCTTTTATTTTAAAATATTTCTTTAAATGTTCTACTTTTAAAAGGACTTTATCTTTTTCTATATTACTATTGCTCATTTTTTTCAACCTCCTTCTCTTTTAGTGCAAGTAGCCAACATTTTGATGTGTGGCCATTTCCTAAATCTATTACTGGAGGTTCTGCTCTAAGGCAAATCTTCATGCAATGTTCACACCTTGCAGCAAATCCACAGCCTTCAGGCATGTTAAGCATGTCGACTGGCGATCCTTCGATAGGTATCAATCTTGTATCTTCTTCCTCATCCACTCGAGGCATTGATTTTAAAAGTCCTAAAGTGTAGGGATGAGAAGGGTCGTAAAAAATATCATCTACGGTTCCTTGTTCTACAATTTTCCCTGCATACATAACAGCTACTTTATCACAAACTTCTGCTACTACACCTAAGTTGTGAGTAATAAATATTGTAGACATATGCGTTTCTTTGATTATTCGTTTCATTAATTCCAATATTTGTGCTTGAATGGTAACATCAAGTGCCGTAGTAGGTTCATCTGCTATCAATAACTTGGGATGACAAATCAATCCCATAGCAATCATCACTCTTTGTCTCATTCCTCCTGAAAGTTCATGAGGATATTGTTTCATTCTCTTGTCGGGATTATTGATACCAACGTGTTCAAGCATCTCTACCGAACGATTCCACGCATCTTCTTTGCTAATTTTTTCGTGGGTAAAAAGTGCTTCCATCAGCTGATTCCCAATAGTATAAACAGGGTTTAAACAAGTCATGGGATTTTGGAATATCATACTGACTTCCTTCCCTCTAAATCCGTTCATTTTATCCACAGAATAATCTAGCAAGTTTTCTCCCTCAAAAAGAATTTCACCATTCATAACTTTACCAGGTTTCGCTAAAAGACCAATTATGGTATAAGCCTCCACACTTTTTCCAGAACCAGACTCTCCTACAATCCCCATTACTTCGCCATATTTCAAATCGTAACTAACGCCACCTACTGCTTTTACTTCTCCTGCTGGAGTGAAAAAAGATACTTCTAAATCTTTTACTTGAAGCAACGTTTCATCTTTTTTTTGTTTTTTATTATCTTCCATTATTCCCTAAACCTCCTACTTTTTAAGTCTTGGGTCTAACGCATCTCTTAGACCATCGCCAAATAAGTTTAAACTTAAAATCATTAAACTTAGAATTGTTGCAGGAATAACTAATCGATATGGGTAACTATAAATACCACCTAAAGCATCTGCTGCTAATGCACCTAAACTTGTTATTGGTGCACTTACACCGATTCCTAAAAAGGATAAGAAAGATTCTAAGAAGATGGCTGACGGAATTTGCATACAAGTAGTTACAATAATTTGACCAATACAATTTGGCCATAAGTGTCTTTTTATGATGTTTGAGCTAGGTGCTCCCAGTGCTCTTGCTGCTGTTACGTACTCCTGTTGCTTCAACATAAGTACTTGACCTCTAATAATTCTAGCCATCGATACCCAATAAAGCATTCCAAATGCTATAAATATTGAAATAAGCCCCGGTCCTACGATAGAAAGTCCTGAAGCTAAGACAGAATCGCTGGTATTTACCCATTTTGTAAGAGGTATTTTTATAACGGTTGCTAAAAGTAACACAACCAAAACATCAGGCACAGAATATATCATGTCTAATATTCTCATCATCACACTATCTACTTTACCACCCATATACCCTGATACGGAACCATATACTGTCCCTATAACAAGAACGATAAGGCTGGCAAAAACACCTACAATAAGAGAAATCTTTGTACCAAACATGGTTCTAATCATCAAATCTCTACCTAATTTATCAGTACCAAATGGATGAGCTAAACTAGGATCTAAATTGCTAGCATTTTCAATCTGTGTCGTATAATCAATTTCGAAAAACATCGGTCCAATAAAAGCGAAAAATGCAATAGCACCTATGACCCAAAGAGAGGCCATAGCCACATAATTTCTTTTTAATCTTCTCCACGCATCTTTCCAGTAGGAAACACTTGGGGCGATAGCATTAAAACTTTCTTTTTCACTATCTGAAGCTTTTTCAAAATCATTTTCATAAAGCTCTATTTCTTCCAATAATTTTGTCCTATCTAACGTAAGACAGGCTGGACATTGTTTTGGTAATCCCATTATTAGTTTCCTCCTTTCGTTATGTCAATTCTAGGGTCTACAAACTTATATAATATATCTACTATTAAATTCATCGTTACTACTAGCGATGATAAAAATATAGTAGTCGCCATAATCAAAGGATAATCTCTTGCTAATATACTTTGTACAAAATATCTACCAAGTCCCGGTATACTAAATACGACTTCAACAACAAATCCTCCAGATAAAATATATGCTGTAAGAGGTCCTATATATGTAAGAACTGGTATAAACGCATTTCTAAGAGCATGTTTAAACACAATAATGATTGAGCTAACACCTTTTGCCCTAGCTGTCCTGATA
>PDWI01006005.1_pt1 | contig 15685 bp, 15 predicted proteins | sample 1430891 | NCBI WGS metagenome assembly PDWI01 (sample SAMN01162508, study PRJNA174530) | Oral metagenome, whole genome shotgun sequencing project. | biome: Marine environment; feature: Marine mammal; material: Swab sample of the gingival sulcus; isolation source: swab sample of gingival sulcus... | reverse complement strand
TTGGAATTGGTAGCGTAAAACCGTTCCCCAGGGGGCGCGCCCCCTGGGGAACGACTCACATGCCAAGACGAAATTGCTGAACTTGACGCACACAACTGCGCGAGATGCATAATTAAAAAGTACGCTTGAAACGGATGAACATTTCTTTTCACCTTAGTACCCAATAACTCCTCTAGTATTGCAGGATGATATCATCGGTGACGGCACCACTGCTACAGCAGAAATAGCCACGCGCCCCCCAGGTTGTGACTTATTAGCCACAACCCTTTTGATTTCCTGGTGCCGAGGGGGGGACTCGAACCCCCACGGAATTTCTTCCACTGCCCCCTCAAGACAGCGTGTCTACCAATTCCACCACCTCGGCAACTATATACTAAAGACCCTATTGGCTCTTAGTGTCATCATCGCCAGTATCTTTAAACTGAATACCGGACTTCTGTTGTTCGGCAGGAATGATCGGCTGAACAGTTCCTTCTCCTTGCAACATCAAAGAATTCTGCTCCGTCACCTTGTTGCCGGTAAGAACATTGTACGTCAGCGAAGTCACGAGAAAAATCGTTGCCAGTCCCGCAGTAATCTTGACAAGAAGCCCTCCGGCACCGGTGCTGCCAAACATGGTGGAACTTCCGCCACCAAAAATCACTCCCATCCCTTCATGACCGGACTGGAGCATAACAGCACCTATCAAGAAGATGCAAGCCAACACATGAATGACAATTACTAACGTTTCCAAAATGTTATCCTTCGTATGACTCGTTTTTGCATGCCTGGTGTCTTAGGCCAAAACGATTTGAGAAAAACTTTTGCCCTCCAAGCTCGCGCCTCCTACCAATACTCCATCGACATTGTCAAGTGCAATAATTTCCGCACAATTGGCAGGCTTGACACTTCCACCATATAATATTCTCATTTCATTAGCTTTTTCCCCGAATATCGAAATCAATGTTTTTCGAGTAAAAGCGTGAGCTTCGACAATTTCATCGGGACCGGCCACTTCCCCTGTACCAATTGCCCACACCGGTTCATAGGCAACGCTTATGTTTTCAGGTGGAGTGTCAATGGCAACATCCTTGAGTCCCACACGCAATTGGCGTTCCAGTATGTCCTCGACAGTTCCGGCCTTGCGCTCCTCAATCCTTTCTCCAATGCAAAGAACCACCTTCATGCCCGAAGCCAAACCATATGCCGTTTTGTTGCCTATATATGCATCGTCTTCGCCCAAAATATGCCGCCGCTCCGAATGGCCCGTCAAGCCATAGTATGCACCAGCATCTTTGAGCATTTTGGGTGAGATCTCACCTGTGTACGCGCCCTCTTCCTTGATATAATAATCCTGGCCTCCGACAAAAAAACCTTCCACGGAAGCAAAAACATCAGCAACGCCCTTCAAGGCTGTGAAAGGTGGAAAAACAAGCACTTCTCGATCTTCGGGTAGCTTTGAAGCAATAATATCCACCAAAGATTGCGCCGTTGCCGTTGCTTCATCCCATGTCTTGAACATTTTCCAATTGGCAGCCATTAACTTCTTCATTTGTTCATGCTCTCCTTTAGGGCTTTGAAAGCGGGCAGTTCCCTGCCTTCAAGAAAGGTAAGGAACGATCCGCCACCGGTAGATATAAAATCAAACTTTTCAGCTAAATGCAGGTCATGGACAACCACATCGGTATCACCGCCCCCAACTATTGTTATCGCCTCGTCAAGTTCGGCGACAGCCCTGCACACGGCAAATGAGCCTTCGGCAAAAGCAGGAGTTTCAAAGAGGCCCATGGGACCGTTCCAAACGACCGTCTTTGCTCCTTTGAGAACATTCACGTAATTGGTAACCGTTTGCGGCCCTATATCCAACACCATACATTTTTCGGGGATGGCATCAGCAGGGCAAACGCCTTCCACTTCGGTTGCCTTTGCTGAGGCCGCATACTTAAAATCAACGGGCAAATGCACCGTTGTTCCGAGTTCCTCTGCCTTGTGCATGATTTTTGATGCTGCGCCTATCAAATCTTTTTCAACAAGGGACAGGCCAACCTGCCTGCCTTGTGACAAAAGAAACGTATTTGCCATGGCACCGCCGATAATCAAATCGTCCACTTTACCGAGAAGATTATTCAATATCCCCAACTTGGAGGAGACTTTGGCTCCCCCGGAAAGACAGATATAGGGCTGTTTGGGATCGGAGAGGATGTCACCCAAATATTCGACCTCTCTTTTGAGCAGGAAGCCACCACAACTCTTGCTGATATACCGTGGAACATCCACGACCGACGCATTTTCCCGGTGTGCAACCCCAAAGGCATCATTCACGTAAATCTCTGCCAGGGAAGCCAGTTTTTTACCAAAATCACCACGCTCTTCCGTTGTTTTTCCTATCTCTTCAGGATTAAAGCGCAAATTTTCGAGCATCATGGCCTGCCCCGGCTGAAGACATTTGGCCATCTGAACAGCTTCGGGGCCGACTGTGTTCGGTGCCAAAGGAACGTCAACACCGAGTAACTCCCCTGTCCGTTTGGCCACATGTTCCAGGGAAAGTTCGGGAACGACTTTTCCATGAGGTTTGCCCAAATGGGCGCAAAGAATGAGGGACGCCCCCTGCTCCAGGGCGTAGCGCAGGGTCGGTATGGCAGCCCGTATGCGGTTATCATCCGATATGACGCCAGCCTCCTGAGGCACGTTGAAGTCGACACGGACCAAAAGTTTTTTCCCTTTAATTCCCATTTCATCAATGAATTGCATCTTTAACCTCAAGTTAATTCGTTTGCCTTTTTTTGAAGTCACGCCGAAAGAGCAAGGCATCTTCTTTCGTGTCCGGATAATACTTCTCCCTGACGCCTATTTGTACATATCCGAATTTTTTATACAATTCTATGGCTGGGGTGTTTGAAATCTTAACATCAAGGAAACTCCTGGCAATCCTGTTTTTTCGGCAGATGACAAAGGCTCTGTCCAATAACCGGGTTGCCACCCCACCCTTCCGATAATCGGGATGCACTGCAAGATTCAATATTTCCATTTCATCCTCAATAAGAGAAAAGGCAAGATACCCCAGCAACGTCGTGCCCCGCTTCATTCCAAGAATCTTGAACACCCCTCTCTCAAGTCCCATGAGAAATTGATCCCTGGTCCAATGGTATGCAAAACACATCTTTTCCAACTCGATCAAATTATCAAGATCTGATGCGTTCAATTGGATTATCCGACCATCCATCTGCTCTTCTCTGATATACTATTCACCAGTCTCATCACTGAATAATCAATAGATATTTTGTCAAACTGTCACTCGCAAAAAAACGATTTTGGCTGTACCGACGACGTTTCCCCCCTCTCTGTATCCGGTCTGTATCAGGGCTTGGGCGGGGCGTCTGTTCTCAAGTATCTCCATTGGCCCAATGCCACCAGCCAGTTTCCATGCTGGAAAGTTGCAACCATTGAGTGTATACATTCTTTGTAATCAAAGCAAAGACTTCCGGGACCAATCTATGATTTCAGACAAACGTGGAAACAAAAAACAGAGCCAGACGGATTTTATCGAGATCATGGATAACGATAATCGTCCTTTGGCTGTTCTGACCAAGAATCTTGCCCATCGTCAACTGCTCAAGCACAGATCGGTGCAGGTGCTTGTGTTCAATACCGAAAACAAACTCTATCTGCAAAAAAGACAGAGAACCAAACGTTTTTTTCCAGGCCGTTGGGATATTTCCGCCCGAACACACCCGCTGGTGGGAGAATCAACAATGGAGGCCGCACTGAGAATACTCAAGGATAAACTGCAACTGGAAATTAAAAATCCTCAATATATACAATCTCTTCCCGCCTCTCCTAAAACCGGTTTTGAATATGTCTCGATCTATGCGGTTCGCAAAAATGCACACCCCATCATCCCCAACGATCAAGAAGTCGAAGAAGGTTATTATTTTTCCAGGGAAGAACTGGCCTGTCTTGTCAAGGAATTTCGAGAATTGCTCACCCCCAATTTGGTCACCCTCTGGGAAGCAGGCGTCTTGGCAGGTTAGTCCGACAGAAGCTCACTCAATGTTTGATGAATAAGACCGTTTGTCGCCAAAATTGATTTGGATTCAAAGCTGTAGGGCAACTCGGCTGCCAATTGGGACACTGTGCCTCCAGCCTCTTTGACAAGCAAGATTCCGGCTGCCGTATCCCATGGCTTCAATGCATTTTCAAAAAAACCATCATATCGTCCACAAGCCACGTAAGCCAAGTCCATGGCAGCGGCTCCAGGACGACGAATACCTTGTGTTAATGGAAGTAATTTTCTGAAATAGTTAAGAATTGCTTCCAGGTGATCTTCAATTGCATACGGAAACCCTGTCGCCAGCAACGATTCTTCCATTGCGACTGTTCTGGAAACGGAAACAGGCGTGCCGTTCATAAACGCCCCTCCCCCTTCCGTGGCCGTAAACCTCTCTCCCAGCAACGGAAGATTCACTATGCCCATCACAACCCTGCTCTCATGCCAAAGTGCTATGGAGTTGGCAACAAAGGGCAAGCCATGGGCGAAATTTGTTGTTCCATCAATCGGATCGATGATCCAGGTAAATTCGCCCAACGCGGTATCACTGGCAGACTCCTCTGCAAGAAAATCAGAACCGGGCAAACGATTTGCCAGTTCGGTTTTCAACATCTCTTCAACCGCCACATCCGTTTCCGTGACCAGGTCGATACGCCCTTTATGCCGTATTCGCTTATTCTCAGTGGACGCCTTGACAACCATGTTTCCCGCCAATGTGACAACATCACTGATTTCTTCAAGTATCTTCCTGTAATCAATGTTCATACAAGCCCTCGCTCAATAATTGCCAGCCGTTTTGAAAAAAAATAACCATGGACACGGTGTTCAGTAAAGTTCAAAAGCGTAGTCTATTTACTTGATCATCAAAGGATCGATTTGATCATCAAGGAACCAAGGGAGTTCCATTTACAGAGGATATGGCGATAATACCGTTTAAAATCATTGAAATCAAAACAAGATAAATATAAAATTAAATAATGATGCGGCCCCCCTCAGAAGATCATGAACCTGACATCATAAAATCACGGATACATAATGTGGAAAAGAGCGTTCAACAAAGCACCGGACTTTAAAAAATACGACAAGAAAAAATCACCGGAACTCTTCTTGAGATCATTGGAAGAACTCAAGAAATTTCTTGATTATTGCCACATAAAACATTGTCTGTTGCGACCCTATTTTGAGGTGGAGGATTATCCGCTTGTTGAATCCCGTGAACTCCTGCCTTCTTTTGAAGTCGATTTATATGAATACAAAGCACTTCCCGGAATGAGTCTTGTGGCTTTTGAACGCCAACTCAATTCATTTCAGGAAGTTTTTCAATACGACGCTTTGCACACCCCATCCGAGTGGAAAAATATGACCCAAAAGGGCCAGGACGATTTGGACGGCATTGAGGAAAATGTCGTGAACACCAATCTACGTACTTTTCAAAGTCGCTTACCCAAACGACATCACTCTGAGTTCCTTGCGACATTCGATGGCATGGATATTACTTCCATGAAAAATTACGGTGGGATGCTACGATTTCTTCTGGAATTGGAACGGGCCCATGTCCTGGCACAGGATTCCAACGGTAATTTCACTTTACAGGGCATGTACGCATCCCTGCCGTCCAATCTGGACAGCGAATTGAAGCAATTCGGTCTCAAAATTGGGAAATTCAAGCCCGGCAACAGTTTAATGTATGAATACAACCGTTTGTTCGTCTACCGATTCATGATGGAATTACATGGTTTTCCCATTGTTTCGGAGCGTCGCACTTCTTCTGCTATGTTTGCCATCAGGCTCCTTCGTTCCGGGGAGCGGTTTATTGTGCGTGTTCAAGGACAAAGCGACCGAACCATCACCACCATGATGTCGCCGCCTGCCGATACCCCCAGGCATTTAAAAAAATACCCAAGGGTGGAAAAAATTGCCTTGGTGCAGGTCAATGAAAATCAAAAGGAAACCATAGCCACACTCAAAAAACGGGGTTTCTTTGTTGATCCTCAAAAACGTGTTGTTATTTTGCGAGTCATTTACCAACAGCACGAATACAGCCCGAAAAATGTTCGGGAAGACAGAGCCTTGTCGGTATTGCGGCAGGAAGTCATTCATCCTTTTACCGGTGAAGTCGTTGACTCTTTTAATATCATCCAAAACATCCAGAATATGATTTTACAGTTGAATGATATTATCCGCGGTGAATACCACATGGCGATCAATTACAAACGCAACGAGATTGTCAACGGTACGGAAACACATGATAATCGCCTCAAGGTACTGTATTCATGGCTTTCCAAGCACATGCACAGAATCATCGATTATACGGACGAATACTATTCGCAGGTGGTACGTGTGCTTGACCGTTATATGCTCGCACCGGATAATTACGATATTTTTAACGATCACTATGAATTGTATCAGGAAGTCTGGTCCAAATACGGTCAGATTCAGCAAGCCAGAAAGGTACGGATTCTGGAAGACCTGCGTTACCGGAAATACAAAGGGGAACTCGTATCCTATCTGCGAATGTTGGAACTCATGACAGAAATTCTAAATGAACTGAAATTTGAAATAGTTAATTATTTTGATAAACTTGTTGTCAAAATATTGATAATTGGTAGTGATGTTATTTCAGACCCGTATCTTCATCGAAAATATGTAGAGATTGACCCGAAAAAGTTATCCCCATACGGGCAAAAAATTCGACAGTCCTACAGTCAACTGCTATCGCTCCTTGACGAATTTCGTTCCATCAGAAAATCTCGAACATCCGGTTCGCCTGGCCCGAATATGTTTTGACACCGCTCAGGAGGAAATATGACTACTTTGGAAATAACGCCACTGACCAGGTGGCATCGTGAGAATGGAGCGAAAATGGCTCCCTTTGCCGGATTTGATATGCCTGTTCAATACAAGGGTATTATTGTTGAGCATAAGCACACCCGATCTCAGGCCGGTATATTCGATATTTGCCACATGGGTGAGTTTGCTCTCACCGGTCAGGGGGCGCAGGATGCTCTCAACAAAATAGTAAGCCATGATCTGGCAACATTGGCACCGGGCAAATGCCGGTATGGATTTCTTCTCAACGAATCCGGCGGCATAAACGACGATCTTATTGTCTACTGCCTTGCTGAAGATGAATACATGCTGGTGGTTAATGGTGCTTGCCGACAAAAGGATTTCAACCATATCCAATCCCATTTGCCACAATCCGTGCAATTAACCGACATCAGCGACCAGACTGCCAAGATTGATATTCAGGGTCCACAAAGCCCGGAAGTCTTGAACTCGCTCATGGACGAAGATTGGAATCACTTATCATACTTTACGTTTGAAACGACTGAACAACTCGGTTTTTCCATGATCGTCAGTCGCACCGGCTATACTGGTGAATTGGGCTATGAGTTGTATCTGCCTGCTGAAAAAGCTCTTGCGGTCTGGGAAAAACTGGCTTCTGACGAACGGGTCGAGCCGGTCGGACTCGGTGCCCGCGATACGTTGCGCCTTGAAATCGGCTACCCCCTGTATGGGCAGGATCTGGACGAAAAGCATACCCCCGAAGAGGCCGGGGCCGGTTTTTTCCTGAAAAAAGAAGCTGATTACATCGGAAAAGCCGGTTTGGGCTCCGTCAAGGAATCCTTGATCGCTCTCACCATTGATGGCCGCCGAACAGCTCGACATCACGATACCGTGCTACTTCCTTCAGGAGAAAAGACCGGACTCATCACCAGCGGTTCATTTGCCCCCAGTTTGGGACACTGCATAGCTTTGGCCTACGTCAAAGCCGAAGATGCACAAAACAATACGTTCATAGTTAAAACGGCCCGCGTTGAATTGGAGGCTAAACGAGTCAGCCTCCCCTTCTATAAAGAAGGAACAGCCAGGAAGAAGTTGGGATAGCATCAATTCTTAAATCCAATGAGAAATCCCCCGGCTTTGCCGGGGGTGTCTGACTAAGAATACGAGGGTAATTCAAGCAACCATCCGTTATCCATCACCCCCCGAACAGGGCGGGCACTGTCGGGTAATTTTGCCTCTGGATTCTCAAGGGTCATAGCCCTTGAGAATCCGATTTCGTTGTCCTACGCTCTGTCTTGTCTCCCCATAGAAGACCACTCGTCGCCTAAAAGGACACAGATGACATCAAAGCTAGACATACCGTAATAACTCAAAACCGCATGGTAAAATCAAGGCCGATGCTACGTGGGACACCGTCCATGACAGCCATTCTACCGAACCCCCAATCACGTTTGTCAACAAGGTACTTGTGATCAAAAATATTCTTGCTCCATAACGCAACATCCCAGCCTTCGCTTTCGTAGCCGAGCCGTATATTGCAGGTCTGATACCCATCGCATTTGTATTTGTTCTCCGAGTCCGTGAAATAGGAGCTAACACCGGTCATATCAAAGCGCCCCAAAACGCCAGATTCGTGCCGATATTGCACTCCTGCATTATATGTATAATCAGGAGCGAACGGCAGAGTGTTGCCGGAATAGTCAGTGACGCCGTTGTTCCAATCCGAAAACGTAGCGTCCACATATCCGAGACCAGCAAACAGTTCCAGTCCCTGAACAGGACGGGCCTTACTCTCCAGTTCAAAACCGATAGACCGGGCTTTGTCCGCGTTGTCTATCCATGTATTAAAACCAACCGTATTCTTGATCTGTTTGCTATCGATTTCTTGCCAAAATCCCGTTAGATTCACCTGCAACCTATCATCCAGCCAAGAGGTTTTGGCTCCGGCCTCATAGCTCCACATATGTTCGGTGTCGTAAGTGAACTGTTTCTTCGAGGAACCGAAGAGTGTATTGAATCCACCGGCCAAAAACCCCTTCCCTACCGTGGCATACAACATGGCGTCTTCCGTCAAGTCATAGGCCAACGAAATCTTGGGCAGCAACTCAGTATTGTAGATATGATCATCGAAATTATATCTCATTCCACCAGCGGTTTCATAATCCTGATCCCCCTGCAATTGGGTATAATCGAGACGAAGCCCTCCGGTAAGATGAAACCGCTCTGAAAAAGAATATGTGGTCTGCCCAAAAAGTGCCATATTTTGAGACGAAACATCTGATTTCCGATACTTGGTCAGCCCGGTAATATTTTTGTCCGTGTCTATATCTTGAACAATACCGTAAAAACCGGCCAGCCACTCCCAGTGGTCATTGTCCGTTGGCGATGCAATACGAAACTCCTGGCTGTAAGATTCGAACTCCTTTTTAATAAAGTAGTTCATTGAGGCCACGGGAGTTAAATCACCATCCCCGTAATACTTGTGATAGAAGCTGTTTCGTGTCGTTATGGACGTGATGGTGCCCGCATCGGATTGATACTCCAGACGTAAGGCTTGGGTGTTGCCATCTCTATCATTGGAATTGGGACCATTGTAATTAATTTTATACCGGTCCGTCTTACCGGGCCCCTCACCAATTCGGAAACTACCGTCCTCGTCAGTGAAATTAAAATAGTTAAGCGTCAGGTCCGCCGACAAGTTGTCGGACGCCAACCAACGAAAAGAGCCACGTAAATTATAGTGTTCAATGCCGGATGCGTAATCACCGGTATACTCGTTTTTCATGAAGCCTTCTGAATTCCGACCGGATGCAGCGGCATTGAAAAAGAGCTTGTCTTCGATCAATGGCACGTTGGCCTTGCCTATAATTTTAAACGTATTAAAAGAACTGTAACCGCCCGTCAGACTGGTCGACAATTCATTGCCCGGCTTGCGAGTGACGATATTCACGACACCGGTTTCGGAATTGCCACCGTACAGAGAGCCTTGGGGCCCCTTGAGCACCTCAACCCTTTCCAGATCCAATAGATCGGGATTGCGCATCTCCGCGAGAAGATAATTCACCCCATCGACATAAAAAGCGGAAGGAGCCCACATAAGGCTATCGGGCCCCTTGAGACCGCGAATAACAAGCCTGTTGATGCCGTAATTGACATTGGAAAAAACATTGGGCATGTACCCTGTCAGATCTGAAAAAGACTGACTGCCGGAGTCCTCTATTTCAATATCGGAGAAGGCATCCATGCTGGCTGAGACCTTCTGAATGTCTTCCTTCTGCTTCCTGATGGTTACCGTAACCGGCTCTAAAGTATATGTATCTGCGGATACGGTTCTGCTCGATTGTCCTTCATCAGCCGCATAGCCAGTAATGGACAGTAGACAAAGAACAATTGTGATAATGATCGTCATTTTCATCCAACATTCCTCCAAAAAACTGAATAAATTTGAAGACATATACTGCCTTCAATTTTCTAACCCTTAAAACACAACAAGGAAGAATGTATTGGGGAATCGACTTGGATAATATCAATTAGTGTAACGGTTCTTATAAAGAATAAAAATTTTTATGTTCAATACAATTAAAGAGAGGCAGCAGGAAGAGAATAAAAAGGGTTACCATTCTTTTCTTTCCTATATTGTCGTGGCGGTATTCCATAATAATCCGAAAAGGCCTTGGAGAAATGGCTTGCATTGGAATAACCCACAGCATAGGCGATTTCTGTCAAACTCAGTTCATTTTCGCCAACCAATTGATACGCCCATTGCAGACGTTCTCGTTGGAGGAGTTTGAATGGTGTGCAACCAAAAACAATCCTGAAATATTTGCTCAGTACGGGGTGTGACATACCGGCAGCCCTGGTCAGCTCATGAACAGAGGGCGGATTCTGAATATCTTTAAGAAGCAAATCTCGGGCAACAAGAACACGTTGCATCTGCGTATCGCTCATTCCTTCTGGCGTGACGAGTGTTCCTGAAATCATGTCCAGTTTCAAGGCGATCAGTTCGAGAGCCTTGGCTTCCAGAAAAAACTCACGTATCTGCCCCGAAAACGGACAATGGATAATTTGCTTTAGAGCCCTCCCCATAAGTAACGAATTAATATTTTTTTGAAGAAAAAACTCCGTGTTATTCCCAAGAAGACTCGGTAATTCTTCCTGAGAAGAATACTTGGTGTTGTTTCCTATCAACCCAGAATTGAAGAATTTATGTCTAGGAATGGTGAGGACAACATTGTCCAATTGTACATCTCTTGGGACTTCTCGTATCAGTTTCGAGTCCGAAAACCAATAGATATAATTATTTCCCGCCTCAACTTCAAAGCCCTGTTTGAAAACAGTATTTTTATTCACCGACCGACCATTAAGCCCAAAGATCAGAAAGATATCATCCGGGATATCCTGAAGCTGGGCATAAAATCCATTTGGGGATTTGCAATGGCTGACGGTCAAAGTCAGCCCCGATGGCAGACACGTTTTCACAAAAGTCCCGGTTCCAAAACATGATGGACAAATCCACGTTATATTACTGTTGTCACATCGGCCAACGGGCATGACACGCTGAAAGCCCCCTTTCTCCATTCTCAGCATCACAGAAGATTCTGTGTATTTTTCCTCATTCATTTTGTGTCCTTCCAGTTCAGATACAAACGTACCGTCTACATATTTTTTAACCTTCTAGAAAAAATAAGACAATGACAATTTTCATCATACCAACACACATGAAAAAAAACAGCCTTTATTCTTTATAAAAGTTGTTACACCAATTGATATTACCCAAAAACATTTCACAATAAACTTAGTCTTATCTTTAAAAAATTGTCATGAAATAAATAAGGAGACGTAAAATGAAGAAGAACCTTACGATTCAAGCACTGCTGATTGTATGCCTTTGGGCCAACCTCGCGTTTGCAGGCAGTATCGAAAAACCGGAAATTTCTGATCTTACCCCATGGATTGGACACAGCGTTTCGATCATCAAGTTGTACCAAAGAGAATCCGCAAATAAATATTTTTCCGAAGTCACAAAGTATGCGCCCAAAGGCTATACGCCAGAACTGGTTAAAGAATTTATCTATAACCAGTTCGCCTTGAAATTCAAATCGATTGACATCGTCGATAAAGACACAATCGTTATTGACCATAGGATTTCCGGCAAATACACCTATATCGGCAAACTTACGACGAAATGGAAAAAGCTTACGGCAACATGGGAAATATTCAAGACCGATTCAACAAAAATGATTGAGGCGGGATTCAAATACTTCCTGTTCTTCCCGTTTCATCAACATGGCAAGGACTCCTTGCGACATGCTCACCTGCGGTATGGCAATGAGACCTTCGATTTTTTAACGACAGACCCCTCGGTCCAAAAGTGGTGGCCGACAATATATCAACCAGCAACCACCAATGAAGCAAAGGTCATGGAATCAATGATTCATATGGCTAAACTTCAAGCGTCCATGCTTCCTCCGCTGGAACCCTTGAATAAAAACGCAACAAAAAAACAAGAAAAACGGAATTGACTCGTGAAGTAGGCTATCTATAGTGGGTCCATTTTGTTGGACCCACTATAATCCATGCTGAGTACTCGCAATCAAATCGATTCAGGAGAAGGCTAATGCAAGCGGACCTTTTTTTTCAGTTTATGACCAAATACAACACTGCAATATGGCCGATGCAAATAGTATTTTACGTTTTATCGGCTCTTTGTATATACACCTCGCTTCACAAACTTAAATATTCAGACATCATAAATATAGTAATTTTATCATCACTCTGGATATGGAATGGGGCTATAACGTTATTGGTTTATTTTACCAGTTTTCACGATCAATACTATTTATGGGGACCAATCTGGATCGCACAAGGAGTTTTGATATCGTACCATGGAATAATCAAAAAACAGATACGTTTTAAACTCAAAAAAGACGTATATTCATTCATAGGTTTAACATTCATTGCTTACGCCCTGATACTTTATCCCTTGATCGGTGCATGGCTTGGCCATCCTTTTCCCAAAGGTCCCATATTCGGGGCTGCGCCTTGCCCAACGGTCATATTTACATTCAGCTTATTCCTATTCTCTGAGAACCGAGTCAATCCATATCTGTTGTATTTTCCACTGCTATGGGCATTGATGAGCTTGTACCCAATTATCGGGATGGGGATTTATGCTGACATAGGAGAAATCGTTGCCGCAATTATCGCATTTGCTCTTATATTGAAGAAAAACAAAAATATCCTCATTAGCTGAGGGTCTTCCTCGGCGCGCCGGACTTTGTCTTTCACGGCGCGCCGGCTTGCGATAGCGGCACATCTACTGCGTTGCCGCCCCTGTGTCTTTCACGGCGCGCCGGCTTGCAATAGCGGCACATCTACTGCGTTGCCGACCCTGTGTCTTTCACGGCGCACCGGCTTGCAATAGCGGCACATCTACTGCGTTGCCGACCCTGTTTTAATCCTCACCGTAGCGCTGCTACGCCTGCGGTTAAAACAAGGTCGGCGCCTTGTAGCTGCACCACTCTTGCAAGCCTCACGGTGTCGGGGAGGAGAAGGACGCATGGAATTTTACGGTGTCGGGGAAGAGAAGGACGCATGGAATCCGATGCTGTCGGCGAGCAAGATTTACGGTGTCGGGGGAAAAGAAGTTGCGTAGAGCCTTACATTGTCGGGGGAAAAAAGCTCATCCGGTTCAAACGTCCTTTTATCCATGAAAGCGCATGTGGCAAGGTTACCAAAGCAAAAGATTGTCACGCGTTTGATCTGCCAGGAAGCGAGGAAGAGCCAAGCCGGACGCCCCGTGGCAGAAATGTCTCCGACGGGTCAGGAACCTCTTGAAAGAGGTTCCCGACACCCTCCAGAACTTTTTGTGTTCGCTTCGCTCAGGGGGGCACCAACTTGGACAGATTGTTCTTTTTAGGGGCTATCTGGTTCAAACGTCCTTTTATCCATGAGAGCGCATGTGGCAAGGTTACCAAAGCAAAAGATTGTCACGCGTTTGATCTGCCAGGAAGCGAGGAAGAGCCAAGCCGGGCTGGCTCCGCAGGAGCCGTCCGCTTCGCTCCTGCTAACACGAAAGAATACGCCTGTCGGCGAGATCAACTATTAAAAAGTACGCTCAAACGGATGATCCGAAAAAAGACGCATGAAGTTTTGCGGATTCAGGGAAAAGAAAGATGCATGAAGCTTTACGGTTTTGGGGAGGAGAAGATACGTCTTAACCAAAGAGACTTACCCGAGCCAAAGGCGCAGATGGGGATTCTAAAGGGTTATAGCCCTTTAGCGGGTGCAGGGCAGCGCCCTGCTTGTTCGATCTTCATCCGCCCGCATGGGCGGTCTTCAGTTTGATCTGTCAGGCTGCTCCAGGAGCCCTGTTATTGTTTCAATTCCAGTAAGTGTTTTTCCAGTCGTTTTTTTTCCTGCGTCAGGATTTCGCTGGTCAATTTTTCTTTTGTCACTTCCATTGGTTCGCCGATGAACACGGTGCATTGGGAGAATGGCAGCGGGAGTACAAATTGGTCCCAGGATTTAAAGATTTTTTTCCATTTGGGGAAAATGCGGACAGGAATAATTTTGGCTCCAGCCTTTTGGGCCATGAAGATAACGCCGTCTTTGGCTTTGTGACGCGGCCCTCTGGGGCCGTCCACCGTGAAGACGGACATCAGGTTTTCTTTTTTCATTTTTTTGGCGGCAAGGAGCAACGCCTTTACCCCTCCCCGGCTACTTGAACCTCGAACTGTTTTAATATTAACATTTTCTAAGACTTGCGTTATAAATTCACCATCCTTGCTTTGACTGACAACGACAACGAATTTATCCCCATGCGTCAATCCCAATGATGCGACAAGGAACAGTTCACCATGCCATAACGCAATGACAAAAGATTCGCCCTCGGTATTTTTTTTAATAATTTCGGGGAAATTGCCATGTACAATCTCAAAACGTAACGTGCTCGCCCATAGTTCAAAGAGTTTTGAGACCAACGGAGTAAATAGAAGCGGATTAATTGGTATCTTCATAATAATGCTCGTTTTTTTGAATATACAACTCCCCCCGAACAAGGGCAACTATCAAAAAAAGTATCTCGGAAGCTGTCATCAAAGTGCACGGTGAAAATTGTGGTGGTAGTATTCCTGATGTCCCAGCTATCGTTATTGAAAAATCATTTATATACACCGGACTGATTGATTTTACCTATTTGACCAAATGACTTTTTCTATGATTAATAATGAGAAGGGGTATAGAAATGAACGAAGTCCAAATTGAATGTCAGGGGTTGCCATGCCCTCAGCCGGTTATCAAGTGTAAGGAAGCCATTGAAGCCCATTCTCCCCAATTTCTTTCCGTTATTGTGGACAATGAAGCGGCCAAGGAAAATGTTTTCCGTTTTATGACAATACAAGGATATACTCCCAGCACGAATTTTACTGACGGCAATTATATTGTCAGTGCCTCAAAATCCGGGAGCACGGATGGGTGCGAAGAATGTACGACCATGTCTCGTGACGAGTTGGCACAGCCCGGTCAGCAAAAACAGCTTATTTTTATTGCTACGGATGCTATCGGTTCGGGTGACGATGAATTAGGCCGAAAACTCATGCACAATTTTCTGTTGACCTTACGTGAAATGGGAAGCGACCTGTGGCGAATCATCATGGTAAACGGTGGCGTCAAACTGGCTGTCCAGGGAAGTGATTCTCTGGCAGTTTTGCAGCAGTTGGAAAAAGAAGGTGTTTCCATTCTCGTCTGCGGCACCTGTCTGGAACATTTTAATCTGACGAGTACGCACGCAGTTGGTGACGTGACCAATATGCTTGATATTATAACCAGTTTCCAGCTTGCCACCAAGACTATTCGCGTTTAAAGATG